>Ga0070731_10002308_pt1 | contig 18371 bp, 9 predicted proteins | sample Coa_R1_2_FD_66448 | JGI IMG/M metagenome (GOLD analysis project Ga0070731, IMG submission 66448) | Surface soil microbial communities from Centralia Pennsylvania, which are recovering from an underground coalmine fire - Coalmine... | ecosystem: Environmental > Terrestrial > Soil > Unclassified ... | reverse complement strand
TGAGACGCTCGGTGGCGTATTTTCCTATGCATCGTTGGGCCGGGGCGGCACGGAATTTGTTGTGGACACCAATTCCCAACAAAGCGAAGTCTATTATATCGGCGTCAAGTCGGAGGACCAGATGGCCTCGGAGTACAACTTCATTTCCATATTCAGCCAGATACCCTTCAGCCAGATGAAGAATGGCAACCAGGTCGTCACCGGTGTGCCCGTGCCCGTGTCCATTCCTGATGGCTCGCCGGCCCATCCGGGCAGCGGATACATGTTTGGCCTGGCCATTTATCCGATGACCGTGGGCTTGGTCACCGTCAGTGACGAGATTTGGCATCAGAATTTTGGCGACCTTATCGGCACGCTGACACTCAATGGTGGTCATCCCGACGTATTGAACAACCATGATTCTTTCGGCAATCCGCCCGGGCCTTACCTCAACAATTATGACGACAGCGGCAACGCCTCGACTTCCGGTTCGCGGCCAACCGACGGGCCGGGCAGTCTGACGGGCTACATCGGCGAGCAAGGCATCGGCTTATGGCTCCTGTCGGAAGTGGACGATTCGCTCACGCAAACAGGCTACGTGCAGAACTTCAGCCTGACGATCCAGCCGCATCAGGACCTTAAAGGGGGCGTAAACTTCACCATCCCGCCGGGCACCTGGTTTTATGGTTTCATTGATGTGCCGCCCGGCGCGACGAATTTGACCGTCACCGCCACCAACTTCCCGCCGCTGGTCAACCCGCCGCTGGAATTGTTCGTCAAACTGGGCGCGTTGCCGACGACAAACAATTTTGACGGGTCGGCGCTCATCAATACTCCCGGTCCGGCCGGACTGTGGGGTTCGGTTTCCCTCGGACCGCCGCTGGTTTCGGGCCGTTACTGGATTGGCATCTTTAATCCCAGTTTGATGACGGCCAACGGGGTTGTTTTCGCAACAATCGGTCTGCCATTTGTGCCGGCCCAGACGATTTACACTTCCACCGACACGCCCATACCGATTCTGGACGACGCGGTCACGACCGATTCGATTAACGTGCCGGATTTTCAAACCATCTCCTCGATGGACGTGGCGATTGCGGTGCAACATCCGAGGATTTCGGACCTGGTGTTTCATTTGATCAGTCCGGACGGCACGCGGGATTTGCTGATGGAAAACCGCGGCGGCACCGACCCGAACGGCGCGGGTGGCGTTAGTTTCACCACGAACGCGCCATTGGTGAGCAATTTTGATACTGCGGCGGCGGGAGACTATTCCAGCGGGACGGTGGCCGGCTGGACCGTGGCGGGCAATCAGGTCAGCGTCGAGACCGACCCGACCAATGCGTATCCGGGCAACAGCAACCTGCTGACATTGGCCAACGGCACGCTCTACGCGAATCTGACCACGGTGCCGGGAGCCACCTATACTCTGAAGTTTGCCTATCGTGGGCCTGGAGCCGTCGGCTGGTGGCGCGGGGAAAGCAACGCCGTGGCTGTGGACTCCATCTATGGCAATAATGGCACCTTGGTGAATACCTATTATACAAACGGCGAAGTTGGCCAGGCGTTCGCGTTTGATCCGGAACTCTATAATCCAGTCCGGGTCGCTATTCAGGATTTGACCGCCTATCAGTTAACCAATTCCTTTTCCATGGAAGGTTGGATCCGGCCGCGTGGGACCAGTGCTCATTTCTTCTGGCGGGGTGATAATCGCAATGGGCTCGACCCCTACGAACTTTCCATGCAGGACGCCAACAGTCTCGGTATTTATATCAGCAGCCAGACTAGCGGTGCATCGGCCGTGACGCCTTTCAATTCTTACAACCAGTGGACGCACGTGGCAGGCACGCTGGATGGGAACTCCGGCAAACTGGACATTTACACAAACGGGGTGTTTGCGGCACAAACCATTACTGCCGTCCGGCCGTTCGGTGCCTTGGTTAAAACCGATTCCCCTGGCGTCGGTATTGGCAATGTCAACGACGGAGCCAATAATTTCCCATTTTGGGGGGACTTGGATGAAATGACCTTGTATTCCCGGGCACTTTCAGCTTCCGAGATCAAGACGATCTACGCCGACGGTACCAATGGCAAATATGATGCCACCGAATTTCTGACGTCGGCTGCGCAATCCCTGGCGGAGGCGCAAATCAGCGTTAATGGCAGTGTGTTAACCAACCTTTTTGGCAACAACGCCGCCTGGCAGACCTATACCGTCTCGTTCAAGGCCACCCAGACCAGCACGCCATTGCAGATCCAGGGCGTCGAGCCGGGCATGTTGCTGGGCGCCGCGAGTGTGGTGTCGGTGCAGACCAATTACAATTACCTGGTGTTCACCGAGAACACCAACCTCACCACCACCCCCATCAAGTTCGCCGTGCCGCCGTTTGTGGCCGGCACCACCAATATCGCGGGCTATGTTCAATGGCCGGTATCCGTCGGCGGAAATGGTCACTGGTACAAAGCGGTTGTTAATTCGACAACCAATCCCCTGGATTGGACCGAGGCAGACCAAATTGCTCATAACGAAGGCGGATATTTGGCCACCATTACGTCGTCCAATGAAAATAATTTTGTCTTTAGTCTTATAAGCTCTTCGCAGTTTTTTGAAGGCATCGCGGGCAATGGCTCAGGGCCAGCCATCGGTGGAACTAATCCAGTTGATGGTTCGATACTTGGTGATTGGGTTTGGGAAACGGGTGAGCCGTGGACGTATTCTGACTGGGCTCCTGGACAACCTGATTTTCCAGCCGAAACCCGATTACAGTATTGGAGTGGGATGCAGGGAGTACCTGCAGCCACTTGGAACAATCTTCAACCCCAGGATACAAACCTGGGAGGCTACGTGATCGAACGGGATTCCCTGCCCACGGACCTTTACTATCTGCCCGAGCAATCGCTGGACGATGCGTTTGACGGTGAGAATGCGCTGGGCACATGGACCCTGGAAATCCAGGATGATCGCGTGGGGGCCACCAATCCCGCGCCGCAGCTCCTGAGCTGGCAGTTACGGTTCAATTACGTCACCACCGGCACCAACGCCAACGGCATCCCGTCCGGTACGACCGCGACCAACGTGATTCCCGCCGGCGGTTGGTCCTATTTCCCGGTGAACGTGCCGACCAACGCGGATTTCGCCACGAACATCCTGGTCTTTGCCACCGGGCCGCTGAACATGTGGTTCAACCCCACCAACAATCCCATCGGTGCCAATCCGCCGGATTACCTGCTGTTGGGAGGCGTGTCCAACGGCCTCTTCGTGTTGAGCCTGACCAGTTCGCCGACGAACATCGTGCCGGGCACGACTTACTTCATCGGCCTGCAAAACACCAACGCCTTTGCGGTGACGAACGGGTTCCAGGTGGATTTTCATCTCATCCTGCCGCCCACGGCCCTGACCAACGGTGTGCCGGTGACCAATTCCGTTCCGGCGGGCAGCTTTACCTATTATTCGGTGACGGTGCCGACCAATGCGAATGCGGCCACCAACCTGCTGTTGTTTGCCAGCCTGCCGGTGAACGTGTGGTTCAACCAGACCAACACCCCGGTCGGCACCAACCCGCCGGATTATCTGTTGATCACAAATTCGACCAGTGGGGTTTCCACCTTGACCAGCGGCACCGTGCCGCCGCTCGTGCCCGGCTCGACCTATTATCTGGGGGTGCAAAACACGAACGCGGCCCCCGTGACCTTCGGGCTGGAAGTGAATTTCCAGCTCATCCCGCCCTCCGGGATCGTCAGCGGCCCCGTTATCACGTTCACGAACAACGGCATCCTGCTCACGTGGTTTGCGCTCACGAATTATCAATACCAGATCCAGTGGACGACCACGCTGTCGCCGCCGCCGATTCCCTGGATCACCATCCCCGGGGTGGTGTTGACCAACCTGGCCGTTCCGGCACCGGTGAACCACATCGGCGAGTTCCAGTATTTCGACGATGGTTCGCTGACCGGCGGGTTCGGCGTGCAGAAATTCTACCGGCTCATTGCGTATCCGCCCGGCGCAGCCATCCCGCCGGCGCTGGTCATCAGCACGGTCAAGGCGTCGCCCGGCGGCCTCCAGATCCAGTGGAACGGCTCGACGAATTACATTTATGACGTTCTCTGGACAACCAATCTGGTGTTGCCGATGTCCAGTTGGAACGTCCTCACCAATCTGCCCATGCCGGTGCCGCTGGCCTATGGCGGCGGTGTGTTCACGTTCACGGACAACGGCACGCTGACGGGCGGGACGAACGCCGCAAAATTCTTCCGGGTCCAGTTGTGGCCGTAGTGCGGACCAGTCAGGTGGGGCGAGGCTACTGACGAGCCGTGGGTAGGGACATCCTGCCGGGATGTCCGCCTTTGGACGCACAGGGCCGGGCGTTCCTGCCTGATTTGGGTGGCCCGGATGTCCGGCGGGAAGTTCCGCCTTCCCACTCGGACGCCCCGGCGGGGTGTTCCTGGCTTGGGCAGGGTCGCGCTGAATGTAGTCGGGGAATGATGACGGATGAAAACAGCAGGCATACCGGTCTTGTTGGCACTGTCCAAGCGGCAGGAGGAAATCCTGCAGGCCGCCTGCGATGGCATGCCGGACAAGCTTATCGCCGGGCAACTGGGAGTTTCCCCGCGCACGCTGGAAGGACACTGGCGGGCCATCCACCGCAAGCTCGGTTCGGTGAACCGCTGCCAGGCGGGTTTCATCTACGCTGCCCTGCGGGAAAACCCGCGGGAGAAAACCCTTGCGTGATTTCGCTCTCTGGTCGCTGCGCTGCCGGCAGGATATCCTGACGTCGAAGCTGAAATGAACCGAACCCTCGTGATGCGGGAACCATTCAAAAAAGGAAAACCATGAACATGCCAAACCATAGTATCCTGAAAATCACGATCATCCTGGTCTCCGTGGTGGGAGCGTTGGTGGATCAGGCGGACGCCATCATCTACCCCATCAGCTCCTCGTTGGACCTGCACGCCGAGGCCAATGCCGGCGCGGGCCTGGTGCAGGATGACAACGGCATGAGCCAGGGCACGGGTCTGGATGCGTTGTCGGCCTCGGTTTTTGCCCAGGCCACCAATGGAACCCTGAACGCCACAGCCCAATCCAGTGCGTCGGCGACCTGGATCTCGGCCGGCGCGGGCCAGGTCTCGATTGATACCCGGTTCACCACGGATGACCTCGGTTCGTTTATCGATTCCCGGGTTGCCACCGGCGGCCCCGGATGGACCTATACCTTCAGTTCGGACCAACCCGCGGTCCTGACCTTGAATTATGGCATTACCCACACCGGATACGATCCCTACGAAACCCTGCTGTTCCTTGAGCAACTGAACAACAGCGGTGTGGTCAAGCAGGTCCAATTGGCCACGCCGCCGGCCAGCGGCGTCCTCTCGTTTACCATCAACCCCAACGTGAACTACACGTTTCAGATCTTCGATGATTCCAACGTCAACCAGTTCCTGCCGGCCTCGGCTTCGGAAATCACGGGAATCTTTTCGTTCCAGATCACGCCGGTGCCGGAGCCCGGGGGGTTGAGCCTCCTGGGCATCGCCACGGTGGCGGCCTGCCTCCCGCGCCGTCGGAACCGTCGCACCTGAATGCCGGGAACCGGTTCCCGACCGGATGCTGGGGCTGGCGGGCGTAACTTCCGTTGGTAGCCGAGGACGTTAGTCCGCGCAAAAATCAAAATGCGCCGACCAACGTCGGCGGCTACGGCTCGTGAGGATCACCGCAGGGCGGTTAGGCTGCTCGCCCACCTGAGTAGGGCACGACGTAAGGAGTGCTGACTCGAACGACTCGTCACCTCGTAGCCTACCATTCAAACTCCCCCGCGCGAAGTTTTTTGCAATTACCGGAATTTTCGGATAAGCTTGCCGGTTAATTGAATCGAAAAATTCGCAGGCATGAGCAAGGCATTCATACGTATTGGCGGCGCGCGCGAGCATAATCTCAAGAACCTCACGCTGGACATCCCGCGCGACCGGCTGGTGGTCATCACCGGCCTGAGCGGCAGCGGCAAGTCGTCGCTGGCGTTCGACACCATCTACGCCGAGGGCCAGCGCAAATACGTCGAGAGCCTCTCCGCCTATGCCCGCCAGTTCCTCGACCAGATGCAGAAGCCGGATGTGGATTTTATCGAGGGATTGTCGCCGGCCATCGCCATTGAACAGCGCAGTTCCGGCAGCAGCCCGCGCTCCATCATCGCCACCACCACCGAGATTTACGACCACCTGCGGCTGCTCTACGCGCACATCGGCCAGGCGCATTGCCCGGACACCGGTGTGCCCATTGTCACCCAGAGCACCAGCGATATCGTGGACAAAATCCTCGCGCTGCCGTCCAAGACCCGGGTGATGCTGCTCGCGCCGGTGGTGCGCCGGCAAAAGGGCGAGTTCCGCGACGTGATTGAGCGCCTGGCGCGCGAAGGGTTCGTGCGCGCCCGCGTGGATGGCCAGTTCATCGAGCTGGAGGCCGACACGCGCGTCAAACTGGACAAGAAGAAATTTCACAACATCGAGGCGGTGGTGGACCGGCTGGTGATTGACGAGAAAATCCGCGTGCGCCTGGGCGATTCCGTGGAAACCGCGCTGCGCTGGGGCGAAGGCGTGATGTTTGTGCTCCACCAAATGCCGGAAGGTAGGGCGGGCTCTCCGCAGCCCGCCGCAGCCAAAACGAATGTCGGCGCGGTAGGGACACCGCGCCCTGCCAACGATGAGTGGACGGAGACGCTTCATTCCAACAAGATGTGTTCGCCGGCCACGGGCAAAAGTTTTGACCCGCCCACGCCGAAACATTTTTCCTTCAACGCTCCGGCGGGTGCGTGTCCGGTTTGCCACGGGCTCGGCCAGAAGATGGTCTTTGATGAGAGCCTTGTCGTGCCCGATCCGGAACAGCCGCTCGAGAGCGCGGTTCAGCCGTGGCGGCGCGCGGGCAAGCGGATGAATATTTATTACAAGGCCATGCTCCGGTCGGCCGCCGCGCATTTTAATGTCAGCCTGGAAACGCCCTGGAAAAGCCTGCCGGACGATTTCAAAAAGGTCCTGTTGCACGGCTCGGGCGAGGACAACGTGGATTTTCGCTTCTGGCGCGCGGGCAGCCAGCACACCGTCAGCCGCCCGTTCGAGGGCGTGCTGCCAAACCTGGAACGGCTCTTCGTCGACAGCGAGAGCGAGTTCGTCCGCAATCGCATCAAACCCTACATGAGCCCGCAATTCTGCGACACCTGCAAAGGCCGGCGGCTCAAACCGGAAATCCTGGCGGTCACGCTCGGCGGTGAACCGGAGAATTCAAAATTTAAAACTCAAAACTCAAAATTAAAAATTCCGGGTTTGTCCATCATGGACGTGTGCGCGCTGTCGGTGGAAGCGGCGGATGATTTTTTTGCCACGCTCAAGCTCACGCAGTTTCAGGAGAAAATTGCGCACGAGGTCGTCAAGGAAATCCGGGCGCGGCTGGGCTTCCTGAAAAACGTGGGCCTTGGCTACCTCACGCTCGATCGTGAAAGCGGTACGCTCTCCGGCGGCGAGGCGCAACGCATCCGGCTGGCCACGCAGATCGGCGCGGGGCTGGTCGGCGTGCTGTACATTCTGGACGAGCCGAGCATTGGCCTGCACCAGCGCGACAACGACCGGCTGCTGGCCACGCTCAAGGGCCTGCGCGATTTGGGCAATACGGTGCTCGTGGTCGAGCATGACGCCGATACCATCCGCCAGGCGGATTACATCGTGGATTTGGGGCCCGGCGCGGGTGTGCACGGCGGCGAACTCGTGGCGGCGGGGGCGCTGCCGGAGATTTTAAAGAACAAGAGTTCGCTCACGGCGCAATATCTTACCGGCGAGCTTTCGATTCCCATTCCGAAAAAGCGGAATGCGCCGTCGGAGGAACGCGGCTGGCTGGAAGTGCTGGGCGCGAAGGAAAACAACCTGCGGAACCTGGACGCGCGGATTCCGCTGGGCACATTCACGGCCATCACCGGCGTGAGCGGTTCGGGCAAGAGCACGCTGGTGGACGACATCCTGCGGCGCGCGCTGTTCCGCAAGTTCTACGGTTCGAAGGAAACGCCGGGTGCGCACCGGGCCCTGCGCGGCTTTGAGGCCCTGGACAAGGTGATCGTGATTGACCAGACGCCGATTGGCCGGACGCCGCGCTCCAATCCGGCCACGTACACCGGCATGTTCAACCACATCCGCGACCTGTTCGCCAAGCTGCCGGCGGCGAAGGTGCGCGGCTATGCGCCAGGCCGGTTCAGCTTCAACGTCAAGGGCGGGCGCTGCGAGAAATGCGAGGGCGACGGCGTGCTCAAGATTGAGATGAATTTCCTGCCGCCGGTATACGTGACCTGCGAGGCGTGCGGTGGCCGGCGTTACAACCGCGAGACGCTGGAAATCACCTACAAAGGCAAGAACATCGCCGACGTGCTGGCGATGACGGTGGACGAGGCGGTGACTTTTTTTCGCGCGGTGCCGTTGATTTACCAGCCGCTGTTGACGCTGGCGGAGGTGGGGTTGGGCTACATCGGGCTGGGGCAGGCAGCGACGACGTTGAGCGGCGGCGAGGCACAACGGGTGAAGCTGGCGTCGGAATTGAGCCGGAAGGCGACCGGCCGCACGCTGTACATTCTGGACGAACCGACCACCGGCCTGCATTTCCATGACGTGGCCAAATTGCTGGAGGTGTTGTTCAAGCTCCGCAACGCCGGCAACACGCTGGTGGTGATTGAGCACAACCTGGACGTGATCAAGACGGCGGACTGGATCATTGACCTGGGTCCGGAAGGGGGTGCGGCGGGCGGAAAAATTGTGGCGGAAGGTCCACCGGAGAAAATCATCGGTTGCGCCGGCAGCCACACGGGCCAGTATCTGAAAAGTGTTTTGGACGGCACCGTGCTCGCGTCACAGTAAAGAGAATCGAGAGGTGTTCAATTTCCGGATTCGACTCCTGCAGCCACCAGCGTGGTTCCTGTGTCTGCGGGGAATGGACAAATTCATAATCGAAGGCTAAAATGAGCGAGAACCGGGATGGTGGTGGGAAATACAGAAATCGGTCGTCAATCAATGAAGTTCAAGTTTTAGTGGAAGCATGACGTATCTTCGGAAACGAGTCACGCCGGCCCCAGCAGCGTGATACTTCCGGCCGCCGGCAACCCAAGGATGAAAATTAAACAACATCTGGTTCAAATCTACCTGCTGGGAACGTTGCTGTCGGCGGCTTCCACGGGTTGGGCACATGCCCAGGTTTTGTTGGGCAGCCAGGGCCTGGGTGCGGACACCAACGGATTTGGATTTAGCGTTTCCGGGGCGACCAACGTTTCCGTGGTGGTGGAAGCCGCCACGAATTTGACCACGCCCCTGCCGGCTTTCTGGATGCCCCTGGCCACCAACACCTTGTCGAATGGTTTTTTTTATTTTAGCGATCCCCAATGGACCAATTATTCCCGACGTTTCTACCGCGTGACCGGCACCAACGCGTTTGGCGTCTTCACGGTCAGCCCTGCCAGCGGCACGGTTCCTTTGACCGTGCAGTTCAATTCCCGCAATTTTGACAGCCTCGGCAACCCGATCACCAGTTGGAACTGGAATTTCGGCGACGGCGCCACCAGCAGCGCGCAAAATCCGTCGCATGTTTACACCAATATCGGCGCCTTCAATCCGGGTTTTGTGGCCACCAACAATCTCGGGGTCGCGATGACCGGCTCCGGCCCGCAAATTTCAGCGCTCTCAACTGCCGCCTTCACCGCCAATTTCACCAACGGCGCCACACCTTTTGCCGTCCAGTTTAATTCCCCCAATGTTGACAGTTTGGGCTTCGCGATCACCAGTTGGAACTGGAATTTCGGCGACGGCGCCACCAGCAGCGCGCAAAATCCGTCGCATATTTATACCAATATCGGCGCCTTTAATCCGGGTTTTGTGGCCACCAACAGTTTCAAGATCCGGGTCATCGGTTCCGGGCCGCAAATCGTGGTGTTTTCGTTCCTCACCGCCACCAACAACGGCGTGACGGCCATCACCGGTTTTGTCGGCAAACCGGCCGGGGTCCTGACGATCCCCGCCGCGATCAATGGATTGCCGGTGACCAGCATCGGCGAGTCGGCATTCTCCGGCTGTGCCGGCGTGACCAGCGTGACCATTCCCAATACCGTCACCGGCATCGGCCTGCGGGCGTTTTATGACTGCCCCGGCTTGACGAACGTCATCATCCCCGACAGTGTCACTGGTATCGGAGATTATGCGTTCAGTTCCTGCGGACGCCTGAGCAACGTAGTGATCGGCAACGGTGTCACCAACCTCGGAAATTTTGTCTTTGCTTTCTGTCCCAGCCTGGCCGGCATCACCATTCCCAACGGCGTTACCGGCATCGGGACCGAGGCGTTCGGTTGTTGCACCGGCCTGACCAGCGTCACGATCCCCGATAGTGTGACCTGCCTTGGGGATTTTGCCTTCGGCTCCTGTGTGAACCTGACCAACGTCGTGATTGGCAATGGCGTCACCAACCTTGGAAATTTTGCCTTTGCGTTCTGCGACAATCTGACCGGCGTCGTGATTCCCGGAAATGTCGCCAGTATTGGCAGCTCCGCGTTCGTTTCGTGCAGTAATCTTGCCAGTGCGACGGTTGACGGCAGCAACGTGGGAGACTTCGCCTTCAGTTCCTGCGGGAGCCTGGGCAGCGTGGTCTTCGGCAATGGCGTCACCAACCTCGGAAATTTTGCGTTTGCTTACTGCTCCAGCCTGACCGGCATCATCATTCCCGGCCAGGTTGGCAGCGTTGGGGTGGATGCGTTCGCGTCGTGCGGCAATCTCGCCAGTGCGACGATTGACGGCGGCAATATTGGAGACTATGCGTTCAGTTCCTGCGGGAGCCTAAGCAGCGTGGTGTTTGGCAGTGGCGTCACCAATATCGGGGTAGGCGCGTTTGCCGGTTGCAGTAACCTGACCAATGTGACGATACCCGGCACCGTTTCCGACATCGGCGGCGGCGCGTTCAGCAGTTGCGCAAACCTGGCGCAAGTAACGATCGGTGACGGTGTCAACCGCCTCGGCTACGCCGCGTTTTCCGACAACGCCAACCTGCAGGCGGTTTATTTTCAGGGCAACGCTCCCACATTTTTGGACGCCAACGGGCCTTTCAACGGCGCCAATGCGGCCGCGGCAAAAATCTATTGCCTGCCGGGGACCGCCGGCTGGAACCCGCAGATGCAGACCGGCGATGGAAACTTTGGAGTGAAGACAAATCAGTTTGGATTCGATGTCAGTTGCAACAACAATCTGTCCGTCATCGTGGAAGCCTGCACGAACCTGAATCAGCCCGTTTGGTTGCCGGTGGCGACCAATCAAGGTTCGTTCTATTTCAGCGATTCACAATGGATGAATTATCCCGTCCGTTTCTACCGCCTCCTGGTCTCGGGATTCGCCGGTTTGCCGGTGACGTTGTGGAATCCGGAGATCCAAACCGGAGACGGGCGCTTCGGGGTGCGATCGAATCAATTCGGCTTTACGATTACCGGCGCCGCCAATATCCCGGTGGTCGTCGAGGCTTGCACCAATCTGGCGAACGCCATGTGGGTACCGTTGTTCAACGGCTTGCTGACCAACGGTTCCGTTTATTTCAGCGACCCCGCCTGGAGGGATTATCCGGGACGCTTTTACCGCATCAGCTCCCAATAGGCCGGTCATCTTTAAGGAAGCCGGTTACCGGAACCAAATGATTTTTGGCTGGCGCCTGGTTTTGAAGACGGCATCATCTGGCACATAACTTGCAATTGGGTTGTCAACATGATGCGAACCCTGTCCCGAGCACTTGCGCAGAGTCCGCTCCTTTCGCGCGGAAGGCGCCTCGTTGAGCAAAACTCAAAGAATTGGGATTCTGCGTTATCGAAGTATGACAAGCTTTTCGCCGGGGTGTACCTCATCCTGGAGGATTATTCCCGGGGCTTGTTCCCGCCCCGGTTCGAGGATCAGGCGAAGGCGTATGCGGCCGAAGTTGACTACCGCAGCCATATACCCGGTCTCAACGAGACCATTGTCCGTCGGACCGAGTTAAGCAAGCCATTCTGGGTTGGGCGGGCGGTGGAAAAATACCTGACGCAGTTCATCCATTTGATGAAGCTCCTGGAACGCCTGAACATTGCCCCGCCCGCCCGCCTGCTGGAACTTGGCTGCGGCACGGGCTGGATGGCGGAGTTCCTGGCCACCGCCGGATTCGATGTGACCGGCACGTCCATCGCACCGGCGGACATCGAAGACGCCGGGGCAAGACTGAGAGGCATTGCCGCCAAAGGTCTCGCAGTGCAATTGCGATTCCAAATCGCGCCCATGGAATCCATCGCCGAGGCCATGGGCGGACGGAATGATTACGACGCGGTCTTCGTCTTTGAAGCGTTGCACCATGCCTTCAATTGGCGGCAGACCATCACGTCGAGCTTTAAATGTTTGCGGCCCGGCGGCTGGCTGCTGATTTGCAATGAACCCAACTTGTTGCACACCTTCGTCTCCTATCGCGTCGCCAAATTGTCAAACACCCACGAAATCGGCTTCAGCCGCGGCGAACTGACGTCGCACCTGCGTCAGGTGGGATTCCCCTCGGTAAAGTACCTGAGCGCGCCTCTTCATTTTTGGATAAAACCGCATTGGATCGCGGCGCAAAAATCCCGCTGAGCAAATCACCGGTTGCACCGGCAGCCACACTGGTCAGTATTGGAAAAGTGCTTTGGGGAAGCAGGGTTGAAACAGCTTCCCGCTGATGTCGCGGATTTCCGCGGATGAAAATTGACGAAGTTGCTGCTGGGAGCGTCGGCATCCTGTCGGCGCGTTTACGGTTCCGATTTCCAATATATTATCGGCGCAATCTGCGAAATCTGCGGATGGTTGGGGCGGTCCAACTGGTAGGGACATCCCACTGGGATGTCCGCCGAAAATTCCGCCTCGCAATCGGACGCCCCGGCGGGGCGTCCCTACCTTGTGGGCAAGGTGCGGCAAAAGTGTAACACCATTGAAACAAAAGATTTCTGGACATTTTGGAAAAATGGATGCTTAATCAAATCATTGGAGGTAATTGCGGCCTTTTCCAGACAGGCACAGATATGTCGCTTACAGATTTTATCGGAAAGACATTATATCCACGACAACAACGGTGGGAACGCCGGCGCAATGTTAAAACCCTGTTGGCGGTCGTGATCATCACCCTGGTCATTATTACGGTCTTCGGATTGGTGATGGTGCTGAAAGGTATGGGCCAGTCCGGGCCCGGTTTGCATCTGCCATCCATTTTTTCCTGACCCATTTTGTGTAGCTGTGCAGACCGTATGTCTGATCCTGAATTCCGAGGGTAAAACAGCCGCCAAAAGGCACAAAACGCGCGTAAACGGATTTAACGCAAAGGCGCCGAGCCGCAAAGGGTGCGAAGAGAATCCGAAGAGAATCGAATCTGATAAACCGCGAAATACGCCAAATACACGAACAACCCGATGGAAACCGAAATGGGAACCGGAATCCGATATTTGCGTTTTTCGCGGTAAAAATTGTTTTGCGCCGTCTGCGCTTTCTGGCGGCCAATTTTGTACGGCCGCGCCGGGCCGCGCGTCCCTACCTGAAGATGTTATTGGACGGTTCCGGGCCGGGGGCGCTGGTAGGCCGGCAACGGTGCGGAGGGTATGCGGGCGAAACTACGGACCGGTTTCGGTTGGGGCGCGGGTCCGACGGCATGGACGCGACGGGCCACACCGCCATTGAAGCTCACGTTGAGGCCCAGATATCCGCATAATGTCATCATGTCGGTGCTCAAATCTCCTCCCACAAAGAAAAACATGATGACCCGGGTGGCAAAGGCCGCCAGCAGGAGCGAATTGATCGTTTTAAGGGTCGGGTCACCATAGCGGTAGTTGCGGTAAACCACCCAGATGCCGGCGGCGATAAACCACAGGAAAGCGATGGCGCCCCAGATGCCGAAGGGAATGAGGACAGATATGGGGCCATTATGGAAGTCCTCTGCCAGGGCCAGTGGGTCGTTTTCCGCGGTGGAACGAATCGATGCTTCCGGCCCCATGACAAACTCGTAGTCCAGCGGATTGATGTTGTAACCCTTGCCGAGGAGAAGATATCCAGGAATCTGCGGCACCAACGCGTTCCACATATCCAGGCGCCAGTCCAGGCTTGCCTGGGCGTCCAGTTTCGCCTGCGTACTGACCTTGTAAGGCAGAAAAGACAAGGTCCGTTGGAAGCCGACCGGCAAATGCTCGGCCAAAGGAATGAGCGCCAGTGCAACGAGAATGCTCCCGGACATGATGATCGCCATCAATTTCGTCCGGTGCAAACCTTCCAGGAAAAGCTCGATCATAAAAAGCAACGCAAAAATCATGAGCAAGCTGCGGTAGCCACCGAGCAACCCGTAAACCATCGCCAGAAACAGAACCACCCATCGCCACGGCTTGCGGGAAAAAAAGATTCCCCGGATGCCATACCGGGCGAGCATGAACGAAAAGATGCCCAACGAGGCGTACAGAGCGCCGTTTAAGCGCGTGACCTGTTCTTCGACACCTGCATGCAGCTCTTCCAGGTTGAACGGCTGGAAAAACCAGTAGATGACGTAAAGCGAGCGGGGCAAAAAGCCGACCAGATCTCCTAAGGCTGCCGAGAGACTTCCCAGAAAGAACAATCCCAGGTACAGGTTTCTGCGCCCGGGCGGGATCCGTTTGGCGGACAGGGCAAAATAGCCGAGGATGCCACCCACCAAATAGAGGTATTTGTGCCCCCCATAAACGCTGCTGCCGAACACGCGGATACCGAATCCGGTCATTTTGGCCGTAACCATGACGACCGCCAGCATAATAAACAAAGACACGGTGATTTGAGGCACACCGATGAACTGGCTCTCCCGGTTGATTGCCCGCTGGAGCACCGAAATGCCCAGGCTCAACAGGATCATGGTAAGGCCCACGGAAGGGCGGCCGGGCATGAATGGCACCACCGCAGCAAAGTTCCAGCACAACAACATCAGCGGATAGTGCCAGCGGAGGAAAATGGGAAAAGTCAGGGTGAACGCCAGGAGGCCATAAACCGCAAGCGACGAATAAGTCAACGGCCCGGCCACGAGGAATCCCAGCCAGATGGCCAGTACGACGCAGACCCCAAAAATGATGAGGGACCGAATGAAAGCGCTATTCATTTAACACAACTATGACAACATCAAGGAGCGCTTCGGGCGCTGATCGTTTAACGTCATACTTTATTCCAATACAGGGGATGCTGGCAACAATTTCTTGCGGCCAGTAACGATGCGATGTCCCTGTCCCGTTGTCATACCGGTCGCTTCGCAATGGAAGATACATCGGACTGGCAGACGGGACCGTTAGATCAAATCAACTAAAATCATCATAGCCACAAAAATGCACAAGAGGCTCAAAATAAAACCTTTTCTTGCGACTTTTGCGCTTTTTCGCGGCTACAGAAATAGTTAAACCACTCCAGGAACCGTTCCACGTTGTGCCCCGGAGCTGATACACCAGTCCGGTCTGGGATTACTAACGCTCCAGCAGGTTGTATTTCAGGATGCACCACAGGGCATGAAGCCCGTCCTTCCAGCCGATCTTCTTGCCCTCGGCATAAGTGCGTCCGTAGTAGGAAATGGCGACTTCGTAGATGCGTGCGTGGAGGCGGGCCACCTTGGCCGTGATTTCCGGTTCAAAACCAAACCGGTCCTCCTGAACAACAATCCGCTGGAGCAGCTCCCGCCGGAAGGCCTTGTAACAGGTCTCCATGTCGGTCAGATTCAGATTGGTGGCCATGTTCGAGAGGGTGGTGAGCAGCGAGTTTCCCACTGAGTGCCAATAATAGAGCACTCGATGACCCTGGCTGCCGCCGAGAAAACGCGACCCGAAAACCACATCCGCCCGGCCGGCCAAAATCGGGGCCAACACCAGGTAATACTCGCCAGGGTCATATTCCAAATCCGCATCCTGCACAATCACCAGCGGGGCGGTGGCGAGGCGGAAGCCGGTGCGCAAGGCGGCGCCCTTGCCTTGATTATGAGGATGTCGCGCCAGTTGGATTGTCGGTTTCCCTCCGGCCAGCGTCTGAAGTTTCTCCCAGGTACCGTCGGTGGACGCATCGTCCACAATCACCAGTTGTTGGACGGGCCGCTGCGCGAGCACCAGATTGACGACTTCGGTAATCGTGTCGGCCTCGTTGTACACGGGCATGACTACCGCCAGGCATGGCTCAATGTCGGCATTGGATTTGGCGGGTGTCATGATATTTCGGCAAATCGGGGTTTGAACCATTCCAAATTGTCCAAGTGAACATGGCCCGGAAACCTGTCATTTAAAGTTACATTTTCGCGGTCGGGCTTGTCAATTCTATTGGCCTCGCGGTGGTCGTACAATTTGGTGGGGCGGGCAGCCTGTCCCGCTCTGCGGTGATCCTCGCGAGCCGGCTCGTCAGTAGCCTTGCCCCACCAAAATTGCAAACTCACCTGCCACCGGTCCGGCTGCATAAAAAGCTTGTGTTCCTTTGACGGGGCGGGAGAAAATCGTGGAAAATGCCACTTGGCCGCTGCGCGACAATGTCCTGATTTCTGATTTATGGCCAGTCTGACGCTCGTTTATTTATTGTGTTTAATTTCCGCCGCCCGCATTGAATCGCGGCTATCCCTGAACCATCTGCTGGAACGAACTGTGGTCGTTTTCACCCTGGCAGCCGGGCAATTGCTGATCGCTGTCCAGGGCCTTTCCCTTATCGTGCGGTTGGATGGGGCGTGGCTGATTTCTGCCAACGTCCTGCTCACGGTTCTGTGTGCCGGGGTTGTTTCGTTCCGGCCACCAGCACCTGGCCGGATTTCCTGGCGAACCCTTTTGGGCCAGGATTGGCGGGAAATTTCGGCGCAAAAAAAGGAACCGCTGGTGCTGTTGCTGCTGGCTCTGGCGCTGGTCGCCACCGTGACCCATTGTTCGCTCGGCGCAGCGATGATTCCGCTGGGGGACAGCTATCACTACGAAATGCCGCTGTTCTGGGTTCAGAACCACACAATCGGCCATTTTCCCGTCAACAACCCCCGTATCAACTGCATTTCGTTTCTCGCCGAGGCTCTGACCCTGCCCGGTTTCCTGTATTTGCACAGCAGTGTGATGTTTGTCGCGATCAGCTTTGGTGCTGGCGTTTTGTGTCTGGGCGTTGTTTTTGCGCTCGCCCGAAAGATGGGGTGTAGTCCGGGCGCTGCGGCCTGTGCCGCCGCCCTCACCCTGGCCTTCACCGATTTCGCCTTGAACTATCTGGTCCTGGAAACAGGACATTATTTATTGGCGATGTGGACCGGCGCCAGTCTGCTGTTCCTGATCGGCAGCCGCCCCACCGGAAGCATGTCCCGGTCCCAACTGACCCAGCTGGGCTGTTCGGTCCTGTGCTTTTTGATGGCGTGCGGCGCAAAAAACACCGTGACCCTTTTGGCGCCAGTCTACCTCGTGGCTGTGATGATGACTCTCGGACGGTTGGTGATCGCAAGGCAGGTTATCCTGGTGGCGGTGCTCTGTGCCGGATTTGCCTCCCTCTCTTCCGGAGTGTTGTGGAATTATGTCAGCAACAAGCTTTGGTATGGCAATATCCAGGGGCCTGCATTCATGCAGGATCATCTTTCGCATGAGCTCGGATTTCGAGCGGTCTGGACGCGCGAATGCCGCGGCGCGGTCCTCATCGCCTTCGACACGATATGGATTCCGCAGTCCGTGCGACCGGTCTATGCCGATGTGTGTGAGAAAGCGGTCGAGCTTTTGGGCGGGCAAAGGAGACTTGCCGAGGACCAGGGGTTCAACACGTTCAATGCCGAGGACCGCCGGCCCTTGAAAGGATGCGGTTGGGCGGGTCCTCTGTTCCTTTTGCCCGGGGTAATTGTTGCCGCCGGGCGATGCCTGCGAATTCGCCGGTTCATGCCGGACGTGACGGAATCAATGCGTCTTAACACCTGCTTGGTGCTGTTGTTTGCCGCGGGATGTTTCGTGATTCCCCATGCGGTGCTCCGCTGGCAGCGGATTGGTTTGTTGCGGCTCATGCCGGCCTTTTCGATATTTGCCGCGCCCCTGTGCGCCCTGGTGCTCGAAAAAAAGTGGTTGAAGGTGATGGCGTTGGCCGTGCTGCTGTTGAGCACGGTGATGTTCGTGACCTACGATTTGAGCATGGTCGGACGGCGATTTGACACGTCGTTCCAGGACGGCCTGTTACGGAAAATTTTGCGGCTCGGAACCGAGCATGGCATGACGGTTGAATATCAATGGGGCGATCAGCCACCCCAAAGTTTCTTCACGCGTGAGGATTATACCAGCCGAAGCATTTGCCAGAAGTTTTTGGAACATGTTCCCTCCCCGGCCGTGATCGGTTTTGTCGGGGGCGTCAATGGGGAAACCGACTGGTTGTTTGGTCCCGGTTACCGCAACCAA
>Ga0070731_10002306_pt1 | contig 18375 bp, 16 predicted proteins | sample Coa_R1_2_FD_66448 | JGI IMG/M metagenome (GOLD analysis project Ga0070731, IMG submission 66448) | Surface soil microbial communities from Centralia Pennsylvania, which are recovering from an underground coalmine fire - Coalmine... | ecosystem: Environmental > Terrestrial > Soil > Unclassified ... | reverse complement strand
GTTCACAATAAATTGCTGTTGCGTGATCCCGTCTAGTCGTTCCGCCTGTTCCAGCAAGTTATATGTGAAGCGGTCGTAAAAGATCCCGAAGCCGGCCCGCAAAACCGTCTTCGGAGAAGGATTATTCTTTCGTCCCAACCCCCACGCCAGGGAAAGCCGCGGAGCCCAATCGCCATGGTCGTGAATCTGGTTCTGGGTCTCAAAACGAAGACCGTAGCTCAGAGTGAAGTTGGGCCGGACGCGCCAGTCATCCTGTGCATACAGTCCGGCGTCGACCACTCCAACATTGATTGCCGGCTCTCCCTTCGTCAGAGAAAATTGGCTCGGACCGCAAGGCTGAGGCGAAAGCGCGGTGCATGTTCCCCCATTCAAAAGAAGGTTCTGATAAGCCGTCAGCGACGAGAATGTGAACAGGCCATTGAAATTCGCGCTCGAAGTGCTGGAATCCGTGGTACCCCGCAACCGCGCACCAAACTTGATCAGGTGTGTGTGATCCACCACCGAGGTGTAGTTCTGAAACTCGTAACGGTTCTCATGGTCGATGGGGCTACCTTGCTCGTTGCCCCCTCCCGTGAACGCACCTAACACCATAATCGTAGGCTGCGAGAAATTCTGAGCGAATTGGCTGGTGTTGTCTCGGTTGAACTGAAACCGGGTCTCATTGATGACATTCGTGCTCAAAACCTGGGTGTCGCTGACCTGCAGCGTGTGTTCATCCTCGGTTGAGTTGTAACCCAGGCTCGGAAGCGAAAACTGGCCTATCCCTTCGTTATTTTCGCTGTCGTGAAAAAACTGGTACCGGATCGTCAGAGTATTGTTCTTGCTGATCTGATAATCGACCCGTGGGCCGAGGTTCAGCCGTGTGCGAGGATTGGGAACTGCTTCGATGAACTGCTCTGTCTTTCCCGGATCCGATGCCACGGGCACGGTCGCGTTCACAACATCTGAATCGTTGATATGACGCCCCTCAACATTGAAAAAGAAAGACGCCTTTTTCGTCAGCGGCCCGCCAACACTCGCATGAAAAAGCTCGGAATTGTATGCGGGAACATCCGGGGTAAACGGATTCAGAGAGTTGAACGCAGAGTCATTTCCATCCAGAAACAACTCGCCATGATATTGATCGGTACCCGGCTTAGTAAAAATCTCAATCCGACCATAGCCGAGTTTGTCGTACTCCGATGAGAACGGGTTCTGGTTGATGCGAATTTCTCGAATCGAGGATTTTGGCGGAAGCTGGCCGCCCGTAAACCCATCGATGTAAATCTGCCCGCCGTTCGGCCCGGCCGACGGCCCAGCCAGCGCCTGCAAATCCTGCTCCAATTCATCCGGGTCATCCGGCAACGCGTCCAGATCCTTACCTTTAATCACAATCGCGCTGGCATTGTCCGAGGCGTTGGTGTTGACGGTTACATTTTCATCCTGGACTTCGAGCTTTTGCTTTTCTACTTCGATCTCCAGCGCGATATTGAACTGCTGCGCTTGTCCGGCAGAAATCGCGACATTCTGCTCGGTCGACAACGCAAAGCCTTTCGCCGTAGTCGTGACCGTATAATTTCCCGGCGCGAGTCCCTTGATTTCGTATGTGCCTTGCTGGTCAGTAACAGCGTTTGTTTGTTGCCCCTGCGGATTTGTGGCCGTGACGTTCGCGCCCGGAATCACTGCGCCCGTGGGATCGGTCACGTGCCCTCGCAAACTGCCGGCGCTCTGCGCAAATGCGCAGCTGGTCACCAATAACAACACAACGTATACAAGACTTGTGGCACCACGTTTCATGCTGAAGAAGTTGTCATCCTGACCGAAGCGAAGGACCTGTGAATTTCGACTGCCCTGCACTTCGCTTCCCACACCAAGCAAACTCATTGATTCGCCGCTGCCGCGTCCCCACCACCCAAATTCCATGGCGAAAGCAACATCGCAGCTTTACTGCTGTCCGGCGAAGCCGTCAGAATATCTTCGACGCCGGTCAGCAACGTCACCGCGGTCGGCTGGCTCGCCGTGCTTCCCTCCGTCGCAACCACCATCACCGCCGTTCCCTTCTGCAAATCAGCTAAGGTCACCGGCGGCATCCGATTCAGCATCTGCTGGAAATCTGGGGCGCCTCCCGGCCGACGAGATCCGCCGCCATTTTGTCCGCCTGCGGCTTCCGGCGGTGGAGCTTGCGCTGTGGCTCCGTTTCCCGGCCTTTGCTGATGTTTGAGTCTGGCAGCGATCCGTTGCGCCATCATCGGAGGCAAGTTGCGAAGCTGCGAGTCCGAATTGATCTTCAGTGTCACCGGTTTCTTGCTGATCAAGTCCCGAACCGTAACGGAGTTGGTTGCAGCATCGGTGGACACGACCTGGCCGGCAATGTTCAGAAAACTCCCCGAAACCACTTCGTCCGCAGTAACCTCGGCTCCATCGGTGCTTCGGGTTCCACGCGCGCGCAACTGATCGCCAACTTTGATCTGGTCGATGGTTCCAGGTTTTGCGTCATCGAATTTCACTGAATCAGGTGCGTAGCGCCGGATGATTGTGTCCTTCGAAATATGAACGATTGTCGCTTTGTTTCCCGCCATCGCAGAATTTGCAATGGTGACGGTTCCGGCACTCGGGTCCATTGCAGTGACTAACCCTCCGACTCCACGCTTTTGCCAATCCTCCCGTTCCTGCTCCTGTTTCGCAGCAACATCGCTTGCCTTAATCAGAATCAGCGATGATGCCAGCACGGACTTGCCATCTTCTGCTGCCTTGCCTCGAACCAGCACCCGGTCGCCAACCTGCAAATCGTGTGCGGTAATTGGGGTGGCGCTCTTCAGGTCCTTTGCGCCGGGTTCCGTACGTAACATTCGCGCCGAGTCCGGAATCGTCACTGCCATCGATGTGCCGGAATCGCTCGTTACGGTAACGTCATTTCCGGTTATTGTTTTAATAGTTCCCAAAAGCTTGACCACTCCAACCGGCTGCGCAACTTCCTGCGAAAAGCCGGGGGCTAACAGAGACAGCACCATGGCCGCCCACAAGGCGGCTACTTTCAATGTTTTTTTTGGAGAGAACATCAACATGTCGGCGGCAATTGGAGAATAGGATACAGAGTTGAGGATACCTCGGGAAGCAGTAAAGAAGCGTCAAACGTCTGTAAAGTTCTGTGGACTCAGTAACTTTCCCCATCTTAATCACGGCACCCCCCGTAACGGAGTGCTTTTTGCGATGTTTATTGAATAACTCCGCAGCTGGGTGCCCCACCCTTACCGAGAGTTTTTAGCGAGGTAGGGTGGGAAGTAACTGTCCCAGTTTCCCCATAACCTTCCGCTCACCGCGGGCATTCCACCCACTCGGCTCGCCACCCAACCGGCTATTCGATTTGCCGTGTCATTCATTTTTTTGAGCGACGCCCCTCGCAGATACTCATGCACCAGACCAGCAGTAAATGCATCTCCCGCGCCGATCGTGTCTCGCACACGAACCGGGAACCCCGGGTGCTCGTCGCTTGCACTCTTCGTCAACAACAAACTCCCGCGACTTCCGCGTGTGATGCACACCAGTTTCGGTCCCAACTCAAGCAGCCGCGCCGCTGAAGGCTCCTTTTTCCGCGGCCCCGAACTCAGCAACTTTAAAATTACCGGCAATTCGTCATGATTCATTTTGATGATCGTCGCTGTGCCGATCGATTGTCGCAGGATTTCTGCGGAGTAATAATCCTGTCGCAAATTAACATCGAAAACACATATCCCGCGAGTTCCGCAAACAAACTCTGCAATCGTAGCGCGGCTTCGGGCTGAACGCTGCGCCAAGGCACCGAAGCACACTGCATCGGCATCTTTCGCCAGCTTTCTCAAAGCCCCGGTGCACTCCAGAAAGTCCCATGCAACATTCTTCTGAATCGTGAATCGCGGCTGCCCGCGCCGATCCACTTCCACATCGACCGTTCCTGTAGGATGGCCCTCGTCCACTTGCAAGTAGGAGGCTTCCACTCCAAGCTTTTCCAATCTCGTTGCCGCCTTGCGCCCGAGATCGTCATCACCCACACGGCTGACCACAATCCCACGATCCCCCAAAATCGTACTGATGTATGCAAAGTTCGTGGGCGCTCCGCCCAGCTGCCTGCCGGAAGGCAACAAATCCCACAGCACTTCTCCCAACCCTACGATTGTGAATTTCTTCGCCACAGAAATCCGCTCGCCTCTCCATACGTACTTCCGTATTTATGTACTCTCGACGCCCCGTTATAATCTATCTACCTTGAGATTTCGTTGGGTCAGTGTCATCCTTCCGCTTCTCTTTGTGATTGCCGCTCATGGACAAACCCCCATTGCAGCAGGACAAACCGTGCTGGTTGTGCCCTTCGAGAACCGTTCTAAAGCTCCCGGCCTGGAGTGGATCGGTGACTCCTTTCCCGAACTGCTGAAGCAGAGACTGGACTCGCCTACCATGTATGTTCTTCCACGCGAGGATCGCATTCGAGCTTATGACCGATTGGGTATTCCGGTCGAACTTCGCGCTTCGCGTCCTACAATTTATCGCATCGCGGAGCAGCTCGATGTCGACTATGTGGTGCTCGGCGAGTATGGCTTCGATGGCCGAACTTTCACTACCAACGCGCAACTCCTCGATATGCGGCGTGAGCGACTGCTCCCGGAGGTGAAGCAGTCAGGAACGCTCCCTGACTTAATCACTGCGGAAACGTCTCTTGCATGGGAAATTCTGCACACGCTGTTTCCGGCCGAGTCCCTCTCTCGAGAAGCCTATCTCGCCCAGGCGCCAGTCGTTCGACTGGATGCTTTTGAAAATTACATCAAAGGAGTAATTGCTCCGACAGCCGATGAGCGAATCCAGCATTTGCGGGAAGCCGTTCGCCTCAGCTCTTCGTATAGCGAGGCGACTTTGCGCCTCGGCGAAGCGTACTACCAGCAGCGCCAGTATGATCAGGCAGTTACTTGCCTGGCGAAAATACCGCAAGAAGACTCTTCGGCGCTCGAAGCCCAGTTCTACCTTGGGCTCGCCGCATACAACCGTTCAGATTTCCCCCATGCCGAATCAGCCTTCAACTTCTTGGCTGAGCGCCTGCCACTGAGCGAGATGTACAACAATTTGGCCGTTGCTCTCGATCACCACGACAAAACAGCTGCCACAGATAACCTGCAAAAAGCAATTGCGCAAGATTCCAGCAATGCCGACTATCACTTCAATTTGGCAATTGAGCTGTATCTCAGAGGCGATGTCACTGGGGCCTCTCGCCAATTACGGGACGCAGTGTCGCTGAACCCCCACGATTCTGAAGCCAAATCGTTCTTGGAGAACATCGGCGGCACCGGCCAACGCGGCATTGTGGCCGCTAGCATTAAGGTTCCGCAATCGCGTATGCGCACGACCTACGACGAAAGTTCATTTCGGCAGCTCGCCTTGAAGATCAGCGCCGTCGCGGAACAACGTCTCGCCAAGACCGATCCTCGCACTCACGCCCAATTCCACGCCAATCGGGGCCAGCAACTGCTGAAACAAGGCTTCGTGGGAGAAGCCGAGCGCGAATTCCGGGAAGCGGTCGCACTCAATCCGTCCAATGCCGAAGCACATGCCGGGCTCGCCACCCTTCTGGAGTCCGGCAACCATTATGACCAGGCTCGCTCCGAGGCGGAAGAAGCACTGCGCTTGCATCCTTCCGCAGAAGCACTTTTGGTGCTGGCGCAGCTCAATTTGCGAGACAATAGAACCGGAGCCGCCGTCGAGGAAATCGACCGGGCCCTGCGCCTCGAGCCTGCCAACTCAGCGGCTCAGGCGCTGAGACGCTCCGTTGCAGCGAAGCTGGCCGAGGAAGGGCAGCCGCTGCCACAACAATGACCAGCAGTCGCCATTGTCATCCCGAGCGAGCCTCTTTTGCGCAGCGAGGGATCTGGGCGCGCCGTGCGAAGCACTCGCGATCAGAGCGAGTGCAACAATCGCACGATCGGCGCGCATCCGCACCTGTCAAATTCACCCAGATTCTCTGCCCGATCTCGATTCTCCTAACCGCATTTCTTCTTTTCGCCTCTACCTCCTCCGCGCAGGTCCTTAAAATTGTCGTCAACGACACCATCCAGCCCATCACCGAGGAATACATCGGCCGCGCCATCAGCGAAGCGGATCGTCAAAAAGACCAAGCCGTCCTGATCGAGTTGAACACACCCGGCGGCCTCGTCGAATCCACTCGGGAAATTATCGAAAAGATTGTGGCTTCCCCAGTCCCTGTCATTATTTATGTGGCGCCCAGCGGCAGTCGCGCCGCATCGGCCGGATTCTTCATTCTCGAGAGCGCCGACATCGCAGCCATGGCTCCAGGAACCAACACTGGCGCAGCCCATCCCGTTACTCTCGGCGGCGGCAAGATGGATGACGTCATGAAGGAGAAAATGGAGAACGATGCCGCCGCGCTGATGCGATCTGTCGCCGCCAAACGCGGCCGCAACGTCGAAGTGGCCGAGAGCGCGGTCAGGCAATCCAAGTCATTTACCGAGCAGGAAGCGCTTTCGCAAAAGCTGATCGATTACGTAGCCGCCAGCCAGGACGATCTTTTCAAGCAGATGCAGGGCAAGCCGCTGAAGCGCTTCAATGGCCAGACAGTCACCCTGAATCTGGTCGGCGAGTCCGTGCGCAACTACGACATGACCCTGAAAGAGCACATTCTCGCCTACCTCATGGATCCGAACGTCGCTTTCATTTTGCTGGCCGTCGGCGCGCTGGCCCTGTACGCGGAATTTAACCATCCCGGCGCGGTGGTTCCCGGGGTCATTGGCCTCATCTTTATTCTTCTCGCAATTTTTGCGCTCAATCTTCTGCCCACCCGCTTTGCTGCCGTCGTCATGATCCTGGCGGCTTTCGTTCTTTTCGCGCTCGAGGCTAAATTTGCAACCCATGGCATTCTCACCATCGGGGGCATCGCCACGCTGACCTTGGGTGGCTTGCTGCTGGTCGACGCGCCCATCCCGCAAATGCGTGTGCACCTGATCACCGCGCTTGCGGTCAGCATTCCGCTCGGCGTCATTACGGCTTTCCTCATGAGCATTGCGGTCCGCGCCCGTCGAAACAAGGTTGTCACCGGAGCGCAAGGGTTGGTGGGCGAGATCGGCATGGCGCAAACTCCGCTGTCACCTCAGGGCAAGGTCTTTGTTCACGGGGAAATCTGGGACGCGGTCTCCTCCACGAACATTCTTCCCGGACAGACCGTCATCGTCCGCCAAGTGGATGGATTTCAGCTGCGCGTCGAGCCATCGCCCGCGCGCGAGCCAAACTTGGCCCGCACCTCCGCGAGCATTTAGTCAAATCCAAATTGCCGGTTTGATTTCCGCTATGGATTGTGCGTGCTTTCTCTCCGCGCTGATATATTGAATTCGCCCAAGTGAATACCACTATTGAAGGAAGGGTTAGTCGGCGAGCCTCAACGCTCGCGCTATGCGGTTTGGCCGGCGCACTGCTCCTCGGCGTGCTGCCGATCCCTGGCTGGATTGTTCATGGTGATTCGATCGGGCGATTGCTCGCTCGCGAAGCCATTGTCTGGTGCTGCGCACTGGCTGTTCTGTTATGGCTAACATTGGTCGAGCGCCTGCCTCTTAGCTCGATTGGGTTCTGTCGGCCGACCTGGAAGGGCGTGGTAGTCGGAGTTCTGACCGCGATCGTGCTGGTAGCCACTCAGGTTATTCAATTCGCTATCATCATCCCGCTTTTTCACCTGGACACCGCAGCGATCATGGCGAGAATGCAAGCCATTATGAATACTCCATATTGGTACCGAATCCTGCTGGTGTTGCGAGCGGCGGTGACTGAAGAGATCATTTTTCGTGGCTATATCATCGAGAAAGTACGGCAACTCACCGGCCGCACAGTTCTGGCGGTCATCGTTTCGGTTGCAGCGTTCACCTACGCCCATCTGGGCGGATGGGGACCCGTCCATCTGATTTCGGTTGCCGTGGCCGCCACGGTTCTTGCCCTGCTGTATGTCTGGCGGCGGGATCTACCTTCCAATATGTTTGCTCATTTTCTGGCTGATGCCGCCGGATTCCTCACGAGATAAAAACCCGACCGCTGTGAATCGTTCCTTGATCATGGCATTGACCAGAAGCTCTGGCTTATCGATCGCCTTATAGTCGGCACTGCATGCAAAACACGCTGCCGCCGGATTTCTCAAATTCAGACGTTTTCACCACCACCGGCGTGAGCCCTTCTTTCGCCAGGATTCGTGAAAGATTTTCGCTCAGCCTCGGCGTAATAAATCTTCCATTCGCGACGATTCCATTACCCATGAATTGTCTCGCTTCTTCGCGGCTCAATTCGTGAACCCGCGCAAAGCTGTTGCGAATTTCATCAGCCGATCTCTCCGCCAGCGCCTCCGGGCAAATCAACACTGATTCCATGTTGAGCGGACAGAAGCATGTATCCAAGTGATAGCAATACTCATCCACCAGTTCGAGTATCGTCACGGGGAACCCAAGGTTCTGCATGGCGACAGCGAATCTTTCTACTCCACCGCGAGTAGAACGAAATCCGTAGGCTGCCCATATCCGGGAGTGGTTCGGATGCCAAAGCAAATCACCGTGGCCCTCCAGATACTCACCAGTCAAATCCAGTTCAATAACCTTGTAGCCTCGCTTGCGAAACCATTCCACGTAGAACGCGACTTCTTTGTGCCGCGACGCGTATCGCATACGGCTGGGCACGATAAACTTTCCCCGGTCTTTGTGCTCACCCACAAAAACTTGGTTCGCACTAAACACCATGTCATCAAGTTCTTTTACGGGATCGATCAACTCAACCTTTAATCCTGCCTCAGTCATTGCATTGCGCAGATTTTCCCATTGATGCTCGGCCAAAACGCGATCAATAGGCACTCCCATGTGCGGATTTTTCGCTTCTCGCACGTCAAAAAAAGTCGGCCGGCACATCAATACGGAGTTTTCCATCGCTCTTGATCATATCGCGTAACCGACGGCCCTCACGACTGACGAGGTTTCGGCAGGAACACATCTATTCGGCAGGCACGCCTGTGGAAACACAAAAGTCATCTACCAAGACACTTTCCAATCCACCATGTTTCCGAATTTTCCCCGGATACCGCATTGGTCAGCAACATGCATCAAAACTCGGCCATGCTACACAAGTGCGCCAATCCCACTTGCCCCAATCCTTTTCGCAAACTGAGCGAAGGAAAGCTTTTCCTGGTTGAGACCGACCGCTTCTCTTCCTCCAAGTCGGCACTGCGACGCTGGGATGAGGGTGCGCAACACCGCGTTGAACATTTCTGGCTGTGTGCCCAGTGTGCCGCGGTTTTGACCTTGACCTTTGAGAAAGGCAAAGGCTTGCAAACTGTTCCCCGGCCGGATGCTGTAAGGAAAAAACCTCCAGGCTCTGTCGTGCTGCCGTTGGCAGCCGCGGACGGGGCCTAGCTAAAAGGTTTTCAGGGAGGCTAAGCTTTATGAGCACACAACCTTGTACGATCTGTGGCGAACAAAAGTCCGAGGGGCAAGTTTGGTTTCTGGTCGCCGAAAGTCATTGGGAAGACAAGCTCAAGATTCTTCGCTGGGAGGCCGAGTTGGCCAGGCGCCAGGGCATGCACAGCGCATGCTGTCCCGCCCATGTCCAGGAACTAGTCAGCTATTGGATGTCCAGCGGTAATGTAGATTTCCTTTTGCCTCCTGCTGGAACCTCTCTGCCTCGCCCACGCAGTTCCAAATTGCCCTATGTCGTAGAACCTGACACCCGCGGCGCACGTGAAATCGGCGAACTGGCGGTAGATCGCACAAGCCTGGGAAGGGCTCTAAACGAAAATCCCGACTCATTATTAATTATTTTGGATGAGCTCCGAGACGCACTGGAGCGTGAAACCGCTGGTGCCTCCGCCCGCCTGGAATCCGCCACCGGCTCGAGGCTAATGCGGCAGGTTTGAGTACTTCCCTATCAGCTTTGCCTAAACAACGTCAGGCGCCGTTCGACTCTTTCCACGCCTTCCAGTCACCTGTCACCTGTTCGGCCATCCCTTTCACCGCAGCGAAGAAAACATTGGGCTTCATACGATCGAGATCTCGCCGAATGGACTTTCGTGCCTTAGCGCTTCCAAGGTGAACATTGGCAGTTTCCCAACCCATCGCATTGAGCAGCCGGAGTTCGTCCCGTTCCTTAGGAAGCACAGTCAATTCAATTCGTGAGCAGTGTGGAGATAATCTGCGAAACAACCACGCATCTCGCACTTTAACGAAGGGATCCGGACATCGCACCGCCCTGTCAATGATCTCCTGATACCGAATTTTCGCCCGCCCTTTCTCCTCTTGTGCCCAGTACACAGAAGAAGGAGCTAGGCTCTTGGCTTCACGCGCGATCCGGCCACCATGCCAGCTGGCGAGCGCCACAACCCGAACGTGCCCGAGACTGCCCAACCCCGCGACCCGCCGAGACAGCTTGTATGGCAACTTCGGCATAGGCATAAGTTGCTCAAGAGCGCTCTTGATTTTCTTTGAACTCTTGCCCGTAAATTTCGGCAGGCTGTCCATTCTTTGCCAGAAGTGTATCGGATCACGCAATTCGCTAACCGCAATCTGGCGCAGCCAGTTGTTTTCCTCCTCCAGAACAAACGGCCTGCCATTCTCCACCAGGGACTCGCGGTAGCCGTCGAGTATCGCTGTACACGCGTCCTTCAGTTTGACCGCGAGGTGTCCCGCTTCAGAAGCCAGCATGATGCTCGTGACCAGTCGGACCAAATCCAGCGTGTAGGGAAGGAACGTCGCTTCATCGAAATCGTTCACACCCCAGACCAGCCGCCCTTCCACATCGCGCCAGGTCCCGAAATTCTCCACATGAAGATCGCCCACGGCAAGGACCTTCGGTGCGTTCGTCAGCTCTGAACAAATTTCTGGCCACAACTGCACCCATCGATAAAATGTTGACCTTAGAAACGAGAACGGCGACTCGGCCATACGCTGATGCTTCAGACGCAGGTCGGCTGGCAGGAGTTCGATGTGCTCCCTCAGCCATTCCTCGTAGCGTCGCGTAGCCTTGACGATATTCATTCGGAGCGGTGGCCCACATTCGCGCCTGGCGCTAACGTGAGTTAATTATCGTATGAAATAACGCGCAACAGCCGAATCATTGCAGCTTCGCGTACTCGGCTTTGGCTTGCTTCAGAATGGGAAGGTCGGAATCCGCATCCTTCCAGAGCGCGAAGAAGTCCTGATATGCCGTGCGCGCTTTGGCTAAGTCGCCTGCAAGAACGTAGGCGCGCGACAGTCCCAGGTGTGCCAGAGAGGCGATTGGCTCGTTGCCTAAGACGCCTGGGTGATCAACAATTTTCTGGAATTCCGTGACGGCAGAACTTCCCTGCTTTGCTGCCAGATACGCCTGCCCGCGCAGATAAACAGGATAGGCGAGGAAATTCATAGTCTGCACAGCTGATCCCAACTCGTAAGGCGCAGCCGTAGCCAATGTCTTTATGGCAGAGTCGGGGTCTTTGCTTAGAACGGCAGCAGCGCGGATCATGGGCAAGTAGATAAACTGCACGATCGTGTCCTGGGGAAAGTGACTGGCAAGATCATCAGCTGTCCGCCCTGCCTGCGCCGAATCGCCAGAGACACCCAACGCAATTGCCGCAACGGCGTCAACATCTCTGCCATTGGACAGGGCGAGGGCAGCCTGTGCCTGCTGTTTTGCGAAGGCCATGTTGCCTACCAGCGCTTCTCGCACTGCAGCTTCGGCGTCGTAGTCCGCTGCCGTCTCTTTCTCATCGGCACGCTGCGCAGAATCTGCGGCACGATGGGTCAGTTCCCGCGCTCGGGCAAACTGTCCGGCATAGGCGGCCGTATCCGACTGGTTATAAAACATGACGTCCTCGAAGCCGGGTTTGCCCATGAGAGCTGCCGCCTCGCGCTCCATCCCTGCCGCATCACGCTGCAAGAAGTCAACTTGGTACAGACCCAAGTGGATAATCGGGCTGTCAAGGTGGTGAGCTTGTGCCTCCTGGGCTGTCGCTTTAGCCTCATCCAGGCGCTTGACGTTTATGTAGGCACCCGCCAGGTTTGCATAGCCAAGTCCGGATCCAGGATTGAGTTTCAACGCTTCCTGGCACGCAGCCAGTTCCTTGTCGTAATCTCCAAGGTTGGCATAGAGAGCGGCCAAGTTGACCTGCGGACCGTCGTCGCGCGGGTAGGTCTGGGCCCACAACTCATACGCTTTGCGGGCCGCTTCCAAATTCCCGGGAACGAACTGCTCATAATGGGAAACAATATAAAGCTTTTCCCGCTCGCTCACTCGTTCGCGCAGCTCGTAAGCCTTGCGCATATTCTCGGCGGCGCGATCGGTCTGGCCCAGGTTTCCATAATTGGTTCCCAGGCGCGCGTAGGCCATGGCAAAGTTAGAGTCGAGGCTGACAGCCCTCTGGAACAGCGGAACCGCAGCGGGGGAGTCGTTTTTCACGATCTGCGCTTGCAGACCCAAAGTGTACGCTTGCAGCGCCTCAAGCGACGGCGTCGTCACGTTCTCCGCTGGCGCGTCGTACTTCTGCACCGAAGCCAGGGATTCGCCCAGTTTTTCGCGGATCTTGGTGGCCGCTTCGCCCAGCGCCTTCAGCACCTGCTCCTTGCCGTTGGCGGTGGCTTGCTCCTGGGCCAGCAACTCACCGCTGTGACAGTTCAACGCTTTCAGACCAACGACGTATTGGCTCCCCAGGCTCGAGATCAAGCCTTCGATCGTCGCGGCGCTGGCGGTGCGCTGACAGATGTCACGCGCCAGTTCCCTCGTGATCCGCGCGTCTTTGGGCTGGGACATCAGGGCAAGCGTCTGCGCCACCTGCTCGTCCGAAAGCAAGTTCAGAAATGGCGACTGTTCCAGCTGCGACGAAAGTCCCTGTCGCAGCGTACCATCGAACACCGGATCGCCCGTCGTGTTGGTAAAGTCGGCGAGAACAACGGTGTCTTTTGCCGTGAGTTTGGGCGTGCGATGCAAGTACCAGTAGAGAACGCCAGCGATCACTACGACGGCTAGAGCAGCTGCTGCAACGTAAGGTATTAGTTTCGACTTCTTCGCGGGTGCTTGAGCCGGAACCGGCATGCGCGTGGAGACGGTCGACGCTCGCGTAGCCTGGCTCGAGCCGGCCGCCAATACAGGCTCCGGTTTCTCTTCCGACTCGGGCGCAGACGGGACGCGGCTGGAATCGCTGTCGCGTTTCAGCCGCAGCAGTTCGGATTTCATGTCGGACGCATGCTGATATCGCAACTCCCGATCTTTCTCCAGCGCACGGTTAATTAGGTCTTCTAGTTTCGGGGGGAGATTTGGATTCAAGCGAATCGGCGATAACGGCCCGCGATTCAGAATTGCATCGAAAATCACTCCCGAGGTGTCGCCTCGGAAAGGCAACACTGCAGTCACCATCTCGTACAGCACAACACCAAACGAGAACAGGTCGGTGCGAGCATCAAGTTCTTTCCCGCGCACCTGCTCAGGAGACATATACGCCACCGTCCCCAAAGCTGTTCCTGGGCTGGTTAAATGTTGCTCGCTCACTCCTGCCGTAGCCTCGAATTGCGACCCGGCTTCCGGTGTTAGCCTGCTTTCCCCCAACACTACCTTGGCCAGCCCGAAATCAAGAATTTTGGCGTGTCCTCGCTTGGTCACGAATATGTTTGCCGGCTTGATGTCGCGATGGATGATGCCTTCGGCATGTGCAGCATCTAGCGCATCGGCAATTTCGACAGCCAGGGACAGCACTGTGTCGAGTTCCATCGGACGGCCGGCGATGCGGTGCTTCAGCGTGACGCCATCGAGAAACTCCATGACGATGTAGGCGTGCTCATCGTGCTCGCCGATGTCGTGAATGGTGCAAATGTTGGGATGGTTCAAAGCCGACGCGGCCTGTGCCTCGCGTCGAAAACGGGCTAGAGCTTGGGGATCGCGGGCTACGTCGTCGGGCAGGAACTTGAGGGCTACAAAGCGATGCAGACGCGTGTCCTCGGCCTTGTAGACAACGCCCATTCCGCCTCCGCCCAGTTTTTCAACAATGCGGTAGTGGGAGATGGTTTCGCCGATCATGGTGCCAGAGGACTTAGGCAGCCATGTTAGGAGCAGGCATGGCGGAAGTCAATGCAGGCGGGCGGCCCAACTTTCCGGGAAGCATAGCAGACGAGCAGAGTATTTCAATCTGGAGTGCCCCACCTTTCCCGGTTTTCGAAAGGTGGGATCCATCTCGAAGCCACGGCTTTGCCGGAGAAACGACTCGGCAGTTGTGGAATCCCGCCCTAGCCGCAAAGAACGCGGCTAGCATGGGACACCCGCTGGAATCAGACGAAGCCAACAGAACCGGGCCTGTTTACCGTTCTTAGTTGGCGTAGTACTTCGCGTTGATCTCGATGAACTGTTTTTTGTCCTCAGGCAAATCGTCGATCACGAGGATCGAGTCCGACGTGCATACCGGCACACAGGCGCCGCAATCGATGCAGCCTGCGGGATCTACGTACATCTGTTTCGCCTCTTCGAAACCTGGTTCATCTTTCTTCGGGTGAATGCAATCCGTCGGGCAGACGTCAGCGCACAGCTCATCTTTAATACAGGTATCGGTAATTACGTAGGCCATGTTCGCGCTCCCTAGGTCAGATAACGATTCAGCCTACGCGAGCGTGATATGGCTTGCGGTGACGTGGGTCACTGAGCGGGTGTGTCGCACGTCTCAAATTCACTCTGACAGGAATGTCCGGGCTACACGAATCACGCGGCTTTACGCCGTCGCCGAAGCACCGCCGCGATTTTTTTCATATCCTCGACGAAAGCAGCGTATTGCGCGTGGCGGGATTCGTCATCGACGGCGCGCAAAACAGACGACGGATGCACCGTCGCCATAACATAAGGAGCCAACGGCGATTCGACCAACTCTCCCCGGCGGCGGCTCACGCTGAAATCTCTTCCCAACAGCGCCTGCGCCGCCGTCGCTCCTAAGCAGACGAGGACCTCAGGCTTTACTATCTGAAGCTCGGCATCCAGCCACGGTCGGCAGGCTTGAATTTCCGAGTAACGCGGCTTCTTGTGAATTCTGCGCTTGCCCCGCTCGGCGGGTGTCCACTTGAAATGCTTGACAGCATTGGTGACATAAACCTCGTCTCGATCAATGCCCGCTTCTGCCAAGGCTTTGTCCAGCAATGCGCCGGCCGGTCCGACGAACGGGTGACCGGCAAGGTCCTCTCGGTCGCCAGGTTGTTCGCCTACCATCACAGTTCGGGCCCTTTCGCTTCCCTCGCCAAACACGGTTTGCGTCGCATTTTTCCACAGGTCACATGCCTTACAAGTGGCTGCCGTCCTGCGAAGACTATCCAAGGTAGGTTTTGCGGGAATCAACGGCTCGGTTGTATTCGCAAGGCGAGACATCGGGATTCTCTGCAGCTTCCGTCCCTAGGATGCATCAAACTTTGCAGAGGTGGGGTTCTGAGGCAGACAACTGTGATCAGGTCACTTTCAGCTTACGTTACCGAATCACATCAGGTCCTATACAGTGCATACTGTATTGGCAGGCTAGGGCAAAAGCTGTAAGTTCACTGCGTTAGTAGGGGAATTACCGGTATCGGTTACCATGATTGCTTATTGCGTAAATCCGAACTGCGGTGCGCAACTGCACTCATTCGTGGAAGGACGCCTGTTTCAATTCGAGGTGGTTTCGATTTCAGTTTCTGCGACTGACGAAGCCAGCGCGCCCTTCGATGAAGAACCGAAGACCCAGACTGCGCAGTTTTGGTTGTGTGGACGTTGCGCCGCCAGTATGAGCCTGGTACTCGAACCCATGAATGGTTTAAGGATTGTACCGTTGGCTTCTGATTCCCCGGAAGTGAAGGGTTTAGCCAAAGAAGGTGCACATCGGCTAGACACCAACCATTGCTAGGCGAGTAACTTTTACATACATGTTTGGGTGCCGCAATGAATTATCAGCGTTTTGGGTTTGGTAATCGTTGTGCATCAGCTTTGAAGAGCTCCACACGGTTCTCCTTTTCATCCATAATGCCGCTGGTGTCGTTTAAACGGTCCTTATCTAATCGGATCTCAGGTGATGTTCGGGAGGTGTTCTGTGGCAACGTTTCGAATCTTGATCGCAGATGACCATGAAGTAGTTCGCAAAGGTTTAGTCGCTCTTTTGCAGCAGCAGCCGGATTGGCAGGTCTGCGGCGAGGCCGGAGATGGGCGCGAGGCTGTCGACAAGGCCCAGCAGCTTAGACCGGATGTCGTCATTCTCGACATCGGCATGCCTAGCCTGAATGGCCTTGAAGCCACACGCCAGATTTTGAAAACTAACCCCCATGCAAGAATTCTCATACTGACCTTGCACGACTCCGATCAGGTGGTCCGCGATGTTCTCAACGCAGGCGCACGTGGGTTTCTTCTCAAATCGGACGCCGCTCGCGACCTCGTAGCTGCGGTCGAGGCATTGCGGCGAGACAAGACCTACTTCACCTCCAAGGTCGCGTCGATGGTTTTGGAGGGTTATCTGAAGGGGTCGACGGGACCCGCGCCGGCACCCGTCAGCCGCAATCGGCTGACGCCGCGCGAGCGTGAGATTGTTCAGCTGCTGGCGGAGGGCAAGAGCACCAAGGAAGTCGCCGTCGCCCTCGGGTTAAGCGTGAAAACCGCGGAAACTCACCGATCCAACATCATGCGTAAGCTGCAACTGCACTCGGTGAGTGATCTTGTGCTCTACGCGGTGCGAAATAACATCGTCCACGTAGTGCAGGCTGGAGTCGAAACGCAATGACCGCGATGGTTTAGGCCCGCGAGTTTTCGCGGGCCTTTCTTATCTCTAATTCACCTACAAGTGGTCGCTCCCCGCATCTCTGTAGTTTTGGCTCAAAAGGAAACGACGTCTCCGTTCAAGTTTCAGCAGTAGTCCGTTTGGAGAACACCTGCCATCCTGAGCGAAGTAGCTGGTTCGCGCTGCGAAGCGGCTACGCAGTCGAAGGATCCCTACACTCCTACCCATCTGCAGGAATCAGAAAGGCATTCTCTTAAGCAAACCGAAATTCTTGTAGCGAAGCGATCGTTCGAGTTCAGATTTCCAGCTCGCGAACTCTGGCGATCCTCTGATTTACTACGCGTTTAAAATAATCTGCTTGAGCCGCGATTGTGAAAAGGCGAGAAGCAGGAGCCGGTCTCGGCAATAATGTCAGAGGCCGGCGCCTGCCTGGGGGGTGGGGTTACTGAGGGCAACTTTCATGCGCCAAGAATAAGTCCAACCCTTTTCACCCACAATCCTGCCGTCTCTGTAATTTGATCCAGGAATTTCTGTAGCTACGGAAGATGAAAATTCACGCAGGTTGCAACCTTTGTAACTTACATTAACTAGAGTCACCCACCCACCAGGATCGTTCTAAGCATCCCTTGTCCTGAATTCTTGCGCCGCAATTTACCTTGTGGAATAACGCCTTGCTGCTTCTTTCTCGGGTTCTCGCCCGCTCAACCGCTCATTCCTGATTCTCGCCATTCAGTCGCTATTTTGCGCATTTCTTTGCAAACCCCCACGGTACAGCAAGTTATTGATACGGATACAGCGTGCACCGGATGGTGTGTTTTCACCTCAAAACATACGCTCATGAAGACAAGGACGGGTCGAGTTTATCTCACCCGGATCCTGAAAGGAGACGCAAGTGAGCAGTCAGGTCAACTCCGCCGCCAATCCCACCGTACGTTTCAACGTAGATTTTGATCTGGTAAAGCGCGCTCAACAAGGTGACGCCGATGCATTTGCTTCTTTATTTCATGCGCATAAAGCCAGGATTTACTCCATTTGTTTGCGCATGACCAACAACACGGCCGAAGCCGAAGATCTCACGCAAGACGCGTTCATGCAGGTATTCCGCAAATTGGCTACATTTCGTGGTGATTCTGCACTCTCCACCTGGCTTTATCGCATTGCGGTCAACACCGTGCTCATGCACTTCCGCAAAAAAGCCCTGAAGCAAATCTCGCTTGACGAACCCTACAACCAGGATGCACGCCAGGTGCGCCGCGAATACGGAACCAAGGATGATCGCCTCTCCGGTTGTGTGGATCGTATTGCATTAACCCGCGCCATCCGCGAGCTCCCCGACGGATACCGCACCATCTTCCTGCTTCATGAAGTGGAAGGCTATGAGCATCAGGAAATCGCTGAACTGCTGGACTGTTCCGTCGGCAATTCGAAATCCCAGTTACACAAAGCGAAGCTACGAATTCGGGAACTACTCGGGCACGCCCGCGCCGAAAATCGTCGGCAAGAAAAAGAGCATGACCCCGAAGCGCTGTCCCCCGAGGTTAGCGACAATGAGTGGGAGAATTCCGGACCACCGATGGTTCCACAAGTTTCGCACTTGGTCGCCAGCAACATTTAGCAAGTGTTGGGTTTTGAAAGATTGTGCTGTCTGCATTTCTTTTTAC
>Ga0070731_10002305_pt1 | contig 18378 bp, 15 predicted proteins | sample Coa_R1_2_FD_66448 | JGI IMG/M metagenome (GOLD analysis project Ga0070731, IMG submission 66448) | Surface soil microbial communities from Centralia Pennsylvania, which are recovering from an underground coalmine fire - Coalmine... | ecosystem: Environmental > Terrestrial > Soil > Unclassified ... | reverse complement strand
CGCCGACGGCTACTCGTTCGCACCGACCGCCGCCACGAAATCCACCAAGCCTTCATCGACCTCGCCTGCGCACTGATCTGCCTCCGCCACCTCGAGGCGTCATTGTGAATCAGCCTCTAAAGAGCTCCTTTCGTAATGAAGGGACCTGCTGGTTGACGGCGACGGCCGTCGGCATCTGTCGTCGGGCTGGGAGGGGTGTCGATGGCTTCTGCGCCGTGAGTCGTGTCGGACGAGTTGTGGGAGTTGATCGGGCCGTTGCTGCCGGTGCGTGAGCGGCGTTTTCGCTATCCGGATCGGAAGCGGCTGCCGGATCGGCTGGCGTTGCAGGGGATCTTGTTTGTGTTGCAGACGGGGATCTCGTGGCCGCATCTGCCGCGCGAGCTCGGCTTCGGGTCGGGGGTGACGTGTTGGCGGCGGATGGATGAGTGGCAGGCCGGCGTTTGGGAGCGGCTGCACGGGCTGCTGCTGGCGCGGTTGCGTGCCGCTGGCGAGATCGAGTGGTCGCGGGCGATCGCCGACTCGAGTCACGTCCAGGCGAAAAGGGGGGCTCCGCGACGGGCCTGAGCCCGGTTGACCGGGCCAGAAACGGCTCCAAGCGCCACCTGATCGTCGACGCGACGGGATCCCGCTCGCCTGGACGCTCACGGGCGTCAACCGCAACGACGTAACCCAACTCCTGCCACTGGTCGAGCGGGTGCCGCCGGCCCGAGTGCCTCACCGTCGACCGCGGCTACGACTACGTCAAGTACCGCCGCCAGCTCCGGGCAAGGCGGCATCAAGACCGAAATCGCACAGCGCAAGACCGAGCACGGCTCCGGTCTCGGACGCTACCGCTGGGTCGTCGAGCGCAGCTTCGCCTTGCTCCACCAATTTCAAACGACTACTCGTCCTTTCAAACGACTACTCGTCCGCCACGACCGCCGCGCCGACATCCATCAGGCATTCCTCGCGCTCGGCTGCTGCATCGTCTGTTACCGGCGAGTCCACAACTCCTCATTGTCAAAGGAGCTCTAAGGAAGCTGCCCAGTGGAACACGGTTCCGCGTCGAAGCGTGACCCATTTTGAGCTGAGCAACGATGCTCATGATTGCGGCCGCGAGGTTGAACCGCCGTGTATCCATTCAGGGGAAAGACGAGCCGAGTGTAAGAGGTGATAAGTACTGATACGTTCGCTCTCGAACCGCAAGGCTCGCAGTTTCAGCTAGAACCGTCAGAACGGTCCCCAGTTCACGGATATGCGATCGCCGAGACGCTCCTTTCCGGAGTCTGGGCCGTCGGGATCGCGCGTTAAAGAGAAACGACGCGCCATTTCGGTTGTGTGGTCTGTGAGCCCTCCCATTCGAGCCACGAGATACTCGGCGATGCTTGGGGCGTGCTTGAATCCGCGTCCCGAGCCGCCCCCGACCAGCCAGACGTTTCGCAGGTACGGGTGTTGATCGATAACGAAGTTTTCGTCAGGCGTGGTTTCGTATTGGCATACTCGAGTTTCGACCACGGGCTGATCAGCTAGGATCGGGAACATCGTCCGGACATAGCGTCGAGCCAGGCGGATCGAGTCCGGATCTACCACACGCTCACCGTTGGACGGATCCCACTCGGGGCCAAGTCGGTTGGCTCCGAGCTTGAACCCCCGTGGGTCAGCGGGAATACCGTAGAACAACTGTCCTCGATCGATCCACGGTGGCAACTGTCCATAGACGGAACCAGCGCTCCGTTCAGCGAGTCCCAAGATTACGACGTCTTGTTTAGTGACGCGGATAAAGTTACCCACGACTTCAGGAAATACCTTAGGCAGCCAGGGGCCGCACGCAAATACAAATTGGCTAGCCTGATACCTGTCCCCGCGACGGTCAACAACATCGATGAGGCGATCCCCGCGGGCCCGTCCGGGCATCACAGCAGCGAGCCCCAGGCACCCACCATCGCGCTCAAAGGCTCCTGCGACCGTGCGACATGCGGTGCGAGCGCGGAGTACTCCGCCGTCTAAGTCAAGGAGTGCCCGTCCGACGTCGGCGCTCGCAAATGCGGGCCATGTCTCCACAAGCGTGGACGATGGTACTACCTCCACGTTGAGGCCTTCTGCAAGCATGAGCGGAACGGACCGATCTTCCCAACCGTCTTGCGAGCGTGTCCACCAGATAACACCGGTTCGCGAGAAGAGCGATACACTCGTCTCTCGTTCGACAGCAAGCCATCGTTCGCGCGCCCGCCAAGCCCAGTTCGTCAGCAACGGGTCCGCGCCGTGCGCCAGATGAAGGATCCGCGTCTCGTCAGCGCTTGTAGCGCGTGGATGAGCGCATCCCCAGGCATCGAGGAGCGTGACTTGGTCGCCGGCCGCGTCGAGCGCACCGAATTCGCAATCGATGCCCCGCAGACTAAGAAGCGCAACCCATACGCCCACAACCCCAGCGCCGACGACGAGGGTCTCTGAACTGCGAGGGAGTTCGTCGCTGAACCGAAGCGACACGCTAGGCAACTTCTGGCAAGGATGGGCGCGAAGCCGGTTTGATCGGCGGGTGCGAAAAGCTTGTTCCAGGTAGGTGTTCGAGCCCCACCCACCCTCCAAAGTGCATCTTCTCCAGGGATTCAACGAAACGCCACAATCGAGCCGTCGGTGGCCGCCGACCGGGAGTCTCAGCGTAATGAACGTGGCCGACGAGCCCGCCGAAGTCAAGTACATCGCGAGCCGGATCTAACCCTTCCACTGCGGCGTGATAAGCGTCATAGAGAAGCCGAACGCGCGGCGAGTTGACTTCGGCGACGAGCTCGGCGGCGGCCTGAGGCGTAGGAAGTAGGAAACCCGGAACGTCGTGCGTGTTGAGATGCTCGATTACAATGATTGCCTCCAAAGGCAATTCAGCCGCACGCTTGAGGACGTCCACCACGTGAGCGCGACCATTCCCGACGCCGACAAGCACGTTGATGAAGCGAGGGTGAAGGGCGTCGGCTTCCGCGATGCTCGCGAGGACATCGCCGTGACGCGAAACGTCATTCGCAAATCCGCGGTCACCGGCATGAATGTCGCCACACCAAGCATTGACGAGGATTAGCTCCAGCGAATGGGTTTCGATTTCGTCTCGCAACAACTCGGCATCCTCGTCTGGCCACCAACTCTCGACAAATTTGAACCCCGCCTTTCTGGCGGCAAGCGGTCGGTCGCGTACCGGCAAGTGGCTGAACATCGTCGAGAGGTGAGCAGAAAAGTTCAATCTGCGCGTCGAGCGGTGAATTTCCGCCCGGTCGTCAATGCGTCGCGACGGAGCTCAGTAATTCGGCTCAAGTGGATCGAATCCCAAGTAAAAAGGGCGTCGTCAAGGCTCGATCCGACGTCCTGATCATTTGCCAGGCGCGGGAAGAGCTCTTCCGCAACACGTTTGAAGGTGTGTAGACCGCCAAGCTGAGCTGTCGCCAAAGGTCCCGCACCCATCCAACGAGGAGCCAGTCCATCCGCTACTGCTGCGTCAATCGAACTCGCGTCGGCAATCCCTTCTCGCAGCATGTGGAGGCACTCGCGCAGGACCGCAAACTGAATCCTGTTCCAGATGAATCCGGGTAGATCGTGCTTAAGTAGCAGCGGCTTCTTCCCAATTTGGACGACGAACTCGCAGACGGAGCCGATGACCTTCGCACTTGTGCATGAACCTGGAATCACTTCTACTACTGCGGTCAGCTCCGCGGGGTTCAAGAAGTGAAGGCCAACGAATCGGCTTGCATCGCGCAGTTTTTGCGCAAGCGCGTCGAGTCTGAGGCTCGAGGTGTTCGTCGCAATAATCGCCTCGTTCTGAGCCCAGCCCTCGAGTTGCTTCAGCACCTTAATTTTAGATGGAAGGTCCTCAGTGATGGCCTCGATGATCAAGTCAGCATGTTTGAAGGTTGATTGATTTAGCGACCCCGCATCAACCATCACGTTGCGCGCTAGCTCGCGGGCGCGTTCATCTCTGCGCCCGGCGATGACCACGTGCCCTCCAGCAGCAGAGCACGCCTTCGCAATTCCGGGCGCCATCAATCCTGTGCCCACGACGACGATCTCGGCGAGTGACCGGTCGCTTCCCGATTCTGAATTCATTGCGCGCACAATCAAGGACCCGACGGACTCGCTACGGCGTGCCCGCTTGCCGGGCCTTATGCTCTCGACCGCTCCGCGACGAGCCGCGCCGCGTGCGCAGATCGTCAAAGACCTCTTCAAGAAAACGCTCAGATGCTAAATCGAGTTCATTGACGAAATCGATGACGAATATGCGGCTCGGAATTGCAGACCGCACCGCAGCTATGTTCTCCGGCCGAACAACAATCGCATCGAGGGCATCAAAGATCGCTGGATCGAAGCCTTCGTGAAGGAGAATTGGTTCGACGTGCAGATCAATCATTCGCGTGTGTCCGATCGCCTCGGACATCCGCTTGAGCCGAGCTCCTGCGTACGCGTCACCCGAACCGGAGAAGTATGTGACTCCGACGCGGGTCCCAGGAGCAAGACCCTCGAGTGCGCTCAGTACGCTGACGTGCGGTCGCACGCCTACGGCGAAAAGCTCGTGGTTGAATCCAGCGAGACGGAGGATGCGCCGGACCTCCGATAGGTGAAAGAACGTCGATGTGACCGCGTCGGCGTCTTCCAGAATCAGTCGTCCTGCTTCTCCGGTAAGGTCGTCCAGCAGAATTCCATCGACGGTAACACCTAGTTGCTCAATCTGAGGAACGAAGGTATTGAGCGATTGTGGGTTGCATTCAACGAACGCGATCCTCAGGTCCCGACTTTTATTGTGAATTCTTGCGTGCGACGAGACCAGTGCGGCGAGTTCGTTACTCTCAATTCCAAGCCTGCGAGCCTCTGACACGAGTGCGTCCAAGCTAGCGACGAGTGCAGGGTCGAGCCTTGTCCGGTCGCTCTCGGCGCCGGCCCCGAGGTCGCTACTCACGACGGTTCCCGCGCCTCGGCGTGCCTCCACGTACCCACGCTGAGCGAGAACCGCGTAGGCCTTCAGCACGGTGTTTCGATTGACGTTGAGGTTCCCCGACAGGTGGCGCGCGGAGGGGAGCCGGCTCCCAGGCTGGAGCTCGCCTGTGCTAATCAAGTATTTCAGCTGCTCGGCGAGCTGCAGGTAGATGGGGACGGAACTCGCTTCGTCCAGCTGCATCCGCCGATCAACAGAGCGCGCCCTCAAGTATCCGTCGTCGCTTGAGCGCCAGGCTCCGGAACCCATGTTCATAAGCTAGCAGTCGTTTGGCCGGTGGTCTGCGGCCTTTGCGGGTCTTTGGCTTAATTCGGGCCTTGAGGAGTGGCGCACGGGTGTGGTTCGCCCGACCCGAACTTGACCTATGCTTATGGGCCAGCGATACTGGCCTTATGTCCACCAAGCTCGCCTCTCCGCAGCAAGAGCATGCCGGATCTTAGGACTTACTGGCTCTCCGAGAAACACCCAGGCGCGGCTCCTATTGAGATTCCCGTGGCCGAATTTCGAGGCGAGCGGGACGGCCCCACCGTTGCGGTCACCGCAGGGATGCACGCGGGTGAATACGCAGGGATCCTTGCAGCATCAGAGCTCATTCGGCGTCTCAAGCGGACCAAGCTAAATGGCCGAGTTCTGATTTGCCCGATTCAAAGCACGCAGGCGTTCTTCATGCGATCTATGCAACTATCACCAATCGATCAAGAGGAGGCCCATTACACGTGGCCTGGTCGAACTGATGGCTCGTATACCGAGCATCTCGTTGACCTGATTTTCCGAACGGTTCGTGTTGCTGACTACGTCGTCGACATGCACGGCGGCGAGCTGGTGCAAGACCTGTGTCCTTGGATAGCTGCACCATGGATCGCCGATGGCCCTCTCTGGGATCAAGTCTACGAAATGGCAACAGCCTTTGACGTGCTGTTCATCGACAAGCGGCAAATCGCCGACACGCCTCTCGGTCTCCCCCGCGCACTGCTTGAAGCAGGCGTGCCGAACATCTGGACGGAGATTGGTCGTAACGGGCTGCTCGAGCCGGGCGCGATTCGTCGGCAGCGGGAAGGATCACTGAACCTCCTTCGCAAATTGGGCGTGATCCCAGGCGAACCCAAAGAGTATGCCGCACGCCTCGTCGGTCCCGAACATTGGATGATCATCGCTGAGCAGTCCGGTGTATGGCGGCCCGTTGTAAAAGCTGGCGATCGCGTCAAGGCCGGAGATCGCCTGGGGGTGCTCAGCGACGTCTTCGGCAACGAGGTTGAACAATTCTTATCACCTGGAGACGCAGTCGTGGCCTTTATCTGTACGAGCCCTGCAATAAACGTCGACAGGCAGCCCAGTGGGTACCGCTGGCATCAGTGGCTCGCACTACTTGCCGAGGATCGCAGTCGCCCCACAACGCCGTAATCGCGGATCACGTCAACACGCCGCCGCTTTCTTGCATGTCGAGGCCCGGAGGAGGGCAGATGATGTCAGTTCGTTCTTGGAGAATCCGCCGACTAGGGATCGTCTTCGTGGGCGCACTCGTTGTGCTCGTAGGAGCAATTGCCGCCTCGCGTGCGGTCGGCTCGACGACGGCAACCCCTGGTCAAACGTTAACGATGGATCGAGCGCTCGACATCACTGGGTTCGATCCGGTTACGCAGATAGACTTCAGCTCGATCTACTCCGATCTGCAAGTCTATAATCGACTTGTCGAGCTCGCCCCCGATGGAAAGACACTCGTTCCTGGACTCGCAAGTCGCTGGGCATTTTCCGATCAGGGCAGAGAGATCACCTTCACGCTAAGGACTGGAGTGAAGTTCTCCGATGGATCGCCGCTCACGCCCGCTGACGTCGTCTTTTCGTTGAAACGTGCGACAAATCCCAAAAGTGCCTTTGGCTCACTCTTCGGCGGTGGTGTGAGGTCGATCGTTGCTCTGGGGCCCGACCGCGTCCGAATCACACTAGCCAAGCCCTTCGCACCCGTCCTCAGCAGTCTGTCACTGTGGCTAGGAAGCATCTACTCTAAAGCGAACTGGCTCAAGTGGGGCAAGGCGGCGAGTCAGCATCCTGTGGGCACCGGCCCATACGAATTGGCCAGTTGGACAAAGGGCAGCCAACTCGTCCTCGTTCCGAACCGCTACTACTGGGGATCACCCAAGCCAACCGTAGCGAAGATTGTCTTCAAGGTTGTCGGCGACGGTACGGCCCGAGCGCTCGCACTCGAATCTGGAGCGGCAGACATGATCGACGTTGTGCCGCCGAACCAGGTCGCGGCGATCAAGCGGAGCGGGAGCAATGTAGTCAGTGTGCCAGGGCCAGCGGTTGAGCTGATCTCGCTGAACGAAAACACAGTGCCGGCATTTAAAGACCGCAACGTCCGCCGCGCGCTTGCTTATTCCATCAACCGAGCGGCGGTTGTCAAGGCGGCGTACTTCGGCCAGGCGTCACGCGCGCGATCGGTGTTCCCGAGCGGCACGTTGTTCTATGACCCGAAGGGAGCTGCGACATACGACATAGCTAAGGCCGCCGCGTATCTCAAAGCCAGTGGCTTCGCACAAGGTTTCAGTTTCAAGTTGACCGTCCCATCAGGTGGTTCGGCGGAGGCCACGATCGCTCAGATATGGGCTGCGGATCTTGCCAAATTGGGTATTAAGTTGACGATCCAAACTCTCGACCAGACCACCGCTCTTCAAGAATGGAGTTCCGAGAAATACCAGGCAACGATCATGCCTTGGGTGAATGACACGCCTGACGCATTCGAGATCTGCCAATACACAGTTTCTGCTACGAAGCCGACCGGCGTCACTGCGTTTCATACCGGCTATGTGAACAAGCATGCGACGGCGCTCGCCCAAGAGGCGGAAAGCGCGCTGAGTGATCGGGTCCGGCAGCGAGACTATTCGGCGATCCAACGAATTCTCAACAGTGATCAACCGCTCCTGTACGTTGTTGACACTCCTGTGTTGTACGGCGTGTCGTCGAAGGTCCACGGCTTCACCCCAAATCGCGCCGGCAACGGAAACTACTACTTCAACAAGGTGACTCTCAGCCCGTAGCCCAAGGTGGGTCGCTTGGAGCGATGAACGATCGGCAACGAGCTTGGTTTCTTTCGACTCCCAGTCGACGCCAGCCTCGTTGCCGATCATCTGCTCTAGGATTGGAATCGCGTCGCGTTGACCCGGTATCTCATCGTACGTCTCGGGCAAGTCGTCCCTGTCCTATTGGGCGTTAGCCTGGTCGTCTTTCTCCTCGTCCGGTTGATTCCCGGCGACCCGGCAACCGCACAACTCGGTGCTAGGGCGACTCCAGCACTAATTCAGGCTGCGCGGCACCGGCTCCACCTCGATGAGCCACTTTGGCAGCAGTACCTCCATTACTTGGGCGGGGCTGTGCATGGAGATTTCGGAACATCCTACTTCTACCAGACCTCTGTGTTTTCTCTCGCGATGGCTCGGGTCCCCTTGACGCTCGAGTTGATCGGGCTTGCGTCACTGATGGCGCTATTAATGGCGTTCCCAATTGCGACCCTTGCTGCAGTTCGGCGCGGAAGAGCGTTCGACCAGCTGGCTCGCTTGGCCTTCACGGCTGCATTGGGCGTCCCATCGTTCTGGTTAGGACTCGTGCTCGCGCTGTACTTCGGCGTTCGTACTCGAGTGTTTCCTGTTGTCGGCGGCGGGACAGGCGGGCTCGACACGATCTACCACCTAACACTTCCGGCGTTCACCATCGCCATTTCGATGCTCCCGCTACTTGGGCGGTCCCTGAGGAGCAGCCTGATTGACGTTCTGCAGTCTGACTTCGTACTCACTGCCCGTGCAGCGCGGCTACGCCGGCGCTTTTACTTACAAAGCTATCTCTGGCGAAACTCGATCCTGCCGCTGATTACCGTGTACAGCGTCAACATCGGTTGGCTCCTTGGAGGCACGGTAATCGTCGAGGAGATCTTCGGCCTCCCAGGCCTGGGTTCGTTGCTCATCAACTCCATCACGACCCGGGACTACGCGATCATCCAAGTGGTCACCGCAATCCTTGCCGTGTTTGTGATCGCGAGCAACTTGCTCACCGATATCACCTACATGCTGGTCGATCCTCGAGTCGAGCTTCATCGTTGAGCGCAGCCGCCTATTCGACGCTGTATCCACGCTCGATTAGACAGGCGTTGCGATTTGCGCGACGCTTCGCTGTCTCCCCGGGTCGGGCGAGAAGGATCGGTCTCGTGGGTGTCGGCGTGCTGATCCTCGCATCGCTATTGGGGCCCGTCGTCGCCCCATATTCGCCAACATCACAGGAGTTTGCACACATCCTCGAGGGGCCGAGCGCCAGTCATTGGCTTGGGACAGACGAACTCGGCAGAGACGAATTCACGCGGGTTCTATACGCCTCACGCGTCGACTTACTAATCGGCGTCATCGGGGTTGCTGTGCCCCTCGTGATCGGTACGGGCATCGGGTTAGTCGCGGGCTTCGTGGGAGGTTGGGTAGACGCAGTCGTGGGGCGCGTAATAGACGTCTTTACCGCGTTCCCATTTTTTGTCTTGGTTATTGCAATTGTGGCGATGCTTGGCCCAGGCCTTCGGAATTTGTACCTAGCGATCTTTATCGTGGGGTGGGTGGCGTACGCTCGCATTGTTCGCGGCGAGACGCTCTCCGTAAAGCGCCGAGAGTACGTTCTGGCCGCGCGGACACTTGGATACTCCGCCCCCCGAGTGGTCGTTCGGCACATCCTGCCGAACGTGGTCGTGCCGGCTCTTGTCTTCGGGACGAGTGACGTTGTTCTGAACATCGTCATTGGATCCTCGGTCGGTTTCTTTGGGCTCGGAGTTCAACCCCCAGATGCGGAGTGGGGATCGATGATTGGTGCGGGTCGCAACTTCGTCGACACTGCTCCTTGGTTAGCCCTTGCGCCGGGAATTGCAATCGTTACGACCGGTCTCGTCTTCAGCTTGTTGGGAGACGGCGTCGCAGACTATGTGCGCGGGGTCGAGCGTGGAGCCTAGCTCCCTGTCGGTGTCCGACCTTCACATGTGGGTTGGGGCGAGTGGAAAGCACATCGTTCGAGGTGTTTCCTTCGACATCCCGTCAGGCTCCGCGTTCGGGCTCGTCGGGGAGAGTGGGTCCGGAAAGAGCATGACGATCCGCACACTTATGGGACTGCAGCCTCGCGGCTCCCGCATCAAGGGACGCGCTACTTTCGAAGACGCGGACCTCCTCAACCAGCACAGCTGGAAAGCGCGGCGTCGTAAGGCCCCGGTTGCGATGGTCTTTCAAGATCCCACGTCCTCCCTGAACCCGCTTCTGACCGTTGGTGACGCAATCGCACAGGTTTGCCGCTCACACGGGGATTCAAAGCAGAGAGCTGCGCGAACTCGCTCGCTGGCGCTTCTCACCCGGGTTGGAATTCGCGATCCAGAGGAGAGCTACCGGGCGTATCCGCACCAATTCAGTGGCGGGATGCGTCAAAGAGTGCTCATCGCAATGGCTCTTGCGGTTCGGCCTCGACTTCTCCTCGCGGACGAACCCACCACGGCGCTAGACGTTGTCGTTCAGGCCGGAATTCTCCGGTTGCTTGATGGCATTCGCCGGGAGGAGTCGATGAGCCTCGTTCTCGTCTCGCATGACTTCGCAATCGTCGCTGGGATGTGCGAACGCGTTGGCGTCATGTATGCCGGGGAGCTTCTTGAGGACGGCCCAGTGCGCGAAGTCCTCTTTCGACCCCGCCATCCATACACTCAGGCTCTACTTCGTAGCGTCCCCGAAAACAATCGATCAGGTCGTCTTCCGTCTATCCGGGGGGCGCCGCCGGACCTTTCCGAGCTATCGGCCGCCGGCTGTTCTTTTGCGCCGAGGTGTGATCACGCAGTCGCTCGGTGTCATACAAGTCCCATTGCCCTAGTTCGCGTCCGTCCCGGCCATGCCGCTCGGTGCGTATTCGCTACGGACGATTCCACCGAGCGTGTCCGGGCTTCCACATGAATGCCAACGCAACAGTTCAGCCCGTTTTGGCTGCGGTCAACCTCACAAAGACGTTTCAAGAACCCCGTTGGCTCAAGAAACCGTTGGCCAAGCGACCCGCCCTTGAGGATGTCTCGTTTGAGCTTCATCGGGGCGACATACTTGGCATTGCAGGGGAGAGCGGATCCGGAAAGTCTACCCTTGCCCGGTGTTTAACAGGGCTGGAACGTCCTGACCGAGGACGGGTTCTGCTGGACGGTGTTGAGGTCTTCGCACTGGACGGCGAGCGGCTTCGCCGTCAGCGACGTCGAATCCAGATTGTGTTTCAGGATCCATTTGCGTCTCTGAATCCGCGCCTCTCGGTTAGGTCGGCAATCGAGGAAGTGCTGCAAGTGCATCACCTTGTTGACAAACAAGGGCTCTCAGCGCGGACGCGTGAATTGTTGGAAGTTGTTGGACTGCGTGAAGCAGATGCCGATCGTTACCCGGCTGATTTCTCGGGGGGCCAAAGGCAGCGCATTTGCCTCGCGCGGGCATTGGCGGCGTCGCCGGATGTCTTGATTGCTGACGAAGCTGTCAGCTCACTTGACGTATCGATACAGGCCCAGGTGGTGAACCTATTACTGGATCTCAAGGAAGAATTGGGACTTGCGATCGTTTTCATCAGCCATGACTTACACCTCGTCCAGCAGGTTGCGCCGCGAATACTGGTGATGTTCGCTGGCCGCGTGGTCGAGTGTCTGCCCTCGGGCTCCGGTCTAGACCAGGCTAGACACCCGTACAGCGAGTTGCTGCTAGCTGCGTTGCCGCGCCTGGATGAGGGCTCATCGTTGATGTTCCCGGATGTCGGCGATCTTGGTGGCGGCTTTCCTGACGAAGGATGTCCATTCAGGCCAAGATGCGTACGCGCGGCAGATCTTTGCGCGATATTGGATCCTGAACTGCGGGAGATTGACTCGGAACATCTCGTGGCATGCCATCGGCCGCGGAAGTCACGCGAAATGGGAGAGCAATCACTTATCGACCAAGGGGGTGCTTCGAGTGTCAGTCACAAGTCCAGTTCGTCTGAGCGCTGAGCAGGAAGAGCGGGCACAGGGTCTACATAGCGAGAGCATTGTCTTTATTTGCCACGATCACAAGATTCTCTTTGACGATATCGGCGCGATGGTGGCCGGAGGCGTCACAGCGAAGCAAGTGCATATTTCTCTCGACGGCCAGCCATTCGCGGATCGACGAACCTTCTTTTCCTCGGCGAGCCCGAGCGTCATCACAGCGGAGCTAGCACGGTGGCAGGAACAGGCCGATCCCGAGCTAAAAGCGATGCTCGAGGAGGTGGGTACTCGGCAGGTCGACGGGTTTCTTCGGCGTGCTCTCGTTGCGCTCGACTACATCTATTGGAACGTCGACAGCTCGGGAGGAGACGTTGTAATCGCTCTTGAGCCGGAAGACATAGTTGACGCGAAGAACGCATCGAAGTCAGCTTTAGTACTCGGGAGCGAAGGCGCCCGCCTTCTCGAGGGGCGGCTTGAGGTTCTCCGAGTACTAACGCGTTGGGGCCTACGGCACCTCGAGCTGTCATGGGCTTGGGAGACGCCGGTCGGTGCTCCTCAGAGTGACACGAGCGGCAACGGACTCGGGCCTTATGGACGTGAGCTCGTGCGAGAACTGAATCGGCTCGGCGTGATGGTCGACCTCGCGCATCTCGCTTATCAATCGATGTACGACGCGCTAGATGTTTCATCTGCGCCGGTTCTCATTTCACACACTGGCGCACGCGCGCTGCACGAAAAGCACGTGGTGTTGCTTCCAGACGAGGTCATCACGGCCGTTGCCAGTGGCGGAGGAATCATCGCCATGGCGCTTCTTTCTCACCTTGCGAAGCCGGGCTTCGGCCAGGCAACGCTTGATCAAGTGTTGGCTCACTTCGACTATGTGGCAGAGCTTGCCGGGACGGACTGCATCGCTATCGGGCCCGATTACTTCCCAGTGGACCCGCGCATGTGGGAAAACTGGGGCCAGTCAGGGCCTTACGGATGGGGGGAAGGAGTAGAGGACATTAGCAAGATGCTCAACCTGACTCGGGGCCTCGTGAGCCACGGATACTCAGATGACGACGTCAAGAAAATCCTTGGTGGCAACCTTCTTCGGTTCTTCGGCGATGTGAGAGCACATGCAGACGTTGAAGGGCGTGCTTACCCAACGATCCCTGGCGGCCTTGGTGTATTGACCGAAGGCACGACTCCCTTGTGAATTGAACGGATCTCAGACGAGGACGTTAGTGGCCGAGCTGATTGTCGACGAGCCCTGCCTCCTTGGGGAGAACCCCCTGTGGCATTCGGGTCAAAGGCGGCTCTATTGGACTGACATTGTGGGCGGCCGGCTGTTCAGTTACGACCCTGCCAGTCAGCGGCACGAGTGTGTCTACGAAGGGGAGCCAGTCAGCGGATTCACGATTCAACGCGATGGATCCCTCTTGCTCTTCATGACGCGCGGGAGCGTAAAAGTCCTGTCCATAGCGACCGGCGGGCTTCGGACTGCGCTGGATCCAGATGTCTGGTTCGGAGAATCGCCACAATGGAGGGGGGATAGTGCCGCAGCATACGATGTTCGCGATCACCTGTTGAACGACGTGATAGCGGATGAAAGCGGTCGAGTGTTCGTCGGCGTGTTGCCAGTCACCCAAGGTATGGGAGGGGTGTATTCGCTTGATTCAGGCGGCAAAGCGCGGCTGGCGGCAGGCGGAATCCTCGGTAGCAATGGGCTCGCCTTCACTCGCGACCGGCGGCACCTCCTTTGCACTGACTCCTCACCAAGCGCTCGACGGATCTATCGGTATGCTTATGACGTAACGTCCGGACGATTGAGCAGACGTTCAGTGCTCGTGGCCCTCCCAAGAAACGAGCCGGGGTTGCCCGACGGACTCACTGTCGACGCCGATGGCTACGCATGGTCAGCGCGTTGGGATGGTGGCTGCATTGTTCGCTATTGCCCGGAGGGAGCGGTGGACAGGCGTGTTGAGCTGCCGGTCAGTCGCGTAACAAGTGTGGCTTTCGGGGGCGTCGATTACCGGGATATGTACATCACGACCGCATCCTTCGGCATCGCTCCGGAACCGGGAGCGGGGGGCCTATTCAGGTTGCGTGCCGGGGGCAAAGGGCGGCCCGAGTTCAGATCAGATATCCGTATCTAAGCGCGCCAGTTAAATCAGTTTCGCGGCGTGCGGTGCACCGCTCGCCACGCGATTTGACCAGCGACAAACATAAGCAGCGCGGAGAAGATCAATCTCAGCGTTCGCCCCATAAAGCGAGTCAGCGATAAAGGCGCCTGCCTGCGCCGCCCCGATCGAGCCAACACCAAGGAATTAGCGCAGCCCGCCATGCGACGTGGCCGTAGCGGGCTTGCCGACGCGTGCCGGCGACTGCCGTGGGAAGAATCGCGAGCAACGACGTGCCCGAGTGCCCGACGCGTCTTTCTGGCTTAGGCTAAGTGCGACTAGTAGGACCGGGACGAACAAGACCCCGCCGCCGACGCCGAACATCCCTGCCAGGACCCCGGCAAGGCTCCCGTGCAGGACGGCGAGTAGATAGCTCACTTCAGCGCTAGCCAGACTGCGATCACGATGAGGAGCAGTGCAAAGCAATACTCAACGGTCTTGTCCGGAATCTCTGCTTGGAGCGACGCTCCTCCCACCGCACGTGCAGCAGCCGGGAACCCAAGCAAGGCGCCGTAGCCGGCATGCACGTGTCCATGAACCAGTATGTGATGACACCAGAAACCGCGGTAAACCCAATGGCCGCGAGCAGACGTCGCCGTCACGCGCCTCGTCTCAGATGAGGCACAGAGGATCAGGAGCGGCACGATCACGACGCCACTCCTACCTCGAGGAGAGCACTGAAGAGACCCGGCCGCTATACCGATGAGGGCGAGCGACAGAACGCTAGTCAGCTGACGTGGCATATGCGCCCGCTGGTCGCTGGACATACGTCACGCACCGCGGCCGGAGATTCGTACGACCTCTGGTTCCCGTGTGGCGTGAACCTAATGAGATGGCCTGAGCCGCGGCGTGATGGGCAGATCGACGCGGCTCAGGCCGGCCAAGTTAGACAGTCGGAAGAGGCACTCTCCGCCTAGCCCGTGACCTTCAGAGCGGAGAGATCGCCGACATCGTTAGGAAGCCAGTTAATGCCAGCAATACCCTTACGAAAGGCGACGACCTCGGTGAATTGGGAATCGACGACAACCGGTTCATCTTGAGCGAGGATGGCCTGTGCCTGCTCCAATTCGGCGAACCGCTTCTTGCTATTGAAGTTAGTGGATGCTTCGTTAAAGAGATTATCGACAGTCGGATTACTGTAATAAGAGGCGTTGAAGCCATTCGGTGGAATGCCGGCCGTTGTGACGATCGGTGCCATCACGGAGAAATCGGGAAGACGCGGGATCCAGCCGAGTACTGAAGCATCGAAGTTGTTCTTATTGAATATTCCAGCCTTCGGATCGAAGAACACACTAGAGTCGATCGGCTTGATGGTGACGTTGATGCCGATCGCCTTCATGTTTTGCTGGAATAGAACAGGTATGGCCGCCTGGAACCCAGTGAGTTGACCGTTAGTAACCAGCGTGATATTTAGCGGCACCCCGCTCTTGGAGCGGGTTTGTTGCCCCGGAGCAAGAGTCCAACCTGCCTGATCGAGGAGTTGCTCTGCACGAGTGGGATTGAACGGGTATTGCGCGACTTTAGGGTTATAACCCGGCTGACCCGGAATCCAGAGTGAGTGGAGCGGGCGAGTCAAGCCGCGATTCAGCACACGGTTAAGCGTATTGCTGTCGAAGCCGTATGCGACAGCGCGGCGAACGAGCACGTTGTCGAACGGTGAGTGGGACGTATTCAACACGATGTCGCTGATCCAACGCAACGGGAACGTCTGAACAGAAACCCCGGATGAGTTTTGGAGTCGCGGTACCTGATCGACGGGGATCTGGCTGATGACGTCGACACCGCCGGACAAGAGGTCGGCAACCATGGCTGTCGGATCAGTTTCGACTTTGAAGATGAGCTTCTGGACGGCGGGCTTACGTCCCCAATATCCATTGAAACGGGTGAGAATGGCTTGGTGCTGCTCATCGCAGGAGACAACTTCATAGGGGCCAGTCCCGACTGCATGATCAGAATAGTTCTTGCCCCACTTTCTCATTGCAGTCGGACTCTGGATCCGCCCAGGTTCCAGGCTCAGCTCCCAAAGGAAGAGCGGGTCTGGCTTAGTGGCGATGATCCGGACGGTGTAGTTGTTCACCTTCTGGACGGTTTTGAGTGGCAGAGAAGATGTGTACGGATACTTGCCGTCAGCAAAGAGAGGGTTCTTCGAGTCGTATTCACGCATGAGGGAGATTACGACGGCGGCGGCGTTGAATGGAGTCCCGTCTTGGAATTTGACACCCCGGCGCAGGTTGAACGTGTAGATAAGGTGGTTCCGCGACACCGTCCAGCTTGTGGCCAGCTCCGGAACCGGTGCATGTGTCTTCTCGCTGAAACCGACGAGCGGTTGGCTCACCAAGAACGACGCCGTTTTCCCATAGCTCTCGACAGTTTGCGTTGCGTCAAGACCACCGAGCAGTGGGTGAATGAGCGCAACCACTACTGTGGAGCGGCTGGCGGAAACTCGATTAGGGCTCGCGGTCGTCGACGAGGCGTAGACAGCAGCGAGAACAACTACGAGCGCCGCGGTGACGGCACCCGCTGTTCTAATGCCGTACCGAGTATGGCCCTTCACGGCCTCCTCCTTCCCGGATCGAAGGCCGACGCGTTGAGCGGCGGCCAGTGAACCGATTGGCCTGAATGCGTAGGCCAAGACTACGCTGGACCTGAGCGCTATGTCAACCTAACTGCCATGTCCCGCCGAGGTAAGATCGCGCGCCGGGCTAGCGATCAAGCGTTTCCCGGGCACCCTCTTCTTGACAACCTATCCACACCTCGATAGCTTGGGCGTTCGTGAAAGGCCTAGTGGCAGCAGCCACGGGCGGTGAGGCGGGGTCAAGGTCGAGCGGCAAGAGACTGAGCCCTCGGACCGCCGACGCGAAAAGCCTTGGTTCACGCGGCTGCTACTCAGCCAGTGACGAGAGTGTTCCCGGAACCTCTCGATCCCACGAGCGCAGTGAGTTTCTGGTGGATAACGATCCAATGTGCCTTTCGGCGTAGGTAGCTGCACGGTGAACAGTGTGATTTGGATCGCGCGACGGCTGTCAGGTCAACTAACAGTCTTAGTCGCGGTGAGTGCGATTGTCTTCGTGCTCACGCGTGTCATCCCAGGTGACCCGATTCAAACGATGCTCGCCGCGGCTCAGGTGAGCGATCCGCACATCGTTGCGACCTATCGACACGAGTTCCACCTCGATGCGCCGGTCCCCGTTCAGTATGTCAGTTGGCTATGGAATGTCGTACACGGGAATTGGGGACAGTCGATCGTCTATGGCACTCCGGTTACTGACCTTGTCTTACATGCTTTCTTGGATTCACTCCTGCTGTCGATTGTCGCCGCTGTTCTGGCAGTTGGTGTGGGAGTACTCTTAGGTGCTCTCGCTGCGAAACTGACGGTTGCGCACGCGTGGCGTCCTTTCCGCATCGCGGCCGCATTAACTCCACTCATGCTTGTGGTCATTCCGTCATTCGTCGTTGCTTTGCTTCTCACATCGTGGTTTGCCGTCGACTTGCATTGGCTGCCTGCGACTGGCATGCACTCACCCGGCGCCGGATCGGGTTTGGATCTGTTGCGACATATTGTCTTGCCCGCTGTCGCATTGTCTGTTGCCCCTGCGGGTGCCACGGCGCGACTCGCACGCGCCGCGCTTCTAGAGGTAATGGCAGAGGATCATGTACGTACCGCGCGCGCGAAGGGTCTGCGTGAGAGCAGGGTTTTCGTCGTACATACGCTCCGAAATGCGGTCAGCCCACTGGCCACGAATACGGCAATCCTGCTCGCCAGCCTGGTTTCGAGCGCAGTCCTGGTTGAGAGCGTCTTTGCGTGGCCGGGGCTAGCCAATCTGATGGTCAGTTCCATCCTCGCGCGTGACTACCCAGTAATCGAAGGAGGAACAATCATTGTTGCGGCGACCTACATTGTTCTTAATCTCGCCGTGGACTTGATGTATCCCCTCTTCGATCCTCGCGTGCGAGGGTCACGATGAGCGCTACCACTGCGAAAGAGGTGCTGGTTCTGTCCGCGACGGCGAGGTTGAGGAGGCTGAGCGATGGGTGGCTCGGCTACTTGAGGCGTAATCTCCACGTTGCGATCGCAGGCGCCATTCTGATTGTCGTCATCCTCGTGACGGTGTTCGCCCCCATTGTTGCGCCTTACAACCCGGCAACCCTTGATCCAGTCCAGCGGCTTATGCCTCCCGGTTCGCCGCATCATTTGCTAGGCACCGATGCCTACGGCCGTGATTTGTTGAGCAGGATCATTTGGGGAGGCCGGATTTCACTTATCGCGGGCGTTATTCCGGCGGTGG
>Ga0070731_10002304_pt1 | contig 18388 bp, 10 predicted proteins | sample Coa_R1_2_FD_66448 | JGI IMG/M metagenome (GOLD analysis project Ga0070731, IMG submission 66448) | Surface soil microbial communities from Centralia Pennsylvania, which are recovering from an underground coalmine fire - Coalmine... | ecosystem: Environmental > Terrestrial > Soil > Unclassified ... | reverse complement strand
TGGCCACGCTCTGGGGAAAGCCGCGCCAGATCCTCGGCGTCGCCCGGACGCTGGTGAAGCCAAAGCTCCCCGTGGACGACAACGCCATGATCGTCGGCATCTGGCCCAAGAGGACCGCCCTCGCCCAGGCCTCGTGGACCCAGAATCCCGACTTCCACGACCTCCTGTTCCTGGGCGTGGACGGCACGCTGGAGACCGTGCGGGGAACGCTCGTCCATACCCACACGAAGCCGGGCGAGTTCTCGCACTGGGGCGCCGACCGCCAGAATCGACGGGTCCTCCCCCTTCCGAATCCGCCGGCCGGGAGACGCAATGGACCCGACCATTTCGTCCATTGCCTCCGTTCCGGCAAGCCCTTCATGGATCTCTGCAGCGCCGAGGTCGGCCTCGCGGCCCAGGAGATCCTGTCGGCGGGACTGAAGTCCGAGAAATCCGGCCGCCGCGTCACGCTCTGACCTGCCCTCCTGGGGCTTCCCCCGCTTCCTCGCCGGTCCCGGCGCTGGTCGCGGACCTCCGGAAGCGGCCCCGGTCCAGCTCGTCCACGACCGGGAGCACGTCCTCGGAGCGGCCCCCCATCAGGCGACCCTGATCCCCGCTGGGGCGGCTCCGGTCCTCCCGGGTGCTGCTCCGGGGAAGGCCCGGGAGGTTTACGGAGGCGGCGGCCCTCCGGCGGGCGCTTTGGGTCGGCGCGCCCGCATCGCCGCGACGTCGCGGACCAGGTTGCTCCGATGCGCCGCGATGATCATCGCGCAGGCGACCGCGAGCAGCGCCACGACACGGACATCATGGCGGAACCACCAGCTCGACGGCGGCAGGCAGGCGAACATGAACATTCCGGCAGGCACGGACATTCGGGTGAGCGCGTAGCCGACGGCGGCCGCAAGCGCCAGGGGAATGGCGAGCCGGTAGTCGAACATCAGCACGGCCCCGAGGCCGGTCGAGACGCCCTTCCCGCCCCGAAAGCCCAGCTGGGCGGGCCAGAGATGTCCGGCGATCGCCGCCGGGATCGCCGCCCCCGTGGCGAGCGGATCGTTGTGGCTCAGGATCCGGGCCAGCAGGACGGACAGCACGCCCTTCGCCAGGTCGCCGAGGAACGTGATGAAGAATCCGGAGCTTCCCAGGACGCGGCCGACATTCCGGGCACCGATGTTTCCGCTTTCGATCGTCCGGATGTCCTTGCCGGTCCGGATCCTCACGAGGTAGTACCCCGTCGCCAGGCAGCCCAGGACGTAGGCGATGAGGGCGCAGACCGCGGCCCGAACTCCATTCCCCGGAGGAAGGGATCGGAACCAGTCGACGAGAGGACCCGTCGTGGCATTCCCCGCGGGGGCAAGGTCCAGCATCAGGCGCAGTTCCCCCGACGTACCCCCGGAGGATGCCATGCCCCTGCCGGAGCGGGAGCATGCGAACGGGGGATCATCCTGCGCCACGTCCCTTTCCATTCCGACCCGGTCTCGGCGGCCGTCGATCCTAATGCCCGCGGCACCGGGGCGTCAACGCCACGCGAGCGGCGCCGCCAGAAAAAAAAGCCCCGTTTCCCCCAGGAAACGGGGCTTGTTGAGGTTCGAGAGGGTCCTTGGACCCCGGCTCCGCCTAGCCCTGGAACTTCCAGGGCTCGCGGAAGACCACCGTGTTGAGGAGTTTCATCGCCTCGTCGTCCCCGATGACCTTCTCCTCCTTCGGATCCCACTTGATCTTCCGCTTGAGCTTCTCGGAGAGGTACCCCAGATGCCCCGGGGTAATCGAGTGGTGCGACACCTCGATCGGGCAGATCGTCGGCTTCCCCGACTTGATGCAATCGATGAAGTTCTGCTGGTGATTGCGGCTGTTGTAGAGCTTCACGGGGCCCGGGTCGAAGTCCGGCTTCACCCACTCCGGATTGCTCGCCTCGATCTTGCCGCGGTTCGAGATCACCCAGCCGTTCTCGCCGATCCACTTGCAGCCGTGCTGATGGAAGTTGTCGCTGGCGATGATGACCGTGATGTCCTTCGCGTATTTGCTGACGACCTTGTAGTGATAGGGGGCGTCAAACACGGTCTTGTCTTCCGGCCAGGCCCAGTCCTGGGCCTCGAGCTCGATCGGGCCGCCCAGGTCCTCATCGAGGCCCCAGTGCGCGATGTCATTGTGATGGCAGATCCAGTCCAGGAGCTGGCCCCCTCCGTAGTTGAGGTTCCAGCGCCAGTGGAAGTGGAAGCGGGACTTCATGAACGGCAGCAGCTTCGCCGGACCGGTCCACCAGTCGTAATCGACGCCGGCCGGCGGCTCGGAGACGGCCTCATCCCCCTTCTTGTGCCCCGAACGGCCCTGGGGCAGGCCGACCTCGACCTTCGTCACCTTGCCGAGCAGGCCGTTCCGCACGATCTCCGCGCCGCGATGGAACGTGAACTCCGAGCGCTGCTGCGATCCCGTCTGCCAGATCACGCCGGCCTTTTTCACCTCCGCCACGAGGTGTTTGGCCTCGCCGTAGGTGTGGGTGATCGGCTTCTCGCCGTAGACATGCTTCTTGTTGCGGACCGCTTCCAGGGCGGTGAGATAGTGCCAGTGATCGGGGGTCGCCACGATGACCGCGTCGACGTCCTTCCGCGAGCAGAGCTCGCGGAAGTCCTTGGTCGAGAAGCAGCCCTTGTAGTCGGTATCCTTCTGTTTCGAGTAATGCTCCTCGACCCTCTTCTTCGTCCGTTCCAGGTTCCCGGCATCGACGTCGCAGACCGCGGTGATCTGGACGGCCGGAAGCTTCATGTGCCCGCCCAGGTCGGAATTGCCCTGGCCGCCGCAGCCGATGAGCGCCACATTGATGCGGTCGCCGGGGCCCGGCCGGCCCGGCTTGCCGAACACGGACGACGGAACGATGGCCGGCGCGGCGACCGCCGCCGCGGCCCCCAGGAATTGACGACGGGATACGCGCTTGCTCATGGGATCTCCTTTATGGATCGTGGGCTCCGCTGTGGGCCCCGTTATTAGAACGTCGGCCCGAGAATCCAGGGGGCGAATTCTTCATCGCCGAGCCCGGAAAGCTCGCTCTTGGTCTTGTCCCCGCCCGCCACGGCGACGATCTTCTCGAAAATCCGCATCCCCACCTGGTCCAAGGTCTCGGTGCCGTCGACGAACGAGCCCGCGTTGATGTCCATGTCGTCGGGCATGTGCTCGAAGATCGCGGTGTTGGTCGCCACCTTGATGCAGGGCGACGGCTTGCACCCGTAGACGCTGCCCCGCCCGGTGGTGAAGACGCCGACCGTTGCGCCGCCGCAGACCAGGCCCGTCATGCTGACCGGGTCGAACCCCGGCGTGTCCATGAAGCAGAAGCCCTTGGCCTGGATCTCTTCGGCGTACTTGTAGACCTGGACGAGCGGGGCCTGGCCGCCCTTGGCGACCGCCCCGAGGCTCTTCTCATAAATCGTGGTCAGCCCGCCCTGCTTGTTGCCCCAGGACGGATTGTTGTCGATCGTCGCATCATGCCGCTTCGCGTGCTCCTCCCACCAATGGATGAGCGCCAGCAGCTTTTCGCCCACCTCGCGCGAGACGGCGCGGCGCGTGAGCAGGTGCTCCGCTCCGTAGATTTCGGGCGTCTCCGCGAGCACCGAGGTCCCGCCATGGCGGACGAGCTCGTCGGAGGCGATGCCGAGCGCCGGATTCGCGGTGATGCCGCTGTAACCGTCGGAGCCGCCGCAGTTCTCGGCGAGGATCAGCGAGGACACCGGCTGCGGCGTCCGCCGGGCGGCCTCGGCCGCCGGGAGGATCCTCTTCACGGCCTCGACCGCGCGCTCCACGGTCTTCATCACCCCGCCGGTCTGCTGGATCGTCATGAACGACGGCCCCGGCTGGCCGATCTTCACCTGGTCGAGATTGAAGTCCTTGCGCAGGAATTCCACCTGGTTGCCCTCGCAGCCCAGGCCGATCATCACGTAGCCGGCGATGTTCGGGTGTCGGGCGAGGCCGACGTGGACGCGGCGCAGCGTGTCGAAGGGGTCGCCCGGCTGCACGTTGCAGCCGCTCTTGTGCGTGAAGGCGATGACGCCGTCGATGTTCGGATAGTCGCGGCGGAAGTCCGGCGTCCGGAAGCGGTCGCGCACGTAATTGGAGACCGACGCCGAGCAATTGACGCTGGAGATGACGGCGACGTAGTTGCGGGTGCCGACGCGGCCGTCCGGCCGGCGGTAGCCGGGGAAGGTCCGGGGCACCGTCACCGGCGCGAAGCGCTTGAGATCGGTGCCGAATTCGTAGTCGCGCCCGAAGTCCTTGACCCCCAGGTTGTGCCCGTGGACGTGGTCTCCCGCCGCGATCGCGGTCGACGCGAACCCGATGATCTGGCCGTATTTCCGGACGGGGGCTCCGGCGGCGATCGGGTGGACCGCGATCTTATGCCCCTGGGGGATGTCCTGCGTCGCCTCGAAGGGCCCCTGGCCATTCAGGAGCGGCAGCCCGGCCCGGATGGGTTTCCGGACGACGGCGACGTCGTCCGACGGATGCAGCTGAAGCGCGAACTCCTGAAGCCGTTCGGGTGCCATCAGGCTCCGTTCTAGGCTGTTTCGATCCCCAGGTCAAGCCTGACCGAGCGGCGGAGGGGGCGCCTCCGAAGCACCCCCGGAGGGTCCGGACTCTCGAACAACGCTCGGCCTGAGCGGGCGCGGCGAGCGAGCCTGGGGGTCCGGTCGATCGACTATTGGTGGACGTGGATCGAGGACTCCTGCCAGCCGCCCCCCAGCGCCTTGATCAGAAAGACGCTGGTGACAAGGCGCTGGCCCTGAATCAGCGTGGCCTCCCGCTCGTTCTGAAGCACGGTACGTTCCGCGTCGACGACTTCGAAGTAGCTGACCAGGCCCGCCTTGTATCGCGACGTCGTCAGGTCCGCCGTCTTCCGCGACGAGGCCACCGCCCGCGCCTGCACCTGCGCCTGGTCGGCCAGGATCCGCAGCCCCGACAGCCCGTCCTCGACCTCCTGAAACGCGATCAGGAGCCGAGCCCGGTACTGCGCGACGCTTTCCTCGTAGCGGGCGCGCGCCCGCTCGACGTCGGCGTCGACCCGCCCCCCCTGATATAGCGGAGCGGCGAGCCCCGCGCCCAGGGCCCAGACCCGGCTTTTCCAGTCGAAGAGGGATTTCAGATCGCCGCTTTCGAAGCCCGCGGCGGCGGTGAGGCTGAGCGACGGATAATAGGCCGCGGTCGCGATGCCGATCTCGGCATTGCTCGCCGCCAGGCGGCGTTCCGCCTCCGCCACGTCCGGCCTCCGCTCCAGGAGCTCCGACGGGAGCCCCGCGGGGATCGCCGGCGGGGGCAGGTCGAGCGGCTTGTCGGGAATGGACAGCTCGGCCGGCGGGCGGCCGGTGAGCGCGGCCAGGGCGTGTTCCAGCTCCGAGCGGCGCTTCTCGAGCCCGATCGATTCCGCTTCCGTCGTCGTGAGTTCGGTTTCCGCCCGCGACACGTCCAGGTCGTTCCCCGCCCCGAGCCGGAGCCGGGCCTGGGCCAGCCGGAGGGATTCGCGGCGCAAGTCGAGCGTCCGCCGCAGGACGCTGCGGTCGGCGTCGACGGACCGGAGGGCGAAATAGGCGCTGGCGACGTCCGCGTGGAGGGCGAGTCGGACGGTCTCGTAGCTCGCTACGGTCGCTTCCGCGACCGCCGTCGTGGCCTCGACGGAGCGCCGGACCCGTCCCCACAGGTCGACCTCGTAGCTCAGATCCAGAGGCACGCGGAAGTCGTTCGCCGCATAGCTCTTGGCCACCGTCCCCGGCTGCACCGGACGGGTGGCGGAGTACTGTTCCCGCTGGACGGTGGGATCGAGGCTGATGGTCGGGTAGAAATCGGCCTCCGCAATGCGCGCGATGGCACGGGCCTGCGCGACCCGGGCCACGGCGGCGCGAAGATCGGGATTCCCGGCGTCCGCCTTGGCCTCGAGATCGCTGAGGAGCGGGTCGCCGAAGAGCTCCCACCAGGCGCCTTTGGCGATGGCATCCCGGGGCGCGGCGTCCTTCCAGGGCCCCGCCTCTTTCCAGGCCAGGGGGGCCGGGGTCGCGGGCCGCTGGTAGTCGGGGCCCACCGAGCAGGCGGCCAGGACCAGGGTCCCGGGGCCCGCGGCCAGGAGCCCGGCGAGGAGAAGGCGTCTCACCGGGAGCCTTTCTCGCTCTGCGGCTCGACTTTCTGCCCCTCGCGGATCACCGTGCCGGGATTCGACATGACCGTGTCGCCCTCCTCCAGGCCGGAGACGATCTCGATCTCGGTGCCGAAGTCGCGTCCGACCTGGACCTTCTGATAATGGACGGCGCCGTCCTTCCGGACGAGGGCGACCAGCGTGCCCTCGGGACGGATGAGGAGGGCGTTCGAGGGCATGAGGAGCGGCTGCCCCTGGCGATGCAGCGAGAACGTCACCTGGGCGTACATGCCGGGCAGCAGGCGGCCGTCGGCGTTGGGCACGAGCAGTTCGACGAGCCGCGTCCGGGACGCGGGATCGATCGCGCCGGACATGCGGCTGACCTTGCCGGTGAACGTCGAGCCCGGCCAGGCGCCGAAGGCCAGGGGCGCCTCCATGCCCTCGTGAATCGACGGCGCGAAGGGCTCGGGAACCATGACGTGCAGCCGGAGCGTCCGCTCCTGCACCATGAGGAAGAGCTCGCGGGCCCCCGTCGGACTCCCTTCCGACACCAGCGTGCCGATCTCGACGTTCCGCGCCGTGATGACGCCGTCAAAGGGGGCGAGGATCTGCTTGAAGGACGACAGCTCCTCCAGCCGCTTGACGTTGGCCTCCTGGGCCTTGATGGCCGCGCGCGCCGCCTCGACATCCGCCTCGCGCGCCGCGAGGGTCAGCCGTTTCTCGTCCGCCTCCTGCTGCGAGACGGCCTTCTCCTTGACCAGCCCCGCCCAGCGGTCCGAGGCGACCTTCGCCAGTTCCTGGTTCGCCTGGGCCTGCAGGAGCGCCGCCTGGGCGACGCCGAGCGTCGCGCGGGCCTGGCGCAGCTGCTGATCCACCTCGGGCGAATCGATTTCGGCGACCAGCTGGCCCTTCTTGACCGTGTCGCCCAGGTCGAACGCGAAGCTCTTCAGATAGCCGTTGACGCGGGCATAGAGCGGCGTCTGCTGGTCGGCCAGCGTCGAGCCCGGCAGCGTGAGCGTCTGCTCCGGCGCGGTGTGCTTGACGGCGACCACCTTGACGATCGGGATCGCCGACGGCTCGGTCGCGGCGTCCTGGAGGGCCTCGCTGCGGTGGAGGGCGCGGTGGACGACGAAGGCTCCGCCGCCGGCGAGGGCGAGGAGGGCGACGGCCATCACCAGGGGAGCGGACGAGCGCCCCTTCGGCGCCGACCCCGGCACCGGCGCCGGCTCCGCGGACGGCGGCCGGGGGGACGTCGGGATGAGCGGCGCGGGCCAGGGTTTACCCTGCTCCGGATGCAGGTTGATCCGGGGCAGCTGGGACTCGGAGTTCGGGGTCATGCTCATTCGGGAAGAACCTCGGGCGCCGCCTTGGCAGTCCGCCGCAGCACGCTGTAGACCAGGGGAACGAAGAACAGCGTCGAAATGGTCGCGAAGACCAGGCCGCCGATCACCGCGCGGCCCAGCGGGGCGTTCTGTTCGCCGCCCTCGCCCAATCCCAGCGACATCGGCAGCATGCCGATGATCATCGCGAAGGCCGTCATCAGCACCGGCCGGAGGCGCGTGAACCCGGCGTCCAGCGCGGCGGTCCGCGCGTCCGCCCCCTCCTCCCGCCGGTCGTTGGCGAACGTCACCATGAGGATGCTGTTCGCGGTCGCCACGCCGATCGCCATGATCGCGCCCATCAGCGACGGCACGTTGAGCGTCGTCTGAGTCGCGCAGAGCATCCAGAGGATGCCCGCCAGCGCCGCCGGCAGCGCCATCGCGATGATGAACGGGTCCAGCCAGGACTGGAAGTTGACCACCATCAGGAAGTAGACCAGAAGAATCGCGATCCCCAGGCCCGCCGCCAGCCCGGTGAACGACGAGCGCATGCTTTCGACCTGGCCCCGGATCACGATCGACGTCCCGCGGGGGAGCGACTTCCGGGCGTTCTCGACCACCTCCGTCACCTCCCGGGCCACCCCGGCGAGGTCGCGTCCCTGGACGGCGGCATAGATGTCGTACACCGGCTGGACATTGTAATGGTTGACGACGGCCGCGCCGCTCCGGCGTTCGACGCTCGCCATGTTCCCCAGCAGCTGGATGTCGCGGCTGTTCCGCGGGACGATCGGGGTCGCCCCGATCTTCTCCAGCGAGTCCATCGAGTGCTGCGGCGTCTGCACGATCACGCGGTAATTCACGCCGTTGGGAGCCAGCCAGTAGTTCGGCGCCGTCTGCGCGTTGCCGCTCAGCGAGACCAGCACGCTCGTCGCCACGTCGTTCTGCGTCAGCCCCATCTCGGCCGCGCGGGTGCGGTCGACGTCGACCCGGAGTTCGGGGACGTCCAGCGGCTGGTGCAGGTGCACGTCCACCGCCCCGGGGATCTTCGCGACCTGCCGCTCGATCTCCTGGGCGATCTCGTAGTTGCGCTTGTCGCGGCCCACGACCTGGATGTCGATCGGAGCAGGCAGGCCGAAATTCAGGATCTGGCTCACCATATCCGACGGCTCGAAGAAGAAGACCAGGCCGGGGAAGCGCAACGGCATCTTCCGGCGGATCTCCTTCATGTAGTCCCGGGTCTCGCCCTTGCGGTCCCGGCGCAGGGAGACGAGCACCTCCGCGTCGGCCGAGCCGATCGTGGCCGGATCCGCATAGGCGATCGAGGATCCGGTCGTCGCCATCCCGATGTTGTCGAGCATGCTCGCCAGGTCGGCAGGCGGGATCATCTCCCGAAGCGCGTCCTCGACATCCTGCACGATCTTCTCGGTCATCTCGAGCCGGGTGCCCGACGGCGCGCGCACGTGCAGCCGGAACTGGCCCGCGTCGACGTCCGGGAAGAAGTCCTGCCCGATCAGGGGCGGCAGCGCCATCGACGCCAGCGGGACCAGCACGAACAGGCCGATCACGAAGGCGCGGTGATCGAGCGACCAGTCGAGCGCCGCGCGGTAGCGGTCCCGGAAGCGTTCGAACAGGCGGTTGAAGGCGTCATGGACCGCCCAAATCGGTCCCGCGCCGGGATGCTCGCCGTGCTCCCGCTGGTACATCTTCACCTCGCTGCGCAGGAGGTATTTCACCAACGTGGGCACCAGGGTCCGCGAGAGCAGGTACGACGCGAGCATCGCGAAGACGACCGCCAGCGCGAGCGGGATGAAGAGCGACTTCGCCGCGCCCGAGAGAAAGAAGACGGGCGCGAACACGATGCAGATCGCCAGGGTCGAGACGAAGGCGGGCACCGCGATCTGCTGGGCGCCGTCGAGGATGGCGAGGTTGATCTCCTTCCCCTGCCCCAGGTTGCGGTGGATGTTCTCGATCTCGACCGTCGAATCGTCGACGAGCATGCCGACCGCCAGCGCCATGCCGCCCAGCGTCATGATGTTCAGGGTCTGGCCCAGGAGCCGCAGCACGATGATGGACACGAGGATCGACAGCGGGATCGAGATCGCCACGATCACCGTGCTCCGCCAGCTTCCGAGGAAGAGGAGGATCATGAGCCCGGTCAGGGCCGCGGCGATGGTGGCCTCCATGAGGACGCCGTTCAGCGACGCTTCGACGAAGAGCGACTGATCGAACAGGGTTCGGATCTTCAGCGATTCGGGGAGGGTCGACATCACGCGCGGCAGCTCCGCCTTGAGCTTGCGCACGACGTCGAGCGTCGACGCGCCGCCGTTCTTGAGCACGGTCAGGAGCGTCGAGCGCTTCCCATTTTCGCGCACGATGTTCGTCTGCACCTCGTAGCCGTCCCGCACCTGGGCGACGTCCCGGAGATAGACCGTCGCCGCGCCGACCTGCTTGACCGGCACGTGGTTGAGGGCGTCCAGGATCTCGGGGCTGCTGTTGAGCCGGACGTTGTACTCGCGCTCCCCCATCTTCAGGCTGCCCGCGGGCAGGATCAGGTTCTGGAGGCCGATGGCGTCGGAGACGTCCCGGGCGGAGAGGCCCTGCGCGGTCAGCTTGACCGGGTCGATGTCGACCATGATCTGGCGCGGCCGTCCCCCAAAGGGGGTGGGCACCGTCGAACCCTGGACGGCGAACAGCTGCGTGCGGATGAAGTTGAAGCCGTAGTCGAAGATCTCCTGTTCCGTCAGCACGTCGCTCGACACGCTCATCTGGACCACGGGCACGTTGGAGGCGCTGTAGCGGAGGATGAAGGGCGCGTTCATGCCCGGCGGGAAGATGCGCAGGAGGGTCTGGCAGACGGCGCTCGTCTGGGCGACGGCCGCTTCGATCTTGGCGCCGGGGTAGAAGTAGATCTTGATGTGGGACACCCCGTTCATCGACTGCGATTCGATGTGTTCGATGTCGTTGACGTTGCCGGTGAAGGCCCGCTCGCTGATCGTGACGACGCGCTTTTCGATCTCGTCGGGCGACATGCCCGAATAGGTCCAGATGACGCTCACCACGGGGATGTCGATGTCGGGCAGGATGTCCTTGGGCATGGACAGGACGCAGAGCAGGCCGACCAGGACGACGATGAGGGAGGCGACGACGAAGGTGTAGGGCCGCCTCAGCGCCAGTCGAACGATCCACATCGCCGGATTCCTTCCCTGGAGGCCGGTCTCCCGCCGAAACCGGGACTCCCCTTCTAATGATCTCCCCCATCCCCGTCAACTGCTAAGTGTTAACGTTTCTGCATCGCAGAAGTATGGGGAGTTCGCTACAATTCCCGGATTCCAAAGGAGATGCGTCGATGCAGGTTCTGGCTCTCTTGATCCTCTCGCTGGCCGCCCAGGATGCGGAGACCCTCGTCCGCTCGGCCGATATCAAATACAAGGACCGGGACATCGCCGGCGCCCTGGCGGACTACAGCCGCGCCATCGAGGTCGACGCGCGCTGCGCCCCCGCCTACTTCGGCCGGGGCCAGATCCGGGCCAACAAGGGCCAGCTCCCCGAGGCGGAGGCGGACTACGGCAAGGCCATCGAGAGCGATCCCAAGTTCGCCAAGGCCTGGTTCGGACGCGGCATGCTCCGCACCTACACCAACAACGAAGCCGGCGCCCTGGCCGACTTCTCCAAGGCCGTCGAAGCGGACCCGACGTACGCCCTGGCCTGGTTCAATCGCGCCCTCCTCCGCCTCTGCCGCAAGGAGTACGACGGGGCGGTCGCCGACTACTCGAAGGCCATCGACCTCAAGCCGCAGGACGCCGACGGGTACATCGGCCGCGGCAATGCCTACGCGTCGAAGGGGGATCACGACCAGGCGATCGCCGACTATTCGAAGGCGATCGACATCAAGCCCACGAGCTCTTCCGCCTACGTCTACAAGGGCGATTCCCAGATGAAGAAGGGGGATCCGATTGCGGCGATGCTGACGTTCAGCAAGGCGATCGAGGTCAATCCCAAGGACGCGGAAGCCTACTATTTCCGCGGCTTCGCCAATTACGACCGACACGCCTATCCGGAGGCGGGCGCCGATTTCCAGAAGGCCTATGAGCTGAACCGGCTCAGCGAGGTCCGGACGGACACGCTCCAGCTGCGGCTCTGGCTCGTCAAGGCCCGCGGAGGCCAGGCCGCCGATGCGACCAAGGCGCTCAAGGGGTACGCCGAGAAGGAGCACCGGGGCCGTAAAGGGGACTGGTTCAGCCAGATCGTCGCCTTCCTCTGCGGCGACCTGCCGGAGGACCAGTTCACGGCGCTGGCGGGAGGCAAGGATCAGATCTGCGACGCGGGCTTCTACTCCGGCGTGAAGAAGGTCATCGCCAAGGACAAAGCCGCCGCCAAGGCGCGCTTCAAAAAGGCGATCGATTCCGGCGTCAATTCCCCCGAGTACTGGAGTTCCATGGCGGAGCTGGAGGTCGTCGACAAGCCGTAGCCGCCCCGCGGCTACTTCCGCGGCCGGGTGTTCCGGTAGGGCTTGTGGCAGTCGGCGCAGGATTCTTTCAGCGCGGCGAAGGCCGGAGCCGCCGGATCGCCCGCCCGGAGCAGGGTTTCGAGACGCTCCGAGACGGCCCGGGAGGCCTCCATCTTCCTCCGGAAATCCTCCGGACGCGACCGGAACTCCTCCGTCCTCATGATCTCCGCCAGGATCTCGCGCACCCGGAGCGCCTCGTGGGCAGGATCCAGGTCGGGATGACCCGCGGGCTGCTTCCATCCGGCCTTCGCGCAAAGCTGCAGCCGCTCGGTGACGACGTCGAGGCTCACCATCGCCTCGGCCAGCGGCGGGATGGGGGCTTTCTCGCGGAACTCCACCTGGAGCCCGCGAAGGGTCGCCGCCTCCGCCTTCTTCGCCTGGCGCGCGGACTCCCACAGGCCGATGTACTGGGGGCCGGTGCCCAGCGTCTTCATCGTCTCGACGGCCCGGGCGTTGTCCATCGTCCCGGCCACCACGCAAGCCACGACCGCCGCCGCCGGGCCCCGGTGCTGCCCGTGATGGCAGTGCACGTAGAGGGGGCCGTCGAGCTCCCGGATCGCCTTGGCGAGCTCCAGCGCGCGCTCTTGGGGAACCCCGTCGTAGCCGATCGGGATATGGACGTAGCGGAGACCGCACCTTCTCGCCGTTTCGACGTCGGGCGTCGCGCCGTCGACGCTGATCACGGTCTTCACCCCGAGCGCGGCGAGTTCGCGGAAGGCGGCCTCTCCTTCGGGCTGGGCGCCGGAAAGGACGGAGTCGGTGATCCAATAGGCGTTCTCAAGGCCCGGCTGGTGGACCGGCGTCGCTTCAGGCGCGGCGCACGAGCCGAGCAGGGCGAGAAGTCCCAGGGTCCCGAGGGCTCTCATCAGTGGACAGTCTACTTCTCTTTCAGCAGCTTGTCCGCTTCCTTTCCATACGGAGAGTCCGGCGCGAGCTTCCGCGCCGCGATCCACTCCGAGCGGGCCTCGTCGAGCCTCTTCTGGGCGGCATAGACCTTGCCGCGGATCAGCCGCGCCCGCGCCGAATCCGGCCGCTTCCCCACCGCCCGGGCGCTCGCCTCGTCCGCGTCCGCGATCGCTCCGGCCGCGAGCAGCGCTTCCGACAGACCCGCGAGGGCCGTCTCGTGGTCCGGCGCCACCGCGAGCGCGCGACGGTACTCCTCGATCAGCGCGCCGGGCAGCGCCGACTTCGACTTCATCCCGGAGATCTTCCGCATCCGCGACTCGACGTACTGCCGCGACGCGGTCGGGACCAGATCCCAGTCGCCCTTCCGGAAGCATTGATCGACCTGATCCTCCAGCATGAGACGTGCCTGCCGGTCCTCCGGATACCTCTCGAGCGCCTTCTTGAAGCAGTCGATCCGTTCCGCCATGGGCCGGTCCTCCAGGACGGCACGGATCCCGTGCCGGAGGAAGTCCCGCGCCTCCGCCCAGTCGACGCCGCGCCCCTTCACGAGGCGGCGGAGGTCCTGGGCGTTCACCGCCGGGAACCGGAGGGGAGGCATGCGGTTCCGGCCGTAGAAGCCCAGGGGCGCCCGGAACTCGAGATGCAGGCCATCGTCGGTCTGGATGCGGGCGGCCGATGGGGACTCCGGCCCCCGGGACGCCGCGACCAGATCCCCCAGGAGGCCCCCGACGCTCGTCACGTCGATGCGGCGAAGGTCGTCGGCGACCTCCGGTTTCGCGAGCCAGCGGTCGAGCGTCGCCACGTCGATCTCATACGGAGTCTTCGATCCGATGAGGAGGTAGTCGCCCGAGACCCACAGCTCCCAGACCGTGAGGTAGGGAAAGACCGCCTGGAACGTCGCGACCGCGTCGGTGAAGGTGTCCTCGGTCAGCCCGTAGGCGTGCACCCATTGACCCATCAGCCCCCGGTCGGAAAGGTGGGCGGCGCAGGCCTGATAAAACTCCTGGGTGAAGAGGCCCGCCATCCCCGCGATCCAAAGGTTCGACGGCTCGTTCAGGAGGACGTCGCAGGGGCCGTCGAGCGTCCGGATCACGCTTCGGGCGTCGGCGACCCGGAGCTTCACGCGCGGATCGGCGAGCGGCCCGCCGGTCTCGGCGTCGAAGAAATGCGAGGCGCGCACGACCGCCGGGGAGATCTCGACGCAGGTGACTTCCTGGGAATCGTACTTCAGGCACGACGCGAGGGTCATGCCGGAGCCCAGGCCCACCAGGACGATGCGCTCCGGCCTGCCGTGAATGGCGAGCGGCAGGTGCGCGGTCAGCAGCTGGGTGACCAGATCGACCTGGCTGAGCGAGGCGTCGGTTTTCCCGTCGATGCGGAGCACGCGGTTGCCGTCGGGCTGCTCGAAGACGGCGACGGACGAGACGCGGTCGTCCTTCGCGAAGAGGACCTTGCGGGGGTCGTCCTTCCCGGATGGGTCGCGGCCGTAAATATACGGGCCGCTCTGGATGGTCCGGACGTCCCACGGCGTGCGCCAGTAGAGAAGGGCGAGGAGCGCCAGGGCCGCGAGCGACGGCCACAGGCGGCGACGGCCGCCGAGATAGGTCAGGGCCACCGACCCGGCGACCGCGTGCAGGAAGATCGGGACAATCAGGGTGCCCTGGACGCCGGCCAGGGGGAGGGAGACGAACGACGCCCCCAGGGCGCCGGCGGTGGACGCCGCGGTGGCGACGGCGAGGAGGAGTCCCGAGGCGCGGTGCGGCGGAACCATGTCGCCCAGCCAGCGGGCGGCCACGGAGAATCCGGCACCCACCAGGATCGCCGGCGGAAGCAGGGCGACGGCGGCGGCGCAGAGCGCGGCCAGGCTGAACGAGCCGAGCGAGGCGACTCGGTCCTGGAAGACGCGTCCAAAGAACGCCGGCAGGTGTCCCAGGAGATGCAGCGCTCCCAGCGACGAGGCAGCGAGGAGGAGCTGGATCGCGCCGAACGCGCGGGCGCTCCTCCCCCGGGCCGCGACGGCGCTGCCGATGCCGAGTCCGGCGATGTACACGCCCAAGACGACGGTGTTCGCGTAGGTGGAGGAGCCGACGGAGAAGACCAGCGCGCGCATCCACCCGATTTCGCTCGCCATGGCGGCGAAGGCGGAGACGCCGTAGAGGATCAGGAGCCCCCACCCGGCGCCGGGAAGCGGCCGTCGGGCTCGGGGATCGTCGGCGATCGCACCCGAGCGGCTCCGGCACAGGAGGGCGCCCAGGACGGCGAGCACGGCCGACGCGGCCCACAGGGTCTTCCGGTTGCCGAGCGCGGGGAGCAGAAGGAATCCCGTCGCCAGCACCGCGAGAGCGGAGCCCAGGGTGTTCGCGGCATAGAGTCGGCCGGACAGGCCCGGCTCCTCGCGGGTCGAGCCCGCGACCAGGAGCGGCACGACGAAGCCCATGGGGATGCTGGCGACGATCATGAAGGTCGACACGAGGAGAACCGAGGCGGGCCCCGCGGCGCCGAGGACCCGGATCGCGAAGGGGCTCAGAGCGGTCGCGGCGGCGAGGCCCAGGAGCGCCGGCCCCAGCGGGAGGGTCGGTCGCCGCGCGGCCCACCCGCTGCCCAGGGCCATGCCGAGCATCAGGGCGGCGACGACGCAGCCCGCCGCGACGCTCGCGCTCCCGAACGTCAGGGAGAGCATGCGCATCCAGACGAGCTCGACCGCGAGCGTCGCGGCGCCGGCCGCGGCGGCCATGCCCGCCGCCGCCGCGAATCGGAACGACGGGATGCTGGGATCAGCCATGAGTGGGCTCAAGGCTATCTCGTCCCTCAGGCCCTAGGCAAGGGGCAATCGACGCGGCGTCCGCCCACGGCCCGGGTCGCCACGTGGAATCCGAGGCTCCTCCGGGGTGCCGCTCGGGGCGAACCTGAAGGCGCTCTTCCCCCTGGACCGCCCGCGGGCCTCCGCCGCGGGCCGGACGTCCGGCCAAGGCCCGGGGCCTGCTGGTCCAGGCCGATCGGCTAATGCTTGGCGGCCCCGCCGCCGAACACGTTCGCGTAACGGTAGTACACCTCGAGCGTCAGCGCGTTGATCGCCGCCGCGTAGACCCGTCCCCCTTCGAAGCCCCAACGGTCGTTCTCGGGATCCCACGAGCCGACCTTGCAGCCGTCCGCCTTCCCCTTCTGGTGCGGGACGATGGCGTTCTTCATCGGCTCATTCCACTTCGACCACAGGCCGCCCTCCGGGCCGTCATACTGGAACAGCGCCAGCGACGCGTAATACCAGTAGTAGAAGTCCACCTTGAACGGCTTCCACTCCGGCAGATCGCTGACCAGGAGCTGCACCGCCGTCAGCGCCGGCTCCTTCTTGTTCTTCTGGACGAAGATCCGCGACATCACCGCGACCGCCGACAGCGCCGGGTGATCGTCCCACTGCTCGTTCTTCCCCGGCACATACACCTTCCCCGTGTCGCGGGCGTTGTATCCGACCCGGTAGTATCCGTCCTTCGCGGACGTCGCCTCGGTGAACCAGTTCAGCGCGCCGTCGAACGCGGCTGCCCGGGGGAACGCGAGCTCCGACAGCTCCGCCGACTTGAGCGCCATCACGGCCCAGCCGGTGACCGACGAGTCGTTGTCGCCGCACTTGGCCCCGTAGCGCCAGGCCTTGCCGGGATTCTGCGCCGCGATCAGGAAGTCGATCGCCTTTTGCGCGGGATCGCGCACCGCGATCGACGCCGTCATGCCGTACGCCTCCGACAGCGCCAGCGCCGCGACCGCGTGGTTGTAGAGGTGTTTTGCCCCGCGCTCGCCCACGCAGCCCTCGGGATCCTGATGCGCGATCAGCCACTGCAGGCCGCGCTTCACGGTCTCGCCGAAGCGCAGCGTGCGCTGGGGATCGATCGGGTCGGGGAACTCGTCCTTCGACAGCGGCGAGAAGCCGGCGCCGAGGAACGCGAGGAGCGACAGGCCCGTCACTCCGGTGTCGTACGTGGCGTCCCCTTCGCCGCTGCAGCGGCCGCCGCTGCACTGGCCGGCGAACGAGACCGCGCCCCAGCCGCCGTCGGGACCCTGGTGATGCGCCAGCCACTTGAGCGCGGAAAGGACCGCGTCTTCCGTGCCGCGGGTCGTGCCCTTGGGGCGAGGCTTGAGCCGGTCCCGGCCGCCCCACGGCGTGCCGTATTTTCCGCCGCCGCCCCCGCCGATGCCGGTGCCCATCGTGTCGTAGACTCCCGCGACCTTGCCGACCTGGCGGCCGCGGATGCCGCCCGCTTCTCCCGGCATGTAGGAAAGGTAGTCCTTCGAATCTCCCTTGATGGACTTGGTGTCCTCATTGTCGTCGCTCTCGTAATGGTCCGAGAACTTCGCGTCCGGAATGAAGACGTCCGGCAGGGGGTCCGGACCGGTGTCCGGCTTGTCGAGGATCGGTCCCTTGCGCGTCACGCTTCCCAGAGGCGCCTCGATCTTGTCGAAGAGGGGCGTCGACAAGGCCTGTCGCACGACCACTTCGACCGTCGCGTCGTCCGGGAGACCCAGGCGCTCGACCACCACGAGCGTCGCCCCGAGGACGAGAACGAGGTGGAGGCCCACGGACACCAGCCACCAGGGGGCATTGCTCAGCAGGCCCCCTTCCTGCGAGATCACGACCGGACCGTCTTCGGACCCTTCCCTCTGATCTAGTTCGCTCATCGCCGCCCCCGTTCTTTGAAATCCTGGGCTGATGAACGGAGGGCCGCGGAATTGGTTCATGGAAAGAATCCATAAATCTGTTGGACGGGGGGCGGCGTAACTGTATAAGAATTAGTCAGATCCAGGCTAGATCGCGGACACTTGGAGTTCGCCGCGACTGCCCTAAGGTATAAAATGCTGGACTGCAAAGACTTGGATAAGCCTCTGTCGGCGCCCGCTGGCAGCGAAATTGCAACTCCACAGCGTCCCATGACACGCGTCGAAGGCTGGCTGGCGAAGCTGAACGGCTGGGCCCTCTCCCTCGTCCTGCACGGAGCGGTGGGGGCCCTGGCGGCGCTGTCCGTGTTCGGCATCACCTCCACCGACGGGGGGAGCGGCCGGGGTTCTGGAGGAGGCCCTGCGGGCGGCGGCTCGAAGGACACCTACGAAACCAGCCTCCATTCCGAAGAGCTGGTCAGCGGCGAGCACCTGGACGATCCCTCCCAGTACGGCCGCATCACGGAGGACGTGCCGGACCCGGCCCTCTCCGAGGAGGCGCCGCCGCCGGTCATTCCCTTCGACGTCTTCGCGGTCGGCTCGTCGGAAGTCCCTCCTCCTCAGACGCCCCCCCCGCTCGTGGATCCGCTGGAGTCCCGTCCCGCGCCGGCGGCGGATCGCGGGGCGAAGCTCCCGGCCGGCTCGGCGCAGGACGGACCGGGCACCGACACGGACAGCCCCGCCGGCAATGCCGAGACCTCCGGTTCCGGCGGTCCGGGCGGATCGGGCGGCGGCGCCTTGGGCGGCATCGGCCAGGGCGAGGGCACGGGCTCGGGCGATGGCAAGGCCACCGAGGTCTACACGCCGAGGCCGGCCTACCCGAGCGACGCGCGCCGGCGCAACATCCAGGGCGTCGTGCTGGTCGACCTGGCC
>Ga0070731_10002303_pt1 | contig 18388 bp, 17 predicted proteins | sample Coa_R1_2_FD_66448 | JGI IMG/M metagenome (GOLD analysis project Ga0070731, IMG submission 66448) | Surface soil microbial communities from Centralia Pennsylvania, which are recovering from an underground coalmine fire - Coalmine... | ecosystem: Environmental > Terrestrial > Soil > Unclassified ... | reverse complement strand
GGGTCGCCTACTCACGCTGCATCCCGCTTGCAATAAGCGACTGGACGCTTGGGTGCTTCCTCACGGGCATTGACCAGCGCGACGCATACGGATCATGAGATTGCTTCGTTCAACGTAGCTCGTGGAGATATGCTTTTAGTCTGGGTTTGCGGAGACGGGGGCTTAAACGACGCAGCACCGGCGGTGGGCGAACTTGATAGGCGCGAAAATAGAGCCTAGCGTGGCCGCGCGACCGATAATAAACCAGAGGAGGGAGGATCATGCTGTTCTGTTTGACGGCGGATTATACGCCGCAAGCCCTCAACGCGATGCGGGAAAACCCCAACAGCAACCGCCAGGCGGCAGTTGAACAACTGCTGGCAGCCGCCGGGGGCAAGCTTGTCGCGATGTATGGCAAGGCCGATAAGGGTCCGGGCGTACTGGTGATTTTCGACGTGCCCGACCCGGCAATGGCCCCCGCCATAACCGGCGTCGCGATATCGGCCGGCAGCATCCATCACGCCGAGCTGACGCGGCTCTTCACGATGGAGGAGGTCAAGGGCCTGCGCGAGCGAGCGGGCAAAATTCGCGGCGCCTACAAGCCACCCGGCCAATAGTGGCGGCGCCCCGGTAGCGAGGCATTGGGGGCGGCATCTCGCCCCCTTTCTTTTGGGCAACCGCATTGGGCCGTCCGCCGTCGCGACGGCGGCGACATTGCGGGCGGCCGCCCGCTGGTCGCCGCCCGCTTGTCGTTGCGGCGTTTCCCGGCCAGACTGCACCGCCCCTGCGCCGCCCGCCCTCGGAGCCAACGCCCATGCGAAACCAGCCGTCCGGCCACACCGGCCGCCATTTCCTGCAGATCCCCGGGCCGACCAACGTGCCCGACCGGGTGCTGCAGGCGATCGCGATGCCGACGATCGACCACCGCGGCCCCGAATTCGCGACGCTCGGCCAGGAGGTTGTCGCCGGGCTGCAGCGGGTGTTCCAGACCCAAGGCACCGTCGTCATCTATCCCTCGTCCGGCACCGGCGCGTGGGAGGCGGCGCTGGTCAACACGCTGTCGCCGGGCGACCGGGTGGTGATGGTCGAGACCGGCCATTTCGCGACGCTGTGGCGGCAGATGGCGGGTCGGCTCGGGCTCGACATCGATTTTGTGCCGGGCGATTGGCGGCACGGCGTCGACCCGGCGCAGCTCGCCGAGCGCCTCGCCGCCGACCGCGAGCACCGCATCAAGGCGGTGTGCGTCGTGCACAACGAAACCTCGACCGGGGTGGTCAGCCGAATTCCCGAAATCCGCGCCGCGATCGATGCGGCGCAGCATCCGGCGCTGTTGATGGTCGACACGATCTCCTCGCTCGCCTCGATCGATTACCGGCATGACGAATGGGGCGTCGACGTGACGGTCGGCGGCTCGCAGAAGGGGCTGATGCTGCCGCCGGGATTGGGCTTCAACGCGGTCTCCGACAAGGCGCTGGCGGCCGCGAAATCGGCGACGCTGACGCGCTCATACTGGGACTGGCAGGCGATGGCGGAGACCGGCCGCACCGGGTTTTTCCCCTATACGCCGGCCACCAACCTGCTGTTCGGGCTGCGCGAGGCGCTGAAAATGCTGCTCGACGAAGAGGGCTTGCCGGCGGTTTTCGCCCGCCACACCCGCCACGCCGAGGCGACGCGGCGCGCGGTCGCCGGCTGGGGGCTCGAGGTGCTGTGCGCCGATCCGCGCGAATATTCCAGTTCGCTGACCGCGGTCCTGGTGCCCGACGGGCACGACGCCGACCGGGTGCGCGAGATCATCCTCGACGGCTTCGACATGTCATTGGGCACCGGGCTCGGCAAGCTGCGCGGCAAGATCTTCCGCATCGGCCATCTCGGCCATTTCAACGATCTGATGCTGTGCGGCACGCTGTGCGGGGTCGAGATGGGGCTGCACCGCGCCGGCATCCCGCACCGCGCCGGCGGCGTCGCGGCCGCCCTCGAATTTCTCGGCGCCTGAGGCGGCGCAAGGAGGTGGCGATGACCCCGGAGCAGATCGACGAAGCGGCGCGGGCGCTGGTGGCGGCCCGCGCGGGGCCGGCGATTGCCATGCTGCCCGAGGCGGTGCGGCCGCAGAGCGAAGCGGATTCCTACGCGATCCAGGAGGCGGTGCTGCGCCGGCTCGGTGAGCGGGTCGGCGGCTGGAAGGTCGGCTTCTCGCCCGAGGGCGGCATCTTCTGCGCGCCGATCTATGCCTCGGCCGTGCACCCCAGCCCGGCGAGCCTGCCCGCAGCCGGGCTGCACGTGATCGGCATCGAGTGCGAGATCGGCTTTCGCGTCAACCAGGCGCTGGCGGCGCGCGGCCGGCCCTACAGCCGCGACGAGGTGCTGGCGGCCGCTTCGCTCCATCCGACGATCGAGCTGGTCGATTCGCGCTACCAGGATTTCCGCTCGCTCGACCGCCTGCAGGTGCTGGCCGACAATTACTCGAATGGCGGCCTCGTATACGGCGCGGCGGCTGCGGGGTGGCAGGGCCTGGATCTCGTGCATCCGCCGATCGCGGTGACCGCCGACGGCAAGCCCTTTGCCGAGTGCACCGGATTGCGCGCCGGCGATCCGATCGGGCTGCTGATCGATCTGGTCAATCATGTCGCGAACCGGCGCGGCGGCGTGCCGGCCGGCACCTTTGTCACCACCGGCACCCATACGGGGCTGGCGTTTACCGAGCCCGGCACCCGGATTCGCGCCGATTACGGTCCGCTCGGCCGGGTCGAGGTGGCGTTCCCGCGCTGAGCGCCGCTCGCCCAGCGGGCGGGCGGCTCAGTCCTCGCCGGCCGGCACCAGCGCCAATTTCGCACGGAAGAATTCGAGCGCGTCGGCGAGGCTTTTGGCGCTGCGCAGCCGCTGGCGGCCGCTCAGCACGGTGAATTCGGGCTGGCTGCCCGGCAGCGTCGCCGATTTGACCACCGTGTAGGCGGCGCTCTCGTGGGTGTGGCGGAACACCGAAAACAGCGCCTGCCCGTCGCGGTGGTCGATCGCGTAGTCGCGCCAGATGCCGCGCGCCACGTTGCGGCTGTAGATGCCGAGCAATTGATTGAGTTCGGAGCGGGTGAAATAGAGGGTGCGGCGGGCGCTGCGATAATCCCTGAGGGGCAGCACCGTCGCGTTGTTGCCGAGCATCGCCGACCGTCTTCCGTTTCCCTGTCATAATTTTGACCATTTCGGCCGCAGCGTCCAGCCGTCTCGCGAGCGCGAGGCGGCGCGCCGCGGTGCGACCGGTTGCCGCCGGCCGATCGCGGCAAGCGGCGCGGTTTGCGTCGCCCCGGCGGAGCGGATATGGTGCCGGCCTTGACGTAGAGCGGCGCCGGGGCCTGCGTGAGCGATATTTTCCGCGAGATCGACGACGAGCTGCGCCGCGACAACCTGCTGAAGCTGTGGCAGCGCTACGGCAAGTACGTCATCGCGCTGGTCGTCCTGGTGCTGCTGATCGCCGGCGCGGTGGTCGCCTGGCGCGACCATTTGGCTTCCGAGCGGCGCGCCCAGGCGACCAGCTATTCGAGCGCGCTGATGGTCGCGCGCGCCGGCAAGGAGGCCGAGGCGGCGAAGCTCTTCGGGTCGCTCGCCGCCGACGGCAGCGGCTACAGCCTGCTGGCCGCCTTCCAGGAAGCCGCGCTCCTCGCCAAGAGCGGCGACCGCAAGGGGGCGATCGCGGCCTACGACCGGCTCGCCGCCTCCACCGCGATCACCCCCGAGTTCCGCGACCTGGCGGTGTTGCTGTCGGTCATGCAGGGGCTCCCCGACGGCAACCCCGAGGCCGCGATCAAGCGCCTCCAGCCCTTGACCGCGAACGGCAATCCGTGGCGCGCCAGCGCCCTCGACCTGACCGCCGCGGCCAAGCTGAAGGCCGGCGACCGCAGCGGCGCGCTGGCGATCTACAAGGAGCTCGCCGACGACCTGACGGCGCCGCAGGGGCTGCGCGCCCGCGCCGCCGAGATGACCGCGGCCCTCAAATCCTGAAGGCGCGCATGCCGTCAATGAACCGCCGCAAATTTGCTGCGCTGCTGGTGGCGCTCGGCACCGCCGGGTGCGACCTCTTCAAGGACAAAAAGGTGCCGCTGCCGGGCGAGCGCATCCCGGTGCTGGGCACCGGCAGCAGCCTCGAGCCGGACCCCAAGCTCGCCGCCGTGCCGGTCAGCCTGCCGCCGCCGGTCGCCAACCCGGATTGGCCCGAGCCGGGCGGCAACCCGGCCCATGCGATGGGCCACCCGGCGTTGTCGGGCAGGCTGGCGCGGCTCTGGGAGACCGGCGTCGGCGACGGCTCGTCGCGCTACTCCAGGGTAATGTCGCAGCCGGTCGTCGCCGGCGGCCGGGTCTATACGATGGACGGCGGGGTGCAAGTCAGCGCCCTCGACGCGGCGGGCGGCAAGATCATCTGGCAGGTCGACCTGAAGCCCGAGAAGGAGCGCGGCAGCGCGTTCGGCGGCGGTCCCTGCTTCTGGCAGGACCGCCTTTACGTCGCGACCGGCTACGCCGAGGTGCTGGCGCTCGATCCCAAGGACGGCAAGGTGATCTGGCGCAAGCCGGTGACGTCGCCAGTGCATGCGCCGCCGACCGTCGCCGACGGCCGCATCTTCGCCGTGACGGTCGACAACGAGCTCGACGTGCTCGATGTCAAGGACGGGCATAAGCTGTGGACGCATAACGGCATTCCCGAGAGCGCCGGCCTCCTGGGCGGCGCCAGCCCGGCGGTCGAGGGCGAGGTGGCGGTGGTCGCCTACAGTTCGGGCGAGCTTTTCGCGTTGCGCGCCGACAACGGCCGCTCGCTGTGGTCGGACAATCTGGCCTTGACCAGCAGCGTCAATGCCGTCGCCGCGCTCGCCGACATCCGCGGCCGACCGGTCATCGATCACGGCCGGGTGTTCGCGGTCAGCCACAGCGGCCGCATGGCGGCGATCGATGTGCGCACCGGCGACCGGGTGTGGGAGCGCGAGATCGCCAGCAGCCACAGCCCGTGGCTGGTCGGCGATTATGTGTTCGTGCTGGCCAACGACAACACGCTCGTCTGCCTGATGCGCAACGACGGCAAGGTGCGCTGGGTGCGGCCGCTGCAGCGCTTCGAGGACGAGAAGGCGAAATCGGATCCGATCCTGTGGGCCGGCCCGGTGCTGGGGGGCAATCGCCTGGTCGTCGTCTCCTCGACCGGCCAAGCGGTATCGGTGTCGCCCGAGACCGGCGCGGTGCTCGGGAGCCAACCGGTGTCGGCGGCGGGGTATCTCGGACCGATCATCGCCGGCGATGCCCTTTACTTGCTGACCGACGACGCAAATCTGTCTGCCTATCGCTAGTGCGGGTCGCTAGCGCGGGCGCGGCGTCGTCGCGTCTTGCCTGGCCGCCAGGGTAGAAACCGCAAATGTCCTTTACGGTCGCGATCATCGGCCGGCCGAATGTCGGCAAGTCGACGCTGTTCAACCGCCTTGCCGGCCGCCAGCTGGCGCTGGTCGACGACCTGCCGGGGGTGACCCGCGACCGCCGCGAGGGCGAGGGGCACATCGCCGACCTCGCCTTCCGGCTGATCGATACGGCCGGCCTCGAAGAAGCCGCGCCCGAGGCGCTGGCCGGGCGGATGCGGGCGCAGACCGAGCGCTCGCTCGATGCGGCCGACGTCGCGCTCCTGGTGGTCGACGCGCGCGAGGGGGTGACCCCGGCCGATCGCCATTTCGCGCGCTGGCTGCGCCGCGCCGGGAAGCCCGTGATCGTCGTCGCCAACAAGGCCGAAAGCCGCGCCGCCCAGGGCGAGCTCGGCGATTCCTATGCGCTGGGCCTCGGCGACCCGGTGGCGATCTCGGCGCAGCACGGCGAGGGCTTCGCCGAACTTTACGAGCGGCTATTGCCGTTCGCGCCGCCGCCGGCGGATGGCGAGGCGGTGGATGGCGAGGCCGAGGCGACGCCCGACAAGCCGCTGCGGCTCGCGATCGTCGGGCGGCCCAATGTCGGGAAATCGACGCTCGTCAACCGGCTGATCGGCGAGGAGCGGCTGTTGACCGGCCCCGAACCCGGCATCACCCGCGACGCGATCGCGATCGAGTGGCAGTGGGGCGGCCGGGCGGTGCGGCTGGTCGACACCGCGGGGATGCGCCGGCGGGCGCGCATCGAGCAGCGGCTCGAGCGCCTCTCGGTCGCCGACACGCTGCGCACGGTGCGGTTTGCTGAACTGGTCGTGCTGGTGATCGACGCGCTGCAGCCGCTGGAGCGCCAGGATTTGACGATCGCCAATCTGGTCGCCGACGAAGGCCGCGCGCTGGTGCTGGCGGTCAACAAATGGGACCTCGTCCTCGACCGCGGCGCGGCGCAGCGGCGCCTGCAGGAGCAGCTCGAGGAATCGCTGCCGCAGTTGAAGGGTTTGGTGCTGGTCGCGGTCTCGGGGCTGACCGGCCTCGGCCTCGACCGGCTGATGAAGGCGGTCTTCGCGGCCGACGCGGTGTGGAACAAGCGGGTCCCGACCGCCGCGCTCAACCGCTGGCTGGCGGCGATCCAGGAGCATCACCCGCCGCCGGTGGCGGCCGGGCGGCGGCTGCGCCTGCGCTACATGACGCAGGTCAACACCAGGCCGCCCTCCTTCGCGCTCTTTGCGTCGCAGCCGGGCGAACTGCCGGAAAGCTACCGGCGCTACCTCGTCAACGCATTGCGCGAGGATTTCGCGCTGCCCGGCACCCCCATCCGCCTGATGCTGCGCAAGGGCAAAAACCCCTACGCGCGGGAGTAATCCCCGGCTTTACGCGGTGCCCGGTTCGCCTACCATCTCCCTTGTCGGCGGGAATCAACCCGCCGACAAGGAGGAGAATGGGACATGCGGTTCCGTCTCCTCCTGGCTCTCCGCTGGGGCCGGATTCGGATCGCTATTCGCATCCGGTTCTAGGGCGGGCCAGGGCGCCGGGGAAGGGTCGCAACCTTCCCCGGTTGCCCCTCGAATGTATGATCGGCCCGGCCCAATGTCAGTAGGCAAATTCGGTAGCGGCCCAACCCCAGGCTCTACAACGTGACGATCTCGCCGTTGCGGGTGCATTCGGCCACAGCGAGCTCGAGAAAAGCGTCCGTGACGCTCTCCGGGCCGGGCAGGCCCGCCGGGTCTTCGCCGGGGAAGATGTGGGCGCGCAAGCGGGTGCGCCGGGTGCCGGGGTCGATCAGGTTGGCGCGCACCGCGGTGCGGGCAACTTCGCCGGCGTAGATCCGCACCAGGGTTTCGAGGCCGGCCTTCGATACGGCGTAGGGGCCGTAATAGGGCAGGGCGTCGCGCCCGAGGCGGCTGGTGACGAAGATCGCACGGCCGGAGGGGGCCAGCCGCAACAGCGGGTCCATTGCGCGGATCAGCCGCCAGTTGGCGGTCAGGTTCAGCTCGATGATTTCGCTCCACAGTTTGGGGTCGATGTGGCCGAGCGGCGAGAAGACGCCGAACTCGGCGGCGTTGCCGATGAGGACGTCGAGCCGGCCGTAGCGCTGGTAGAGGGAGGCGGCCAGTTCGTCGATCTTGGCGAATTCGCGCAGGTCGAGCGGCACCAGGGTGGCGCTGCCGCCGGCGGCGCGGACCCGGTCGTCGGTTTCTTCGAGGCCGCCGACGGTGCGCGCCGCCAAGACGAGATGCGCGCCCTCGCGGGCGAAGCGCTCGGCGAGGGCGGCGCCGATGCCGCGCGAGGCGCCGGTGACGAGGACGATCTTGCCCGCCAGCCGCCCCGTCACGTCGATAAGGCTGGCACGAGCACCCGGCTGGCGCGGCGCTGTATCGCAATCAGCGCGATGAGGCTCAGGGCCGCTGTAAAGACGAGGTAATAGCTCGGCGCCAGCTTGTCGCCGGTGACCGCGATCAGCCAGGTCGCGATGAGCGGCGCCAGCCCGCCGAAGATCGACACGGCGGTACTGAAGCTGAGGGCGACGCCGATCGCTCGCGTCTCGACCGGGAACTGCTCCGACATCAACGACGGCAAGACGCCGCTGTAGCCGGACTTCAAGAGCTGCAGCCAGCATACGGCGATGATGCAGGCCGTCAGCGTCGGCCACGTCTCCATCAGCAGGAACGCCGGATAGGAGGTCAGCAGGAACAGCCAGCAGGTGATCACCATGATCAGCGGCCGCGGCAGCTTGTCGGACAAATGGCCGGCGATCGGCGCGCAGACCGCCAGCACCACGCCGCCGATCAAGGTGGCGATAAAGCCGGTCACGGGCGGCAGGTGCAATGTCTTGACGCCGTAGGTTGGAATGTAGGCGAGAATGTAGAACGAACTGTTCGAGATGATCGCCAGGCCGATCCCCAGCACCACCGGCAAGGGATGCCGCCGCAGCAGGTCCATGATCGGCATCGTCTCCGGCTTTTCCGCCTCCAGAAACTCGGCCGTCTCGGCCATCTTGCCGCGGATGTAGAGCCCCGCGGGGCCGATTAGCATCCCGAAGAAATAGGGGATGCGCCATCCCCAATCGAGCAGCTGCTGGTGCGAGAGCAGTGTCGTCAGGGCGACTCCGAACAACGAGGCGAGCGCGGTAATGATACCCGCCACGGAAAACTGCCAGCTGGCGCTGAAGCCCCGGCGTTCGCCACCGTGCTCAGCCAGAAAGCTGACCGAGCTGCCGAATTCGCCGCCGACCGAGAAGCCCTGCAGCAGCCGCGCGAGGGTGATGAGAATCGGCGCGGCGATGCCGATCGTCGCATAGCCGGGCGTCACCGCCATCAGCGACGTGCCGATTGTCATCAGCAGGATCGACAGCATCAGTCCGGCCTTGCGTCCGGCGCGGTCGGTATAACTGCCGACGATGATCGCGCCCAACGGACGGACAAGATAGGCAAGGCCGAACGCGCCGAACGTGATCAAGAGCGATACCGTCGAATCGTGGGTCGGGAAGAACACCTCCGCGATCGTTACGGCGAAGAAGCCGTAAACGACAAAGTCGAACCACTCTAGTACGTTGCCGATCGTCGCCGCGACGATCATCCGGCCCATTGTCTGCTGCTGCCGCGGCAGCGTGCTGCCGCGTGCGCTCTCGCTAGGCATAGGAAACTCCCCTGCGTTCGTTTCTGTTCGAAAGATTATTCGGTCAGGCCGGCTCGGCAAGCAACGACAATTGCACCGAGACCTTGCCGTCGTCGGCGTCGGCCAGCGGGATCGGGTAGTCGCCGGTGAAGCAGGCGTCGCAGAAATGCGGCGCCAGCGGGTCCCGGCGGATTTCGCCCATCGCGCGGTAGAGGCCGTCGATCGAGATGAAGGCGAGGCTGTCGACTCCGATGTGGCGGGCCATCTGGTCAACATCGAATTGGGCGGCCAGCAGCTGGTCGCGCGACGGCGTCGCGATGCCGTAGAAGCACGGGTTGGTGGTCGGCGGGCTGGAGACCCGCAGATGGACTTCGCGCGCCCCGGCGTTGCGCACCATCTCGACGATCTTCATCGAGGTCGTGCCGCGCACGATCGAATCGTCGACCAGGATGACCCGTTGGCCCACCAGGTCGGCGCGGTTGGCGTTGTGTTTGAGGCGCACGCCCAAATGGCGGATCTGGTCGGTCGGCTCGATAAAGGTGCGCCCGACATAATGGTTGCGGATGATGCCGAGTTCGAACGGCAGCCCGGATTCGGCGGCGTAGCCGAGCGCCGCCGGGACGCCTGAATCGGGCACCGGCACGACGATGTCGGCGGCGACCGGCGTCTCGCGCGCCAGCTCGCGGCCGATGCGTTTCCTCGCTTCATAGACGCTCCTGCCCTCGAGCATGCTGTCGGGGCGGGCGAAGTAGATGTATTCGAAGACGCACAGCCGCTTCGCGGCCCGCGCGAAAGGCATCTCGCTCTTCACCCCGCCGGGGCCGATCGTGACGATCTCGCCCGGTTCGACGTCGCGCACGAACTCGCCGCCGATGATGTCGAGGGCGCAGGTCTCCGAGGTGATGATCCATGCCTCGCCCAGCCGGCCGAGCACCAGCGGGCGCACGCCCAAGGGGTCGCGCACCCCGATCACCGATTGCTGCGACAGCGCAACCAGCGAATAGGCGCCCTCGACCTGCTTCAGGGCGTCGATCAGCCGGTCGCCGACGGTCTCCTTCAGGCTGGTCGCGATCAGGTGAATGATGACTTCGGTGTCGCTCGTCGACTGGAAGAGACTGCCGCGGCGCACCAGCTGGCGGCGCAGCTGGTAGGAATTGGTCAGGTTGCCGTTGTGGCACAGCGCCAGGCCGCCGAACTCGAAATCGGCAAACAGCGGCTGGATGTTGCGGCGCGCCACTTCGCCCGTCGTGGCGTAGCGGACATGGCCGATCGCGGCATTGCCGGGCAGCCCCTCGATGACTTCCTTCGAGCTGAAATTGTCGCTGACGAGGCCGGGGCCGCGATGCGCGCTGAACTGCTCCCCATCATAGGCGACGATGCCGGCCGCCTCCTGGCCGCGGTGCTGCAGGGCGTGCAGCCCGAGCGCGGTCAGGGCCGCCGCGTCGGGATGACCCCACACCCCGAAGACGCCGCATTCCTCGTGGAATTGGTCCGCGTCAGCGCGGCCGGTTGTCAGCATGCGCCACCCTCGGTCTGGCCGCTCCTGGCATGACGAATATATGACGTTGGCACACCCATTGCGAGGCCGGCCCGCGTTTGCCGCCCGGCGCTGCGCTTATGCGGCTGCGCTCAGGGGGCCTTGCCCTGGTTGCCGATGACCCGGTCGAGCTGGCGCTGGTCGGTTGGCGCGTAATTCGGCGGCGGCGCCGCGGCGTTCGGTTTCGGCGCGGCGGCCGGCGCCGGGTTGACCAGCGCGCGCATCGCGTCCTTGGCCTGTTCCTTAGCGCTCGGGCCGAGCAATTCGCCGGCCGCCGCGGTGGTCTTGGCCATCAGCGAATCGGGCAGCATGCGCTTCAGCATGTCGGCGCCCTGGTGCAGGTAGGGCCCGCTTTTCGCCTCGCGGATCCACTGCGGCCGCTCGTTGCTTTGCGGCACGCTGAGATCGAGCAGCAGATAGGCGAGGCACACCAGAACGGCGCCGCGCGCCAGCCCGAAGATGAAGCCCAGGGTGCGGTCGATCGGGCTGAGGCCGCTGGCGTGCACCAGGCGCGCGAGGAGGCCGGTCAAAATCGTCAGCACGACCAGGCTGCCGACGAAGAGGGTGACCCCGGCGATCAGCTGCGAGAGCAGGCGATCGTGGACGTGCGGCTCGACTTCGCCATAGGCCCAGGCGAAGCCGTAGAGCGTGATCGCCGCGGCGCCGACCCAGGCGACGATCGACAGCGCCTCGCGGACAAAGCCGCGGGCGAAGGCGAAAACCGCCGACAGCCCGACAATCGCGATGACCCCGAGATCGAGCGCGTTCATGGCGCCACCACCAGCCGCTGCGCGCCGGCTGGGATTGGGCGGCGGCGCGGCGCCGGGCCGAGCCGTGCCACCAGTTCGGCGAGATGCCCGATCGGCGCCGTCCTCAGCCCGTCGCCGGCTCGGCCGCGCCCGGCCGCGCGTCCACGGGAGGGCGCCGGCACCCACGCCTCGGTAAAGCCGAGCTTGGCCGCTTCCTTGAGCCGTGCCTCGGTGTGCGCCACCGGCCGCACCCGGCCGGAGAGGCCGATCTCGCCGAACACCACGATTTCGGCCGGCACCGGCGTCTCGTTCAGCGCCGAGATCAGCGCCGCCGCGACCGCCAGGTCGGCCGCCGGCTCGACGATGCGCAAGCCGCCGGCGATGTTGAGGTAGATGTCGTTGGCGCCGACCGCGAGGCCGCAACGCGCGTCGAGCACCGCGGTGATCATCGCGAGGCGCGTCGAATCCCAGCCGACGACAGCGCGCCGCGGGGTGCCCAGCAGCGAGGGCGCGACCAGCGCCTGGATCTCGACCAATACCGGCCTTGTGCCCTCGATGCCGGCGAAGACCGCCGCGCCGGCGGTGCGGCCGGCCGTCTCCTCGCCGCCGGCGCCGTCGGCCGGGGCGCGGTCGGCGAGGAACAGCGCCGAGGGGTTTGGCACCTCGACGAGGCCCTTGTCGCTCATCTCGAAGACGCCGATCTCGTCGGTCGCGCCGTAGCGGTTTTTGACCGCGCGCAGGATGCGGAACTGGTGGCCGCGCTCGCCCTCGAAATAGAGCACCGTGTCGACCATGTGCTCGAGCACGCGCGGGCCGGCGATCAGGCCTTCTTTCGTCACATGCCCGACCAGCACGACGATGAGGCCGCGGCGCTTGGCCAGCGCGATCAGCTCCTGCGCCGCGCCGCGCACCTGGCTGACCGTGCCGGGCGCGCTGTCCAATGTGTCGAGATACATCGTCTGGATCGAATCGATGACGACGAGGTCCGGCGCGCTTCGGTCGTCGAGCGCGGCGATGATGTCGCGCACGCTCGACGCCGCGGCAAGGCGCACCGGGCTGCCGGCGACGCCCAGCCGCTCGGCGCGCAGCCGGATCTGGTCGATCGCCTCCTCGCCGGTGATGTAGGCGGCGTCGCTGCCGCGCGCCGCAAGCGAGGCGGCGGCCTGCAGGAGGATCGTCGATTTGCCGATGCCGGGGTCGCCGCCGACCAGGATCGTCGAGCCCGGCACCAGCCCGCCGCCGCACACCCGGTCGAGTTCGGCGATCCCGGTATTGAGGCGCGGCGGCCCGGCCGATTCGCCGCGCAGCGCGACGAAGTCGAGCGCCGGCGCGCCGCGCCGCCCGCCGCCCCGGCCGCCGCTGGCGTCGAGGCCTTTCGGCGGCCCGGCGCGCGGCACCTCCTCGACCATGCTGTTCCACGCACCGCAGGCTTCGCAGCGTCCGGCCCATCTCGGCGCCACCGCGCCGCATTGCTGGCAGGCGAATCGGGCGACGGTCTTGACCATTTGGCTCAGCCGATCTCCCTCAGGCCAACGCGATCATGCGGCGCGAACCTCCATGCGGATCGGCCCGTCGGCGCGGCCATGCACGAACTGGTCGACATAGGCGTTGTCGCTGCGGTCGATCTCGGCCGTCGGGCCCTGCCAGATGATGCGCCCGTTGTGCAGCATCGCAATACGGTCGGCGATCTTGCGCGCGCTCGTCATGTCGTGGGTGATCGAGACCGCCGTCGCGCCGAGGCCGCGGACGCATTCGACGATCAGATCGTTGATGATATCGGCCATGATCGGGTCGAGCCCGGTGGTCGGTTCGTCGAAAAACAGAATCTCGGGCTCGGCCGCGATCGCGCGCGCCAGCGCCACCCGCTTCTGCATGCCGCCCGACAGTTCGGCGGGGCTGAGCTCGCCAACTTCGGGGCCGAGCCCGACCGCAGCGAGCTTCTCGAAGGCGATCTCGCGCGCCTGCTGTCGCGGCATGCCGCGCCCCTGGGTCAGCCCGAACGCGACATTCTCCCACACGCGCAGCGAATCGAACAGCGCGCTGCCCTGGAACAGCATGCCGAATTTGAGCATCAGGCGCGCCCGCGCCGCGCTGCCGAGCCCAACCGTGTCCTCGCCGTCGATCCGCACCGAGCCGGCATCGGGGCGCAACAGCCCGAGGATGCATTTGATCAGCACCGATTTGCCGGTGCCCGAGCCGCCGATGATGACGAGGCTCTCGGCGGCGTCGCAGTCGATGTCGAGACCGTCGAGGACGCGCTTGCGGCCGAACGATTTCGTCAGGCCGCGCACCGCGATCTTGGGAATCGCAGGCTGGGAAATCGCCGGCTCGCTCATTGGGCAAACAAGGCCTGGGTCAACAGGTAGTCCGAGAGGAGGATCAAGACCGAGGCCGAGACCACCGCATAGGTCGTCGCCTGGCCGACCCCCTCGGCGCCGCCGCGCGAGTGATAGCCCTGGTAGCACCCCATCAGCGCCACCAGAAAGCCGAATACCGCCGCCTTGACCAGGCTGGAGACGACGTCCGAAGTCGCCAGGTACTGCTCGGTCTGGGTCAGGTAGGCGACCGGGTTGAAGTTGAGCTTGTAGGTGCCGACGAGAAACCCGCCGAAGACGCCGATGACGTCGGCCACCGCGACGAGCAGCGGCAAGGTTACCAGCCCCGCCAGGAGCCGCGGCATCACGAGAAAGCGCAACGGGTCGGTCGACAGCGTCGTCAGCGCGTCGATCTGCTCGGTGACGCGCATCGTGCCGATCTCGGCCGCCATCGCCGCGCCGACCCGCCCGGCCACCATCAGCCCGGCGATGACCGGGCCCAATTCGCGCGTCACCGACAGCACCACCACCGTCGCGACCGCGCCCTCGGCGTTGAAGCGGCTGAACCCGGTATAGGATTGCAGCGCCAGCACCATGCCGGTGAAGAGCGCGGTCAACCCGACGACCGGCAGCGAATAATAGCCCATATAGACGATCTGCCGCAGGATCACCTGCGGGTAGTAGGGCGGGGTCGCGCCGGCGGCGAGCGCGCGGGCGGTGAACAGCGCCAGCCGTCCGACCCCGGCGAGAAAGGCGAGAAAGGCGGCGCCAACCGCCGCGAGAAATTCGCTCATTGGTCGGGCGGTGCGCGGTAGACCCGGTGGTAGCGCGCGCCGAGGGCGCTGAGGATCTCGTAGCCGATCGTACCGGCGTCGGCCGCCGCCGCGTCGACCCCGTAATGCGGCCCGAGCAACTCGATCAGCGCGCCGGGATGCGCCGCCCCAGGGTCCGCCGCCGAGACATCGAACGTCACGAGATCCATCGAGACCCGGCCTATCAGAGGAACCCGCGTGCCGGCGAGATGGCCGCAGCCGCGATGGCCGAGCGCGCGCGGCCAGCCATCGGCATAGCCGACCCCGACCGTCGCGACGCGACCGGGCGCCTGCATCACATGCGCGGCACCGTAGCCAACCGGCTCACCCCTGTCAATTTGGCGGACTTGCAGGATTTTCCCATATAGCCGCACGACTTGCCGCAGCGGATTGGAGCGGCCCGGAATGGGGTTGACGCCGTAGAGCGCGGCCCCCGGGCGCACGATGTCGAAATGGTAGGGCGCGCCGAGGAAGATCCCGGAGGACGCCGCAAGGCTCGCCGGAACCCCGGGCAGGAGCGCAGCGGCGGCGGCAAAGCGGGCGCGTTGCGACGCGTTCTGCGGATGCTCGGGCGTCTCGGCGCAGGCGAGGTGGCTGATCACCGCCCGCCACGGATACGAGGGCGGCCGCGCCGCCAGCGCCGCGAGTTCCGCCGCCGTCAGGCCGAGCCGCGCCATGCCGCTATCGACCTGGAGGATCGCGGCGTGGTCGTCGCCGGCGCCCTCCCACTCGGCGATCTGGCCGGGGTGGTTGAGGACCGGGAGCAGGCGGTGCGCGATGAACTCAGGCGCGGTGCCGGCGAGGGGGCCGTTGAGCACGGCGATTTCGGGGCCGGCGCCGAGCGCCCGGCGCAATGCGATGCCCTCGTCGAGGGTCGCGACAAAGAACAGGCCGCAGCCGGCGGCCGCCAGCGCCCGCGCCACCGGCGCGGCGCCGAGGCCGTAGCCGTTGGCCTTGACCACCGCGGCGCATCCGGCCGGCGCCGCGATCTGCGCCAGAAGCCGCCAGTTGGCGACGATGGCGCCGAGATCGACTTCGAGAACCGCGCCAGCCCGCGGATGCAGGGATGCCAGGTCGCTCAATACTCGCTCGGCAGCCGCTCCGGGCCGATGAAATTGTCGAATTTCGTCGTCTCCGCCTCGAAATGCAGCTTGACGGTGCCGATCGGGCCGTGGCGCTGCTTGGCGATGATCACGTCGGCCATGCCGAAGGCCGCCTCGCAGCGCTCCTTCCAGCGATCGAAGCGGTCGTTGAACTTGTCGTCGCTCTCCTCCGGGCGGCGCGTCGGCTCGCCGCGCGACAGGTAATACTCCTCGCGGTAGATGAACATCACGACATCGGCATCCTGCTCGATCGAGCCGGATTCGCGCAAATCGGACAGCATCGGCCGCTTGTCCTCGCGCTGCTCGACGGCGCGCGACAGCTGCGACAACGCGAGCACCGGGGTGTCGAGTTCCTTGGCCAGCGCCTTCAGCCCGCGGGTGATGTCGGACAGCTCCTGGACGCGGTTCTCGAACGCTCGGCCGCCGGCCGTCGGGCGCAATAATTGGATGTGGTCGACGATGATGAGGCCCAGCCCCTGCTGCCTTTTCAGGCGCCGCGCGCGGGTGCGCAGCGCCGCGACCGACAAGGCCGGGCTGTCGTCGATGTAGAGCGGCACGGCGGCGAGGCGCTGGCTGGCGGCGACGAACTTGTCGAAATCCTCGCGCCGCACCTCGCCGCGCCGGATGCGGTCGGAGGAGGTGCCCGATTCCTCGGAGAGGATGCGGGTGGCGAGCTCCTCGGCCGACATTTCGAGCGAGAAAAACCCGATGACCGCGCCGTCTTCCGAGGTGATGCGCCCGTCCGGGCCGCGCACGCCGCGCCACGCCTTGGCGGCGTTGAACGCGATGTTGGTGGCGAGCGAGGTCTTGCCCATCGACGGCCGGCCGGCGAGGATCACCAGGTCCGCGGGGTGCAGCCCGCCGAGCTTCTTGTCGAGGTCGGTAAACCCGGTCGCCACCCCGACCGTCTTGCCGTCGCGCTTGAAGGCGGCCTGGGCCAGCGTGATGGCGTTGGTCAGCGCCGCGCTGAACGGGCGAAAGCCGCCCTCCGCCTGGCCGGTCGTCGCCAGTTCGAAGAGCTTCTGCTCGGCCCGCTCGATCTGCTCGGTGGCGGCGTCGTCGAGGTCGTGGCGGAACGCCTCGGCGACGACATCCTGGCCGATCGTGATCAATTCGCGCCGCAGGTGCAGATCGTGGATCGTGCGGCCGTAATGCTCGGCGCCGATCACCGTGACGGCCGCTTCGGCGAGGCGCGCGAGATATTGCGCGCCGCCGATCTCGGCAAGCGCGCCGTCCTGGTCGAACAGGTTCTTCAGCGTGATCGCGTTGGCCAGCTGGCCGCGCTCCAAAAGCTTGGTGATCGCCGCGAAAATCCGGCCGTGCACCGCGTTGGCGAAATGCTCGGGCAGCAGGAACTCGGCGACCCGGGCGTGCGCCGCGTTGTTTATGAGGATCGCGCCCAGCAGCGCCTGTTCGGCTTCGGCGTTGGCCGGCGGCTGCGGCACCCGGCCGAGATCGGGGTCGGGGTCGCGCAGCGGCGTGACCCGCGAAATCGTCGTGGTTTCCATGGCCGCGACGATAGCACCGCCAGCCGCGCCGCCGCCCGGTCTATTCGATGCACAGCCTGTGGGACGTGGGGATAATCCCGCGGGGGGACGCTCAGGCGGCGCGGCCGGCCGGTTTGCCGACGACCAGCGGGGTGGCGTAGGCGCGCTCCCAGTCGCCGATGTAGTCGCGGGTCAATGGCACCGTGTTGACCGCCTTCGCCAGCTGCATCTGGAACACCAGATGCCCGTCGCGGCGGAAGGCGAGCTCGGCGCCGGCCAGATACATCTCCCACATGCGGCAGAAGCGTTCGTCGTAAAGCGCGCGGACGCGTTCGCGGTTTGCTTCGAAGCGGCGCCGCCAGGCGCGCAGCGTCTCGGCGTAATGCAGGCGCAGGATTTCGAGGTCGGTGATCCACAGCCGGGTCCGCTCGACCACCGGCACGACCTCGGACAATGCCGGCGCATAGCCGCCCGGGAAGATATACTTGCGCATCCACGGGTTGGTCGTGCTCGGCCCGTCCATGCGGCCGATCGCATGCAGGAGAGCGACCCCGTCGGGCGCGAGCAGGCGGCTTACCGTGCGGAAGAAGGTCGGGTACTGGTTGACCCCGACATGCTCGAACATGCCGACCGAGACGATGCGGTCGTATTGGCCGCGCTCCTCGCGGTAGTCGCGCAGCTGGAAGCGCACCCGGTCGGCGAGGCCGGCTTGCGCGGCGCGGCGGGTCGCGACCTGGTGCTGCTCCGCGGACAGCGTGAGGCCGGTCACATCGACGCCGCATTCGGCGGCGAGATAGAGCGCCAGCCCGCCCCAGCCCGAGCCGATGTCGAGCACCCGCTGCCCCCGCCGCAGCAGCAATTTGGCCGCGATATGGCGCTTCTTGTTGTCTTGCGCGGTGTCGAGATCGTCGTCGGGGGTGCGGAAATAGGCGCAGGAATATTGCCGGTCGCGATCGAGGAACAATTCGTAGAGCTGGTCCGACAGATCGTAATGGTGGGCGACGTTGCGGCGGGCGCGCGGCGCCGGGTTGTACTGGTGGAGGCGGCGCACCCACCGGCCCGATGCCCGGTTGAGCCGCAGCAGCGGCGTGTCCGGCAGCGCGGCGTCGTTCGATACCAGGACGTCGAGGAAATCGTAGAGCGTGCCCTCCTCGATCGTCAGCGTGCCGGCCATGTAGGCCTCGGGAACATAGAGCCGGGGGCGCAGCAGCAGCTTCCAGTGCAGCGCCGGATCGCGCAGCCGGATGCATGCCGAGGGGCCGGGGGTCCCCCCGAACACATGCCGCTGGCCGGCGCTGTCGATGACGTCGAGCCGGCCGATGCGGATCACCCGGGCGAGCACAGGTGCGAGCAGCATAGCACGGTAATATCAGGTAAATTCGGCGGCCAAGACAAGCCCCAAGGTGATTGCGGCCG
>Ga0070731_10002301_pt1 | contig 18391 bp, 18 predicted proteins | sample Coa_R1_2_FD_66448 | JGI IMG/M metagenome (GOLD analysis project Ga0070731, IMG submission 66448) | Surface soil microbial communities from Centralia Pennsylvania, which are recovering from an underground coalmine fire - Coalmine... | ecosystem: Environmental > Terrestrial > Soil > Unclassified ... | reverse complement strand
TGCTGCGAAGGATTGCCCCAGCAGGAATGCGCCCATACTTCGGTCTTGGCGCGAAGCCCCTTGACTGTGCGGTTGAACACCTCGACCATCAATTGCGGCGTGATGACTTTGTCCTGGATCTTGCGCACCGCGATCAGATGAATCTGCGGCTCCTCGATCTGGATCACCGGACAGCCGGCATCGGCGAGTTCGTGATATTCCTCGTTGAAGGCGTCGGCGATCGCGAACATGCGGTCCGGCACGCTTTTATAATGCCGGTCCTGCAGCGCGAAGGCGACGATCTCCGCCGATACGGCGCCGAATTTGACCGGCTTGGTGGTGAAGCGCTGTGCCGCCTTCCACATCGCGGTGTATTGCAAATTGCCGCGGCCGATTGGGCCGGTGATCACCGGCATGACGCGCGATTCCAGATAGTCATGCAAAACGTGGCCGCGCGGAAACATGATGCCGCCGCGCCCGGCCGGCGTCGGCTCGGGATGCGCCGCATCGAGACCGCTCATGTGATTGGGCGGATAGGCGGTCCAGCTCTGGCCGCCGACGTCGTCGTCGAAACGGCAGTCGCCGTCGGTGACAATGTCGAGGCCGGCAAGTTCCTGATCGCGCAAATAGCAAGTCAGCGCGTCTTCGTATTGCTCGCGGAAGCGGCGACTGACCATCGCCTCGAGAAAATGACGGGTGCCGAGATTTTCCGTGTACCAGCTCGGCCGTGGCAGCGAGCCGGTGATCGTCGTCGGTAATTTAATGTCTTTGGTGGCCCGATACATTTTGCGCGCCTCTCCATATTTTCTTCGTCATGCCCGCCTTCATGCTGGCACCACGTCTTCAGCGATGAAGATTAAAGACGTGGCTGGCCGGGACAAGCCCGGCCATGACGATCATCGATGTGTCGCCCACTTTCAGATCGAGGCGATGGGCAAGAGTGGGCAGCGCGCTCAGGTGCCGGTGAACGCCGGCTTGCGCTTTTCCATGAAGGCGGTGCGGCCTTCGGTGTAGTCGCGGCTGGCAAAGCACTGCTCGACCAGCTCGGCCGAGCGCGCCAAGTTTCGCTTGGAGTCTTCCTTGACGACTTCGCCGACCGTGTACTTCACCGCCTTGATGGTGAGCGGTGCATTGGCGCTGATCATGTCGGTGAGGCTCTTGACATAAGATTCAAGCTCGACTGCCGGCACCACCCGGTTCACCAGCCCCATGATGCGCGCTTCCTCGGCATCGAACTGGCGCGCCGTGTAGAAAATCTCCTTGGCGAAGGCCGGGCCGACGATATCGACCAGCCGCTTCAGCCCCGAATAGCCGTAGCCGAGGCCGAGCTTCGCCGCCGGCACCGCGAAACGCGAATTGTCGGAAGCGATGCGCAGGTCGCAGCAGGTGGCGAGCCCCAGCCCGCCGCCGATGCAATAGCCGTTGATCATGGCGATGGTCGGTTTGGGAAAATCGGCGATGCTGGCATAGGTCGCATCGGTTTTGCTGTTATAAGAGCGCACCGCTTCGAGCGTGGCGCGTTCGCTGCCGAATTTTGATATGTCGGCGCCGGAGACGAAGGCCTTGCCGCCGGCGCCGGTCAGCACTACGACGCGAATGTCGTTATCGGCCGCGAAGCCGTTGAGAATCCGCGTGGTCGCCTCCCACATTTCCAGCGACACCGCATTGTGACGCTCCGGATTGTTGAAGGTCACGATGCCGACGCCGCCTTCCTTGCGCGAGAGCATCTTGTCGGTTTGCGTCATTATTCAGCTCCTGTTTCCCGGACGCGGTGCAGCGTGAAGCGGTGCACCGCCGATCCGGGATCGTCTCAAACAACGCCCATCATCACACCGCATTTGCTTTGCGCAACGCCGCGATGTCGCGCGCGGAAAAACCGAATTCCTTGAGCACGGCGTTGGTGTGCTCACCGAGTTCCGGCGGCCGCGCCGCAAGCCGCGACGGCGTGCGCGACAGCGTAACCGGCTGTGCGACCAGCCGCATCTTGCTTTTGTCCTTTTTGGTCACGCTTTGCGCCATGCGCAGATGCTCGACCTGCGGATCGACGAACATTTGGTCGATCGCATAGATCGGCCCGCACGGCACGCCGGCCTGGTTCAATCGCTCGATCCACTCGGCGCTGGTGCGGCCGGCGATATAAGTATCGATCTCGGCATTGAGCGCATCGCGGTGTTTCGAGCGGGCGGCGCCGGTCTGATAGTTTGGATTGCGCAGTAGCGCCGGCGCCTCTGCCGCCTCGCAGAAGCGCTCCCATATCTTCTGTCCGGTGGCGGCAATGTTGATATGACCGTCTTTGGTCTTGAACACGCCGGTCGGGATGCTGGTCGGGTGATTATTGCCGGCCTGCTTCGCCACCTCGCCCTGCACCAGATAGCGCGCGGCCTGAAAATCGAGCATGAAAATCTGCGCCTGCAGGAGCGAGGTGGAGATGTATTGACCCTTCTTGGATTTCTCGCGCTCAAGCAACGCCACCAGGATGCCGATGGAAGCGAACAGTCCGGCGCTGAGATCGGCGACCGGAATGCCGACACGCACTGGGCCCTGCCCCGGCAGGCCGGTGATCGACATCAGTCCGCCCATGCCTTGCGCGATCTGGTCGAAGCCTGGCCGATTGGCGTAGGGACCGTCCTGGCCAAAACCGGAAATGCTGGCGTAAACGATGCGCGGATTGATCTTGGCGAGAGCCTTGTAGTCGATGCCGAGCCGCTTCTTCACGTGCGGCCGGAAATTCTCAACCACGACATCGGCCTTCTTGACCATGCGTTTGAATGCAGCGAGGCCCTCGGGCGCTTTCAGATTGAGCGTTATGCTGCGCTTGTTGCGATGCAGGTTCTGAAAATCGCCGCCCTCACGCGGCCCGCCCATCGGCTCTTCAGGTCCGGGCGGCGTCTCGATCTTGATGACATTGGCGCCCCAGTCGGCAAGTTCGCGCACGCAGGTCGGTCCCGACCGCACCCGGGTGAGATCGAGCACCGTGAACCGGGCAAGGGCTTTCGAAGCGTGCGGAAAGGGCATTGCGGGCGCCTCCAGACCCGGTTTGTTGCCGGCTTCATTTTGCCGGCCGAGCGGCCGGAAGGGGCAGAACTTCCCCGATCTCGCCGGCGTTGTCCACCGGCTCGGCGAGGACCGCGGCCCAGTCGTTCCGGCGGCGCAGACGCGATATGGTGGCGACGCAAACGGCCATCTTTCCGGCACTATCGAGAGGCGATCATGAATGAGGATGTTCTCAACGTCAGCGTGCGCAAATTCCTCAAAAAAGTCGGCATCACGTCGCAGCGCGAGATCGAACAGGCGATACGAGCCGCCATCGCTGCCGGCCGGCTCAAAGGCAATGAGTCGCTGCCAGCCAAGATGATGCTTACGGTCGAAGGCGTCGGCTTGGCGGTCGAGATCGAGGGCGCTGTCGAGCTGGAATGAAACGCCGCGTCAACCGCGTCAGGATCCGGGAAATCATCATGTTCGTTTTGCGTAACATTCTCGTTGCGTTCGTAGTCGCCGCAGTTGCCACAGCCGCAATCGCCCAGGAGCGTCCCGGCGATGGCAGCGACCGCTCAGATCGCCAGGCGGAACAGCCGCAAAACGGCGGGCACCCCGCGCAGAACGGCCCCGGAGTCCTTTCGCTATTGCCGGGCGATGCCGTCACCGACCACGCAATCGACCTTAAGTCCGGCAAGTTCGCCTACACCGCCACTGCCGGAACGTTTTCGCTGTTCGACCAATCCGGCGAACGCTCGGCGGAAATCTTTTACACGGCGTACGTGGCAAAATCGCCTAACCCGGCGGCGCGGCCGATCACTTTTGTCTTTAACGGCGGTCCCGGCGCCGCCTCGGCGTTCCTTAATCTCGGCCTGGTCGGCCCCCGTGTCGCCGAGTTCGGCAAGGACGGCCGCGACGGCGCGCAAGTCCGCCTCATCGATAATCCCGATACTTGGCTCGCCTTCACCGACCTCGTGTTGATCGATCCGGTCGGCACCGGCTGGAGCCGGGCCGCCAAACCCGACGACAATCACCTCTTCTGGAGCGTGCATGGCGACGCCGAATCCATGGCCAAAACCATTGCGCTCTATGTTGCAAAAAACAGTCGCGCCAGTTCGCCGAAATTTATCCTCGGCGAGAGCTACGGCGGTTTTCGCGCCGCCAAGGTCGCGCGCCTGCTGCAGAGCGATCAGGGTATCGTGGTGTCCGGGATTCTGATGTTATCGCCGATGCTCGACGGCGCGTTCCAGTTCGGCGGCGACCGCTTCGCGCTCGGCGCGGCGTTGCAATTGCCGTCGCTCGCGGCCGCCGAGCTCGAGCGTAAAGGCGCGTTCAGCAACGAAGCGCTGGCGCAGGCCGAGCATTTTGCGCTCAACGATTATCTTACCACGCTGGCCGGCGCGCCGCCGCAGGGCGACGCGGCCAAGAATTTCTACGCGCGGGTTGCAAAAATCACCGGCGTGTCCGTCGATGCGATCACCCGATCGCGCGGCTTTATCGGCGACGATTACATCAAGAATCTTGCCGGCGATCACAAAGTCGTCAGCCATTATGACGCGACCTTTGCGTCCGACGACCCGTATCCTGAGACGCCGGCGGCGGAGGGCCCGGATCCGATCCTCGATGGCATGGTCCGCGCTTACGGCGGCGCATTCGTCGGCTATGCGCGCGACGAGCTCGGTTTTAAGACCGAGATGACCTACAACCTGCTCGACGGCAGCATTTCCAGAAAATGGGATTGGGAGCGCGGCCACGGCCAACCGAGCGTCATGGATGATCTGCGCGAGCTGCTCGCGCTGACGCCCTCATTCCGGCTCATGATCGCTCACGGCTATAGCGACATGGTCACGCCCTATGCGGTGACGCGCTATCTGCTGCAGCACCTGCCGCCGTTCCAAGGCGAAGAGCGCACCGAGCTGAAACTCTACCGCGGCGGCCACATGTTTTATCTCGATCCGGACTCGCGCAAGGCCTTCGCCGCCGACGCCCGCACGATGTATCTGTCGCCGTGATGATTACCCCTGATAGTTAAAGCTCAGGCCCGCGGGCCAAAACCGCTCGCCGTTAATCATGATTTGGTCCGGCCAGCGCTGCGGAAAAATTGCCCGGGGCTGGGTTTATCTGCTCCCGTGGGGAGCGGCGCTTTGTCTCACCATTGGCAGGGGCGACCGCCCCAACCGCACGATAATCCGAGGCAATTTCTTTCCCAGCGAGAGGTGGCGTGCGGCGTAATGATTAAAAAATAGGCTGCAAAGCCTCGCCGTCAACGATCCACGCGGTCTATTCGCATTGCCTTTCACGATGAAAATAGAATACGACGATCGTTCGATTGAAGCAGTCTATCAATTAGACATAAATGGCCGACCCTCTCACGTCAGCTGAGACCGGCTTCAAGGGAGAACAGGATGTCCAAGGATCTTATCAGCGTCCCGGTTAAGCGGCGGACGCTACTCAAAGCCGGTCTTGCGCTCGGCGCCATGCAAATCGCCAGCCCCTTCGTGGTGAAGTCGCTTGCCGACGAGACGGCAAAAATCGGGCTCGATAATCCGCTGACCGGCACCTTCGCGGCGCTCGGCAAGAACGAGCTGATCGGCGCGCAGCTCGCCATCGAACAGATCAACGCTAATAACGGTATTCTGGGGCGCAAAGTTGAGCTGATCGTTGAGGATTCGACCAGCGGCGATACCGCCACCGCGGTGCAAAAAGCGCTCAAGCTGATCGATCGCGACAAGGTCGACTTCCTTATCGGCAACATCAATTCGGCACTGGCGCAGGCGATGGCCAATACCAGTTTCCAGAAGGGCGTGTTCCACATCGTGCCTGGGGGCCATACCGACAGCGTCACCGGCACGCAGTGCCATTGGAACGTATTCCGTGTCTGCAATACTACGCGGATGGAAACCAACTCGGTTTCCAAGCTGCTGCTCAGCAGCTACGGCAAGAAGTGGTACTTCATCACCACCGACTACGCCTTCGGCCATTCGCTGCAGCAGGGCTTCGAGGCAAGCCTCAAGGCGGCCAACGGCACCGAATTGGGCGCGGACTTCACCCCGCTCGGCACCACCGACTTCTCGGCCAATCTGATCAAGGCACAGTCGACCAATCCGGACGCGCTCATCCTTCTGCTCGCCGGCGACGACATGATCAACTGCCTCAAGCAGGCAGTGCAGTTCGGCCTCAATAAGAAGACCCACATCGCCGGCGCGCAGCAGGAGCTCGAAGTGAATAAAGGCCTGCCGCCGGAAGCTCTGTTCGGGGATTGGGTGTTCGAATGGTACTGGAAACAACCCGGGGTGCCCCATGTGGAAGAATTCGTCGCTGACATCCGCAAGCGCACCGGCGGCAATGTCCCGACGGCACGGACATGGTTCGGCTATGCGGCGATTCAAACCTGCAAGCTCGCCGCCGAAAAGGCGAAGTCGCTCGAAGCAATCAAATTGGCCAAGGCGATGCAGGGTCTCGTTCTGCCGCCGGAAGTGGCGCTGATGCCGAACAATCCGTATTACCGCATCGGCGACAACCAGCTGATGCCCACGCTGTTCGTCGGCCAGTCGCAGCCGGCGCCGGCGGGCGGCGATCCCGAGGATTTGTTCAAGGTATCGCAACTCGTCAAAGGCGACGAGGCGGCGCTGCCGGTCGACCAGACCGGATGCAAGATCGTGTGGCCGTCATAACGAAACAGCCAATCCGGGGACCGCAACCGTTGCGGTCCTCGCATTGTTTTAGTACGGAGAAGAGTTTGCGCGTGGGACCATTGCCGGCGATGGTCAGGCCCGCCCGATCGACTGGGGCGGGCTGATTCTTGCCAGCGCAATGGTGAGGGGCTCGTGATCGTCGCATGACGCTGTTGCTCTTCAACGTCTTCAACGGACTGATTATCGGCGCGTTCTATGCGCTGATGGCGCTTGGTCTGTCGCTGATCCTCAATCTATCCGGCGTGATCAATTTCGCCCATGGCGGATTTCTGGCGATCGGCGGCTATCTCGCCTATACGCTGCTGCCTTATGTGGGATTTTGGGGTGCGTTGGTTGCGTCGCCCTTTCTTGTCGCCTTCATCGGCATCCTGGTAGAGCGCGTTCTGATCCGCCGGCTCTACGGAAGGGATCCACTCTACAGCTTGCTGCTGACGTTCGGCTTGGCGTTCATGATCGAGGACGGCACGCGCTTCATCTGGGGCGCGCAGAGCCTGCCCTATCAGATCCCGGACTGGCTCGCAGCGCCGCTCAGCACCGAATACTTTTTCCTCACCGGCTATCGGGTGTTCATGATCGGTCTCGTTGCCGCGGCGGTGGTGGGCCTATTCCTGATCCTCAATCACACGCGGCTTGGCTTGCGCATCCGCGCGGGAACGCTCGATCTCGAGACCGTCTCGGTGCTGGGTGTCAATGTGCGCGTGCTGCGCAATCTGAATTTCGGCCTGGGCATTTATCTCGCCGGTCTCGCCGGCGTGCTGGCGATCGGCATGCTCGGCCTGCAGCCCACGGTCGGCGACAACCTCATCATGCCGAGCTTCATCGCCATCATCGTCGGCGGGCTTGGCAGCCTGCCCGGCACGCTGCTCGGCGGATTGCTGATCGGCGTCGCCTCCGGCGTCACCAGCGTTTATTTCCCCTCGGCGAGTGAGGCGGTGATGTATGTGATGATGGCTGCGGTGCTGATCGTGCGGCCGCGCGGCCTGTTCGGCGAAGAGGGCCGCTTCTGATGCCGAAATTCGACAAGCGTGCCGGCGATATCCTGATCTGGTTCCTGCTTTTGACCGGGCCTTATTGGCTGCCGGCGGTGGGCAGCTATATCGAACTTGGCAGCCACGTCGTGGTCTACGCGCTGGCGGCGATGGCGCTGAATTTCCTGCTCGGTTACACCGGCGTGCTGTCGTTCGGTCACGCCGCCTATTTCGGCCTCGGCGCCTACGGCACCGCCATGACGATCAAGTACCTTTATCCAAGCACGCCGCTCGGCATGCTGGTCGGCATCGTCCTCGGCACGATCGCGGCGGCGGTCATCGGCCCCTTGATCGTGCGGTTGCGCGGCGTCTATTTCGCGATGTGCACCATTGCGTTTGGCCAGGTGTTCTATTTCATCGCCTTTCAGTGGCGCTCCGCAACGGGCGGCGACGACGGCGTCAGCGCCTGGACTCGCATGCCGATCGACCTCGGCTTCACCAGCATCGACATTCTCAACAACCCTCAGGCCTTCTACTACTTCGTCGTCGCGGTGTTTGCGATCAGCGCGGCAGCGATGGCGTTCCTGCTGCGCTCGCCATTCGGCCGCACGCTCTTGGCGATCCGCGAAAACGAGCGCCGCGCCCGTTTCCTCGGCATTCCGGTCGACCGGCACATCTGGATGTCGTGGGTGATCTCCTGTTTCTTCGTCAGCGTCGCCGGCACGCTGTTTGCGTTGATGAACAATTTCATCGACCCGCGCGCACTGCGCTGGGATCAGTCGGGCGATTTCGTCATCATGGCCGTGCTGGGCGGCATGCGCTCGTTCTGGGGACCGCTGATCGGTTCGGCGATCTTTCTCGTGCTGCAGGACTACATTTCCAGTCATACTGAAAACTGGATGTCCTTTATCGGTCTGTTTTTCGTGCTGATCGTGTTGTTCTTTCCGCGCGGCGTTCTCGGCATCATTCGGCGAAAGGCGACATCGTGAGTCTGTTACGCGTTGAAAAAGTCTCCAAGCATTTCGGCAGCCTGATCGCCGTCAACGACGTGTCGATGACGGTCGAGCCCGGCGAATTGCGGGCTGTGATCGGCCCCAACGGCGCCGGCAAGACCACCTTCTTCAACCTGATCAGCGGATTTCTCACGCCGAGCGCAGGCCGCATTACTTTTGACGGCGAGGACGTCACTTATCTGCTGCCGGCGCGGCGGGTGTGGCGCGGCATCGCCCGCACATTCCAAATCACCGAAGTGTTCCCGGAACTGACAATCCGGGAAAATTTGCGAATCGCGGTCGAAGTGGCCAGCGGCTATCGCTTGCGGGTATGGCAGTCGCAGGATGACGATGGCGAGGTCAAGGCGCGGGTCGTCGACCTGTTGGAAATGAGCGGCTTGACGGAAAAGGCCGATCGATTGGTCGGCGAGCTCGCCCACGGCGACCAGCGCGCCACCGAGATCATGATGGCGCTCGCGCTCAAGCCGCGGCTGCTGTTGCTCGACGAGCCGACCGCCGGCATGGGCGACCAGGAAACCTACGACGTCACCCAATTGATTCGGAAGCTGCATCGCGACCAGAAGCTGACGATCGTGTTGATCGAGCATGACATGCGTGTCGTCTTTCATCTTGCCGACCGCATCATGGTGCTCGATCAGGGTAAATTCCTGGCCGAAGGCACGCCACAGGAGATCGCCGCCAACGAAGCGGTGCAAGCGGCGTATTTGGGGAAGGTAGCAGCGTGAGCGCCGTCGTGCTCGAGGCCGAAGGCCTCCACACCTTTTACGGCAAGAGCCACATCCTGCACGGCGTCGGCCTCGAGGTGCGGGAAGGCGAGATCGTCACACTGCTCGGCCGCAACGGCGCCGGCAAGACCACAACCTTGCGCAGCCTCGTCGGACTAACCCACGCGCGCGACGGCGCGGTCCGCATTTTCGGTCACGCCACGACCGACTGGCCGCCATATCGGGTTGCGGGTCTCGGCGTCGGCTATGTCCCCGAGGGGCGGCGCATATTTCCCAATCTGACGGTCGAGGAAAACCTCAAAGTGCCGATCGAGCGGCCGGGGCCGTGGACGATCGCGCGCATCTACGAACTGTTTCCGCGGCTTGGCGAACGCAAAGGCAACAAGGGCCGGCAATTGTCCGGCGGCGAGCAGGAAATGCTGGCGATCGCCCGCGCCCTGTTGTTGAATCCGAAACTCCTGCTTCTCGACGAACCCAGCCAAGGTCTCGCGCCCTTGATTGTGCAAGACGTGTTCAAGGTTGTTACCTCGGCGCGCGCGCAGGGGATTTCAGTGTTGCTGGTGGAGCAGAATGTGCGCGCCGCCGTTGAAGTCGCAGACCGTGCCTATGTGCTCGACGACGGCCACGTCGTCTATTCCGGCCCCGCGGCCGAATTCGCCAAGGACGAAGAGCGGGTGCGCTCGCTCGCCGGCGCCAGCGTCGAGGAATGGACGCCGCGGGCGTAGTCGCGCGGTGATATAGAGCGGAAATGCCGGTCAGCTGGATTTGTTGGGGTCGAGACCGTACTTCGCGCACATCGTCGCCACGATGGCTCTGTCTTTGCCGCCGGCGATAAGACCCATCACCGCGGACGTCACTTTGTTGCCGGTCATCCTCGCTTCCACAATGTAGGCCTGTTCGCCGTCGTAAGCGGGATAGGGGCTCTGCGCGTTCACGACGGAGCAGTAATTGACCGAGTCGTCCGTCACGATTGCTGGAATCTTCGCCCATCGGTATTTCGCCGATGCAGGATTGCGCAGCGACGGCGCGATCGCTTCGATAATGACTTTCTTTTCCGCCGCGGTGAGGTCGCGCTGGCCGACGCTGGCGGGGGCGCTATCGGCGGAATTGGCGGAGCCGCCGGCGGACGCCATGCCTTGAGTCGCATTCGTGGAGCAGCCGGAAAGAGCAAGGCCGGCCGCCAATGCGGCAATCACGCAGAATCTTGCTACTTGCACGTTGGGTCCGTCATTGAGGGGGAGGTCTCGAAGATGGCGGTCTAGTTTCCGTTTCTGCTCGAGACCTCGACTGGGCCGATCGTGACTTTGGGAGCCGGCGTCGCCCGCACGACTCTCGATACGGGCTCGCCATTGGGCCCGATCGTATAGACATGATTGTTGATCATAGCCCGGCCGTCGCGCGTCGGATTGTTCATTTCCTTGACGTTGTCGCTGACCAACGTCTCCGCTGCTTCCGGATGTCCGGTATTAATCAGGCGAAGGTGTGTCACGAAAACCTTGGGATAGATCAGCGACGAGGCTGGCACCTTTAGTCCCATGAATTTCGCGACGTCACCCACAAACGCATTACAGTTATAGAGTTCTGCGCTCCACACATGCGAACGGCTTTGCAGATCCTTGATATAGGCCAAAACGCGATCGTATTCGTCCTTGTTCATCAGGACGCGAAAGCGCGCCGTCACGTATTTGTCCTCGAGATCGCCATCGGTCCATCCCGTTTCGGCGGGCACGGGGACGTAATGCCCGATCACCCAGGCCGTCGAGTCGTCGCCCACCGGAGACAGGCCGGCAACGTCGTCCTTGGTGGGCTTTTCACCGACTTTAGCGTGAACGAGATAAGTGTGACCGTAATCCCAGGAGTAGCGCGACCGAAACTCGATGTAATAGGCGCCGGATCCGGCGGTAACGACAGGCGCCTGCGAATTGGCGGCCCTTACGATCGCGTGCGTATCCTGCGCATTAGCCGTGGCAAGCCCAAGTCCCGCCAGCGCGGTGAAGGCGAAAGCGGTCGCCAGCCGACCGGGCCGGAAATGGTCGCTCAGCCTATGCCGCATGCTGCCCTCCAAGTAACCACGACGTGTAACCACGACGTATGGCCGTGACGTGCGGCCAGGACGAGTGACCGCGACACATGCTTGTGGCCAGCCAGCGAGGGGGCTGGTCCGCCAGGCCAAACGCCTATTATCGCGCGGCACGGCGCGATTCGGTTTCGGTCCATCGCTTGCGGTGCGATGCTAGCAACAATTGGCCCCTGCCCGATGGCAAATGTTCGGCGGCCATTGTGGATTTTCCGGGGTGCGCCAAATTTGCAACGGTCACGTCATCAAACGTCTCGGGATGGAAATAGGCACAAAATCCATCCCCAAGCCCCTGAATTGGAAGGCTCTTCTCCACAAATTCAGGGTGGAAACTTCTTTGGGCTCAATTGGAACCCAAAAACGCCTCCAATCAGATCGTGACTGTGTCTTTTCAGCACTAGAGGGCCGCTGGGGCCGTCTGTATGGTTAACCCTGTCATGACAAGGGGGAGTACCCTATGAAGAAGATCGTTATCGCAACAGCTGCGGTGCTGGCTCTCCTGAGCATCGCGGGCTGCGCTCAGACCGGTAAGGGTAAGGCCCCACCGCCGGTTGTTACCAAGGGGTAAATGCCGTACGGCAATTGTATGGGGGAAGGGCCGGCTTCGCGCCGGCCCCTTTCTTTTTGGCGGTGCCGTTTCGATCCTGGTTGATGGCGGCCTGTGGCGCCTATTCCGCCGCCCGCTTGTGGACGAGCGCCGCCGCGGCTCGGTCGTAGCTTTCCTCGCGTGCCAACTGCTCCTTGAGGCCGACCAGCGCGTAATAGTCGTCGAGCGGCAGCAGGTGTTCGAATGTTGGCGTCAGCGAGTTCTCGCGTTTGAGGATGCGCAACACATTGCGCACGGCATGCGCCGCGGCGAACAGCGCGAGCGACGGAAATGTGGCTGCAACCACGCCGGCCGCCTCGAGTTCCGAAAGGCTGCGTTGCTTAAATCCCGCCGCTTGCGACAACGTCGCCATATGCGGCCCGCCGACTTCGCGGATGACGCGCTTGATGTCGTCGATTGTGTCGACGCCCATGGGTTTTGCCATATCGGCGCCGGCATCCATGAACAATCGGCATCGGTCGATTGCCGCGTTAAGGCCTTCCACGCCGGCGGCGTCGGTGCGTCCGGCAATATAAAAATCGGGATCGCGCCGGGCGTCGAGCGCGGCCTTGATCTTGGCCAGCATCTGCTCCACGGGGATGACCTGTTTGCCCGGCAGGTAACCGCAGCGATTGGGAAACACCTGATCGCTGATGAAGACGCCGGCAACGCCGGCAGCCTCGAACGCACGCACCATCTGCCGCACATTGTTGACGCCGCCGAAACCGGTGTCGGCATCGACGTAGACCGGCACGTCGACGGCGGCGCAGATGCGCCCGTAATGGTCGGCATAGTCGCGCATGTTGGACTGACCGGTATCGGGCTGCGCCAGCGTCGAACCGATGGCGGCATAGCCGCCGGCGCAGATGGCCTCGAAACCTTCGGCTTCCATGATCCGCGCTGACAGCGCGTCGTAGGCGCCGGGCATCAGCACAAGCCGCTGACCGGCCATGATGGCCCGGAATTTCTTGCGCACGTCCATCACGCGGTCTCCCTTTCGTCCTGCACCGGTTTGCGGTTGTCCTTTGCGCTCTGCAGCCATGGCTGGAGAGCGGCCGCACGGCGCTCCCAGTCGATGATTTCTTCCAGGTGCTTGAGCGTCATGCCGATATCGTCGAGCCCTTCGAGGAGCCGCATGCGATCCGCGGCCGATATTTCGAAGGCGATGTCCGGCCCGCCCGGACCGCGGATGCGCAGCGCCACGAGATCGACGGTAAACGGCGCAGCGCCGTCGGCGGCAACAACGCGGTCGATGAAAGCATCGGCAAGTTGCGGACCGAGCACCACCGGCAATAAGCCGTTCTGCAGGCAGTTTTCGCGATAGATATCGGCAAAGCTCTTCGCCACGATGACGCGAATATTATTCGCCAGCATGCTCCACACCGCGGATTCGCGCGAGGAGCCGGCGCCGAAATTATGGCCGGTGACGAGAATGCCGGCGCTGCGAAACTGCGGTCTGTTGAGGACGAAATCCGGATCTTCGCTGCCGTCTTCGTGCCGCCGCGTGCGGTGAAACAGCATCGCCCTGTAGTCCTCTTTGAGACTGCGCGAATGCATGATCGGCGCGATCTGATCGGTATTGATGTCGTCCTTGACGAGCGGCGCGGCGATCCCGGTATGACTGGCGAAGGGCTGCATCACGCCGCTCCCTCCAGCAATTGGCGCACGTCGGCGATGCGCCCGGCAATCGCGGTGGCCGCCGCGGTCGCCGGGCTTGCGAGATGGGTGCGCACTTTCGGCCCTTGCCGGTTCTCGAAATTGCGATTGGTGGTCGATACGCAACGCTCACCGGGCTCGCCGCGGTCGCCGTTTCCGCCGGCGCACATGGAGCAGCCGGACTCGCCCCAGAAGAAGCCGGCATCTCGAAACACGCGGTCGAGCCCCGCTGCTTCGGCCGCGCGCTTCACGCTCGACGAACCTGGCACGACCATCGCGATCACGCCCGCGGCGACATGCCGGCCGCGCACGATTGCGGCGGCTGTCTGCAAATCCGGCAGGCGGCTGTTGGTGCAGGAACCGATGAAGACGCGATTGACCGGCAGACCGGCGAGCGGCGTTCCCGGAGCTAGTCCCATATAGGCGAAGGCGCTTTCCGCGGCGGCACGCCGGCTCGGATCGACCGCGCCCGGTTCGGGAACGCGGCCGGAAATGCCGACGACCTGGCTTGGATCGGTGCCCCAGGTGATCTGCGGTTCGAGGCTAGCGCAATCGAGCACGACCTCGCGGTCGAAGGTGGCGTCATCGTCCGTTTTCAGCGTGCGCCAATATTCGAGCGCGCGGTCCCATAGCGCGCCTTGCGGTATGTAGGACCGGCCTGCGAGCCAGGCGAAGGTCGCAGCGTCGGGCGCCACAAAACCGGAGCGGCCGCCCATTTCGATGTTGAGGTTGCAGAGCGTCATGCGCTGCTCGATCGGCATGCCGCGCACCGCCGCGCCGGCATATTCCACGGCATAACCGCGCGCGCCCGCCACCCCGAGCTCGGCAATGAGCCGGAGCGCGACGTCCTTGGCGTTGACATGGGGTCCGGGATGGCCGTCGAGGCGTACGCGCATGCGCTGCGGACGTTTGAGCGCCATGACCTGGGTGACGAGGATGTGCGCGAGCTCGCTTGTGCCGCAGCCAAAAGCGAGCGCGCCGACCCCGCCGACGGTGCTGGCGTGGCTGTCAGGAACCGCGTGGGTCGCGCCCGGCAATACGATGCCGAGTTCCGGAGCCACCACGTGCGAGATGCCCTGTTCGGGATCGTCGACATCAAAGAGCCTGATGCCGTTCTCCCGGCAACCCTGACGCATTGCCTTGATAAAAGCGGCGCCCGATGGATTGGTGTCGTCGTCGCGGCCGGGCTTTGTCGCGACGGTATGATCCTGCACCGCAAAAGTGAGGTCCGGACGGTGCACCCGCCGCCGCTGCTTCTGCAGTTGAGCAAAAGCGTGATGCGCATGCAGTTCGTGAAGAACATGGCGATCGATGTAGATAAGATCGCGGCCGTCGGCGCGTTCGCCGACGCGATGGAAGTTCCAGATTTTGTCGAACAGAGTGGCGGGCATGGGAATTGATATTTACCGCCCTAGCCCGGATCAGAGCAACCCGTCATTGATGAGGACGATCCATGCCTCGCGTCGTCGGTATCGATCACCTGGTCCTGAGCGTGGGCGACTTTGCGCGCTCCAAGGAGTTTTACGGCAAACTCCTGAAGTTCCTCGGATTCAAGCTCAAGCATGACTACGGGGACATGGCCGGATGGAGCAACGGCAAGACTCTATTGTGGATCGCCGAGGCCGACGCCCAAGGCAAGAAACATAAATATCGCAAAGGCGACGTCGGCTTTCACCACTATGCGTTCGAGCTGGCAAGCCGCAAAGACGTCGACGCGCTGGGCGCCTTTCTCGAAGACAATGGAATGAACGTCGTCGATCCGCCCGGCGAATATTATGGCCGCAATTATTACGCCGTCTATTTCACCGATCCGGATGGCATGAAGCTCGAGGGCATGATCTGGGCGCCGCCGGAAAAGAAGCCAAAGACCAGATCGGAGAGCAAGGCCCGCAAGAAACGCAAGCCAACCAACAGAACGCGCCGATCCTAGTGGTCCGCAGCAGACACCTTAGGACGCCGCGCGCAGCAGCGGGCGCCCGTGCCCGACCACGTTGTTGCGGCCGCGGCGTTTCGCGGCATAGAGCGCGTTGTCAGCCGCCTCGACCAGATCGGCGGACGTTTGAAATTTGTCCGGCACCGTGGATTCAACGCCGATACTGACGGTGACGTGACCGCAAGGCGATTCCGAATGATTGATCAGCAGGTCTTCGACCGCTTTGCGCGCCTCGTCGGCAATCGCGGCGGCGCGTTCGAGATCGAGGCCGGGCAACAATAGCGCAAACTCTTCGCCGCCGTAGCGGGCGACCAGCACGGCCTCATCGAGCGTCACCAGCGAAAGCGTTTCGCCGACCGCGCGCAGACAAGTATCGCCGGCGACGTGGCCGTACCGGTCGTTGAACAGCTTGAAGTGATCGATATCGACCATCATCAACGCCAGCGGCTCGCACTTCTCGCCGGCGTGCCGCCATTCGCGCTCGAGTTCGCGGTCGAAGCCGCGCCGGTTGGCGAGCCCGCTCAACCCGTCGAGGCTCGCCAATTCCTCAAGGTGCTGATTGGCGATCCGCAACTCCTCTTCGCGCTCGGCGAGCTTGGCCGCCATATCGTCGAGCGCAGCCGCCAGCGGCGCGAATTCGGCGACCCAGGGCTCTTGCGAGGCGCGCACGTGCAGATCGCCGCGTCCGAAGCGCGTTGCGGTACGCACCAGCGAGCGGATCGGCCGCACCACGAGCTGTTCGCCGCCGAACCAAGCCAGCAGCAGGACGAACGCGCCGAACGCGCCAAGCTGCAGGTAGGCGAAGTCGAGTTCGGTGTCGACGCCGCTGTGCACGCTGCTCTCGTCGAGGCCGACTGCGAGCCGGGCGCGAGTCCACGGCACGCGGGCATAAGCGAAGATACGACGAACGCCGTCAAAGCCTACCGCCGTGATCGTGCCTTCGTCGTTGGCGAGTATTTCACGCGTTAAGGCGTGGCCGGCGAACCGCTTGCCGATAAAGTCCTGCTGGTCGGCCGAGCCGGCGACAAGCGTCCCGTTGCCGTCGAGCAGCATGACCGATGCGTTGGAGTGCTGCGCGGCGCTCGCCGCGATATCCCCGATCCATTGCAGATTGATGACCGCGAGCACGACGCCCTTGAGCGAGCCATCATCCGCGATGGCCGGAAAAGTGGCGACCAAGCTCGGCACCTGGTTGATCCGATTGATCAGATAATCGCCGAGCGCGAATTCATGCGAGTGCAGCGCGCTCTGAAAGTGCGGGCGGTCTGAAACATTCAGTCCGACCGCCAAGGGTTCGGTCGAACATATGATGCGCCCGTCGGTGCCGGCGATGGAAACGTCGCGGATCCATAAAATATTCTTGGTCACATCGGCCATGTAACGATTGCAGCTCGACGAATCGAGCGGCAGCCTGGCATAGACCCGCGACACAATCTGAACCAGCGCGCGGACCGAATAAATGATTTGCCGCTGCGCTTCTACGCCGCGCCGGGCAAGGTCGGCCACCTCGGCGTTGGCACGTTCGATGTGTGCGGCACGGGCGTTTTCGAGTCCATGGACCCGCTCGACCATCAATGGAGCGATCGCCAAAAGTGCGAGCACGATCAGCCGGGCGCGAATGCTGAGAATCGGCTGGCGCCGCAGCGACGCGGTTTGCGTTTGTGCTTGACCGTCCGACATTCTGCCGCTTCCCGCCCCGGTTCCATAAATTAGCGGGCGCGCGTAAAAATGGACTTCGTCCCATCGCTAAACTGTTCGTGCGATCGTTGACCCAATGGAAACCATGAATCGACAGAGCGGCGTTGCGGCGGTGCGCGGGGAAATCGCACGGGCCGCCCGCGGTGCCGGACGCGATCCCGCAAGCGTCACGCTGGTGGCGGTGTCGAAGACATTCGGCGCCGATGCGATTGAGCCGGTGATCGCCGCCGGCCAACGTATTTTCGGCGAAAACCGCGTGCAGGAGGCGAAAGCCAAATGGCCGCCGCTGATCGCGCGACACGGCGGGCCCGACGGCGGCATCGAACTGCATTTGGTCGGCTCGCTGCAGTCGAACAAGGCCAAAGATGCCGTGGCGCTATTCGACGCCATTCATTCGGTCGATCGCGCGAGCCTTGCCGAAACGCTGGCGAAAGAAATCGCGAACCAAAATCGGCGCCCGCTCCTGTTCGCCGAAATCAATACCGGCGCCGAAGCGCAAAAGTCCGGGGTGCTGCCGCAAGATGCGGATGGATTTCTCGCCGCCTGCCGCGATCGCTATGGGCTTCGGATTTCCGGCCTCATGTGCATCCCGCCTCACGACGACGCGCCGGGGCCGCACTTCGCGCTTACCGCGAAGATTGCACACCGCAACGGGCTCGAACTCCTGTCGATGGGAATGAGCGCCGATTTTCCGACGGCAATCGCCTTCGGCGCCACCCATGTCCGGGTCGGCACCGCGATTTTCGGCCAAAGGCCGGCTAGGAGTGAATGAGGATTCGTGTCTTGCGCGAAAGGTGGGGGAGGAGGGCCAGCAAGTCGTTCCGGCGCAGCGCGACACAGCCTGCGGTCGGTCCAAAGCCGGCGCGGGCGACATGGATGAACACGGCGCTGCCGCGCCCGGCCACGCGTGGCCGGGTGTTGTGATCGAGTTCGATAATCAGATCGTATAGGCCGTCGTCACGGCAGAGCCGGTCGCCTGGTTCATTGGCCGACCGGCGAAATGCGTGGTTATAGCGGCGGTCTGCCGGGTCTTCGCACCAGGCGTCGTCAAGTCCGATCCGGCGCACCGGGAGCAAAGTCCGTGG
>Ga0070731_10002300_pt1 | contig 18393 bp, 14 predicted proteins | sample Coa_R1_2_FD_66448 | JGI IMG/M metagenome (GOLD analysis project Ga0070731, IMG submission 66448) | Surface soil microbial communities from Centralia Pennsylvania, which are recovering from an underground coalmine fire - Coalmine... | ecosystem: Environmental > Terrestrial > Soil > Unclassified ... | reverse complement strand
GAAGTCATGGCCGCAGGCCGCGCGCTCGCGCGTCGGGCGTGCAAGGTTCGCGGTTGCATCCTTCACGCCGATCACATTGGCGATCTTCGACAGCCGCTCCATCGTCTCGACGGAAATCTCGACCACGCTGCGCCCGGGAATGTTGTAGACGACGATCGGAATGTCGACCGTTTCGGCAATCGATGCGAAATGCCGGTACAGGCCTTCCTGCGTCGGCTTGTTGTAATAGGGCGCCACCGAGAGAACCGCATCGGCGCCGACCGATTTTGCATGGCGCGTCAATGCGATCGCCTCGACGGTGGAGTTCGAGCCGGCTCCCGCCACGACGGGTACCCTGCCCGCCGCTTCCTCCACGCAGGTCGCGATGACGCGGTTGTGCTCTTCGTGGCTCAAGGTCGCGGACTCGCCCGTCGTCCCGGCGGGCAAAAGGCCGTGTGAGCCTTCGCCGATCTGCCACGCAATCAGCTGCCGGAATGCCCGTTCGTCCAGCTTGCCGCCGCGGAACGGGGTAATAAGGGCGGGCATTGATCCTTTGAGACGTTCGCGGAGGGTGCGCATGAAAATCCTGCCTGTCTGTCACGATAACGTAGCGTTCCGGTTGGCAGAGCGGAAGGCGACAATCGCGAGCCTTGCGGCGTGAGCCATCCGCAGTTCAATAGGGAAAGGCAAATTCCGCCGATTCGTACGCGGCCATGAAGCCATCGCGATCGCTCATCTTTGCTGCATTCCTCCCTCTGGCTGCCGCCGCGCAGCCGCAGGGCCAGAGCTCGCCTGGTCTGCCGTCGGGTCTCGTGCGCCAGAGTGGCGTCGTGATGATGCAGCCGATCGGCGAAACCGGCACAGGGACTGCATTGATTTTCGGGGGCGAGCGGCGCGCACCGGCGGTTCGCAGTCTGACGGCCTCCGATCACGACGCCTTTGCACAGGCGGTTGCAGCAGCCGTGGCCGGCAATTGGTCGAACGCGCGCGCGTGGGCCGCACAGGCGCGCGATCCGGTGATCCCGCGCCTGATCGAATGGGCCTATGTCGGCCAGAAGAACAGCGGCGCATCCTTCGCCGAAATCGCGCAGTTCCTGAGAGACGTTCCGTCATGGCCAGGCCACGACCGGATTGTCGCGCGCGCCGAGGAGGCGATGCCGGCCGGCATGGATTCGCAAACCGTCATCGCATGGTTTGCAGGTCGTACGCCGCAAACCGGCATCGGCAAGGTGCGCTTAGGCGAGGCATTGATCGCAACCGGTGCCACAGCGCGCGGCCAGGAATCGATCCGCGATGCTTTCATCGGCAGCAGCCTCGAGCCGGATGACGAAAACTACATCGTCGCGCGGTACGGCAGTCTGCTGACGGAAGATGTCTGGCGTCAGCGGCTCGATCGCCTGTTCGCCCGCAACGACCTTTATCTCGTACGCCGCGACATGCCGCGCCTTACGGCGCTGCTGCAGCAATTTGCCAATGCGCGTCTCCAGCTGCGCGATTACCCGACGCTGGGCCTCAGCCAGATCGCGGCGCTGCCGCCATCGCTGCGCGACGATCCGGGTGTGCTTTGGGATGAGCTCGCACTTCTGCGGGAAGAGAACAATGTGGCGGAAATTCCCGGCCTGCTCGCGCGGATTCCCGCCGCGGAAGTTGCGCAATGGAATCCGTCGCGCTGGTGGAGCGAGATCAATCTCGACGCACGCGCTGCGCTGAAAGGGGGGTACAGTCACGAAGCCTACGGCTTCGCCGCTGCGGCGGCGCTCCCGCGCGATGTGGACGAATATCCCGATCAGCAATTTCTCGCCGGCTGGATCGCGCTCAGGCGGCTCGGCGAACCTCGCGTCGCCCTCAATCACTTTCTGAACCTCGTGCCCGTCTCGACACACCCGATCAGCAAGGCGCGCGCGTATTACTGGGCCGGCCGTGCGTACGAAGCCGCCGGCGACTTGGCTTCTGCAACGACGGAATATCGCGCCGCGGCCGCGTACCCGGCGATGTTCTACGGACAGCTGGCGCTCACGCGCATCGAACGCAATCCGGTTCTGCACCTTGTCGCCACGCGCGCCGACGCCGATGCGGTGCGCCCGACCTATGAACGCGAGGAGATGACTGCAGCCATACATGCGCTCGCCGATCTCGGCCTTGAAGCGGCGCTGCGCGAGTTTGCCGTGCGCAACGTCGAACTGTACCCGGCCGCGGGGCACGTCAAGGCTCTTGCAGAGGACCTCGTGCGCCTGGGCTATCGCGAGGTCGCGGTCCGCGTCGCCAAGCAGGCGAGTTACAGCGGGATTTTCCTGCCCGAATATTCGCATCCGGTGATAGAGGTGCCGCGCTACTTGGGAACGGGCACCGCGCCCGAGCTTGCGCTCGTGCTTGCCATCATTCGCCAGGAAACCGAATTCGATCCCGACGCGGTGAGCGGGGCCGGCGCGCGCGGCATCATGCAGGTCATGCCTGACACCGCGGAGCATCTCGCGCGCGTTTCCGGAATGGAGTACCGGCTCGCGGATCTGACCGCGAACCCGCAATATGCGATGGAAATGGGAATGGCGGAGCTCTCCAGCGATCTCGCCGAATGGGACGGCTCGTACGTGCTTGCATCCGCGGCCTATAACGCGGGTCGCGGCAATGCGCGCAAATGGGTTGCCGCGCTCGGCGATCCACGCAATCCCCTGTCCGATCCGGTGGACTGGATCGAGCAAATTCCGTTCGGCGAAACACGCAACTACGTGCAACGCGTGCTCGAGAATGTGCAGGTCTATCGAAACCGGCTCGCGGGCCGCGACATGCCGCTGGAAATTTTGACGGATCTTTACCGCCCGTACGCGCCGCCATCCGTATCAGGCAGCACTTCAGCGCCAGGTGCCCCCGCAGCCACGAATGCGGGCATCGTTGGCGCGCCGCAGGCAGCGGCATCGCCCACCGTCACACCGCCGCGCTGAGACTCAGCGAAAGATCGAGAGCCATTCGCGGGCGAGCCGCTGGGCCTCTGCAATCTGGTTCGAATTCATCTCACGCGAGATCTGCGCTCGCCAACTCTTCGCGATCTCGCTTCCCTTCATGGCCGCGAGATTGAACCATTTGTGCGCCGCTATGTAGTCCACATCCACGCCCTGTCCGGTCGAATAGGCGAGCCCCAAATTGTAGAGCGCCTCCGCCCGGCCATTCTTGGCATCGGACTCGTACTGAGCCAGCGAATCGAAATCGATACACGCCATGTCTGCCCCCTGAAAGCCGGACATCCCATTTCCGGCTGCTCGTCGACTGCAAGACCAGTCTTGCACGCCGGGGCGAAGCATTGCGGGGATAGACTAAGGAGCGGTTAACGCTAAATCGGACAAAAAAGGCGCCACGCGCGGTGAAAATCTCCACCTGTCAGCTCCCAAAGGCGCACAACGAAACCTATCGCGCCTTCCTCCTTCGCTGCTCCGCAGCCTTGGAGGACCGAGCACTTGCCCGCCGAAGCCCTCGGGCGAACGTGAGGCGGCGCGCGATAATTCCTCGTGCCTGCTTCGTGCCCTTTGTGGTGAGTCGGCCAGCGCTGGACGTTATTCCCGCGCGCGTCAGCCCGGATGGAATTTGTGAGGGGGGATTGAGAAAGGGCGGGAAGAGATTTTTGTTGGCCTGACCGCGGCCGCCCGGATATTGCATTTCGCAACTGCCGGGCTGACCGCGGTTCAGCCGTTGACCAAGCCTACATCGCAGCCGGAGCTGCTGCAGCCTTTTTGCGCGCTTTCCGGCGAGTAGCCTTCTTCGCGCCTTTGCGCTTCGTCTTTCTCGCAGCGCCGCGCGCGCCGGCCTTACGGACGGTACGCTTCTTTCCCTTCGCCTTACGCTTGGTCTTCTTTGCAGTCATTGGCATGTGAAACGACTCCTCTACGGTTTTCGAGCGTATGCGAATCGCACGCCCAAAACGTCAATAATATGAGGGAGTTGCGTTAACGAAATCAATAGCGGGTGTTCCCGTGCGATTCCAAGATCGTGGCGAAAATGCAAAATCGCCTGTGTTTCATTATGTTTTAGACGATCGTCCGTGTACGGATTGAACCGGCTGCCTCAACGGCCCGGTCCAGTCAATGGCTTGCAAATTGTGCGAATCACCCGTCCGCGGGCAATCCCAACCGCTGTTTCAGGAGCGCGTTGACGACCTGCGGATTGGCTTTGCCACCGCTCTCTTTCATCACCTGACCAACAAACCAACCCGCGAGTCTCGGTTTGCGTTTCACTTCTTCCGTCTTCTCCGGATTTGCAGCGATCACACGCTCGATCGCCTGTTCGATCGCTGTCGTGTCGGTAACCTGTGTCAGTCCACGCTCGGCGACGATGGTGCGCGGATCGCCGCCTTCGCTCCACACAACATCAAGCAGATCCTTCGCGATTTTCCCCGAGATAGTCCCTTCGGCGATCAATTTGAGAATGTCATTGTTGGTCCGTGCCGATACAGGACATTCGCCGATGCTCTGGCCGGCGCGATTGAGGCGCCCAAGAATCTCGTTGTTCAGCCAATTGACGGCGCTCTTGGAATCGACGCCGCGCGCCAGTTCCTCATAGTAGTCGGCAAGCTCGCGCTCGGTGACAAGCACGCCGGCATCGTAGGCGGAAATTCCATGTTCCGCTATCAGCCGTGCCTTCTTGTCGTCTGGCAGTTCGGGAAGGCTCGCAGCAATTGCGTCGATCCAGGATTGCTCGATCACCAGCGGAAGCAGATCGGGGTCCGGGAAATATCGGTAGTCGTGTGCTTCCTCTTTTGAGCGCATCGAGCGCGTTTCGCCCGCACGCGCATCAAACAGGCGCGTCTCCTGGTGTATGGTGCCGCCAGCTTCAATCACCCCAATCTGGCGCCGCGCCTCGTACTCGATCGCCTGCGCAATGAAGCGCATGGAATTGACGTTTTTGATTTCGCAGCGCGTGCCAAGCAGCCCCCCGGGACGCCTCACCGAGACGTTCACGTCGGCGCGGAGCGAGCCCTCTTCCATGTTGCCGTCGCAGGTGCCGAGATAGCGAACGATCGACCGCAGCTTTTTGACAAAGGCCGCCGCCTCTTCGCTCGAGCGCATGTCCGGCTTCGACACGATCTCCATGAGGGCCACGCCGGAGCGGTTGAGATCGACCCAGGAATGATCGGGATGCTGATCGTGAAGGCTCTTGCCCGCATCCTGCTCGAGATGCAGCCGTTCGATCCCGACACGCACCATCCTGCCGCCGGGAAGGTCGAGCAGGACTTCGCCTTCGCCAACGAGCGGATGTTTGTACTGCGAGATCTGATAGCCCGCGGGCAGATCCGGATAGAAATAGTTCTTCCGGTCGAAGACCGAGACGCGATTGATCTGCGCCTTCAGGCCCAGTCCGGTACGAATCGCCTGCTCCACGCAGAAACGGTTGATTACCGGCAACGTTCCGGGCATCGCCGCGTCAACGAAGCTCACCTGGGTATTGGGCTCGGCGCCAAAGAGAGTGGAAGCGCCGGAGAAGAGCTTGGCATGCGAGAGGACCTGCGCATGGACTTCGACGCCGATGACGATTTCCCAATCGCCGCTCTCGCCGCGCATCAGCCGGGTGCGTTCGGCGGCTTCGCTCACGAAAGTCTCCACCACGCAGACGGTTTCGCATCGAATGCGGCTGCACGTTCGATGGCGCGACCGACGCGCAGGACGCCGGCTTCGTCAAATGCTTTCGCGATCACCTGAAGCCCAAGCGGTAGTCCCTCGGTGCTCAACCCTACCGGAACCGAGATCGCCGGAAGGCCGGCGAGATTAGCGGTCACTGTGAACACGTCATTCAGGTACATTGCGATCGGATCGGCGGTTTTCTCGCCGATGGCAAAGGCCGGCCCGGGCGTCGCCGGAGTCAGAACGGCATCGCAACGTTCGAAAGCCTGTGCGAAGTCACGGGCAATCAGTGTCCGGATTTTCTGCGCACGTACGTAATACGCATCGTAATAGCCGGCCGACAGCACATAGGTGCCGATCAGGACGCGCCGCCGCACTTCCGCGCCAAAGCCCTCGGCGCGGCTGCGCTCATAAAGCTCGGTGATGTCCGACACATTTTCGGCGCGTCGGCCATAGCGTACCCCGTCGTAGCGCGCGAGATTCGATGACGCTTCCGCCGGCGCGACGATGTAATAGGCTGGCAGCGCGAATTTTGCGTGCGGCAGACTGATGTCGACGATTTCCGCCCCCTGGTCGCGCATCCAGGCCACGCCATTCGACCACAGCGTATCGATTTCGGCCGACATGCCTTCGAGACGGTACTCGCGCGGTACGCCGATCCGAACGCCTGCTACGCCAACCTCCAGCCCCTGCTCGTAATCGGGAACGTCGCGCTCGACGCTCGTTGAATCCTTCGGATCAAAGCCCGCCATCGCCCGGAGCAGAATCGCGGCGTCGCGCACGGTGCGGGCCATGGGCCCGGCCTGATCGAGCGATGACGCAAAGGCTACAATACCCCAGCGCGAAACGCGGCCATAAGTGGGCTTCATTCCAACAATGCCGGACAGCGCGGCCGGCTGGCGGATCGACCCGCCGGTATCGGTTCCAGTCGCGCCAATGCAGAGGTTCGCGGCGACAGCGGCGGCAGAACCACCGGACGATCCTCCCGGTACGACGGTGCGGTTGGAATTTCGTGGCCGCCAGGGACTCGTGACCGGCTCGAACCAGCAGTTTTCGTTCGACGAACCCATGGCGAACTCGTCCATGTTGGTCTTGCCGAGCAACACCGCGCCGGCATTCCACAGATTCTGCGTAACCGTGGACTCATACGGCGGGACAAAATTCTCGAGAATGCGGCTGCCCGCGGTCGTTCGTACATCTTTGGTGCAGAAGAGATCCTTGATGGCCAAAGGAATGCCTTCCAGCGCACGCGCATCGCCGGTTGCGATGCGCCGATCCGACTGCGCCGCCATCTCCACCGCGCGCTCCGGTGTTTCGGTGATGAACGCATTCAGCGGCCGCGCATCGGCGATCGCTTTGGTAAATGCCGCGGTCAATTCGGTTGCCGAAATCGCTTTCGCGCGCAACGCGTCGCGCGCGTCAGCCAGCGTGAATTCGAGCGCCGACGCCGGAAGGGTCATCCCCTACTCCACCACCTTCGGCACAACGAAAAAGTGGTCCTCGGCTTCAGGCGCGTTCGTCATCAGAGCAGCGGCCGAGTTTCCCTCGGTCACAACATCGTCGCGCATGCGAAGGTGCTGCTCCACCACGCTTGTCATCGGCGGCACGCCTTCGACATCGATTTCTTTGAGCTGCTCCACCCAGGAAAAGATGCCGTTCAACTCGTGCGCTATCGGAGCGACCTGCTCCTCGGTCAATGCGATGCGCGCGAGCGTCGCGATGCGGCGGACGGTCTTGTCGTCTACGGACATTATGCGCTCACTCTGATACAACGGCCGGCGGGTGCTAGCAATCTGGCTCCGCGCTGACAAGGAGTGCGCCGAAAGGCCCTTCCGAACTGCTGGCGCTTGGGGCGTTAAGCCAAGGCAAATGCTCGTCAACCTGAAATCTCTCGCAGAAACTTTGGCGCCCGATGCTCGGCTTGTCGGACTGGATCTTGGTGAAAAAACCATCGGGATCGCCCTCTCCGACACGAGACGGACCATAGCCTCACCGTTCGTCACGCGCCGGCGAAGCAGGTTCGCCGAGGACTTGGCGTATTTGGTCGCCGTCATGCGGGAACACGGCGCTGGCGGCGTTGTCGTCGGCCTGCCGCTCAACATGGATGGAAGCGAAGGCCCGTCGGCGCAATCCGCACGCGCCTTCGCCCGCAACTTTGCGGCCCGCTCGAATCTTCCCATCGCGCTTTGGGACGAGCGGCTGTCTACGGCTGCGGTCACGCGCACGCTGCTCGAAGCCGATGCCTCGCGGAAGCGGCGGGCAAAACTCGTGGATAAAATGGCCGCTGCGTGGCTTCTGCAAGGCGCGCTCGACGCAATGAATCACCCGACGAGAACTGCCCGGTAAACGGAATGCGGTGTTTGCCTTCGCGCGGGATCGCCTATAGTGGCGCGCCATGCGGAATCTAAGGCATATCACGTCGATCAACGACCTCTCGACAGAAGAGATCGAAGGGATATTTGCTCGCGCCGATTTTTATCTTCAAAAGCTCCGGGACGAAAAAGCGCCCTACCGTATTGCGCGAAGCCTGAACGAACTTCCAGGCGCGATCCTGGCCGGCCTTTTCTACGAGCCGAGCACGCGCACACGGCTTTCCTTCGAAAGCGCGATGCTCCGGCTGGGCGGAAAAGCAATGGCGAGTGCAGACCCGCGCACGAGTTCGGCTTCCAAGGGCGAGAGCCTCGCCGATACCGTTCGCGTCACCTCAAGTTATGCGGACGTACTGGTGGTCCGACATCCGCGTGATGGGGCAGCCCGGCTTGCTGCGAGCTACGCGCCGGTACCGGTGATCAACGGCGGCGACGGCAGCCACGAACATCCGACGCAGACGCTGCTCGATCTGTTTACACTCAGGCGAAAGAAGAAGGCGCTGCGAAATCTGAATGTCGCCATTTCGGGAGACCTCAAGGCAAGCCGAACCATTCATTCCTTCGTCTATGCACTCGCGCGCTTCGGCGCGAACATCGTGCTCAAGCCAGCACCCGGAATGGAGTTGCCCGACGACGTTGCCTGGCGGCTCGAGAATGAGTTTCATCGAGAACGTACGAGTGACGCACAAACCGGCGAAGTCTGGTATGTGACGCCGGGGCGGCAAACGCGACGGCGGAGCATCGACGCGGTTTATGTGACGCGATTCCAGAGCGAACGTTGGTCCAATGCCGCGGGTGCGTATCCGACGGTGAACGCCGAATTCCTCCGGAAAAAGGAGTTCCGAACGACGGCGGTGATGCACCCCCTGCCCCGCGTCAACGAACTCGATCTTTCGCTGGATCAGGACCGGCGGGCGGCATACTTCGAGCAGGCCGCGTACGGCGTTCCGATACGGATGGCGATCATTTCCGCGCTCCTTGCCAGCCGTGCAAAGAAGACAATGAAGCGCTATCCCGATGGCTTTCCTCGCGGCCATGAACCACTCTATGAGGCGGCGGCCACATCGGGCGTCATGTGCATCAACAGCAATTGCATTGTACATGACTCGGTGGAGGCACCTTACGCCGCGCGCAAATTCCATCTCGTCGGTGCCGAGCCGCCGCGCCTGAGGTGCTTTTACTGCGAGACGGACATTGACACGTTCTGGATAGCCGACGCGAGATCGGCAACGGTGTTTGCCAACGACGAGCAGCCCCTCGACTGGTCGCGCAAGTACGTTCCCGATCTCAGGTTCTACGCCACACCGGAGGAGTCGGCCCAATCGGGATTTCCCCGCCGCGGTACGGAGCGTACACCGGAACCGATGAAAAGGCGTGCTTCCTCGCGACTCCGCGGGTAAGTCGTCCGGCGATGTTCGACGCGCTCACGATCGACTGGCACGACCGCGCGCCGACTTTTCTTGCGGCGCTTGTATTCGGGTACGCACTCGGGTCCATTCCGTTCGGCCTGATGTTTTCGTGGGCGGCCGGTGCGGGCGACGTCCGCAAGATTGGCTCCGGCAACATCGGCGCCACCAATGTGCTGCGGACGGGAAAACGCTGGGCCGCTGCCGCAACCCTCATCTGTGATGGCGGGAAGGGCGCGGTGGCGGTGCTGCTCGCCGCTTCTCAGCACGGCGTGGTCGCAGCCGTATTTGCTGGCCTTGGAGCGTTTCTCGGCCATGTTTTTCCCGTCTGGCTTCGCTTTCGCGGCGGCAAGGGCGTGGCGACGTTTCTCGGTATCATGCTCGCGCTTGCCTGGCCGATCGGTTTGCTGGCGATCGGAACGTGGCTCGCGGTCGCCGCGGTCTCGCGGTTTTCTTCGCTTTCGGCGCTCGTTGCCGCGGCGATGACGCCCATTTACATGATGCTGTACGGCCTGCCCCTTCAGGCAATGCTCGCACTGATCCTTGCCGTGTTCATTTTTGTGCTCCACAGCGAGAACGTCCGCCGCCTCGCTGCCGGCACCGAACCGCGCATCGGCGCAAAAGAGCACCAGTAAAGCAGTTAACGCGCGACAAACAGAGACAATCGCGACACACTTCCGCGAACCCCATCGCGTACACGGTTCTTCGGCCATTCACAATGAGCCGGTGAGGCAGCGAGATATCTCTCGTGCGGGTAAGGTTGCGCGCTTTTGTAAACGAAGGGTGCGCGGGCTTTGCGCGTGCAACGATGATGCACAGCGTCGCCGCGTGACGATTATCTCACCACCTCACTGGCTCATTGTTAGTGGAGGCACGAAAACGAGTGCCGGATAGCCGGAGATGTTTGTTTGGAGAAACGGACGCTATCAGATACCGAGCGGCGGGACTGGCTGAGACTCGCGCGCGCGCAGAACGTGGGGCCGGTGACGTTTGCCACGCTCATCGCGCGCTTTCATTCGGCCACCAGGGCGCTGGAAGAATTGCCGCGTCTCGCGCGCCGAGGTGGCGCGGCGAGCGACTTAAAAATCCCCACCAAAGCGGACGCAGAACGCGAACTGGAAACGACGGCGAAGCTCGGCGCACGAATGGTTGCTTCGATCGAACCCGAGTTTCCCTCCGGACTTGCCGCGCTGGATGCGCCGCCGCCGGTGATCGCAGTGCTGGGAAACACCCCGATACTTTTGCACGAGCTGGTTGCTGTAGTCGGCGCGCGCAATGCGTCCGCGCTTGGGCGCAAGTTCGCCGCCGAGCTTGCATCCGGTCTCGGCAATGCCGGCCTCGTCGTCGTGTCCGGCATGGCACGCGGCATCGACACAGCGGCGCATGAGGGCGCGCTTGCGAGCGGCACGGTCGCCGTGCTCGCCGGAGGCGTCGACGATATCTACCCGCCGGAAAACGCTCGCCTGTACAATGAGATCCTGGAGAAGGGCGCGATCGTGTCGGAGATGTCGACCGGCCACAAGCCGCAGGCGCAACACTTTCCCCGGCGCAACCGCATTATCTCAGGCCTCTCGCGTGGCGTGATCGTGGTGGAAGCCGCCGAGGGCTCGGGATCACTCATTACCGCCCGTCTCGCGCTCGAGCAGGGTCGCGAAGTGTTCGCTGTCCCCGGCTCACCGCTTGACCCGCGGGCGAAAGGAACGAACCGTCTCCTTCGCGACGGCGCGACGCTTGTGGAGGGCGCCGAAGATGTACTCGATGTCCTGCGCCCACTCTTGACCGATACATTTCGGGAGCCGTCGCGGGTCTTCTGGCAAGGGACCGTATCGAGCGAAACGTCAGACGACAGGTTTCGCTCGGTAGTGGTCGAGCTGCTCGGCGCGGCGCCTGTTTCGATGGACGAAATCATCCGTCAGAGCGGGGCGCCGGCCTCGGACGTGCTCGGCATAATCATGGAGCTGGAGCTTGCGGGACGAATTCACCGCGAACCTGGCGGGAGAATTTGCCTGGCGTAACCGTGCCGCATGCTACCTATAGTTGTATTAATCGGGTCAACAACGAAATTTTATCGAATGATGGTTGTATTCTACCCCTACATTGATTGACAGGGCGGGACCCGGTCCCTATCTGCGCCGCGTTTCGAAAGGAGGGTGGGTGATTCGCACCCGCACCCTCCAGGGCCCTTTCGCATGAATGTTCTCGTCGTCGAGTCACCCGCCAAAGCCAAGACGCTGAACAAGTATCTCGGCTCCAACTACCGTGTGCTGGCGAGTTTCGGCCACGTGCGCGATCTGCCCTCCAAAGACGGTTCGGTGAAGCCCGACGAAGACTTCGCGATGAGCTGGGAGGTTGATGCCCGTGCCCAGAAGCGCCTCAAGGACATCGCCGACGCACTCAAGAATGCCGACAAGCTGATCCTCGCCACTGATCCGGATCGTGAGGGCGAAGCCATTTCCTGGCACGTGCTGCAGGTACTGAAACAGAAGCGCGCGCTTGGTCACGCACGCGTGGAACGTGTGGTCTTCAACGCCGTCACGCGTGCGGCGGTGCTCGACGCCATAGCCAATCCCCGCGACATCAACGAGGAGCTGGTGGATGCCTATCTCGCGCGGCGCGCGCTCGATTATCTGGTCGGCTTCACGCTCTCGCCCGTGTTATGGCGCAAGCTGCCAGGCGCACGCTCCGCCGGCCGCGTGCAGTCGGTTGCGCTCCGGCTCGTCTGCGAGCGTGAAGACGAAATCGAGGCTTTCAAGCCGCAGGAATACTGGACGATCGACACGGATCTTGTTGCGGACGCGGGTTCCTTTTCTGCCCGGTTGACGCATCTCGACGGCAAAAAGCTGGAAAAGCTTGCGCTTGGCACAGAGGCGGACGCAAAACGCGCAGTCGATGCCATTCGCGCGCACCGCTTCTCGGTTGGAGAGATCGAGACCAAACCGGTCAAACGCCACCCCGCTGCGCCGTTCATCACATCGACGCTCCAGCAGGAAGCATCGCGAAAGCTCGGCTTCTCCGCCAAGCGCACCATGCAGGTTGCCCAGCAGCTCTATGAGGGTGTCGATGTCGGCGGTGAAACGGTCGGACTCATTACTTATATGCGCACGGACGGCGTCGACATTGCGCCCGAAGCGGTTTCCGAGGCGCGAAAGCTGATCGGCGGCGAATTCGGCCCGCGCTATCTCCCGAATGCGCCGCGCGCCTATGTCAGTCGCGCCAAGAACGCACAGGAAGCCCACGAGGCAATCCGGCCCACAAGCTTTTCGCGCCAGCCGCGGCAGGTCGGCCGCCGGCTCGATACCGACCAGGCCCGGCTGTACGAGTTGATCTGGAAACGGGCGCTCGCAAGCCAGATGGAAAGCGCCGAACTCGAGCGCACCACCATCGATGCCATATCCGAAGACGGCAAGATCACCCTTCGCGCGACCGGTACGGTCACGCTGTTCGACGGGTTTCTCGCGCTCTATCAGGAGGGGAAGGACGACGAGGCAGACGAAGACAGCGCAAAGCTGCCGAAACTTGCAACGGGTGACGGCCTCACCGTCGAGAAAGTCACGCCGGCGCAGCATTTCACCGAACCGCCGCCGCGGTATTCCGAAGCCAGCCTTGTGCGCAAGCTGGAGGAGCTCGGCATCGGCCGGCCTTCAACGTACGCGTCCATCCTTTCGGTGTTGCGCGAGCGTGCCTATGTGCGCATGGAGCGCAACCGCTTCGTCCCGGAAGACAAGGGACGCATCGTCACAAGCTTCCTCAAGAATTTCTTCAGCCGGTACGTTCAGTACGACTTTACCGCCGACCTCGAGGAGAAACTCGACGAGGTCTCGAACGGCTCGCTCGGCTGGAAACAGCTTATGCGCGATTTCTGGAAGGACTTCTCCGCCGCGATCGATGAGGCGAAGGACCTGCGTGTTTCCGAAGTGATCTCGGCGCTCGACGAAGTGCTGGGTCCGCACATCTTCCCGGACGCCGACGGTGCCGATCCGCGCGCCTGCCCCGGTTGTGCCGGCGGGCGCCTGAGCCTGAAGCTCGGCCGCTTCGGCGCCTTCATCGGCTGCTCGAACTATCCGGAATGCCGCTACACGCGAAAACTCGGACAGAGCGAGAGCGAAGCAGCGAACGGTCAGCCGACCGTCCTCGGCGACGACCCGGAAACCGGCGAGGCGATCAGCGTCCGCAGCGGACGATTTGGCCCGTATGTACAGCGCGGGGAAAACGACAAGCCCGCCCGTTCCAGCATCCCCAAAGGGGTCGAGCCCTCGTCGGTCGACCTCGAATATGCATTGAAGCTGCTGTCGCTTCCGCGCGAGATCGGGAAACACCCGGAAACCGGGGATCCGATCACGGCCAATTTCGGACGCTATGGCCCGTACGTCGCCCATCAGAAGCGATATGCGTCGCTCGATTCCGCGGATGAGGTGTTCACGGTCGGCATCAATCGCGCCGTCTCGCTTCTCGCCGAGCGCAAGGCAAAATCCCGGGCGTTCCGCGCGCCGGAGCCTCTGAAAGAGCTGGGCCCCTCGCCGGGCGGCGCAGCAATCAGGCTGATGCGCGGACGCTACGGACCGTACGTCACCGACGGCACCACCAACGCGACCATCCCGCGCGATTCAGACCCGTTGAGCGTCACGCTCGAACGGGCGCTGTCGCTGATCGCCGCACGGGCGGCGAAAGGCGGCAATGGAGCGGCGAAAAAGCCGCGAAGGAAGGCGGCGGCGAAACCTGGAGCAACAGCGAAGACATCCGAAAAGCAAAAGACGAAGACGAACGGCGCCGGCAAATCCAAACGAACGCCGCCCGGCGCGGAAAGCACTTAGGCTTGACGCGCAGGCGAACGGACGGCGACGCACAACCGCTCGACAAGGCGCGTGTTCTCGAAGCGCTGGCAAAAGAACCAAGCGGATCGAAACGCGACCTCGCCCGCATTCTCCGCGTAAAAGGCTCCGAGCGGATAACGCTCAAGCGCATACTCAAGGAACTTGAAGGCGAAGGTTCGATTGCGAGAAACGCACGGCACCGCTACGCGCCAGCGGGCGGCCTCCCCGAAATCGCGGTTCTGGAGATCACGGGACAGGATCCGGACGGCGATCTTCTCGCGCGACCGCAGCGCTGGGACGAGCAGGAACCGCCGCCACGCATTGTCGTCGTTCCCGGCCGTGAGAGCGACGGAGGGCCGGCGCTCGGCATAGGCGAACGCGTGCTCGCACGGCTGTCGCGTGTGGAGGACGGGTATGAAGCCCGTGTGATCAAACGCATCGGCGCGGCAGTGCATCGCGTGCTCGGCGTGTACCGCGAACATCAGGGCCAGGGGCGCATCATCCCGATCGATCGGAAGACACGGCACGAGTTTACGGTCGAGCGCCACGACAAAGGCAGTGCGGCATCGAACGAGCTTGTACTGGCGGAACCGCTGGCGGGTCGCGCCTCTGGCAACCCGCGCGCCCGCGTGGTCGAACGCCTCGGCAGCATGAGCGAGCCGCGCGCGATCAGCCTGATCGCGATTCACGAACACGGCATTCCGACGGATTTTCCGTGCGGGGCGATTGCCGAAGCCGAACGCGCAGCGCGCGCGAAACTCGAGGGCCGCACGGACCTGCGCGCAATTCCGCTCGTCACCATCGATCCGGAGGACGCGCGCGATCATGACGACGCAGTCTGGGCCGGACCCGATCCCGATTCGGCCAACAAAGGTGGCCATATCGCACTTGTCGCTATCGCCGACGTGGCCCATTACGTACGTCCAGGTTCCGCGCTCGATCGCGAAGCGTTGAAGCGCGGGAATTCCGCCTATTTCCCCGACCGTGTCGTGCCGATGTTGCCCGAGCGGCTCTCGGCAGATCTCTGTTCGCTCCGCGAACAGGAAGACCGTCCCTGTCTCGCCGTCCAGATGGTGTTCGACGCCCGCGGCAGGAAACTGCGCCACGAATTCATGCGCGGCGTGATGCGCTCGGCAGCACGGCTCACTTACGCCGAGGCGCAGCACGCATTCGACGGCAAGCCGGACAAGGGTCGGCGTGACATCGCGAAAGAGGCGCTCGCGCCGCTGTGGAATGCCTATCGCGCGCTCGCCGAAGCACGCGACCGGCGTGCGCCGCTCGATCTCGATCTGCCGGAACGGCGCATTGTGCTCGGCAACGATGGACAGGTGGCCTCGATCGCATTCCGCGAGCGGCTGGAATCGATGCGCCTCATCGAAGAGTTCATGATCCAGGCGAATGTCGCCGCCGCGGAAACACTGGAGACCGCGCGCACGCCGCTCATCTATCGAATTCACGAGCGGCCCTCGCAGGAAAAACTGCACGCGTTCGCCGATTATTTGCGAACCATCGGCACCAGATTCGCCAAAGGCCAGGTGATCAAGCCGGCGGTATTCAACCGCATACTCGTGCAGGCGAAAGGCGGCGCACATCAGGATGTACTGAATGACGTGACCTTGCGCACCCAGGCGCAGGCCGTGTACGCGGCGGAAAACATCGGCCATTTCGGCCTCAACCTGCGGCGCTATGCGCATTTCACCTCGCCGATCCGCCGCTATGCCGATCTCGTGGTCCATCGTGCGCTGATCCGCGCCTTGAAGTTCGGCCCGGACGGATTGACTGGGGAGGAGGCGGGTAAATTGGAGGAGATCGCCGACCACATATCCGTTTGCGAACGCCGCGCCATGGCCGCCGAGCGCGACTCCACCGACCGCTATGTCGCGGCCTTCATGCAGGAGCGCGTCGGCGCGACGTTCCTTGCGCGCATCACCGGGGTGACACGCTTCGGACTTTTCGTGCGTCTTCCGGAAACCGGCGCGGAGGGTCTCATTCCGATCCGTACCATCGGCGCCGAATATTTCCGCCATGACGAGAAGCGTCACGCCCTGGTCGGCGACCGGACCGGAGCGGCTTACAAACTTGGCGACACCGTATTGGTTCGGTTACGCGAAGCCGCGCCGCTCACGGGCGGGCTAAGATTTGAACTCGTTGAAGAAGTGACCAGCCCGATCGGAAAGAAAAGCAGAAGTGCAAGGCGATAGACGCTAGACCGCGCCACCCAGGTGCAGCCTGGCTTTCACCTGCGCGAGGCTTTCGCAGACGCCCTGCTTGATGCGACCGAAGTCGATCACGGATTGTACGCCCGGCGCATATTCGTCGGGAAACGCCGCGCGGATGGAAATCACCTCCGCAGGCTTGATGAAAACGGGCAACCCGTTCGGCCGTGTAAACCTGACCGGCGGTCCCTGCCGGGGAGCAACGAAGCCCCTGCCCTCGATTGCGGCGGTCACGCGCGCGACGTAAGTGCGCGTTTCCTGCGGCAGGAGACCGGCATTCATCAACCGCGCCTCAAGGTTGCCGGGACCGTCATTGTACGCCGCGAACATCGCCGGATAGCCATATTTTCCCTTGAGCCAGCGCAGATACGCAGCGCCGGCAAATATGTTGTCGCGGGGCACGAAAGGATCGGCACCGAGGCCGAATTCGGTCCGCATGTCGCGATAGGTGTCCGGCATCAGCTGCATCAGGCCCATGGCCCCGGCGCGCGAAACAATCGGCTGCCTCTCGCCCGCCATCGTCCGCCCGCCGCTCTCGACCTGCATGACGATGCGAATCCACTTCTCCGGCACCTCGAAACGCTCCGAGGCCTGCGCAATCAGGGGGTCCCAGCGGTGCATCAGCGCCCCGAAACCCATCTGCTGCTCCTGGGCGAAGGCGGAGCCTGCGGGCGGCGAACTCGCGGCTACCGCTGTCCCGCCCTGCAGGGCGCCGCCCATCAAAAAAGCCGCAACCCCGGCTCGGAATATTCGATATTTCCAGGACATCGGAGCCTACGGACCCGCCATTCCCATTGGCTAAACTTGCTGTCGACCGGGCCGTTCCGACAGTTCCCGACCTGCCCGGCTTGACTTAGGATCGGCCCCGACTAGTTTGGCCGCCGCTTTGAGATATGGGTACGCCCGATGGCCAAGCCAACAACCGCCAAAATCCGCCTGAACAGCTCGGGCGATACGGGCTTCTTCTATGTTACGAAGAAGAACACGCGGACGATGACCGAAAAATTCTCGATCAAGAAATATGATCCGGTGCTGCGCAAGCACGTCGAGTTCAAGGAAGGCAAGATCAAGTAGGTCCGGCCTTCCGCAACGCCACAGCGCGCCCGCCACCCGGCCGGCGCGTTTTTTGTTTCGGGACCCGTTCAGTTCCCGACGCCGCAGGCCTAAAATCGCGGCCGAGAAAGCAAAAGGAGAACAACAATGGCGGCAGCAGTCGATTGGCATGCGCAGGCGAAGGGGCTCGACTTTCGTTCGCAGGCGTTCATCGCCGGCAAGTACGTTCCCGCGGCAAGCGGCGAAACCTTCGAAAACATTTCTCCCATCGACGGCAAGCTGCTCGCGCGCGTCGCATCCTGCGACAAGGAAGATGTCGACCGCGCGGTGAAGGCGGCGCGTGCCGCCTTCAGCAAGGGAAGCTGGTCCGACGCGGCGCCGAAGCAGAGAAAACGCACACTGCAGAAGCTTGCGGATCTGATCGTCCGGCACGCCGATGAACTGGCTCTGCTCGAAACCCTCGACATGGGCAAACCGATCGGGTTTGCACGATCGGTCGATATCAACGCGGTCGCGGAAACGGTGCGCTGGTACGCCGAGGCGATCGACAAGATCTACGACGAGATTGCGCCGACGCCGAAGAACGCGCTCGGCATGATCACCCGCGAACCGCTGGGCGTGGTGGCCGCGGTGGTGCCGTGGAATTTCCCGCTGCTGATGGCGGCCTGGAAATTCGGACCGGCGCTTGCCGCGGGGAATTCCCTGATCCTGAAACCGGCGGAACAATCGCCGCTTTCTGCCCTGCGCGTGGCCGAACTCGCAGCCGAAGCGGGAATCCCCGAAGGCGTGTTCAATGTACTGCCGGGGTTTGGCGAGACGGCCGGTCAGGCGATCGGCCGTCACATGGACATCGACGCGGTCGCGTTCACCGGATCGACGGAAGTGGGCAAGTTCTTCCTGAAATATTCCGGCGAATCCAACATGAAGATCGTCAGTCTCGAATGCGGCGGCAA
>Ga0070731_10002299_pt1 | contig 18399 bp, 14 predicted proteins | sample Coa_R1_2_FD_66448 | JGI IMG/M metagenome (GOLD analysis project Ga0070731, IMG submission 66448) | Surface soil microbial communities from Centralia Pennsylvania, which are recovering from an underground coalmine fire - Coalmine... | ecosystem: Environmental > Terrestrial > Soil > Unclassified ... | reverse complement strand
CAATTCTCCGTGATTAATTCCTTTCGGCCTATTTCTCACACTGACCGGTGACGTACGGCACAAACAAAAATACCTCTCTCGGAGTAAGCTCTCAGCAAAAGCAACGGTAACGTTTCCACCGTGACGTTGCGGTCATTCGAAACAAAGGGGAATTCCGATGACGTATCCCGGCACTACCGAATCTTCAGTCGCAAATTCTTCCAGGCCCTTCATCGCATCCTACGATCTCGGTTACGAATTCAGCCAGGAGCACTACATCGCTTTGCAGTGCATGGTGGAAGACGCAGCGGAAGAAGGCTCAACACTCGCTTACGTTCCGGAATTGGAAGAAGTGGCCTGATCGACCGCGGTGTCAATGGTCGCCGGCCTGCCGCTGGAAGTCTGCTTGTAGCGAACGAACAATAGCGCCAGGGCGCAAGAGGCCAGGCGGGCGATGGCGTCGTCTGTGCGGCTGTTTAGAATGACTGGCACCTTTCCGCCTATTACCAGGCCTGCGACTTGCGCCTCCGCCAATTGCCGCAATTGCTCCGTCAGCATGTTGCCGGCTTCGAGATCCGGAACCACAAATATGTTGGTCTGCCCGGCCACTGCAGATGAAACGCCCTTTGTTCTGGCCGCCTGCTCCGAAATCGCAACGTCGAAGCCGAGCGGACCATCGAGCACTCCGCCCGTAATCTGGCCGCGATCGGCCATCTTGCAGAGCACAGCCGCGTCCAGCGTGGAAGTGAGGCGGGCAGAAACTTTTTCCTGCGCTGAAAGAATCGCCACTTTGGGTATTGCGATCCCGAGGGCGTGCAGCAAGTCGATTGCGTTTTGCACAATGTCGCGCTTTTCTTCGACCGTTGGGTAGATGTTAACGACGGCATCCGTGATAAACAGCGGATGTGGATAGCTGGGCACATCGGCCGCGAAGATGTGGCTGATCCGGCGTTCCGTGCGCAGGCCTGGCTGGGAGTCGACGAAGTGCATCAACTCTTCACTCGAAATCGCTCCTTTCATTAAGGCATCGACGTGCAACTCCCGCGCCATGGCGACCGCCAGCTCGGCGGCAGCATGACTGTGAGCGGTATGCAGGATTTCGTACTCCGAAAGATCGAGATGAACTTGTTTTGCCGCTGCCCGAATTTTGTTTTCCGGGCCGATAAAAATGGGCAAAATGAGCTGCGCCTTCGCGGCTTCGACGGCGCTGAGCAATGAAAGCCCGTCGACGGGGTGTACGACTGCAGTGCGGATGGGGGCAAACGTTTTAGTCTGCTCGATCAGTTTGCGATAATGGCGACCTCTCTGAAGAAGTTTGACTTCCGGCAGGGTCACTCGTTCACGCGCGATCTTTTGGGTTGGCGCAATCACCTCGGCGGTACCGCTAATGACGACTTCGCCTTTCTCATTGGTTGCCATGCAGTCGAGGAGCACGCGGTTTTTTTCTTCAATCTTCTCGGCCACTTTGACAGTGATGGTGATGGTGTCGCCGAGCGCGACGGGATGGCGAAAGCGCAGAGATTGCCCCAGATAAATCGATCCCGGTCCCGGCAGTTGTGTGCCGAGGACGGTTGAAATCAGCGCTCCGCCCCACATGCCATGAGCGATTACGTGGTGGAACATATCGCTTTTGGCATATTCGTCGTCGACGTGCGCGGGATTCACATCTCCCGACATTACAGCGAATAACTCGATATCGCGATGGGTGAGCGTGCGGGCGATGCTGGCAGAATCTCCGACCTGAAGTTCGGCGAACGTGCGATTTTCGATTCGGCTCATGAAGATCCTCCGCTCATCGCGGCCGGCTGATGGCTTCTAGAAGTGAAAACCTCCTCCGCAAATGAGCACTTCTCCGGTGACATAATCGGATAGCGGCGAGCAGAAAAACAGAACCGCTCCTGCCGCTTCCTCCGGCGTTCCTAATCTTCCCAGAGGACAGCTCTTTTTGATCGAATCCAGCATGGTCTGCTGGACTCCAATCTGAATTTTGTGACCCTTCATTTCGATTTCGGATTGGCCGCTGGCGAGCGGTTGCACGAGCCTGGTCTCGATCAATCCAAAACCAACGGCGTTTACATTGACGTTGTACCGTCCCCACTCTTTGGCCAGGGCTTTGGTGAGGCCAATGACACCGGCCTTTCCTGATCCGTATCCGGCTTGACCGGCGTTGCCATCGGTACCGGCAATGGAGGTAATATTCACCACTTTGCGCATGACGCGAGTTCCGGCGGCAGTTTCTTTCTTGGCGGCTTCCCGGATGTAGCCTGAGGCGGCGCGCAAGACGCGGAATGGCACCATCAGATGGATTTCCAGCATGGCCTGAAATTGTTCGTCGGTCGTTTTCTGGATAACGTTATCCCAGCTGTAACCGGCATTGTTGACGATGATGTCGACCGATCCGAAGGCCGAGAGCGTGGCTTCTATGAGCTTGTCGGGAAAGGACGGCTGGACCAGGTCGCCCACGAGACGTTCGACGCGGTGCCCGGCGTCGCGCAGTGTGGCGCGAGTCTCATCGAGCGCGGAGCCATCGAGATCGTTCACCATTACAGCCGCGCCGGAATTGGCAAGCCGGGTGGCGATGGCGCGCCCAATACCGCGGCCCGCACCCGTCACCAGCGCAGTCTTACCAGCAAGAGAGAAGGGGGTAACCATCGCCTCCGCTACCGCACTACCTGTTTGCATAGTTTAAGCCCTCTGCACAAACTTGAAACCGGTTGCATAAGAACGCGCAGAACGTGCGGGGATGTTGAGGAAGGTTGTGCGGTGAGTCTTGCCCGAGGGGAAGCCGGCCCGTCGCAGCTCTTCTGCACCCTATGCTGCACTGCGGCATACAGTGCAGTATAACGCGTGCGGGCGCGAAGTCAAGATGGGTCGATTTTTTGTTGTCAGCCGCCCGCTCTGCTACATGTGGTATCCGCCGTTTATGTTCAATTCCTGCCCGGTGATGTAATCGCCGTCGGTGGCCAGGAAGGCGGCTGCTTTGGCGATTTCCTCGGGAGTGGCAAACCGCCCGAGGGGAATCTTCGCTTTAATCTGGGCGGCAATTTCTTCCGGAATCGCGTCGACCATTTCGGTGGAAGTGAATCCCGGGGCGATTGAGTTAGCGGTAATGTTGAACTTCGCCATCTCAAGCGCCAAGGTTTTTGTGAACGCGATGATGCCGCCTTTGCTGGCTGAATAGTTGGCTTGTCCGAATGCGCCCATTTGCCCGACGACGGAAGAAATATTGATGATTCGTCCGTAGCGCTGATTGATCATCGCCGGGAGCGCGGCGCTGGTGCAGTAAAACGTGCCGTTCAGGTTGACGTTGATCACCTGAGCCCAATCATCCTCGGTCATCTTGCGCATGCTACGGTCGCGGGTAATGCCCGCGTTGTTGACCAGGATGTCGAGGCGCTGCCACTTATCCAGCACTTCTTTGACGATGCGCTTCGCCTCGCCTTTCTGAGAAATATCGCCCTGAACCAGAATGCACTCTGCGCCCAGCGCGCGGATTTCGGTGGCAGCGCTTTCGGCGTGGGCGCAGTCAGAGCGATAATCGAGCGCGATGGAAGCGCCGCGACGAGCCAACTCGATGGCAATTGCACGTCCAATGCCGCGCGAGGCGCCGGTCACCAGCGCGACTTTCCCTTTCAGTGATCCCCAACCGTTGTGGCCGTTGGCGCCGTTAGTTCCGATGCTGCTTAGGGTTGTCACGGTCGTATCCTCCTGGGAGTTGATGCTGACGATTGCGGGGTCTACGCGCAGAACGGTATATCCACCTACGGCTCCGGCTCCAAAGCCGGGGGCAAAGACGCGCATGGGACGGTCGATGCGCCCTTCGCGAACCGCATCATGAATGGCGAGCAGAATGCTGGCCGAAGAGGTGTTTCCTACGTGTTCGATGTTGAAGTAGAGCTTGTCTTCGCTCACGCCGGCTGCTTTGGAGAGATCGGTTACCATCGTCTTGTTGGCCTGGTGCGGTACCACGATGTCGATGGCGTCCATGAGCGATCCGCTCGCTCCATCCGGATGCGGCAGGGCAGTCAACTCATTGATCATCTGTACGAGATAACGGCGTGCAAGCGCCTTTACTTCCGGCCCGTAAACGGTGATGTTGTTATCGAACTCGGGATTAGGCCAGATGATGGAGTTCACCTCCGACCAGGGACCGCTTGCATAGGTTTGAAAGACTTCGATGTCGGAGGCGGCGCCTTCGGGCGCCGGGGCCACAATGACGGCAGCAGCCCCATCTCCGAAGATCATGCGAGAGGTACGAACCGTGCCGATCTTGTCGGAAAATTTCTCCGCGCACACGACGAGTACCGGGGTTTCGATCTCTTGCAGCAGGCGGACTGCTTCGGCGAAGCCGTAAGGCATGCCGGCACAGGCGGCGACAATATCGCACGAGTTATGGGTTTGCGAAAGACCCAACTCGCCGGATAACCAGGTGGCAACCGAAGGGATGAGGCGGGTGCTGGTGCAACTGCAAAACAGAACGGCGCCGATTTCGGCGGGCTTTCTGCCAGACTTGGCGAGCGCCTTTCGCGCCGCGAGCAGAGCCATGTGTTCAAGCGTCAGCTCCGTATAACGCCGCTGCTCGATGCCCGTCTTTTCGGATATATCCGCTACGGACATGCGAGACCAGCAATACGCGTGATTGCTGATGAGGTCATGGTTGGTGCAGGTGATTTCTCCCTCATAGATGGCAATCGCTTCCAGGCGGGGGAGAATCCGGAAGCGCTCGCTCACCTTAACGGGTGGATAAGGTTTGAGAGGCTCGCTGAGCGCCAGAGTCTCCGGCATGATGATGCGATTGGCTCGTTGCAGGCGCGGGCTCGCCGAGTCCAAAGTTCCTTTGACCTGCTGAATAAACTGCAGCACCTCGTGATTGCGGGGATGGTAGGCGACCACGTAGTCGTCATCCCGCAGGTCGCCAACTGCAGCGCGGCTGGCGGACGCAGGACTCCAGGGATACTGGTTATGCAAAATCATGCTCTGGCGCATCAGAGCTTCCAGTTCCGGAACCGGATGAATGCAGTCGATGACGTCTTCGTAGGTGTAGCGCAGATAATCGCGGTCGTGGTTCAGCAGGCGATAAGTGAGGTTGGAAGGATCGGCAATGATCTCGGCAACGGTCGGCTTGATGGCGCGCAGTTCCCCACCGGCGCTCGGCTTGTTACGAAACACGTTCAGCAGGATTTCGAAGATCTTTTCCTCCTGCTCCTCGTCCCACATGGGGGGCAGAGCGTGGCAACCGGCTTCGATGGCGGCGATGATTTCCGTGGCGTCGCGCGGCTTGAAAAGGGGCAGGAAAATATCGTTGCGCAGCCTGGGCAAGTCGCCCCAACGAGTGGGCCGCTTCTCATACATGGTGAACATGTAGCGATTCGCCCAGAAGAGGTTTAGAGCAATGTCACGGCATACTTCGAAGCGATTTAAATATTTGCCAGCCTGCAACTGGCTCACAATGTCGGTTTCGGTTGGCGCTTTCTCGCCGAAGTCGCGACGTATTACCGCGGCAAATTGTTTGAGAGATTCGAAAACCGAAAAATCAAGCTCGGGGAAAAAGTTGCAGGGGAAGACGAGGCGGCCGTGACGGTTGATCACAAAGGGTTTGAGTAACATCGGGCTTCTTCTTTCTGCCGCTCCGCCTCGAACGTTCCGCGCATCCGGTCATCGAATCGATCACGAACAAGAAGGTGACAGCAGGGCCTTTGCCTTTTTCCCGAACGCCGCTTCAGGGCTCTCAGCGGCCTTGGTAACAGCTTAGAAAGACGATGAACACTGCGCAGTAACCGGAGTAACATCCTGGTGTGATCTGAGTCACGAAAGCCGGACGTGACACATCGGTTTTGCATGAGACTTTATTCGAAGCGAATCAGGATCTGGCCTAGCTTGACCGTGTCGCCTGGGCGAACCTCAATGGACGCGACTTTTGCCGGCGTGGCTACCGACAAGTTGTTCTCCATTTTCATGGCTTCCACCACTATCAAAACATCACCGGCTTGCACAGTCTGACCCGGCTCGACCTGAATGCTTGCGACGATGCCGGCGACCGAATTGCGCAGTACTTTTGCTTCGTCAATATCCGGGGTTAGCTGGTCTTGATTGTGGGGAGTAGGCAGCACGAGAGATTGCGCGTGCGCAACCGCCTCGGCCGATGCGGGAATCGCCTGTTCATCGGTATCGTACTCAACCTCGTATGCCTTTCCGTCGATTACGATCTGGAGCTTCAAGACCTTGCTCCTGGGCGAAATATTTGGAGAACCATTTCCCACAGCTCACCCACGTGCCGCACGCTGGTTGTGAGACAACTGCACTGCGATCCGTCCCTGTGTGATCCAGGCGAGTGCGGGATCGTGCTTTTGTAACAATTTGATTGAACGGATCCGGATCCTTTGACCGAGAAAAGCTGAAAGCGTCGCTTTGATCGCCTCTTGGGCTTCAAGGGAAATCTCCGCTTGCTGCGGAGATTGGCCGACCAAGACAACGCCCGGCTCAACGGATTTTGCGCCGACGATCTGAATGTCGGAGATATTTGCCAAGTGTCCATCGCCTTCTGACGATGGCTCGCCGTATTTTTGTTCGAGCGAGCGGAGTGCGATGGAGAGCTTCTCGATTTCGATGTGCAGCTCGCGACGCAATTGTTTCGCCGTACGCGCGAGCATCCACCAACATGCCAACGCAACAACGCATGCGACCGTCATGGGAATCAGCATGGCGCGTCTCTGGGGCTTACAACGGAATCAGGCCATGTTTTTTGGGCGGGCGGAACTCGCGCTTCGAATGCAGGCAATTGAGAGTCTGCGCGAGATAGCGCCGGGTCTTCGCCGGTTCGACAATGTCATCCACAAGCTGCCGGCCGGCAGCTACGTAGGGATTGGAGAACGTACTCCGATAGTCTTCGATCAGTTGCGAGCGCTTCGCTGCTTTGTCTTCAGCAGCGTCGATTTCGTGGCGGGAGACAATCTCAACCGCGCTTTCCGCGCCCATCACGGCAATTTCGGCGGTTGGCCACGCGATTACGCGGTCTGCCCCAAGGTTTTTGCAGCACATTGCAATATAAGCGCCTCCGTAGGCTTTGCGCAGCACCACCGTGATCTTCGGAACTGTAGCGGCGGAATAGGCAAACAGAATCTTGGCGCCGTGGCGAATGATTCCGCCGAATTCCTGATCGACTCCCGGCAAGAAGCCGGGCGTATCGACGAGCGTAAGCAAAGGAATGTTGAATGCGTTGCAGAAGCGCACGAACCATGCCACCTTGTCGGAGGAATTAATATCGAGCACTCCCGCGAGGACGGAGGGCTGGCTAGCGACGATGCCCAGGGTGCGGCCCTGAATTCGACCGAATCCGATAACGACATTGGCCGCATAGCCCGGCTGAATTTCAAAAAAGTCGCGGTAATCCACCAAATGCTTGATCACTTGCCTAACGTCGTAGGCAACTTTGGGGTCGGCGGGAACAATTTCATTTAGGTCCGGATCTTCTTCGAGCGGCAGGTTATACGGCAGACGCGGGGGATCTTCCAGATTGTTGGCAGGCAGGAAGCTCAACACGCGGCGGCACAGCGCCAAGGCAGCGGCGTCGTCTTCGGCAATGAGGTGAACCACTCCCGAGCGATTCATCTGTGTGGCTGGACCGCCAAGTTCTTCCGGACTTACAACTTCTCCGGTGACCTGACGGATCACCTGCGGTCCGGTGATGAACAGTTGAGCACGCCTGGTTTGGATAATGAAATCGGTGAGCGCCGGGCTGTAGGCGGCGCCTCCGGCGCAAGGTCCGCAGATGATCGAAATCTGAGGCACAATGCCGGAGAGCATTACGTTGTTATAAAAAACACGGGCATAGCCGGCGAGGCTGTCGATTCCCTCCTGCACCCGCGCTCCCCCGGAGTCGTTGATAAAAACAAAAGGAGTTCCGGTCTTGAGGGAAAGCTGCATCATTTCCGCGATTTTGCAACAGTGGGTTTCGCCCGCCGCACCGCCGGCGACGGTGAAATCCTGACTGGCGAGATGAACCGGCCGGTCATCAATTGTGGCGCAGCCGGTAATTACTCCATCTGCCGCGAGCTCTTTTCCCGACATGCCGAAGTAAGTGGCGCGGTGTTTGGCAAAGAGTCCGACTTCCTGGAAGCTGTCACGATCGACCAGCAAGTCGAGGCGCTCGCGCGCCGACAGCTTGCCCGAGGCGTGCTGTTTTTGCAGGCGCAGCGCGCCTCCGCCCTGTTCAATTTCCGTTTTCCTGGCTCGAAGCTCGGCAATCTTCTCCCGCGTGGTCGCCGGCTTGCGAACCACTTCCAACTCTGGAATGGCCGCTGAGTTTATTACCATGATGAGGCTCCTGGGAAAGTACGCCTGACTTAATCACCGCAGAATTGCGGAGGCGTGAGAGGCGTGCCTCGAGTGCCTGGAAGACACAACAAGATTGTGAGCTAGGGCATAGCGAATCGCCGTAACCGTTATCACACAGACGTGTGAGGCTTCACCGAGACGCGGCGAGCCAAAGCCAGCGCGGGCCGGAAGCCATACCTTGCAAAAACAAAGTGGCATTCCGGAGTCGGCGGGGGGTTAGAAACTGGGAGCCGGTGCCAATCGCCATGACCACATGAGGAACGATGTTGCGGTGAGGTCGATGGCAGGTTCGGTCGTGCTATAGGACTGCATGTTATCGCGATAGATCGCGACCTGGGACGCGTTGTAGGCTCCGTCGTTTCCATTGAATCGCTTGAAGGTGTCGATGCCGTTGGCGGGGCACAAGATCATGCCGTCGACCACCCCGGAACTGGCGTAAGAGGAAGGACCTTCCACTGCCGCTCCCCACAGAACCGGTGCGCCTCCGACTGTGCCGTCGAGAGCTCCAGCGAGATTCGCGACCTGGTGCTGGATGCAGTTGGGGAAGATGCTGCCATCGCCGACGATGAAAGACGAGCCCCAGGGGTTCGCGCCCAGAATGTTGGCAAGCCAGCGCTGCGAGTATGTCTTGTAGGTTGGCGATTCGGTAAGGAAGTAAGCCTCGCTAGCCATTACCGAGATGCCGGCTCCGTGAGAAGTGGTATCGCCGTAGCTCCATCCATAACCGAAGCCCCAGGTGTCGGTTTGCGACTGGTTGATTGCGTCGCCGACTTGCCGAAGTAGCTGTTCACGAATTGCAGTTTTCGAAAGAGGCAGTCCGGGGGGATTTCCGGCTGTTTGCAAGGCTCGATAAAGTTCGAAGTGTGCGAGCCCGCTTACGTCGTAAAGGTTCAGCGTGTCGCTGTCACCAGCGTTGTAGATATTCCTGATGTAGTTCGCGGCGTAGTGGGCGGCTTGCTGCAGATAATAGGTTGCATCCGGGTGCGGCAACTGCAGAGGCAAGGCGCTGCCGCCAGCAAGCTGCAGCGCGAAATAAAGCTCGGTTGCACCGAGTTCCATATCGTCTTCCCAAACGTTTTCGGGATAGCCGTCGAATGGCGAGATGGTCAGCAGACATTTGCGACAGGTTCCGGAACCGGCGCTGGGCGCGGGATCGGGATAAGAAAGGTCCGCAAGTTCGAAAATGTCCTCCGCATCCTTGAGGCAGCGATTGGCGAACGTGGGATTCGTGCTCCGGTTCAGTTGATAGCACAAAGCGAAATCGGCGGAGAGACGTCCGGCAAGATTCGGACTGATTGGCGCGCCGGGCGGCCCGGCGATGTAGACGGGACGATTGCAGATAAAGAATGTTGTGTACGGATCGCAGGCCTCCGGGTCGCCCGGCTGCTGATAGCGATCGGAGAGTTGGGGCAAGATCCAGATGTCGTACTCGGTGATGAGACAGTAGGGCGTGACGTAGGTGCCTCCGCAGTTGCCGGTTGCAGAACTGGGATCGCCTTCCCCGTAGTAGTCAAAATCCTGCGTGTTATCGACCTGATAGTAGAGAACCTTCGCGTCGTCATCCCACATCTTCATCAGCCAGTTCACGCCGAAGTTGGCCTCTCCTGTGAAGTTGGAGGAGGTGGGCGCACCCATACCGCTGGTACCCGCATAAGAGATGGAGCCTGGGGGCGGTGGAGGATTGAGCGGCGCTCCGGCGCCCATCTGATGGGGAAAGTCGCGAACGCCGATTTGCATCAAGGCGGCGGTATAGCTGACGGTTTCCACGTATTTCATGTAATCGCCGGCATCCCACCACCCGCCCGAGGCGTCGATTGCCGACAGGTTCGCGGATACTAGCGGCGGCTTTGGCGGAGCATTGTCGTTGAAGTCGTTGCCATCGACCAACGGTGTTTCGTATACCGTCGCGTGTTGGTCTCTCAGGTGTCCCGGAGCTGCGCGTAGCGCGTTTGGAATGAAGTCGGGCCCGTCCCTCTGAGTTTCATAGAAGAACAGCGTATTCAGCAGCAGGCCGGAGTAAAGAACGTCAGGAAGGTCGACAGCGAATCTGGGCGATTTCCCAGCTATCGAGCCAGAAACGACGATCGAGTAGAGTTCTCCTGCCGGGGCATTGAAGTCGAGGGCATAGACGTAATAGGTACCAGCGTTGCTGTGGCTCCAGGTGCCGAGGAGAGAGCCGACAGGCGCGGAATACACAGTGCTTCCCTGCGAATCGATGACCCTGAAAGTTTCGTTAGCCGACTGCGCGGTCGACATCAGGTAAGCACGAAATGGAGATTGCCCGGCTTCGTATCCAACCTGACTCACGCGCACCCAGGCGGACTGTGCGAGAAGGCCTTGCGCACATGCAATGAGGAGGAGAGCGGAAATGAACTCGACGGTTTGAAGGCGGGTTAGAAAACTGCGGCTGGGACGCGACATACTCCCTCGGAAGATGCGAAATCACCCATATTAAATGCGTTTAATACAGGGAGACGATCATCCCTTATTTGCCGGGAGACGTCAAGGGAAAGCTATGGAGTCCCAAGTCTCGATCTGAAAGTTTATCGAACACGAATGCAGGAAGGTCCGCCAAGGTAAAACGTCCGGGATCTCGGCAGAGGTCGCAATCATTTGCGGAGATAGTCGACGAATCTTGCGTCCAACTCGGCATCTTCTTTTGACTGGCTCATCTTGCCGGTTGGGCGCAGAGCAAACCAGAGCACGATCCCGATCATCCCGCACCAGCCTAACAGGCGAACCACTGCAGCAATCCTCGTGTCGTAGTCGAGAACGCCGAGGCTGGTGAAGATGCGGAAGAAATCGTGCTCGGCGAATTCGGGGTCGCCGGTGGTGACCAGCGGCAGAATCTGCGCCCGCGCGTCGGCCATGTATGTTGCGGTGTAGAGCCAGTTCTCAAAAAAGAAGAAAAGGCAGAAAACGAAGCCGGTGGTCTGGCGCTCGGTGAAGAAATACGCCGCCAGAAGAAATGGCACGAGCCACTGGAGAAGCGTGCCTCCCCAAAGGCAGAGAGTGGGGCCGAACCAGCGAAAAAGATTGTGGCCGCCTTCGTGGACAACCAGATTCGCCAAGTCGATGAAGAGCATGTCGCCGTGGGCGCGGAATGCGTAGGTGAGGAACCCGGCATAAAAGATGAGCCACGCAACCTGGGCTGGCCGCGAAACCGGCTGCCAGGGTTTGTCGAAGAGTGGACCGGCGAAAATTGATTGTCGCGAATCGGCGGCGAGTTGGGTCATGCGTGCGCTTTCGGATCGTTGTTCTCGGATCGTTGTTCTCGGATCGTTTTTTCGGTTCGTTGTTTCGATTAGCCGCGTCTGCGTGCGATGCGCAGCGCACCCAGGACTGGCTCTACGACTTCCTCATGGAGTGCCACGCGTGAGCGAATCCTGCAAACCTGATTGTAGAAAACTTCGCGCACCAGGGATGAGTGACGAAAGACGCCTCCCGCCATGGCCAGCGGTACTCCGTCGTCATTTCCGAAGAGTTTACTTATGACAATTTCAGCAAGGTTTGCGAGTTCGAATCCGGCTTCGGTCAGGGCTTGTCGCGCGATGGGGTCGCCAGCGTCGGCCATTTTTATCACGGTTGGAAAGAATGCGGCGAAATCGGGGTCGGAGTTGGCGGCGCGGACGAATTCGTCGAAGGAGCGGGCATTGCGAACCTGCATCAACTGTTCGAGGAGTGGTGGCATTGTGGTGGCTTTGTCTGCTGTGCGCAGGGCTTCACGCACGGCTTTAAGACCGATCCAGTGGGCGGAGCCTTCGTCAGAGATGGCAAATCCCCAACCGCCGGCGCGCGCTGTGCTTCCCTGCTGTCCACGGCCATAGGCGAAAGAACCGGTGCCTGCGATTACGATCACCCCCGGGCCTTCGCTGAAGGCGGCTTCGAGCGCGATTGGCATGTCGCCGACTACTGCGACTTCGCCTGGGATTACTTCGGCAACGATTGTGCGGATGATGGCGGCGACGTTTTCGCGGCCGGCCCCGGCTACGCCGATGCAGGAGCGGTGCAATTCTGCTGGTACGATCTTCGCGGTGTTGCAGGCTTCATGGATAGCCTTATGCAGGGATTCTCGGGCCACGGTTTCGCCTACGCGCGTGAGGTTGCTGGGCCCGGTTTCGACGGTTGCGAGGAGTGAGCTTTCGTCTCCGATGGCGCATGTGGTTTTGCTACCGCCGCCGTCGATGCCGAGGTAATAGGCCACGCGTTAGTTCTACCATATGAGATTTTGACGTGCCGGAGCATCCCGGCTGCGTGGCGTTGACGCGCAATGTCTTTGCGCCTTGCGCGAGAGCTTTTAACCGCACAGTACGCGAAGAGCGGCCGCGAAGGTCGCGAGAAGAAGCCGGCGTGGCACCGAGCGCGCCTCTAAAGACTCACTCGCGTGTCTCGAGGATTGCCGCCATAATTGAAACGGACGAAATGACAATTCAAATTTCTGAACTCGACAATCACCGTGACGCGCGGGGCTCCAGCTTTGCACTGCCGTCGCCAGCGCTCGATTTTCTGGGGCGGGTTTGCGATTTGCATCTGGCTTCGACCGGTCCCGGCGCGGTACGCGGCAATCATTATCACTTGCACAAGCGCGAGGCGATCGTCGTTTTACCAAGCGCTGCGTGGTCACTTCACTGGGACGAAGGCGAGGGCACAACGGTGCAGCATCGCACCTTCGACGGGGACCGCGCGGTGATGGTACTGGTTTCTCCGGGATGCTCGCATGCAGTGCGCAATGACGGAGCGGGGCTTTTGTGGCTGGTGGCGTGCTCGTCGGAAGCGTACGATCCAGCGACGGTTGTGGCGCGAAAAGTTGTGTAACAGTTTTCCCATAACGCATGGGCCTGGATAAACTCGATCTCGCAATCATCGCGCTTTATCTGGTCGGAATCACTCTGTTCGGGCTGCGCTTCCGCAAGCGGCATCGCTCGTTGCGCGATTACTTTCTGGCGGGACGCGATATTCCGTGGTGGGCGATTACGCTGTCGATTGTCGCGGCGGAAACCAGCACGCTGACGATTATCAGCATTCCGGGACTGGCCTACGACACGAACCTTACGTTCCTGCAAGTAGTGATGGGATACGTTGCCGGCCGGGTGGTGATCAGCATTGTGCTTCTGCCGCACTATTTTCGCGGCGATCTCTTTACAGCTTACGAGTTGATCGAGCGGCGCTTTGGACGCGGGCTGCGTTCGCTGACTGCGGGCCTTTTTCTGCTGACGCGCGGCGCCGCAGAAGGTGTGCGGGTTTACGCGGTAGCCATTGTGGTTGCGATTGCTCTGGGGACGGGCGAAGTGGCGTCCATTGCAATCATCACGGCGTTGACGTTGATCTATACCTTCGAGGGCGGTTTAGCGGCGGTGATCTGGACCGATGTGGTGCAAACCTTTATTTATGTTGGGGGCACGCTTGTAGGGCTGTATACGATTCTTCACCTTGTTCCCGGGGGATGGAGTGCAATTCACTTTGCGGCGGCGAGCGCAGGCAAGCTGCAGGTTTTCGATTTCCGGCCGACATTCTGGATTCCGTACACGTTCTGGGCGGGTGTGATTGGCGGAACATTCTTTACAGTGGCGAGCCACGGAACCGACCAGCTCATTGTGCAGCGGTTGCTGGCGGCGCGCAGCCAGCGGCAGTCGGCGGCTGCTCTGATTTCGAGCGGCGTCGCGGTTATGTTTCAGTTTGCGCTGTTTCTGATCGTGGGAGTGATGCTGTGGGCATACTATCGCGTGCCTTCGGGAAATTTTGGGAAGCCGGATCGAATTTATCCCATGTTTATTGTAAGCCGCATGCCGCACGGGATTTCAGGGTTGCTGATTGCGGCTATTCTTGCGGCTGCGATGTCGAATCTGAGCGCGGCGCTGAATGCTTTGTCGTCGAGTTCGATTGTTGATTTCTATGTGCGCTTTCGTCCGCAGACGGATGAACGGCGGCGGATGCAATTGTCGCGATTGTCGACCTTCATTTGGGCGCTGATTTTATTTTCGCTCGCGGTGCTCTCGCTGCACAAAGTTGGACGAGTGGTGGAAGTGGGATTGCAGATCGCGTCGGTTGCTTACGGGGCGTTGCTTGGAGTTTTCCTGCTGGGTGTGCTGACGCGGAAAGCGAACCAGCGCGGGGCCATGGCGGGGATGGTGTTTGGGTTCAGCGTGGGATTGTATCTATGGCTCGGAACCCATGTTCCCTGGACGTGGTGGGTGATGATTGGGGCGGTAGCGACTTTTGCGACAGGATACGTGGCTAGCCTTGCGATGCTGGAGTAGTCTTTTTCCGCGTCACGTATACTGACTCACTCTCCGATGACTGAATTGTCTCAACCAAGAGTGGCCCGCCCCGAGCTTTCCCGCGAGCTTGGGGTGAGTCATGCCTCGGCGGTTGTTGTCGGCACGATTATCGGCAGCGGGATCTTTCTCGTTCCCGCGGAGATGATGCAGGCGGTCGGTTCGGCGCGGCTGGTTTATCTGGCCTGGCTGGTCGGCGGGTTGCTGTCTTTTTTTGGCGCGCTCACCTATGCCGAACTGGGCGCCATGAAGCCGCAGGCCGGGGGCGAATATGTTTACGTGCGCGACGCTTACGGTCCACTGGCTGGCTTTCTCTATGCATGGACGTGGTTCGTCATTGCGAAGCCCGCTTCGATCGCAACCATCGCAACCGGGCTGGTGCGCATTCTGGGAACATTCCCAGCTTTCTCGTTTTTTTCTGCGAACGTTATTTCCTTCCCTTTTTCTGTGAGCTGGGGTCAGCTGGTGGCGATCGCCGCCGCGATTCTGATTTCGTTTCTTAACTACCTGGGCGTCAAAAAAGCAGGGGAGTTCCAACTCGTCTTCACGCTGCTGAAGGTTGTCATTATTCTTGGCATCGTAGTGATCTGCTTTGCCGGCGCCAGCCGCGTCGCGAACCATGGTTGGAGTAACTTTGCCGGTGTTTTCACGGGAGCAAGGGGTGGAATCGCCGGCTTCATGGCCGCCCTGGTGGCGGCGTTGTGGGCCTACGACGGATGGAATGATCTGAACATGGTTGCCGGCGAAGTGAAGCAACCGGAGCGAAATATTCCCGTCGCGCTGATCGCGGGAGTTGCGACTGTCGGCTTGCTTTACGTTCTGATGAACGCCGCGGTTCAGTATGTACTCCCGGCGAGTGCCGTCGCTCACTCGCTGCGACCGGCCTCCGATGCACTTGCCCTGGTCATGGGAAGGGCGGGCGCGAGCCTCGTCTCAGTGGGCATGGCGATTTCGATGCTGGTTACATTGAACGGCACTATCATGAGCGGCGCGCGCATTCCTTACGCCGTGGCGCGCGATGGATATTTTTTCCCGGCATTGGCGGAGGTGCATCCGCGGTTTCACACGCCATCGATGGCGATTGTGGTACAGGCGGGGTTGTCGATTATATTGCTGCTGCTGGGGGGAAATTTCCGGCAGCTTTTTTCGCTTTCGATTTTTGCCGAGTGGCTCTTCTATATGATCGCGGGCAGTACAGTGTTCGTGTTTCGCTGGCGGGACCCTGAAGTGCCTCGGCCTTATCGCATGTTCGGCTATCCGATCGTTCCACTGCTTTTCGTTTTGGTGGCCGCCATTCTCCTTTATTACACCTTCCGCGGCGAGTGGCCGAACTCCTTTTATGGATTGCTGGTCATTGTGGCCGGAATACCGGTTTTTGCATGGTTTCGCTGGCGGAACCGGGCGTTGAGAAGGTTGTAATCCGCTAATCGTATGGTACTTCCCTGGCCAAAACCGGAGCTTAGACCGTTTTGGGACCAGTCTTAAAACCGGGGTGCGTTGGTTACTTTGGTTCAAGAGCCGTGGACACGTTTTCCCGCTATCCTTTCTCCCGTAATCTAAAGTTCCATCGTGGTCCGCTCCCTCGGCCAGGATCCCATTGGAGCTTAAGGCATGTCTGCGTCTCCACAGGTTTTTCAGCTCGCTCTACTGCCCGAGCGCAAGATTGATCGGCGGGCAGTCGCGGTCGGCTACATCTTTCTTGTGCTGATGCTGCTGATGGTGATCAACATAAGCCTTCTGTTTCCCGGACGGATCGAGCTCAAGCAGTATCGGGTGACCTCGCTGATTCCACTTCCGGCGATGAAGCCCGAGCCTCCGCCGGAGCCGGTAAAAATAGAGCCAGTCAAGGCGAAGCTGCTTCCGCCGGAGCCGGTGAAAGCAGAGCCGAAGTTAGTGGTGCCGAAAGAAGTGCGACTAGTTCCCAAACCCGAAGCGGTGGAAGCGCCGAGGGTTGTCATTAATCAATTCGCCGCGCCGGAACTGAAGATGGTTGCGGACAATCCCAAGCCACGCTTGTTACATACCGGAGACTTTGCCGGAAGTTCTGTTGCTCCCACGGTGAAGGCTATGGTGCAGGATGTGCAGACCGGAGGATTTGGCGATCCTAATGGCTTAAAAGGATCTGGGAAGGAAGCCGCGAAGTTGTATGCGGCGCAGACCGGCTCGTTTGAGATGCCCGTAGGCCCGGGACAAGGCAACGGCTCAGGCGGGGCGAAAGGGATCAAGGGGACGGTGGCGAGCGCCGATTTTGGAAACGGAATCGCAACCACGGCACGCGGCAATCGCGGTACGGTTGCGACTGGAGCCTTTGGAACGGAACAACTGGTTCACGGCACGAAAATCGCGCAGGCGGATTCCGGTCCCGCGAGCGTACCGGTAGAAATCACGTTTAAGCCGAATCCGGTTTATACCGATGAAGCGCGCAACCTCAAGCTGGAAGGCGAAGTTCTGCTGGAAGTGAGGTTCAGCGCTGATGGGACGCTGCACGTGAATCGCGTAGTGCAAGGCCTAGGACATGGCCTGGATGAAGCGGCGGTAGCGGCGGCTGACAAGATGCGATTCAAACCGGCGCTTCGCATGGGGCAGGCGGTGGATTCGACGGCAATTGTGCACGTGCTGTTTCAGATGGCGTACTAAAGTTTGGTTTTGGTGAGGGGCGTCAGTCGCGGGTTTCATTTTGTGGACTTGAACGTGCGAGACGAGTTGAGCTAGCTGGCTTTGGAACGGAGTGCTCAGAGACAGGTTGCGCGGGAAGAAGAGAAGGATTTATGCCAAACTGGAAACGGATTTTTACGGCGGCGGTGCTGATTTCATCGAGCGCGGTCGCACAGCAGCCAGCGGATTCGCAAACTTCGCCCCAGGATGATGCTGCCCGGAGCGCGCAAATGCCGGCTCCGCCAGCGTCCTCTTCCGCGAGGTCCAATGCTCCGCAAGGGGCCCTTCATCCGACCACGCTCACGGTGCAGACAGCCGCGCCCGAGCCGCCGCCCGCGACCATGGATCAGGTTGTAGATCGCTTTCTCGAGCGTGAGCACGGTCTTATCAAATTCCTCGCGAACCGTACACCTGTAGTTGAGACTTACCTGCAGAATCTGACGGCCGATCCGGTGCTCGGACCGGTGCCGAGCGCAGACCATTATTTTCTTGGCCGCATCGACATGGGCGAGACCGTCGACCGCAAAGATTATTTAAAAGATGACGATCACAGCATGCAGGCGCGGCTGATGGGCGGCTTTCACAAGCTGTTCACGCTTCAGTATCAGCCGGTCGGTTTTGCCTGGATGGTGTATGCGGACCGCACGGACTTTGACCGTGAGCACTATGACTTCCATTTTGTGCGGCGCGAGTTTCTCGGTGACGTCCGCTGCTTCGTGTTCGACGTCACTCCGAAAAAAACCGCGGGCAAAGGCCGTTTCCTGGGGCGCGTGTGGGTGGAAGACCATTCCTACAACATTGTGCGCATGAACGGCACATATTCTCCGGCGCCGAAAAATTCCTACTTCTTCCACATGGATAGCTGGCGGCTGAATCTCACGCCGGGCTACTGGATTCCCTCTTACATTTACAGCGAAGAAGGCGACTTCAGTGCGGGAGCAAAGAACCGGATCGCATTCAAGGCGCAAACCCGCATTTGGGGATACGACCTCAAGAAGGAAAGCAAAGACGACGAACTCACGCAGATTCGCGTGGACAGCGTGAAGGATGAAAGCGCGGCGGCGCAGGATGCATCTCCGCTGCAGGCTGAGCGGGAGTGGCAGCAGGAGGCGGAGGATAACGTCATCGACCGGCTTACGACCGGCGGCTTAGTTGC
>Ga0070731_10002297_pt1 | contig 18406 bp, 19 predicted proteins | sample Coa_R1_2_FD_66448 | JGI IMG/M metagenome (GOLD analysis project Ga0070731, IMG submission 66448) | Surface soil microbial communities from Centralia Pennsylvania, which are recovering from an underground coalmine fire - Coalmine... | ecosystem: Environmental > Terrestrial > Soil > Unclassified ... | reverse complement strand
TTTAAAGACGGCAGCTACAAAGTGACCAACATCCCCGAAAAGCAGTATTTCGAAAATAGCGCCTGGGTAGGGATTGCTGATAAGACCACGATCCTAAACGTCGTCTATAAAAACAAAGAGACCCATCAAGCCTGGGGTAAACGCTTCATCGTCGACAAGTTCATCCTCGACAAAATCTATCGTTATTTTGACGAGGGCATGGAACTACAATACATTTCCACCCACCCACAACCGGTCGTCGAGCTCCAGTTCACCCCTCAGCCGCGTCAGAAGGTGAAGAACCTCCTGTGCGCTCTAAAAGAGATCCCCGTCAAAGGGGCCCATACTCGCGGTATCCGTCTAGCTACCCAAAAAGTAAAAAAAGTCATCTTAAGTAAATAACAACTAGTTACTTAAGCGTTTAATTCTCTTCTTCATGAGTTATAGAACATAGTTCTATAACTCATGTTTGTGCTAGAATGTGAGTTATAGAACTGAGGTCTATAACGCATGCCGTGGAACTGGGAACTGCCTAATTGGCCCCAATTTACCTATAACCCCAATCCTATATCCCAAATGGAAAAGAAATTTCTTTTGGGATCTGGCAGCGCATGGGCGTTTCTTAAAAACATCACCGAACGAGAATACAATCAATTTATCGTAGAAATTCTCAGTGTGGAAGGCATGGAAAGCGCGAGAATCGAGGGAGAAATCCTCGATAGAGAAAGCTTGCAATCGTCCATCAGGCACCACTTTGGATTTAATAATTCTCGAAAAGTCGAATCGAAAAAAGAATCTCACATGGCAAAGCTTCTGTGTAACGTCTATGAATCCTTTGATAAGCCATTGACCCATGAAATGCTTTGGAAATGGCATCAAGAATTATTCCGTGACGCGTCCCACATCGAAGAGCGTGGAAAATACCGCACGCACAAGGAACCGATGCAGATTGTTTCGAGTCAGTATGGCTCTCGCACCGTTTTCTTTGAAGCTCCCCCTTCAACAAAAGTTCCTGATGAAATGGAGGCATACATTCATTGGTTTAACACTACAAGAGCATCAGGACCCATTCTGGGACGGGCAGCCATTGCCCATGTCTATTTTGAAAGCATTCACCCCTTTGAAGATGGCAATGGAAGAATAGGGCGTCTACTCGTTGAAAAGGTCCTTTCTCAAGAAGTGGGTCGGCCGACATTAATCGCAGTTTCCAAAGTGCTAGAAAAGCGAAAAAAGGAATACTACGCTTCTCTTGAAAAATGTAACCGAACATTAGATGTAGAGCATTGGGTGGAATTTTTCGCTCAAGCCATCTTACAAGCCCAAGAAGATTCGATGCATCTTCTCTATTTCTTGATTGAAAAAGCTAAATTGCTCACCTCTCTTTCGGGTCAACTCAATGAACGCCAGGAAAAAGTGCTATTGAGAATGTTCGCTGAAGGACCAAGCGGCTTCAAAGGCGGACTCAGTGCTGAAAATTATATTGCCATTACCAAGACGTCTAGGGCTACTGCCACACGCGATTTAATGGATTTGGTGGAGAAAGGAGCTCTGATAAAAACGGGGGAGCTGCGCCATACGCGCTATTGGTTAAATCTCCAGAAGAAAAATAATTAACCTATGCCAGCCTGAACGATGTCATGCATGCGCAGGATGCCGACGGCTTTATCTTCATCGACGACAGGAAGCACCAAGACGAATTTTTTAGGATCACGCTGCATGAGCTTGAGGGCATCCCATGCTAAAGTGTCTTTTGCGACGGTAAGGGGCGTAGAGGTCATCAACTCTTTCATCGGTTTGTTTAAGACATCGGACCCATGTGCTTGCAGCGCGCGGCGTAGATCCCCATCCGTAAATATCCCGAGTAATCTCTGATCAGGATCTGTGATGAGAAGGGCTCCTAGTTTTTTATTGGACAGCTCTACTAGGCCATGGAGGAGTAGGTCATCGGGCTTTGCCAAAGGCAAATCTTTTTGCATGATCTCATCGACGGTGACCGTCATCTTCTTGCCGATAGCGCCGGAAGGGTGGTTTAAGACATAATCCGAGAGGTTGAACTGTTTGGCATGCATTAAGGCAACAGCGAGCAAATCTCCGCAGAGAAGCTGTGCGGCTGTCGATGTTGTGGGCGCTAGATCAAAAGGACAGAGTTCTTTTTCTACGGGAAGGTGCACGCTCAAATCGCAGATTTTAGCTAGGCGCGATGCGCTATTGGAGACCATCGCTGCAAGGCGCGTATTGCGCTTGCGAGCAAAGGGAACCAAATTGCAAAGCTCTTCGGTCTCTCCGCTGCGGCTGATCAGAACCAAGAGATCTTTGTCGGAAAGGATGCCGATATCTCCATGCAGAAAGTTGGTAGGGGGGAGGTAGAGCGCTTTTGTTCCTGTAGAGACCAGGGTCATGGCGATCTTGTCTGCGATGATGCCGCTTTTACCGACGCCTGTGAAAATGATGAGCCCTGTCGTCTGCAAGCATGCTTCGACCAGTCTTTCGATCTCTTCGGTATGAATCCGATCAAAATAATAATCGAGGTAGCGCTGCTGCTTTTCTAAAAGCTCTCCTATAACCTCTTCTTGCACTTTCATTGTGGGCCATGTCCTAATCTTCTTGGCCTAGTATACGCAATAGGGCTTTTTGCTTGAAGTCTTCCGAGAAAAGACTTAAAAAATCAAATTATCACTTAACAGATAGGGTCCTATGAATCAGGCAAAAATTCCCATCGCGGTCGCTTATGGAGATGGCATAGGTCCAGAAATCATGTCAGCCGTTCTGCTTATCCTCGAGGAATCCGGCGCTCCTTTGCAGCCCCATGTGATTGAAATCGGTGAAAAGATATTTTTAAAAGGGATCCCCACGGGCATCGAACCGTCTTCTTGGGAGACGATCCGCCGTGCCAAAGCTTTTCTTAAGGCCCCCATCACCACTCCTCAAGGAGGTGGGTTTAAGAGTTTAAACGTGACTGTACGCACGACGATGGGGCTATATGCCAATGTGCGCCCCTGCGTCGCTTATGCTCCTTTTATCAAGACAAAGCATCCCAAAATGGATGTCGTGATCGTTAGGGAGAATGAAGAGGACCTCTATGCGGGAATTGAATACCGCCAGTCCCCCGATGTCTGCAAATCCTTAAAACTGATCTCTCGGCCGGGGTCTGAAAAAATCATACGCTACGCTTTTGAATATGCCCGTCATTACAACCGAAAAAAAGTGACGTGCTTTATGAAAGACAACATCATGAAGATCAGCGATGGACTTTTCCATCAGGTCTTCGACGAGATCGCTAAAGAATACCCAGGAATAGAAAATGAGAGCTGGATCGTCGATATTGGAGCGGCCAAGCTCGCCGATACCCCCGAAATCTTCGATGTGATCGTCATGCCGAACCTGTATGGAGATATTCTCTCGGATGTCGCTGCGCAGATCTCTGGGTCTGTAGGCCTCGCTGGTTCTGCCAATATTGGCGCTCACGGAGCGATGTTCGAAGCGATCCATGGATCAGCTCCACGCCGCGCAGGACAAAATCTGGCCAACCCTTCCGGCCTTCTCCTCGCCAGTATCGCAATGCTCGTCTATCTCGGTGAAAATGCAGCTGCAGAGCGCATCCACAATGGCTGGCTGCGAACCATCGAAGAAGGGATCCACACTTATGACATTTTCAATGAAAAGACGAGCAAAGAAAAAGTGGGGACCAAAGAATTTGCCCAGGCTGTGGTGAAAAATTTAGGAGAAAAACCTCGAGAACTCCAGTCCATCTCTTATAAAGGCACGAGCAAATTCTCCGCCCTTGTCCAACGCAAAATAGCGAAAGAGGTCACACGCGAGCTCGTGGGGGTGGATATTTTCGTCTATTCTCAGGATACAGCAGAAAGTTTTATCAAACTCACGCCCTCGCATGCCTGGAGCCCATTGACATTGCAGATGATCAGCAATCGCGGAGCGAGGGTGTGGCCCCATGGCCATCCTGAGACCTTTTGCGTCGATCAATGGCGGCTGCGCTTTATGCACAAGGACAGAAAGTCCCCTGTGACCCATCCGGAGATTCTCAAAATGCTCCAACAGGTGCATGACAAGGGCTATGATGTCATAGGCACAGAGCACCTCTATCTTTTCGAGGGGACCCCTGCTTTTTCAGCTCCGGAAGGATGAACCTTTTCCTTAAGCAATTAAGCCTTTTGCGTGAGGTTTTTCATCCTAATTAAGACTAAATACGATTTTAAGAGCATCTTCGACAGCCTTCATCGTTTCTAGATCTATACTGTCAATTTTTTGAGTTAATCTAGATTTATCAATAGCTCTGCATTGATTGAGCAAGATCTTGCCTGGCTTTCCACTCACAGTAACTTCTACTTCGAAAGGATAGATGTTTTTGATTTTACTAGTGATTGGAGCCACAATAACAATAGGAGAATTTTCGTTTCCTATATCGTTAGAAACAATTAAGGCAGGCCTTGTTTTTTTTGTTTCTGAACCAACAGTAGGATCAAAATTGACCCAATAGATTCCACCTCGTTTAGGGAAATCTTTATTTTTACCACTCATCGGAGCCATCGCTAATGGTGCTTTCCCATTCATCCATAGCTTCGCGTTGTCCTTCATCTTTACTAGCTGAAAGGTAAGCTTTTCTCAGCTCTTCTTTTTTAGATTCTAATTCTTTGCGAATGGCATCGCTAACAAATTGGCTCATTTCGCGCCTCTTTACATAGGTATGCAAATCCTGCGAAATATCCACTGGAATGGAAAATGTTTGATTGATTCTTTTGGATTCTTGTTTCTTCATGACTTCATGATACCACAAGCCTATTAATTATGTAATATGTAATCAATAATATTTAAAGATTATCAACATAAATGACTGATAACCAGTGCATTATGAGAATCGTTCACAAGACGATTGATTGGGAACTGATTGCCGCGGCAAACCTAATCTAATTTTACGTCTTCTTCCAGGTGTTTTTTAAGAGCGCCGAGGAAGCTGCATCCATACATGCCATCGAGCACGCGGTGGTCGAACGTGAGCGAAACATGCATCATAGAGCGCACGCCGAAGGCGTCCTGCTCCAGGGGCACGACTTTTTTGTGGATCGCTCCGATCCCGACGATGGCCACTTCTGGGTAGCGGATAATGGGGACGCCGATCAGAACGCCCGACATGCCGAAATTCGTCATGGTGATCGTTCCTTCCGTGACATGGTCGTGGGTAAGTTGGGAGGCTTTGGCCTTTTGAGAGAGCTCCCCTACGGCCTTGGCGATGTCTGTCAATCCCATACGCTGGCAGTGTTTGATGACGGGGACCATGAGTCCTTGATCGACGCTGACTGCGATGCCTAGATTGACAAAGCGTTTCACGAGGATCGTATCGCCCTCAAGGGAAGAATTGATTAAGGGGTATTCTTGCAGGGCTTTGACAAGGGCGCGCGCCACAAAACTGGTGATAGTGAGCTTACAACCCTGTTTAGCGAGAAATGCTTCTTTTTCGCGTTGGATGAGTTTGAGGGCCGAGGTCACATCGATTTCGGTCACCAGGGTAGCGTGAGGTGCCTCATAGAAAGAACGGGTCATATTATCTGCAATCGCCTTGCGCATACCGGTCATCTTCAATCTTTCGATCTCAGCTGAAGATGACAAAGAAGGCATCACCACTTTTCTGGCGGCTATGGGACATTTAGGCTGTGAAGCGCGGCGCTCTACGTATAATTCCAAATCGCGTTTTGTGACGCGGCCTGCATTGCCTGTGCCAGAAATCTTATCGAGCTCATCTAAAGGAATCCCTTTTTCACGGGCAAGACGCAGCAAGGCGGGAGAAAAGAAGTCTTTCATCCCCTGCTCTTCCGTCGCGTCTGCTTCCTTGGCCAAAAAGGGCTGGGAAGGATCTGGCGCTGCGGCAGATTGTTCACTACCCGAGGCGATAATAGCCAGAAGCTCGCCGACTTTTAATTCTTGGTCGATCTGCGCGCAAATCTGCTTCAGCACTCCGGAGGTCGGCGAAGGGATTTCGCTATTCACTTTATCTGTAGACACCTCGAGCAGAGGTTCGTCGAGCTCGATGTATTCTCCGGGTTGTTTGAACCAGCGCACCACGGTAGCCCCTAGGATGCTCTCCCCGAGTTTTGGCAAGGTAATTTTTATCTCTTCACTCATTTTCTATCCTTTAGAAGCTGTCCTAAACCCTGCAATATGCGTAATAAATGCATCCCAATGGGTTTTTCCAAATGAAATCTTTAGTTCCATCTTCACGGGAAAGATGGGCAGGGCAGCCTGGAAAGACCGCGGCAGTTTCACCTCATCTTTTGTCGTACAGAGTATGCACTCTGCCCCCTTTTTTTCACACTCATCTATGAAGCGGCGCAATTGTTCTTCTTCAGGGCTGCAATGATCGAGGAGCAGTAGCGTATCCACAATATCCATTTTTAAAGACCTAAGCATCTCCAGGAAACGTTCAGGGCGTCCAATCCCGCAATACACGCCGACGCGCTTTCCTTGCATCTTTTCTATTTCTAGCGGCTGGACATAAACGCCTATCATCGGCGCCTCTGTATATTTTTTCAGTTCGCGCTGCACTTTTTCCCACTGGGAAGAATCGCTCACATGGTTGCAGACGATGAGATGCGTTTCACTCAGGCGGGAAGGCAGATCTCGCAGACACCCGCGTGGTAAAAACCTGCCCTGCGAGAGCGGATCTTTTCCATCTACAATGACAACTTCAAGGTCTCTTACCAATCTCCGGTGCTGCATACCGTCATCTAAGATCAGACATTCAGCCCCTTCCTGGATCGCTCTGCGCCCCGCTTCTACACGATCAGAGCCCACCCATACATCGGCCAGTGTCTCTCGCCCCAAATAATAGGGTTCATCTCCACATACATTCGGAGCGTACGCCGGCTGTCCCTGGCTGGCGACTTTGAGCACCTTTCCCGAACGCTCGATCTCCGAACGAAATCCACGCGATAAAATCGCCGTCTTGCACGATCCTTGCAGCGCGCGGGTCAGCATATGCACAACGGGCGTCTTTCCTGTTCCGCCCACGACGATATTGCCGATGCTGATCACAGGAACCGATAGCTGAGTAGAAGACAGCCATTTCTTAGCATATGCCAAATGGCGCAGTCCCACGCCGGCGCGAAACGCATAACTCAACACAGACAATCCCCCTCTGACAAAAACAGACGAGGGACGGCGCTCTGTCATCACATCCAAAATGTACTGCATCAAAGGCATAATAAAAAAATTTAAATATTCATCCATTTTACCAGAAATAGCCAATTTGAGCGATGGCATTGTAAATTTCTTTACAGACGAGCAGGGATCAGTAATTAAAAATTGTAAAATAAAATTTAAATATAACGAATAATCCCTAAGGAATGGAAAAATGTCTCACATCGGATAGATTGGGACGCGAAGGGTTTTTTGATGAAGTATAAAAAGCACGGATGAGTTGAAAAAAGTCACCAGACAGATGTCCGGTCGCGCCAAAACGTGCCAGCTTCGTATTGACTTTTTCTTGTTGAGGATGTTTGACCAAATAGGTTCCCCAGACTAATTTTTGCGTTAGCGAAAAAAACCATGCGCCGCCAAATAGCAGCATACCGCTTGTTGCTGCAGGAATTCCAAGGGCCATACTCACTCCTTTTCCCAGAAGATCTCCCATGCAGCCTAATCGATGTAAAGCCCCTGCCACTTTTTGCGCTATAAATGCACATCCTTGCATGAGAGCTTGTCCCAATTTGGAAACAGTAAAAGGAACAATGCCTAAGGTCAATGCTGCAGCGGATTTCACATAAAGCTTTACACCTTTGATTTTTTTATCAGGATCCGCAAGCGAGATCATCTGATCGGAGATTTTAGAAATGAACGGGGTTTTCTGCAGGGGAACCGAAGCAGTTTGACTCTCAATCGTTTGAAAAAACACAGGAGAATACTGCGTACAGGAATTGATCTCTAAATCGTCCATAAAAAACCTCGTTTTGAAGAAGGATACCGGAGCATGAGTATAATTTCTAAGAAAAAATAGGTAAGTGTCAATAGACCTCTTGCATAACTTAAGTCTTCGTCAATTTTAGGGATTATTTTGACCGATTTTCGATTCTTTTTGCGGGGGTTGTATCAAACTTCGTATACTACCCCCGCAAAAAGAATCGAAAATCGGCTCAAAAGAACCCCAAAATTGACAGAAGCTTAAGTTAGCAAGAGGTCTAATAATCCAGGATCAACCAAATAATCGCATGAGGTAAAGCAAGAAGAATATTGCTCAATACGGGAAATCTAGCGCGAGCTACTTCTGTCGTAGTTATTTTGACACAGGACGCTAGGGTGTCTAAAAGATCTTCCGTCTGGAGCAACTCGGATCGGATGGGCTCCAAATCTGTGCGTCTTTGACTCTCTTCTGAATTCATGGAAAAGGAGCGCACAAACAGGATGGACCTGCGTATGGACTTGGATCCCAGAACGGTGACCTGTAATCTGGCAGTGAGCATGTTACTGCGTATTTTTTCGATTTCTTGATAGAGGGTAACAAATTCTACAACGACTTCTTCTTGAGCGAGAGGCTTTTTTTCTGAATCAAAGCAATTTTTTTGGGCAAATGCACGCAAAATATCCAGCACGTGCTGATTGACTTTGATTAAAATTTCTCTTCTTTCAGGAACGCTTTTCCATGCATTTTCGATGGTCGTTTCTTGTTGGATGCTGCTCGCTGCATCTTTTAAAAACTCGCCTTGCTCCCCTAATCCCGCTATTCTTAAAGTCATCAGGACCTCGAATAAGAAGACAATTTAATTTTTCTCACACGCAGCTGACGCGGGTTGCAGAGCGAAAAGACGCTTTTCTACCATTTCGATGACGATATGAATCGCTGTCATATGCGCTTCCTGAATCCGATCGGAATAGCGAAACCCGGAAACGATCCATTCCAGATCGTTCATTCCTTTTAATTTCCCGCCTGTCTTACCTAAAAAGGCAACAGTCTTTAAACCGCATTCTTTTGCCCGTTCAAAGGCTTTGAGGAGATTGACGGAATTTCCACTGGTCGTAAGTCCGATGAAAAGATCCCCGGGTTGTCCTAACGCCTCTACTCCACGCGCGAAGACCTCTTCAAATCCCAGATCGTTGCCGGTACATGTCAAATGTCCAGGACAGGAAAGTGCAATGGCTGGCAAGGGACGCCGCTTTTCGCGAAAGACCCCTGTGAGCTCTTCGGCAAAATGCATCGCATCGCAAAGACTTCCGCCATTTCCCGCGATGAGGAGTTTGCTTCCATTTTGAAAACACTCCGCAACCCATTCGCTGAGGGTATGAATAAACTGCACGCTATGCGCTTCTTTCAAGTAGCATATGGCGCGCAGAGCATCATCTATTGCATTCTCGATCTCATCGTGCATGGTAGCCTCGCGAACAATTTTTGCGCGATTATATCGACTCTGGATTTATTAAACATTGCAAAATCATGCGTGCCATTTGTATCATCAAAAAAAAGGAAACTCCGTGACACTCAACATTGCTCTAGTAGGCGCAACAGGCGCCGTCGGTCAAGAGATACTGCATCTTCTTGAAATAGGAAACATTCCCACGCCCAAGCTGCGCTGTTTTGCTTCGCAGCGCTCCCAAGGGACGACGATTGTCTTTAAAGGACAAGAGATCCCTCTAGAAATTCTTACGCGCAACGCTTTTACCGGATGCGACATCGCGCTTCTCTGCGCAGGAGGGAAAATTTCCAAAGAATGGGTCCCCTTCGCTTTGCAAGAAGGTGCGCTTGTCATCGATTCGAGCTCGTACTTCCGGATGGATCCCCATGTTCCGCTGATCATCCCTGAGATCAATCCGCATGCGCTGGAATCGCATCATCGCCTCATCGCCTCTCCCAATTGCAGCACGACGATCATGCTCATGGCGCTTGCCCCTTTGCATCGGCGGGTTCCCATTAAGCGCATCGTGGCCGCCACCTATCAGGCAGCGAGCGGAGCGGGGGCGCAGGCGATGCACGAATTGAAGGAAGAGACGCGCTGCCACCTCGATCAGCATCCTTTTGAACGGAGCGTCATACCGTTTCCTTATGCTTTCAACTTATTCACGCATAATTCTGCTTTGACCGAAAGCGGATATGTGGAAGAAGAATTGAAAATGCTACACGAGACGAGAAAAATTTTGGAAGATGACAAGATCCAGGTCCATGCGACATGCGTGCGTGTTCCGATTTTGCGCGCGCATTCCGAGGCGCTCAATGTCACTTTTCACGACAGATTAAGCGTCGAGGAGGCCTATGCCATTCTACAGAATGCACCGGGTGTCACTATTTTGGAAGACCGGGCGAAGAATCGATTCCCGATGCCCATCGACGCGATGGGACAGCATACCGTCTACTGTGGGCGGATTAGAGAAGACCATTCCTGTCCGAATACTTTGGATTTATGGGTCGTAGGCGATCAATTGCTCAAGGGCGCTGCCTTGAATGCTGTGCAAATATTACAGTCTGTAATTAAAGCGTAATATTATTTATCAAAAATCAATAATGCAAATAGTTAAAAAAATATATATATTGACTCATTTGGGACTCATTGGGGGCTCATTTGGGAAAGGAATTTACTTGGCTCCTTTTTTTGCATATAATGGTTTTTAAGGATAAACGATGATACTCGAAGTTGAAGCAGTCTCAAAAAAATATGTGCATGCAGGCAAAACAGCGCATGCTCTCAAAGATGTCTCTTTGTGCATTGAGAAAGGAGATGTCTATGGGATCATTGGCTTAAGCGGAGCAGGCAAGTCGACGCTGATCCGCTGTCTTGCAAAGTTGGTAACGCCGAGTTCTGGGCGTATTCTCTTCCATGGCAATGACATCGCGCATATGGACAAAACGACTTTGCGCACCTTTCGCAAGAATATCGGAATGATTTTTCAGCATTTTAATCTGCTCAGTTCCCGCACCGTTGCTGGCAATATTGCCTATCCCTTGGAAATCGCTGGCGTTCCTCGAGAAGAACAAAACAGACGCATCGATGAGCTTCTGGGGCTTGTGGGGCTGCAAGAGAAAAAAGAGGCGTACCCTGCACAGTTGAGCGGAGGAGAAAAGCAAAGAGTAGGCATTGCGCGGGCGCTCGCGAATAATCCCGAGGTGCTGCTCTGCGATGAGGCGACCTCCGCATTAGATCCTAAGACGACAAGAGAGATTCTAGATCTGTTAAATAACATTAATAAGAATTTGCATGTCACCATCGTACTCATCACTCATGAAATGGAAGTGATCAAGCGCATCTGCAATAAGGTGGCTGTCATCGACAAGGGGACCATTGTGGAAGAAGGTCTGGTCTCCGATGTATTTTGGGATCCCAAACATCCGATCACAAAGCATTTCCTTCAAAGCAGCTCACATGATCTGCCGGAAGAATTCTTTAAAGTGATCTCTGGGCAGCGCAAGCTTCTCAGACTGCGCTTTAAGGGCAAAGCGGCCGGAGAGCCCATTATTTCCCAAATTGTTAAAACCTTTCATGTGGATGCCAATATCTTATTGGGATGGATCGATAAATTAAAAACACTCATCATCGGTACGTTGATCATCGAACTCACGGGAGAGTCTGAGAATATCCGCAATGCGTTGCATTTTCTCGATCAAAACGCAGTGCACTATGAGGTCCTCGAAAAATGACGCCCGAAAATATCGATCTTGCCTTTTCCCTTTTGCCCTTGCAGTTATGCAATACCATTTACATGGTGTGCGTCTCCGCTTTTTTCGCCGTCCTCATCGGACTGCCGATTGGAATCGTTTTGACGATCGCTAGCAAAGGACATATCAAAGAAAATCTCAAACTGTACAAGATGTTAGAGACCCTTGTCAACATTGGACGCTCATTTCCTTTCGCGATCCTGATGGTAGCCCTTATTCCTGTCACGCGCTGGATCGTGGGAACGAGTTTAGGCACAACAGCCTCTATCGTTCCTCTGACAATCGCTGCTGCCCCTTTTATTGCACGACTTGTGGAGACCAGCCTTAAAGAAGTGGACCGCAATATTTTAGAAGCCGCTCTTGTGATGGGTTCGCGCACGCGCCATATCATCGCAAAGGTCCTTCTTCCAGAAAGCCTGCCTTCCATCGTGCAAGGGATTACGTTGACAGTGGTGAACCTCATTGGATACAGTGCCATGGCAGGGCTAGTAGGCGGCGGAGGATTGGGACAGGTGGCCATTCAATACGGCTACAACCGTTTTAATACCTTTATCATGACAGTCACCGTCATCCTTCTCATTGTTCTGGTACAGGTCGTTCAATGGATCGGCAATGGCATAGCCCATAGAATTATAAAAAAAAGAGGAAAAATAGGATGAAGACATTATTCGCTGCACTGACTGCTTCTCTGCTACTATCGTTCGGATGCTCCAAACCCAGCAACGGCTTAAAGGTTGCTGCTACAGCCGTCCCGCATGCGCAAATGCTCGAGTTCATCAAACCCGACCTCAAAGCACAAGGGATCGATCTTAACATCATTGTGACCGATGATTACAATATGCCCAACCGCGCCCTGGCTCAAAAAGAGGTCGATGCGAATTTCTTTCAGCATGTCCCCTTCTTAGACGAGCAAATCCGGCAATTCCATTATCGCATTGAAAATTTTGGTGCGATTGAAATCGAGCCTATGGGTATTTATTCGAAAAAAATCACTTCCCTTTCCGATCTTAAAAACAAGGCTGTCATCGCTGTGCCGAATGATCCTTCCAACGAAGCGAGAGCTCTGCTCCTCTTGCAGGATCAAGGGCTTATCACATTAGATAATCCCCAAAACTTGCATGCGACCGTTGCCAATATTAAAAGCAATCCCAAACAGCTCAAATTTATTGAAGTAGACGCCGCAATGTTACCCCGCTCATTGCCCGATGTCGATGCGGCAGTCATTAATACCAATTATGCCCTCGAGGCAAACATGAACCCTTCCACAGATGCTTTGGCCCTCGAGAGTAAAGATTCCCCCTATGCCAACATCCTGGCCATCCGGATCGGCGATGAGAACCGCCCTGATCTTAAAGCCCTTAAAGAGGCTATGACGTCGGACAAAATGCGCGATTTCATCGAAAAGACCTATAAAGGGGCTGTTCTTCCCGCTTTTTAAATATACACAACGTGTCTGAAAAATTGGTTTTTGACTGCGTCGGCTTTTTCTCAAAATTCTCATCTTCACTCGCGCCTTGTGTACGCACAATGGTCGCTCGTTCCAGATCAGAATTTTGAGAAGCCTTCTTGTCAAATTCCCAATTTTTCAGACACGTTGTGTATAAGCTTAATTTACATAGGACTACCGATTATTCTGTGATTAGAGTGCGCGCGAATGCTAACGCATCTTCTTCTTTTGAAATGGAGTAGTCTGGTATTACGCCTGTGCCTTCCCAATTTCTACCAGTATGAGGATTGATAGCTTTAGCGTAAGGAATAACAACAAAGATATGATCATCCACGACAAATAGCCGTACTGGGTGAGCTCCACCAGCAGTTGTTTGGCCAATTACTACAGCTCTTTTGGCAGATTGCAGATCATAAGCTAATTCCTCTCCTCCAGAAAATGTCTGATCGCTTGTCAAGACATAAACGGGTTTTTGTCCTCCAAAACGGTGATCTAATTTTTCTGGTTCAGCATAGAAAGAAGTTAATTCGTCATTTGATCGTTGATACACTTGATTTATGAGTTGTTTTTGATCAAAAAGATAGCTAGCGACAAAAGCAACGGTTGCTGGGCTTCCTCCATTATTCTCTCGAAGATCAATAATTAGTGCTTTGGCGTTCACAATACTTTTCATTGCTTTATCAATAATGGCCTGAGTTTCAGGGAAATCTGGAGAAGGAAATAGGTTAATTTTAAAATACCCTATTTGCATATCTGGGATTATATAAGATTCCACTTCTTTGGAAAAATCTGGCCTATCTGTGTCTAATGAATTTAAATATTCTTTTTGCTGAGTTGTTAGTTCGTCAGCACCCAGGGTTTTTAAACTGCGATCGGGGTCATATTCTGGAATTGGTTGTTCGGAGCATAGTAAATTTAAATGCTTATCTGGGCAAACAGTTCTCATATCTTGGAGAATGGATTGCTTAAAGGAGAAGGGGTTTGTCGACGTGTCATACTTTCCAGCCCTAAAGTTTTGTAGGACGATATGAGCCATTCTTTGCCCTATATTCTTATCAATATAGAGATGGCTTAGCCCAAGTGCAATTCCAGTTACCACTCTTTCTTTCCATTTTTGGCCTAAAGGAGATAGATGTTGCGTTTCAAATTTTGCTATTTCCAATGATCTTTTAAAAACCGTATTTGTGAGGCTGTGTTGAAAAATTCGATGGAACCCGTTGATGATTAGTAGATTTTTTTTCACGGCTCAATGACTTAGGTGAATTTTTCAACACAGCCTATTTGTGATGGTTTCCAAGTGTGTTCCGAGGGCAACATGCGGTAGAGTTGGGTCATAAGGTACAATCGCAGTTGATGTGGAATTAACTTTGTCTGAAGAGGATGTCATAATTAATAAAACCCTTAAAGTTATGTATTATAATTTTAATATGTTTTTCATTATAAATCAATATAATTCCTGAGGCAGATAAAGTTTTTGCTGTTATAAGTTTCTTATAATTAGCAATATATAAACCTATCCGCAAAGCCAGTACAATGGATTTTTCGATTTAAATTCTTATCGCGGAGGAACACGACAAAAACACCTGGCTGGACATTTTTGATTTTTAAATTTACAAAAACATTTTTTTTTACTAATATCACGCTAATATTTTTTAGAAAATTCAATGACGTTTGCTACAACATGATCATCCTCAAAGAGTCTTTAACATCTATTCTGCTCTATGTTCTTTTATCTCCTATTTTAGGATGGGGAATAATGAATTGTCTTTTCGAACTATTAGATGGAATGGGAATAAAAATTAAAAGAGATAGGAAATTTAAATGTTGGATATACATAAGTCTACTTGTTTTTTTGTTCGCTGTGCTTGTAAGAGCATTTTCATTTTAGTTTTTTTGGCAGTAGGATCTATTCATGCTTTCGAATTTCAAGATGGATTAGAATCACTACCTCAACCATGTGAACATGCATGGGTAATGCGATACTTTAATTGTTTGACCGATGATGCGACGATTGAGGAAGTTGTGGATTTTCTAGTGAGTTTGAGAACTACTTTGGAGGCAAAAGGACATCAAGTTCCTCGTCTTGCAGATTTGTGTTTGAATACTAGAGATTATCTTATTGAACAAGGACTTAAGATAAATGACGATGACATCGAAGAAATTTATAATGAGATTATTAAAAGAGAAGAAGCTTTGATGCTACCTTCTTATTCTCATTCAATCAATCATTTTTCAAAAATTAAATTCTTTGAAACAAAAAAACACCACAAAAAAAAGAATAAAGAACTTAAAGTATCGAACGGATTTGCAAAAGGATTTATGAAAGCTTTAGGAGGAGGATTACTTTGTATCATTCCTCATCCTGCTACTATAGCAATTGGAACAGCTTTAGCAGCAGATGGTATCAGGGACATGATAGAACATGTAAGCGATCATTCTTCAGATGAGGGGGATATTGAGGAAAAACTTAAAAGCCTTCCACCCCCGGCTCAATATTCCAATCCTTAGATATCCACTTATATAAACAAACGTTTGAACGATCTGGTTTTCGTATGAAAACGAAACCAGATCGTTTTTTATCCCAATCTAATTCAAAGCGATAGGCACAAAAGCCAGGGAACTAAATCGGATCGATCGTGTGATCTCTATGAGTCGGATGGCTGACTGGGCAGGGTCAACTGCTAAGGTTGCTCTATTGGGATCAAAAATGAAGTCCTTTCCTTCTTCTGTTTTAATGAATACGATGGCATGGCCGCTTAAATTCTTATCGCGGAGGAACACGACAAAAACACCGGGCTCGACATTGTGGACAAAGTCACTGAATGCGAGGAATTCACTGCGATCGGAAGGATGGCTGATATCGAACCGATACATAGCATCTTCTGGCTCAAATGCAAATCCTTTAGTTAAATCTTTAAGGAGAGCCATATCTACGCTGGGTACGTCTTCCGCTATACACGCTATTTTCTGATAAAATTCTCTGACCAAATCCTGCAGCGCTTCTATTCGGTCTTTTGGAGGCAGTTGGGAGACTTTGTCTTTTTCTTGACGAAACCATCTGTTCAATTGACCTATTTGACTTTGATCGGAAACATAGGGTTCCAACCAAGCTTCTTGAGAAAGTTGGGCCATTTGCGCTTGTTCGGAAGCTCCCTGTGCAAACCGGGGAGCGATGGCCATGATGCATTCCAGAGAGGACTTTCCCGATTTTTGCTCTCGCAGATACGAAGAGATAAAATCCAAACTCATTCCCAAACAGCATCCTCTTTTTAGTCCTAGATGTTGAAAATGGATCTGCATTCCCACGTTGCGATTCCAATGATCTACGATTTCGGGGCCATACATGAATTGCAGCGTTTGTGATTCTCGCTCGGATAAAGTTTTTCCAGAACGGCCTTTTTGCCATATCTTTAAATGCGTATTGGTGATCATGTCATTCAATCGTGCGCCCCCATTCTCGGAAAAATCGACGATCTCGCTACCATAGCGTTTATAGGTGAAACACTTGAGCAATACAGCGCGGATTTTATCCTTTTCATTACTCGCGCGCAGCGCATAATAGCGATGCATCTCATTTGAATGACGCGTGCGTCCCAAAATGTATGCCGTAGAAATAATCTTATAAAAAAGAGCAGAGCACGCAGCGTTGACAAAATCTATGGCTAAACGAGCAGATTTACAATCTTTATCGCAAAAAGGAGTTTCTCTATCAAAAATATCCGATACGCCATCCAAACTGATGCTCGACATAAAACCCCACGAAAAACGGCTGATTATCCCTGCGAATTGGGATTTAAATCCATTTTTAAAAAAATAATTATAGAATGTAAGAAATCTTGATACCTGATATCCTCTTTGTTACAAGAGAGACGTTTTTTTATGTTTAACAGTAAGAGCAAAATTCTTTTCGCTCTGTTCTTGAGAAAAGAACGCGCCTGCTGCTTTTCTGTCGCTTCTTTTGCAGTCGTAGTCGTCGCGCGCTCCGCGCGCGTATAAACTTCACCCCTACATCCGTATTCACTCCAAGAAAAAACCTAAAACGACTTTGCAAAAGAGCTTATTATGAAAAAAATCTTTAAATCCAAATCCCTCTCGATAGGACTGGCTCTCTTCTCCATGTTCTTCGGCGCAGGGAACATCGTTTTCCCTTTGGCCGTAGGCCAATTTTCGGGAGATAAAACACTTTTTGCCTCTTTGGGGTTAATTTTGACTGCAGCGATCATTCCTATAGCGGGTGTAATCGCTATGATCCTCTTCGAGGGGAGCCATCGCCATTTTTTCGGAAGATTGGGAAAAGTCCCCGGTTTTCTCCTCTCGCTGGCGATCATTAGTCTTTTAGGCCCCTTGGGCTCTACCCCGCGATGCATCGCGCTGGCCTATACGACATTAAAAAGCGCCTTTTTGGACATTTCGCCGGTTGCTTTTAGTGCGATTGTATGCGGACTGATCTTTGCTTGTACGGTGAAGAGAAACCATATCTTGACGATTTTGGGATGGATTCTGACACCTGTATTGCTCGCCTCTCTGATCGCCATCATCGCAATCGGACTTTTCACTCCTTCCGATGTCCAAAATGTGGATCAGACGCATCTCGACATCTTCGTGCATGGACTCAAAGAGGGCTACAATACTATGGACCTCCTTGCGGCCTTTTTCTTCTCTTCAACTATTTTAAATAATTTAAAACAGAAAACTTCCCATCCTATACCCACTGCTTTTCGCGCCAGCGTGATTGGCGCAGTGCTATTGGCCTTGATCTATATTGGATTCAGCACTGTGGCATCTTTTCACGGCGCTCAGGTAGCTGTTCATGGAAAAGATGAGTTGCTCGCTGCCATTACATTATATATTGCGGGCCCCTACGGCGGTCCTCTCGTGTGCATTGCTATTGCATTGGCATGTTTCACCACAGCCATCGCTTTGATTGCGGCCTTTACCGATTTTGTTCATAGAGAAGTGTTGCAGGAAAGGATTAGCTATAGGCCTATTTTAGTGGGGGCCTTAATCTTTACGTTCTTTGTGTCTATTTGTGAATTCACGCAAATATCTGCGTTTCTTGGCCCCGTATTGCAAATCTGCTATCCGGGACTGATCGTTTTGACGGGATTAAATATTGCGCATCGTCTGAAAGATTTTAAACCGGTCAGATGGCCTGTATTTGGAGCTTTTGGATTAACAACTGTTTATTATTTTCTAGGATAAGTTCTTGCAGGGTGACAGGATGTTTAAGGACCATTTTGAGGTGATGCAAGGCAATAGCATCCTCTTCCCAGGGAAGCTGGCTTCCATATTTACGATCGCCCACTACGGGACATTTTATCGCAGACAACTGG
>Ga0070731_10002296_pt1 | contig 18408 bp, 17 predicted proteins | sample Coa_R1_2_FD_66448 | JGI IMG/M metagenome (GOLD analysis project Ga0070731, IMG submission 66448) | Surface soil microbial communities from Centralia Pennsylvania, which are recovering from an underground coalmine fire - Coalmine... | ecosystem: Environmental > Terrestrial > Soil > Unclassified ... | reverse complement strand
AAGAAGGCGCAATGGAGCTTTGGCGGTACGATACCTCCGGCTGCAGGGCATTCTTCTTCCTCTATCCCTACGGCCAGGCGCTGTTGGTCAGACACGTCGAGACCTTGCCTCGCGGAAGCAACCGAGCCGCCGATCAAGCCTGCCTCGACTCCCTACGCCCGAAACCTGCGGCACCGGTTTCCTGATCGCTGCTCTCAGACGCTCCGGGGGCGCGAAAGCGCTTGCTCCGTGGTTTTGTTGGGATAACGACAGATGTCGCGGACGACGCAGTCGGGACATCTTGGTTTTCGGGCGACGCAAACGTACCGGCCGTGCAGAATGAGCCAGTGGTGCGCCCCCGGCAGATAACGTTCAGGGACCACGGAAAGAAGTTTCAGTTCGACGGCGTGCGGCGTGTTGCCGGGCGCCAGTCCCGTCCGGTTCGCGACGCGAAAAACATGCGTGTCGACTGCGATTGTGGGCTGACCAAATGCCTCGTTGAGCACGACATTCGCAGTCTTGCGACCGACTCCGGGCAGCGATTCCAGATCTTCCCGTTTGTCCGGAACCGTGCCGTTGTAGCGGTCGATCAAAGCCCTGGAGAGCGCCAGGATGTTTTTTGCCTTGTTGCGAAAGAGACCAATCGATTTTATGTACGAAACAAGCCCTGCCTCGCCCAGTTGCAACATTTCCTCAGGCGTGTGGACGACTTTGAACAGGTGTTCGGTTGCCTTGTTGACCCCCTTGTCTGTCGCCTGCGCCGAAAGCACGACGGCGACCAGCAGCGTGAACGGATTGGCGTACGCGAGCTCTGTTCGCGGGTCGGCATTGCGCCGCTTTAAACGTTCGAAGAAAAGCGCTGCTTCGCGCCGGGAGAACGGCTTCACGGTCTTTCGCACCTGTCCGGCGGAAGCCGCTTCGTGTTTTTGCGGTCGCGCCGTGTGCCTGGCGAAGCGCTTCATCCGGTTCCTGCGTTATAAAACCTGTTGCGCCCGGACATCGATGTGTTCACCTATCTGGCATGCTCACGCGCGACGAGCCGATTTACTTCAAAGCGGTGCTGCGACCAAATCCGCCCTTGCCGCCTATTGTCTGCCTCTGTCTCGTCGTCGCGGTCGCGACAGTGAATATTACGATAGCCCTGATGTTCGTTTTCCGTGGCGCCTGGCCCGTGATGCCTTTCATGGGCGCGGACGTGCTGGCTCTGGCGTGGGCTTTTTTGGTCAGCAGCAGAGCGGCCAAAAGGCGCGAAGAATTGGAGCTGCGCAGGTCCGAACTCCGCGTTGACTACTACCCCGCGCGCGGCCAGCCTCGACATGTGGGCCTGAACCCCTATTGGGTGAGGGTGGAGCTCGACGAGCCGCTTTGGGGACGAAGTGCAATCGTTCTGGCCAGCCACGGCAAACGACTGCAGATCGGCTCGTTTCTGTCTCCACGCGACCGCGCGACGTTTGCGAAAGCCCTGCTCAGCGCTCTGGACGTCGCCCGGCAAGCCAACTGATTTGGCGCGTCACTGCTCGCGCTCAGAGACCGAGAACGTCGGACATCGAATACAAACCCGGTGCCCGGCCTCGTCCCCACTTCGCCGCAGCAAGGGCTCCGCGGGCGAAAATGGAACGGTCCTCGGCGACGTGTTCGAGAATGACGCGTTCGTGAGCCCCGGCAAATATTACCTTGTGTTCGCCAACCACTGTTCCACCGCGCAGCGACGCAAAACCGACGCGGTCTGTCGCATTGCCAGAATCGCGCGTGGCATCGGCGCGTCCCGCAGCCGCAGCGCGGCCGAGCAGGAGTGCGGTGCCAGACGGCGCGTCCTTCTTTTGCCGGTGATGCATTTCGACGATTTGGATATCGAAGTCGTGCAACACCCTCGCCGCCTGCCGTGCCAATGCAGCGACCAGGTTTGCGCCGAGACTCATGTTGCCGGATTTGACGATCACGGTTTTTTGAGCTGCCGATGCGACACGAGCATCCTGTTCTTCGGTGAATCCCGTAGACCCGATCACGTGAACAAGACCGGTCTTCCCGATCTTCTCCGCGATATCCGCCGACACTGCGGGAGTGCTGAAATCAATCACCGCTTCCGCATGGCGCAGACAGGCGGATAGGTCGTCTGTAATCGCCACCCCCACCACATCGCCGCCCAGGCCGGCATCTCGCCCGACAAATGCGTGACCGGGGCCTTCGACAGCGCCGACGAGCGCGCACTCCGGGTCGTCGGAAACGCATCGCACGATACACCGCCCCATCCGTCCCGCGGCTCCGGCAACAGCTATGCGGATAGGTTCCATCGAGGCGGATAGCGCTAGGGATTCGACTGTTCCGGGGATTCCGCCGAATCGTCCGGGCTCGAGCTGCGTTCGCCACGAGACACCGTGACCATCGCAGGCCTGAGAAGGCGGTCGGAGATAACGTATCCCGTCTGTACCACGTCGACGATGCTCCCGGGCGGCTTTCCGTCACCCGGCACCTCCGCGATCGCCTGGTGCAGGTGCGGATCGAATTTTGCACCTTTGGTATCAATGGGCCTTACACCGTGTTGCTCAAGTGTCGCGGCAAGCTGGCGCTCGGTCGCTTCGACGCCTTCGAGCACCGCTTTCAGCGCCGGCACAGCACCGTCACGAGCCTCCGGCGGAAGATGCGCAAGCGCACGCTGGAGATTGTCGCTGACCGCAAGCATGTCGCGGGCAAAGCGGGTCACCGCGTATTGCGACGCATCAAGCCTGTCGCGATCGGCGCGGCGGCGCGTGTTCTCCACATCTGCAAGGGCGCGCAGATGCTTTTCCCTCAGTTCGGAGATCTCGGCCCGCAGTTGCTCGAGTTCGGATTCACCCGAAACAGCGGAATCGGCCTCAGCACCAGCGACATTGTCATTGTCAGACATTGGGTTTCCTGTTCGAACGTCAGGCAAGCAGTCGTCCGACTACCTTCGCCGTGTGGTCCACCATTGGAATGATGCGGGCATAGTTCAATCGCGTGGGCCCCAATACGCCGATGACCCCAACCACGCTGCCCTGCGCATTGGCGTAGGGCGCGGCGATGATCGAGGACCCCGAGAGACTGAAGAGCCTGTTCTCTGAACCGATAAATATGCGCACTCCATCGCCCTGCGCGGCGAGTTCAAGGAGGCGGATGAGATCGTTCTTGCGTTCGATGTCTTCGAATAGCGTACGGACACGCTCAAGGTCGGTTTGTACTTCAAGGCTGTCCAGAAGGTGCGCCGCGCCGCGCACGATCAGCACTTTTTCTTCCACGCTGCGCGCGGAGCCGGCTGGCTCTGCGAGAGTCGCCAGGCCCTCCGCAACGATCTTCGCCGTCAGCGAATCCAGTTCTGCTCGCCTGGTTTCAAGGTCGGCCAGAATTTCGGTTCGCGCGTTGTCGAGGGTACGGCCGCGAAGTCTGGCGTTGAGATAGTTGGACGCCTCTGCGAGCGTGGAGACGGGAAGACCCCGCGGAATTTCGATCAACCGATTTTCCACCTGGCCGTCCATCGAGACGATTATCACGAGGGCCTGTCCCGGGCCGACCGGGACGAATTCGACATGCTTCAGTACGGCATCCTGCTTCGCGGCCACCACCAGCCCGGCACAGTGAGACAGGCCGGAAAGCATCATTGTGGCCTCGGTCAGAACGTCCTCGATTCCCCTGCCGGTGCGTGCGATGCGCGCTTCGATAGCGCTTCGCTCTTCGCGCGACAGGTCGCCGACCTCAAGCAATCCGTCCACGAACAACCGAAGACCTTTCTCGGTCGGAACGCGTCCCGCGCTCGCGTGGGGAGAATAGAGCAGGCCCATGGCTTCCAGATCGGACAGCACGTAGCGGATCGAGGCGGGCGAAAGAGAATGCGGCAGACGCTGAGATAGCGTGCGCGACCCCACCGGCTCTCCAGACGCCAAAAACGCATCCACGAGATGCCGGAAGATTTCTCGCGGCCGCTCGCCCAGATCGCTTACCAGCAAGCGGGCCTGCGATGTGTCGATTGCCGTCGGTTCCACGCCAAGCCTCTGAACATCAAACGCATTTGCAATATTGCGGGTCCGCGTTGCGCCTGCCGCCCGGCAGGGCTAGGTAGCGGCCGCTACCACAAACTTCAAGGGACGCCATGCGGCCGTCAAAGCGCGCCAAAGACGAGATACGACAAATCACTCTGGATGCCGGTGTCGCCCGACATGCCGAAGGCTCGTGCCTGGCCAAATTCGGCGACACCCACGTTCTGATTACCGCGAGTCTGCAGGAACAGGTTCCTCCCTTTCTGAAGGGCACGGGAAAGGGATGGGTTACCGCCGAATACGGGATGCTCCCCCGCGCCACCCACGAGCGGAACCGGCGCGAGGCCGCATCGGGCAAACAATCGGGGCGGACGCTCGAGATCCAGAGGCTGGTGGGACGCTCCTTGCGCGCCGTCACCGATCTGTCCGTACTCGGCGAGCGCCAGATCATCATCGACTGCGACGTGCTGCAGGCGGACGGGGGAACCAGGACGGCGTCGATTACGGGCGGATTCGTGGCTCTCAGCCAATGCGCTGCCTTCATGAAGCAAACAGGCATGATCGCCAAGCCATTGCTGAAGGATCAAGTGGCGGCGGTGTCGAGCGGAATTTGGCGCGGCACGGCAATTCTGGATCTTGACTACGATGAGGATTCCACCGCCGAAACCGATGCGAATTTCGTGCTGACCGGCGCCGGCGGATTGGTGGAAGTGCAGGGAACCGCAGAAGGGGCGCCATTTTCGGATCAGCAGTTCGCAGAACTCCTGCAACTGGCACGCAAGGGCGTGGCGCTGCTGTTTGAACGGCAGAGGCAAGCGCTTCGGTGAAGGGGTCCGTGATTGTTCTTGCCAGCCACAATCCGGGCAAGGTGCGGGAAATCTGCACGTTGCTCTCCCCGTTCGGCTTCGTGGTGAAAAGCGCCGCGGAGCTTGGGTTGCCCGAGCCCGAGGAAACAGGCGCCACTTTCGCCGAAAACGCGGCAATCAAATCGGAAGCAGCTGCCCGTGCGACAGGGCTTGCTGCGCTCGCGGATGATTCAGGTCTTGCCGTTCGTGCTCTCAATGGTGCACCCGGCGTGCATTCGGCGCGTTGGGCCGGGCACGAACGTGATTTTGGCATTGCCATGGCGCGCGTTGAACACGAACTGTACGCTTTGCGCGCCGCGGACCGTTCGGCCAAATTCGTCTGCACTCTGGCCTTCACGCGGCCGGGCAGAGCAACTGAGTATTTCGCTGGCGAGATTCAGGGACAGCTGACGTTTCCCCCAAGGGGCACCAACGGCTTTGGCTACGACCCCATTTTTGTCGCAGACGGCATGACGCAGACCTTTGGGGAGATGGAGGCGTCGCAAAAGGACATGATAAGCCATCGCGCCCGCGCATTTGCCAAGCTTGCCGCATTTTTCGCGCGTGGCGAATCCCCTTGATGAACCGTTTTGAATTCGGCGTTTACGTCCATTGGCCATACTGCGCAGCCAAATGTCCTTACTGTGATTTCAACTCCCATGTACGCAGGGAGATTCCCGAGGCAGCGTGGCTCGACGCAATCGGCAAGGAACTGGCATTTGCCGCTACGGAGCTCATCCCTCCACATGCGGTGGTGAGTTCGGTCTTCTTCGGCGGGGGCACGCCTTCATTGATGAACGCTGGAACCGTCGGCGGGGTGATGGAAAGCATTTCGAGAAATTGGACACTGCTCCCGGACGCCGAAATTACACTTGAGGCAAACCCGTCCAGTGCCGAAGCCGGACGTTTTCGCGGCTATCGCGCCGCCGGAGTCAATCGCCTGTCACTGGGTGTTCAATCACTCGACGATACTGCATTGAGATTCCTCGGTAGACTCCACGACAGCGCAGATGCAAAACGCGCAATTGTATTTGCCGTTGATACATTCGAGCGCGTCTCGATCGATCTGATCTACGGCCGCCCGGACCAGACTGTCGCCGAATGGGGCGCCGAACTGACCGAGGCGATCTCGCTCGGCACGGAGCACATCTCACTCTACCAGCTCACCATCGAAGACGGCACACCATTTTCAGCCAGGTTTCGTGCAGGTATTCTGACGCCCCTGTCGGAACAGCCGGCAGCTGAATTGTACGAATATACGCAGGAGACAGTGAATCGCGCCGGCCTTCCGGCATACGAGATCTCCAATCACGCGAGAGCAGGGGGTGAGTGTCGCCACAACCTGCTCTATTGGCGGTACGGCAACTATCTGGGCGTTGGGCCGGGTGCCCACGGTCGCATCGTGCGAGAAGGTGCTCCGCTTGCGACGACGACGGAGCGAAATCCTGAACGCTGGCTGTCCCGGGTCGCGGCCAACGAAAGCGGCTTCGACCCGTTCCTGCCGCTGACGCCGGCGGAGGCCGCGCGCGAACATCTGCTCATGGCGTTGCGCCTCAGCGAAGGGATAGACCACCGCGAATTTCACGCGCGTTGGAGTCACCAACTTTCTGAGCAGAGCCTTTGCATGCTGGAGGAGGCGCAGTTGATCGCGCGAGACGAAATTCGGACACGCGTCACGCCAAAAGGACGGCTCGTCCTCAATGCCGTTATCGCCGCACTCTTGGACGGCGAATAGCGGTCAGCCTGCCGGCATGAACGTCCGGGGAGCCGGGCTGATAACAACGGTATTTCCTTCCGGATTGATCCTGAGCACGGCAAGCCCCATTTCGCAGCTGCCGTCGACATCAAATCGAAACACGCCATCCACGCCCGAAAAACCATTCGGATCGCTGAGGGCTTCGCGCGTAAAGCGATGATACGCCGGCCCGGGCGCTAGGGCCGCGATCAGCGACACGGCATCATAGGCAAGCGAAGCGAGTGCGGGCGGGTTGCTTCCGAACGTGTCACGGAATTTCGCCTCAAAGCCGCGCGCAAGATCGGGATCCGGCGCTGCAAACCAGCCTCCTACGAGAGCCGGCTCGCGTATGGTCGCGGATTCATCCCATAGGCCGGTTCCAAGATACTGAACCTGCTTGCTTCCTGCGCCATTCGCGGCGAGCGAAGAGGCGATATCACGCAGCATGGGGCCGCCCTGTGCGATCAGTACGGCGTCGGGTCGCGATTGGGCGACCTTCATCACGGGTGCGGAAACCGCTTCTCCAGCCGGGTCAAACCTCTCCTCAACGACGACGCGCGCGCCTGCCGCTTTCACGGTGCTTTCAAACGCATGCGCGACATGGGCTCCGTAGGCGGTGATCGGCACAAGAGCGGCAAAGGCCGCATGCCCCTGTCCTGCGGCATAGCGGACAATTCGCGTGACCTCGTTCTCCGGCTGGAAGCTCAGGAGATAAACGCCGTCGCCCGCAACGCCTCGGTCGGTGGAGAAGGAGATCACGGGCACCGCATGATCGCGCGTCATTGGCGCAATTGCCGTCACCGAGTGCGAAAAGAGCGGACCGACGATGACTTCGGCCCCTTCGGCCAGAAGCGCGCGCGCGCCGGCCACGGCGTCGCTTCCTCCGGAGCCCTCGTCCGCGGGCAACAACATAAGATTGCGGTTGTGGGATTCGAACATCGCCAGTTCGGCAGATTTCAGGAGGCTGTCTGCGAGGGCGCGCGTGGTAGCGGAGCCGTTGGAGAACGGCAGCAGTATTCCTATGCGAACCGGTGTCTGACCCGACGGGATATTGCCAAGGCGCACGAAGTTGCTCTGGTCGGCACCGAGAGGGTGGGTTGCCGGCGTCCCCGGCGGGATCGCACGCGCCACGGAAGCGACCGGTTTGGGCGCGGGAGGCGCAGCCATCATGCACCCGCCGAGCACCATCAGGCCGAGCAGGATTGTGACGCCGCGACGAAAATCGTGCAAAATTTCCGACGCGCTCCCGCCGAACCTGTGCATCATCGCTCCACCACCGTTTGCGCAACCGAACGAATGAGAAACCCTAGGCCAGGAAGCCCGGAATCGCAAAAGCCCTTGGAAGAGGGCCTTTATATAACATCGACTCCCATAGGGCACGCGCAGGACGTAAGCCTGCGCGCACTCGATGTTCTCGCGCGCTGCGACGCGATCCTGGCCGAAGACACGCGCGTCACGGCAAAGCTTCTGGCCATTCACGGCATTTCCCGGCCGCTGCTTTCCTATAACGATCACAATGCGCCCCGCGCCAGGCCGCAGGCGCTTTTGCGTCTCGGAAGGGGCGAGCGCCTGGCGCTTGTCAGCGATTCCGGTACGCCCCTCGTGTCGGACCCTGGCTACAAGCTCGTTCGCGACGCGATTGCGGCCGGCGCAAAGATTCACGTCGTGCCCGGCGCTTCGGCAGTCCTTTCGGCGCTTGTCGCTTCGGGATTGCCGACAAACCGCTTCCTGTTCGTCGGATTCCTGCCGGCTGCGCGGGACGCGCGACGGGCCGCTCTCGACAAGCTCAAATCGATCGAATCCACGGTCATCATTTTCGAGGCGCCGCAACGGCTCTCGCACACGTTGGACGACTTGCGTTGCGTGTTGGGTGCTCGCGAGGCAGCCGTCGCGCGCGAAATGACGAAGCTTCATGAGGACGTCCGCCGCGGAACCCTGCCTGAACTGGAAAAGTCCTATGCGGACTCTCCGGTCCGGGGCGAAGTCACGATCGTCATAGGCCCGCCCGCAAGCGAAGAACCGGATTTGGGCAAGGCCGATCGACTTTTGGCGAAGGCGTTGCCATTCATGCCTGTACGCACCGCCGTCGAACTTGTGAGCGACGCGCTGGACCTGCCGCGTAACGCGGTGTACGCGCAGGCACTTCTCCGCAAGCGGGCTCAAGACGATGGAGCCTGAATCGAAATCCCGACGCCACCAGCTGGCGGAGCGCCGGGGACGGCGCAGTGAGCTGCTTGCCATGCTTCTTCTCATCCTCAAGGGGTACAGAATCGTGGGGCGCCGCGTACGGACACATGCGGGAGAAATCGACCTCATTGCCCATTCCCCGCGCGGCATTCTCTGCTTCATAGAGGTGAAGGCACGGGAGTCGCATCGCGACGCGCAGGAGGCACTCTTGCCCCGGCAACGGGAACGCATTTCCCGCGCCGCGGAGGTTTTCCTGGCTCAACAGCGGCGGCTGGTCTCGAAGGGCATCCGGTTCGACACGATTGTCGTATCCGGCCGCCGGTGGCCGGTGCATGTGCGAGACGCGTGGCGCCCGCGATCGAGCTGGGGCAATGTTCGCACGCAGAAACGGCGCCTCAATTGGGAGCATCCTCCGTGGTAAAAACCGTTGCGATCCAGATGGATCCGATCGAGCGCATTGATATTGCCGCGGACTCGACTTTTGCCCTTGCACTGGAAGCGCAGGAGCGCGGCCACAAACTGCTCTACTACGGGCCGCGTGACCTGTCGTTGCGCGACGGGGCCGTGACTGCGAATGTCAGGCCGCTCGAAGTGCGCGACGAACGGAATAACCACTTCACATTCGGCGCGCCTGCTGTCCGCGATTTGCGAGATACGGATGTTGTGCTTATGAGACAGGACCCGCCGTTCGACATGGCGTACATAACCGCGACACATTTGCTTGAGCGCATCGCCGGTGATTCGCTCGTGGTGAACGACCCCTTTCACGTCCGGAATGCACCGGAAAAACTGTTTGTCACGCAGTTCAGGGAATTCATGCCGCCGACACTGGTCACCAGCGATCGCGAGGAGATTCGACGGTTCCGCGCCGAGTACGGGGAGATGGTGCTGAAGCCGCTCTACGGCAACGGCGGTGCCGGTGTGTTTCGCGTCAAACCCGACGACGAAAACCTCGGCGCGCTGCTGGAAATGTTCACGCAGCTCTACCGGGAGCCGATCATTGTACAGCGCTACGTCCCCGAGGTGCGCAGCGGCGACAAGCGGATTATACTGGTCGACGGCGACTGCGCCGGCGCGATCAACCGCGTACCGGCGGACGGCGAAGCGCGGTCAAATCTGCACGTCGGGGGTCGTCCGGAAGCGACGACGCTGTCCGACAGGGAACGGAGGATGTGCGAGGCGCTCGGACCGGAACTCAGGAATCGCGGCTTGATCTTCGCCGGCATCGACGTAATCGGCGGGTATCTGACGGAGATCAACGTGACGTCTCCCACCGGTATCCAGGAAATAAGGCGCTTTGGCGGTCCCGATATTGCAAAGCTGATCTGGGACGCAATCGAGCGCCGCCTCGCGGCGGCGTAACCGTTCGGCTAGGCTGTGCCAAATCTGTGGCGATATCGCGTGTCAATCCGCGTCACGGGAAGATAGATCAACACATCCGTGGTCCCGAATTGACGGTCGACCACCGCGCCGTCGCCTATCCGGGCGCCCGCACGCAGATAACCCTTGATCAACGGGGGCAGCATGCGTCTGGCCTCGCGCAGATCGAGATCTTCCCTCGGGATCAGATTCATATTCGTGTACAGTTCGGCGCGGGCTCTGACGCGCTCGGCACCGCTCATGGAATGGTTGTGGTGCAGATAGGACAGCGGCAAAGCGAGAGCGTTGGGATCGGTCCCGGGGAGGGATGCGCATCCGAACATGATGTCGACGGAAAACCGCGCGACATAGACCATCACACCGCGCCACAGCAGTTGCATCGAGGCTGGCTTGCTGCGGTAAGCTTTCAGAACGCAGGATCGTCCGAGCTCGAGCAACCGCTCGCCCTCTCCGCGTGAGGAAAGCAACGGCGAAAGGTCATACTCGCCCGAAGTGTAAAATCCGCCGGCGCGCAACGCCTCATCACCTCGCATCAGGCGATAGGTGCCGACGACGCTGGGTTGTCCCTCGTCGTCCAACGCCGCGCGATCCACCACGAGGATATGATCACAGAACGCGTCGAACTGGTCGAAATCGCGCTGCAATTCCCGCATGGACGGGCTCGCGACGGCCGACATTTCTTCGTAAAACACGCGATAGCGCAGTCGCTGCGCGGCCTCGACCTCCGAATCGGTTTCGGCGAGCCGCACCTCGAGCGCGCCAGCGGCGGCCAATACCGGCCAGTGCGCGACGCGCCCCTCCAGGGGGCCAGCCTCATAGATGTTGACCAAAGTCCCGTCACCTTTCGGAAGGAACGCGCCCGGACCTTCCATTCCCAGCGGGTCAGGATGGTACCGAAATCGGGTGGTTTGTGCAATTGAGTGAAAAAACCCCGGTTTCCGCCGTCACGAAACCGCAACATGCGCGGCGCGGCGGCGCGCCGACAGAACCAGGAAAAGCAGGATCGCCGGTATCCCGATCGCACCGGCACCAATGAAAAAGACCGCATAGGCGGTCATCAGGCCGTGCCGGGCTGCGAGATGTTCCACAATCACACCGGAGAAGCCCTTGGCGATTTTGCCTACCCACGCATAGGTCGAACTCAGCAATGCATATTGGGTCGCGGTGTAGCCAAGCGTCGTCAGGCTGGACATGTACGAAACCAGAGCAACGCCGGCAAAGCTCGTGCTGAAATTATCGGCACTCATTACGGCGGCAAAAACGCCCGCCGGCGGATTTTGGCGCGCCAGTGCAGCAAACGACGCAATCGCAAAGGCCTGCAATATTCCTCCGGCGACAAGAGCGCGAAGATAGCCAAAGCGGAGAACGATCGCGCCCCCGGCTGCAATGCCTAGGAACGCCGCAATCAGCCCGATTGTACCACGGACCTCTCCGACATAATCCTTGCTCAAACCGATGTCGTGATAGAAGGGATTGGCCATCGGCCCCATGATGAAGTCGGGCAACCGGTAAAGACTGATCGCAACGAGCATCACCACGGCGATCCAGCCATACGACCTGAAGAAAACCAGGAATGGTCCGGCAATTGCATCTGCCAGGCCCCTTGTCGTCGCGAGCGGGCGTTCCCGCGCCTGTTCTGTAAGGACCGCGTCCGCCTTTGACGGTTCCCTTGCAGCGAGCGTCGCCGCAACGCCCACCAGCATCGCCACCGCGCAAGCGATGTACGAAGTGGTCCAACCCACATGCGCGGCAACGACGAGGATGAGCGCGTCCGTCGCCAAAAGTGCCACACGGTAGCCGAATTGATAGGCCGAGGTGAGCAGACCAAGCTCCTCACCGCTATCCGCCGTTTCGATCCTCCAGGCGTCGATGACGATGTCCTGCGTAGCCGATGCAAACGCAACGACAAGCGCAAACGCCCCAAGGACCACCAATCCATGCGCCGTACCGAGGCTCGCCATCACGAAGAGCCCTGCTGCCACGACAGCCTGAGAAAGCAGCATCCAGGCACGTCTGTGGCCCATTCTCCCAAGCAGCGGTGGAACAAGACGGTCGACGAACGGCGCCCAAAAAAACTTCATCGAATAGGCAATTCCAACCCAGGAAATGAATCCTATATCCGAGAGCGATGTCCCCTGCTCGCGAAGCCAATAGCCGAATGTGTTGCCGGTCAGAAGGAAAGGCAGCCCTGACGAGAAGCCGAGCGCGAGCATCACGAGCACCCGCGGTTTAAGGTATTCCCGAATGTTCCTTGAGTTCGTCTTCTGAATCATTCCGCCGCAACGCAGAACTTGTCGGGGAAAAGCCGCGCTATCATCGCATCGAGTTCGGCCGGAGCAATAGGTTTCGTGAGAAAACCATCCATGCCTGCGTCCTGGCACGCTTGCCTCGTCGCATCCAGCGCATCCGCGGTGAGCGCAACGATCGGGATCGATCGGTTCGCCTGGCCATGTCCGCCCTCGCGCACGCTCCGCGCGGTGTCGATCCCATCAAGTCCTGGCATGTGAAGGTCGGTAAGCAGCAGATCGAATCGTTCCTCACGAAGCGCGGTGATCGCGGCGTCGCCGGATTTCGCCACTTTGACTCTGTGGCCGCGCCGCTCGAGCAATTCTCGCGCGAGCAGTGCGTTGATATCGTTGTCCTCTGCAAGAAGAATCTTCAGAGCTCGCAGCAGCCGCCGGTCTTCATCGCTGCGTCGCTCCGCAGGGAAATTGTCAGTCGGCAACGCGTCGTCGGTTGTTCCGGGTTCGCCCTTTACGCGATCAACAAGGGACGCCAACCGCACCGGCTTGACGAGATATCCGGAAAAGCCGATTTCGGCGAGCGAATCGAGGCAACCCCTGGCGCCTGGCGTCAGAAGCACGATGCACGTCGTCTCCGGCAACGGTTTGACGGGAAGATCCAGCCGGCCTGCCGTGCCTGCATCGATGAGCACGGCATCGGGGATCGCAAAAGGCGGCTTCCCATCCGCGTACAACGGCCACAAAGGCACCATCTCCGCTCCTGCCCCCCGAACGAGAGCGGTCAATCCGTCGCGCAAGACGGCGTTTCGCGCAACGATGGCAACGCGGTAACCGGTCAGGGGTTCGTACGGGACGGCCTGTCGGAGAACCGGCGCCGGAATGGTGAACCAGAAAACGCTGCCGACGCCCTGTTCCGAATCCACGCCGATCTCGCCCTCCATGGCCTCCACAAGCCGGCGCGAGATCGCCAGGCCCAATCCCGATCCGCCGAACTTTCTCGCGTGGGAAGAATCAGCCTGTACGAATTCCTTGAAAATCTCTTCGCGTCTGTCGTCTGCTATGCCGACCCCGGTGTCCTGAATTCTGAATTGCAAGGCATGGCGTCCCTTTTGCTCCACGCTAAGGACATCGATCCGCACGCCTCCCGACTCGGTAAACTTGATCGCATTGCCGACAAGGTTGGTGATGATCTGCCTGAGACGAACACCATCAGAGCGGACTGTTTCAGGGGTCCCTGGAGCGACCACGCCCACGACTTCTATGTTCTTTTCATGTGCGCGGGGCGCCAAAAGTTCGATGACGGCATCGAGGGCAGCGCGAACATCGACTTCTTCCTGCTCCAGGTCGATCGCACCTGATTCGACCTTCGAAAAATCGAGGATTTGCTCAATCAGCGACAAGAGCGACTCGCCCGATTGTCGGATGGCTTCGGAATAGGTGCGCTGTTCGGGGGACAATCTCGTTTCGAGAAGCAATTTCGCCATTCCAAGCACCCCGTTCATCGGCGTGCGAATCTCGTGGCTCATGGCGGCAAGAAAGCCGGACTTGGCGCGGTTTGCCGCCTCGGCCCGATCGCGAGCGTCTGTCAGAGCGTCTTCGAGAGCCTTGCGTTCGGTGATATCACGGCCGACGCTCTGTACTTCGATCAGGCGCCCGTCGGCATCGCAGACAGCGAAATCTTCCCACGCAATCCATCTCCAGCCGTAGACGGTGCGGACGTTCTGGTCATATCCCACCCGGCCGCCCGCTTTCTGGTCCAGTCCAAAGCTCCCGAATTCCGGCGATCTGCTTTCCGGATGAAGTATCGGGGCGAAGGGGGACCCGATCGCGTGTTCCTGATCCAGTCCGAAAAGTCGAAAAAAGACGTCGTTGCCATAGGTCAAACGGCTGTCCGGGGAGCGGCGCAGAATGGCGTCGCCTTGCGCATCTACCAACCCTTTGTAGCGAGCCTCGCTCTGATGCAATTGCGCGTTGAGCACTGACAGGGAGGCCAAAGAATCCTCCAGCCTCTCGGCCAGGCTCTGTAGACCCGATGTGCTGGCCTCCAGCGCCCTGGCCCGAATGCGGGCGGCCAAATAGGCCGAAAGCATGGCCATCAGGCTGAACCAGACGATACCGCCGAGTAGCCACGGAGTGAGGCGCGTTGCGCCATGGTGCAGAAAGGTGTCGGCAACCGCTGCCCCGGAAACCAGCAGCAGGAGGGCGATAAGGCAGGTATTGGCAGCGCGCCAGGCAGGCATGGCAGTTTCTATTTTCCGGACATTCGCAATAGAAGCCGGGCGCCATTGCAAAATGCTTAACCAAGACTTCAGCCGCGCACCCTGGTCGCCGCCAGCTTTGTCACAAAAGCTTCGCAAAATTGTGATGGACGTTGCACCCGCGCGCGCGCTTATCGCGCGAGGCTGATTCCTCGGCTGTTTTGGCCTTGTCTTGGGAGGGAAACTCAATGAGGCACTGGAAACATGCGCTGGCGGGCATTGTCCTGGCAGCGGCGCAGCTTTGTGGCTTAAGCGCCGCGAAAGCCACGGACATCTCCGGAGCGGGAGCGACCTTCCCCTATCCAATCTACGCGAAATGGGCGGAAGCCTACAAAGCGAAAACAGGCATAGGCCTCAATTACCAATCCATCGGCTCGGGTGGCGGCATCGCGCAGATTAAAGCCAAGACGGTGACGTTTGGCGCAAGCGACAAGCCGCTCGCACCGAACGAACTTGATCCCGCAGGTCTGACGCAGTTCCCAACCGTCATCGGTGGTGTTGTCCCGGTGGTCAACATTTCGGGCGTGAAGCCCGGGCAAATGGTCCTTGATGGGAAGACCCTTGCCGATATTTTCCAGGGCAAGCTGACCAAGTGGAACGATCCCGAAATCAAGAAGCTTAATCCGTCGCTCAACCTTCCCGGACAGGCAATCGCCGTTGTGCATCGCTCGGACGGATCGGGCACAACATTCATATTCACCAACTATCTGAGCAAGAGGAGCCCCGATTGGGCGAAGCAGGTGGGCGCCTCAACGTCGGTGGAATGGCCTACGGGCATTGGTGCCAAAGGCAATGAGGGCGTCGCCGGCAACGTTGGACAGACGGCAGGATCGATCGGTTACGTCGAATACGCCTATGCCAAGCAAAATCATCTTACTTACGTGCGGATGATCAACAAGGACGGCGTGCCGGTTTCCCCGACTGCTGCGGCGTTCCAGGCTGCGGCCGCGAATGCGGATTGGGCGCACGCGAAAGATTTCTATGTAATTCTGACCGATCAACCCGGTCACGAGGCGTGGCCGATTGCGGGTGCGACCTTCATTCTTGTGTACAAAAAACCCGCTGATCCGGCCGCGCAGCGCGAAGCGCTGAAGTTCTTCAAATGGGCTTATGAGAATGGTTCTTCGCTTGCCGAAAGCCTCGACTATGTTCCTTTGCCCGCCAGCACCGTTCAGGATATTCAGAAGAGCTGGCATGACAACATTGAAGCGTCGTCTGTTCCGTAGGAGAAGCGACCTCTTGCATACCAGGCCCGGCGGAATGCGTTGACGGGGACGCTGGTTGAGGCTGCGCAGCGAAATCAAATGGCGAACACCGCAGCCATCGCGACCACGACGCCTCCGGCACCGGATCCCCGCCTGAGGGATTTTTATCGCGGAGAAGCGGGGTTTCGCGGCCTTGCTTTGACTGCTTCCGTACTTGTCGTCGCAATATTCGCCGGCATTCTGGTTGCGCTCGCCGCGGGAGCGTGGCCTTCGATCGTGCGGTTCGGCTTCGGGTTTCTGGTATCGACGTCATGGAACCCCGTCACTGAGAACTTCGGTGCGCTGCCTGCGATATACGGAACCCTGGTCACGTCGGCTTTGGCAATGCTCGTGGCGGTTCCGGTGGGAATCGGCATTGCAGTTTTTCTTACCGAGCTTTGCCCCCGCAGCCTGCGCCGGCCTGTAGGGATCGCGACCGAACTGCTCGCCGGAATCCCGTCGATTATCTATGGTATCTGGGGTCTCTTCGTCTTCGCGCCATTTTTCCAGCAGTACATTCAGCCAAAGGCCATCGATTTGTTTTCGAACGTGCCGGTGCTCGCGGACATATTCGCTGGCCCCCCCTACGGAATAGGCATCTTCACCGCCGCAGTCATCCTGTCGATCATGATCCTGCCATTCATTTCCTCCGTGACGCGCGACGTGTTCGAGACCGTTCCTCCGATGCTCAAGGAAGCCGCCTACGGCCTCGGCTGTACGAAATGGGAAGTGACCTGGAACGTGGTGCTGCCTTACGCCCGCACCGGGATTGTCGGCGGATCGATGTTGGCGCTTGGGCGCGCGCTTGGCGAAACCATGGCCGTAACATTCGTGATCGGCAATGCTCACAAGATCATGGCATCGCTGTTCGCGCCCGGTACTACCATCTCGGCCGCCATAGCCAATGAATTCACCGAGGCGCTTGGCACGATTTATCCCGCCGCACTGATTGAGACGGGCTTGATCCTGTTCTTCATCACCTCTGTCGTTCTTGCGGCCGCTCAGCTGATGATCCGCCGGCTGGAGGCACGGGGCGGAGGGCGAACGCAATGAATCATGGGCTCTATCGTCGAAGGCGCGTGCGGAACCGGGTTTTCCTCGTCTTATCCATAGCTGCGTCTCTCTTTGGCCTCGGGTGGCTTGCGCTCATTCTGGGCACGCTGATCTCGGAGGGGGCCGGCGGCATGAGCACGACATTGTTCACGCTGATGACACCGACGCCGGGATCAAACGGTGGGCTCGCAAATGCTATCGTGGGCAGCTTGATCATGAGCGCGATCGCCGTATTCGTTGGTACGCCGATTGGAATATTCGCAGGCACCTGGCTGGCGGAGTATGGCAGGCACACGCGCATCGCGACGGTTGTGCGGTTCGTGAATGACATCCTTCTCAGTGCTCCCTCCATCCTTGTCGGACTGTTCATTTACGAACTGTTTGTGCTGAACATGGGGCACTTTTCCGCAATCGCCGGCGCCGCTGCGCTTGCTGTACTGGTCGTTCCCGTCGTCGTACGGACCACCGAAAACATGTTGTTGCTCGTTCCGAATACGCTCCGTGAAGCGGCAATCGCGTTGGGCACTCCGCGCAGCGTGGTCATCCGCACCGTCACATGGCGCGCCGCGCGCGCCGGGATCGTCACCGGCGTCCTTCTTGCTATTGCGCGCATTTCGGGGGAAACCGCGCCGCTTCTCTTTACGGCCCTCAACAATCAGTTCTGGAGCACGAATCTGAACGCGCCCATGGCGAGCCTGCCGGCTGTCATCTTTCAGTTCGCGATGTCGCCTTACGAGGACTGGCACAGGCTGGCCTGGGCAGGCGCGCTGCTGATCACGTTCGCCGTGCTGTCGCTCAGCATCATTGCGCGCGTGCTCGAATCGAGGGGAGCACGACAGTGAACGACACCGCGCATGCGGCGCTTGGGACCAAGATCGATATTCGCGATCTGTCATTCTTTTACGGCGACACACAGGCGCTGAGAAACGTTTCGGTGCCGCTTTACGACCGCAAGGTCACGGCGTTTATCGGGCCTTCCGGCTGCGGAAAATCGACACTGCTACGCGTGCTCAACCGTATCTACGAATTGTATCCAAACCAGCGCGCCACCGGCGAAGTGGTCTTCGATGGAAGGAACATTCTGAACGCCGGTCTGGATCCGAATCTCCTGCGCGCGCGAATCGGCATGGTGTTTCAGAAGCCGACGCCGTTTCCGATGACGATCTACGACAATATTGCGTACGGTATTAAACTATTCGAACGATTGCCGCGAGCGGAACTGGACGCTCGCGTTGAACACGCATTGAAACGCGCGGCGCTCTGGAATGAGGTGAAGGACAAGCTGAGAGACTCCGGATTGAGCCTGTCTGGCGGGCAGCAGCAACGGCTTTGCATTGCGCGGTCCGTGGCCACGAAACCGGAAGTCATCCTCCTCGATGAGCCCTGTTCGGCGCTCGATCCGATTTCAACGGCAAAAATCGAAGAGCTGATGGACGAGCTTGCCCATGAGTACACAATCATCATCGTGACACACAACATGCAGCAGGCGTCGCGC
>Ga0070731_10002294_pt1 | contig 18409 bp, 12 predicted proteins | sample Coa_R1_2_FD_66448 | JGI IMG/M metagenome (GOLD analysis project Ga0070731, IMG submission 66448) | Surface soil microbial communities from Centralia Pennsylvania, which are recovering from an underground coalmine fire - Coalmine... | ecosystem: Environmental > Terrestrial > Soil > Unclassified ... | reverse complement strand
GGCCGACTTCGCGCTGGACGACGCGCGCGGCGGGGATCCGATCTCGCTGGCCGCGTATCTTGCCGATCTGTCGCAAGTGGAGGCCGCGCAGGAAATCAGCCAGATGCTGGGACTCGGGCCATGAAGGCCACGGCAATGTTCGCTCCGATCGACCTGCCCGATCCGCGCCTGGGCATCGACGAAACGGCTCCCGAGGAGCCGGGACAAGAAGAGAACGTCGAATCGATCCGGCGCCAGTTTGAAGAGGCGGCTCCGGTGTCGGGGACTCCCGCCGAGCGCTACCTCGAAGAGCACCGCGGACTCCGCGGTCCCTGGCCGGCAGGGCTCCGCTGGAAGCGGGATTACCGATTGAAGCGTGAGATGTCTCCCCGGCCGTGTCTGCTGGCTGCAGTCACTAATTCGGCCGGGGACATCGTGGCGCTGCATTCGATCGAGCTGGATGCGAGGACGCACAGCAAGTCCACGCGAACCGACGGCCCGAAATTGTCAAAAGGCCCCATCTCTGCCGGGACCGTTTTCCTTGGCGATCGTTCGCAGCCGGCGGCGACACTGGTCATCGGCGAGGGCATCGAAACCGTGCTGACGCGCTGCCTGGTCGGTCCATGTGACGCGCATGCCTGCCTCGGTGCAGTTCGTTTCATCGAGCCCAACCGAAATCATAAGCGTGTCGAGGTCCTGGCGGACACGGACAAGCGCGACGCCGCACGCCGGCTGGCGCGGGCCTACGCCGATCGCGGGCTCGACGCCTATGTGGTCACCGTACCTGACTCGATCGGTCCTAAGGCCGACATGAACGACGCGCTGCGCGACTTGGGGCTGGGCGCCGTTCAGATGGCGGTCGAAGATGCCGAGCGATTCACCGACGAGACGAAGCCCAGCAAGCTCTCGTATTTCGACCTTGAAATCGGCTCTGACATCGAGATCGCCCGGCGCATCTTGGATCAGATTGAGATGTTGTACGGTCCGGTCATCGTGTCGGAAGGGCAAATCTGGTGGTTCGACCGGACCCACTGGGCACCACTTGATGAAAACTCCCTCGTTCGGCTCGTGCACCGTGCCGATGGCGCCGAATACGGGGACGGGAACGGCAAGGTCAAGGTCGTGCGTTTGAGTAAGAGTCGCGTCGACTCGATCGTCGATGCGGCGATGCACTACCGGCAGCGGGCTTGCTATTTCGATAAGCCTCCGATCGGCATCAACTGCGCTGCCGGCTTCATCGCGATCGATAAGGATGGGGTTGCCGTGCTGCGACCCCATGCGCGGCAGTGGCGCCAGCGCCACGTCGTGCGCGGGCGGTGGCCAATCGTTGTGGACCGGGCCGCATTCGAAGCGAGCGCGCTCGCTGGGTACTTGAGGGACTCGTTCAGCGGTGACTCGGATGCCGCCGACAAGATTGCGCTCCTCGGTGAGATCGCTGGATGCGCCGCCCTGGGGTACGGGACGCGGGTTCGGAATCCCAAAGCCGTGGTCCCGTTCTCGGAGGAGGGTGCGACCGGAAAATCGACGTTCCTGCGCCTGTTGCGGTCGTTGCCCAATAAGGGCGCCGTCGCTAGCGTGCCGCCGGGCAAATTCGGCGACGAGAAATATGCCTACCAGCTGATCGGCAAGGTTCTGAATGCTGCGGACGAGCTGCCCGACCGGGCCGTGAGATCCGATGTCTTCAAGCGCATGGTGACAGGGGAACCGGTGCCGGCGCGCGACCTGTACAAGTCAGCGACCGACTTCATGCCAGTGGCGTTGCATGTATTCTCGACCAATGTCCTGCCGTCATTCAGCGGCGGTGTCGACGGTGGGACGATCCGCCGCCTGCTGCCGATCGAGTTCACCCACGTCGTGCCGGAGGCCGAGCGCGACCCGGATCTGCCAGATCGCATCCTCTCTGACGAGTCCGACCTGTTCCTGCATTTCGCGGTAGAGGGCGCGTGCCGTCTGGTGCGCAATCGCGACTTCACGGTGCCGGCATCGTCGCGCGACCTGCTCAACCGGTGGGTCACGGCCGCCGATCCGGTACGGGCGTGGGCTGCCGCGCGGCTGGTCGTCACCGCCGAGGAGTCGGTGATGGCTGTGAGCACGCTCTACGCCGACTTTTGCGCCTGGGCGGAGCACCAGGGCCACGCTTCTGACTACGTGCCGAACCGGATCAGCTTCGGGAAGCGTCTGCCGACAGCGGCGCCAGGCCTTCGCTCGCACCGGTCCGATGGGAGCTGGTATCGCAACGCTCGGCTTCAGGGGAGCTGACCGCCATGGCCTGGTCGTGGGTCAATCTCGTTAGGGGTCCATCGGACCTGTCCACCTGTCCACCAGCAGAGCAGCCCGGACAGGTGGACATGTCGGTTGCACCTTTCACAAATGTCGAGCGCCAGTGTTCGGCCGCGGCCAATGACGAGGAGTTCGACGAGCGCGCCGCGATCATCGAGCATGATGGTGGAATTCCGCGGGAATGGGCCGAGGGATACGCCCGCCTCGATCCCGAGATGCCGCCGCGGGGCGTGCCGATGCTGCGTTGGCAGGCTGTCGTCGATGCCATCGGGCGGTTCCTCGATCTCTGGGCCGCCGAGGCGAGCGCCCAAGGCTGGACCGCCGCGGATCTCTTTGGCGCGGACGCTGTCCGGCCAGGGTCGAGCTGGCTCAACGCGGGTCCCCTCTGGTCCGGGAACGGCGCGGAGGTGGTCGCGGTGATGCCCGACAAGATCGAGTTCTCGATGCCCGACGGCTCGCGGCAGTTCCACTACCGGCGCCCGCATCTGCGGCCTCGCATCCTCCCGTGGGAATTCGCGGCATGAACAGCAAGCAGAAAACAGCCACGGCGGCCCGGCCAACGCCGAAGCAGCCGACCTTACCCGGTCTCGAAATGCCGCTCGGCGTCGCGAGGCCCAACCAGTCAGGAGATTCCTACATGGACCAAGCAGTGCAGACCATCATGACGCCGGTTCGGTTCGACTACACCGCCATCGACGAGACGGCGGCATCGCAGCTGAAGGAGGCCGCTGGCCGTGTTCGCGCCATCAGCCGTCGCATCTTCACCGACATCATCGAGGCCGGCCGCCGGCTGAGCGCGGTCAAGCACTACCTGAAGCATGGCCAGTTCAATAAGTGGCTCCAGGCCGAGTGTGGCATTAACGACCGGACCGCGCGGTACTACATGGTGGCGGCCAACTTCTACGACAGCCTGCCCGCGGAGAAATCGGCAACGGTTGCCGATTTGCCCCCCGCCACGGTCTACTTGCTGGCCTCCCCCTCCACGCCGGAGTCTGTGCGCACGGAGGTGCTGGAAGCGGCGTCGAAGGGCAACATCGTCACGACCGAGGCCGCCCGCGCCCGCGTGGCCGAGGTCAAGACCGAAGAGCACAAGGCCCAGGTCCCGGCGCTCGCGTCCGCCGCCAGGAAAAAGAAGAGGGCCGGCGAGCCGCTGACGCGGCGCGAGGCGAGCGCACTCGCCGACAAGCGGGCAGAGGAGCGCCGCACGAAGGAGGCGAAGGAGCGCGAGCTCATCGAGAGACAGGCGAAGGAGTCCGCGGCCGCCCTGTTCACCAAGCTGATGGAGGCAGGCGGCATGGACCTGCTGGACCAGGTGATGGCCTGCATGGACGACTTCACCCAGAGGAGGCATTTTCATTCCGCGGTCGAAGTCGAGAGGAGCAAGAGGCGGAGCGCCGATTCCCGTGCCGCATCGCAGAGCGCGGTGGGCGAGGGAGAGGAGCCGGAGTCGTCCGGCGGCTACAACCAGATCGCCGCATGAGGTGCACGCGGGCGTTCGGTGCGTCGGGCACCGAGCGCTCGCTCCCTGCTTCGAACCAGGTGACGTGTCATTGGGACACTTCGACCCCACCCCCCACCCCCCTGGGCGGCGAAGGCCGGGTGCTGATTTCGGCCCCTAATAGTTCATGCGAAATTTGGATTTTGAAAACATTCGCTACCGGTCACCGACCGATCACCGCTTCGGACGGCGACCCGGCTGGAGTGGCTTCGGTGGCGGCTCCCCGGCTGGCCAGGGAGCGAAGAACTCGGCGATCTTGGCGTCGAGTGCCGCAGCCAGGCGATCGAGCACGCTTACAGTAGGATTCTCCAGCACACGTTCAAGCCGGCTGACATAGGTCACGTCGATTGCGGCGTCGACAGCCAGCTTTTCTTGGGAGAGTCCGCGGGCGACTCGGATCCGCCTCAAATTCCAGGCCACCAGCTCCTGCGCATCCATGCAGGAAGGCGAGCATCTTGATGACCCTTAAACCACGGCGTATGGTCCTATGATTTTCCGTAGGACGGGTCGATCCCGATATGATCGCTGGACCTTTGCCCTCATGGAAGCGTTCTAATCGCGAGGGCGGCACTCTGGCGAAGTTGTCGAGTTTGGCGGCACCGATCGAGGCAGGCGCAGACGTTGCAATGTTGCCCGCAGTATTTCCAGACGACTTGTATGGCGATTGTGGCGACGCCTTATGATGCTGAGGCAATTGAGGGACGCATCGATCAAGAGGCGCGTCGAACTGGTTTTGTGCGGCGCCATTTTCATAGTAATCACCTGCATCAGCCTCTACCTTTGGGGGGGATTTTCTATATTGCCTGGGAGACGACGCCGAGGGTGGTCCGTGCTGATCCGCCGGCCAGGCTCACCTGGCGGGAGAACGGCGACGGCAGCTTGGTCTATGTGATCGAGCTGCCGAGTGAAATGGTGCCCTCCGTTTGCGCGCTTCAGGATACGCCGGATGGAGTGGCGGTGCGGTGCCGGCGTGGGCTGCGGCCATGATGAATTCTGTATCAGACCCTGTTCGTGGCCGAAGCGCCCTCGCGTCGTGATGGAGGTCTAGGCGAAGTTCGTCCCAGCGATGCGTCCGCGACGTGGCAATTGGAAGGTCCCGATGGCCAGCATCACCCTCTGCAGGCAGACAAATATCGGGAGATCATATGGGCGACGCTGATCGCGTCTTCACTGTCGCCTCGGACGAAGCGTTGGTCGGGCTGATTCGTCAGGCGAAGCGGCGGCTCGTCATAATCTGTCCGGCGCTGACAGATGCCGTGGCGGAAAGCCTGATCACCAGGCTCCCTGATCTTGGAGCACTCTTGATCACGGTGATTCTCGATGCCGATCCTGAAGTCTACCGGCTTGGATTCGGCAGCGAGAAGGCTCTCGACAAGATACGCGCGGCGGGCGACCCGAGCTTTCTCGACCTCCGGATGCAGTCCGGGGTCCGGATCGGCGTTGTCGTTTCGGACGACGTGACGATGGTATTTGCGCCAGTCGCCCAGCTCATAGAAGCCGGCTCGAAGTCGCCCACGAAACCCAATGCCATAGTTCTGGGCGGTGGCGTCACCGATCGCCTTGCAGATGCCGCTGGCGCGGGTTTGGCGGACAATCGGACGGCCCGGGCGGCTCCGCAGGAGATCGGCGAGGCACCACTCACTCCGGCCGCGGTCGCTCACCTCAAGGACGACCTGAAACAGAATCCGCCCCAGCAGTTCGATGTCGCGCGGTCTCTTCGGGTATTCACGTCAAAAGTGCAGTACGTCGAGTTGGAGGTGTCGAATTACCGCTTCAGTAGCCGGCAGGTCCGCCTGCCGCAGGAATTGCTCGATGTCGCTGATGACGAGCTGAGGTCGCGGGTCTCTGGCCGAATCGCAATGCCCGAGGGAGGGTTGGGGATTTTCGAGATCGAGGTGGAGACCGCGTCAGGCGCGAAAAAGACGACCGTCGACGAACGATGGCTCACGAAGCAACGAAAGCGCATCGAGGACAAATACACCTTCCTTGTCCCGCGGTACGGCCGCGTCATCATGCACACCCTTCGCGAGGAGTTCGACGCGGAAATCAAACGGTTCAACATTACTCTCGATCGCTACCGTAACGCGGTCATTGCCAAGGTCTCGAGCCTCAAGGCCGATCTCGTCACACAGATCGTCCAGGAGTATTTGCCTCGTTGGATACGGCAGCCGCACGCCAACTACATTCGATACGGATGGACGCCGACTGCCGAGGTACTGGAGGCTGAGCTTCGTCGAACCGCCGAATGCATCGTCAATGAAGCATTTGATTATGACTTGCCGATTGTGCGCGCGGTATACAAGAGCGTGGCGCCGGAAAACGTCCGAGACCCGCAATTCCTGGACCCGCTCAAGACAGGAATGCGGAAGCAGGGAGTGCCAGAGCCAATCATCGCCAGCCTCTTTGCCAGCGGCGATGCCGCTCCCGGAACATTCACCCTCGTCGACGGACGCTCGTCTGGCGTGGGGACCGGGGCTTGATTTCGAGACAGTTCCGCGAGGCGACGATGCGGGTTCCGGTCGAATGTCCCTATCGCGGCCCAGACGGGTGCAAGTTCCCGACCCGGCGAGACGAGACTCTCCACGCCGAGGCCGCCCGATGCTGCCGGGCCGCGCTGGGCGGCTCCCATTTCCAGATGGACGAACCGCCACTCTGCCAATCGTTGGGCAGCGAGGACGAAGTCTATCGCTTCACCTGGAAGTCATCGTTCGATGGCGACGCCGTCGTTCGGATCGGCAGGGTCGGCACGCGTAGTTCCGCCAGCTGGTGGAAGTCGTTCACACGCATGGAGCGCCACGTGGAGCTGGTGCTGGCGGACTGGGATCATCTCCAGCACGCGGTTCACCACGCAGCGTTCTGGACGCAGGGCGAGGGCATCGAGGCGTCATTGGGGCTCGACGGCGCGACCTGGCTTTTCGAGGGCCGGCGCGCCGATGAGTTCTGGTGCTTCAAGCGCTGGAGCCCCATGGGGCCACTGGCTGAACTCGGGCGCGTGTTCTTCGAGCTGGCGGGGCCGCCACTCTCGAACGTGCAGCTTCAGTTATCTCACGATTCGTGAGGTTTGCCCTAGGGTTGGCTCAGCGGCTTCCCGCATTTTCTGCCCCAGCGACCTCGCCGGTAGGAGATCACCTGCCGCCGTTCGTCCCACCTACTTCGAATCGATTCCGGGCTCATCGGCTGGAGCCTTCGCCGCTTGCTCTCCACCGCTACCGTCCACTCTGGTCCGGTCTAGGCCAGTCAGACCCGTCAATACTCGCTTCCTCCTCACGACGAGAACGTTCGCCATCCTCCTCTCGGCGCGCTTTCTCTGGCTGTCCTCGGCTAGAGCGACGCTTTCATCAGTTGCGAGCTGGGCTCGGCGCTCTGCCCGGCGTGCAGCCTCTCTGGCTCGATGTTCACTTCGCGCTCGTCTCAACTGTTCCTTGTTCGACCCCTTCTTGTCCGTCTTGCTCTTGCCCTTCTTCAAGCTCGACGTGACCGGAGCCGATGACACGGCGGCCGCAGCTCGCTGACCCCCGGGTGTTTGGCCCTGTTTGCCCGCGTTGGTCTTCTTCTTCGACTTCCGGTAGCTGAACCAGCTGGAGCCCGGCCCAATAACCGTGCTCCCGCCATGGTACGAGCCGCTTCGCGACATGCTTTCGCCCCCAATCGACCTGACGCGTTCTACTCCCGCTCGAACCCCTGGCTGGTGAACTTCAGCGAGCGGCCGTTCTCCGTCACGGTCCGGACCACGTTCTCCGGCACGCCGTCCGGGATCTCGGCGGTGATCTCCAGCGTCACCGTGACGGTGGCGCCGACGAGCCCGGTCAGGTGGGCGATCACCTCGTCGGCGACCTTGCCGGCATCGCGTCCGGCGCGCTCGGGATCGAGCGTCACCGTCCCGTGATAGCGGCGCGGCTTCAGCACCCGATCCTGTTGGCCCGCCTGTGCCCCGTCGAGCCCGCCAGCGCCTGTTGAAGGGGTTCCGGGTCCCCCCGCCTCGGGCGGAGCTTTCGCGGCCTGCTCGGCCTCCACTTGCCGTTCTGCGACATCCGGCTTCACCACCAGCCCGTCCTGCGCCACCGGGACGAGGCGGTCGCCGCGGCGTAGCCCGCGATACCGGCCGGCGGCGTCGTCATAGCTGTCGGCGTAAGCGAAGCCCTCCCGCTGCCAGAGGAGCAGCCCGACCCCATCCTGCACCGCCGCTGTCACCACTTCGGGTCCGGAAAGCCGCGGCAAGTAGACGTAGCGGGCGAAGTCCTCGGCAAGCTGCCGCACCGAGACATGATCGCCGCGCCAGAGCGGGATCTTGTCGAGTTCGATACGCAGGTTCGAACCTGCCAGGCTGGGCGCGAGCCCGTCGTCGGCCCGCAGCCTCTTGCTGGCCCGCACGGCGAGCGGATCCTGTCCCGAGAGCCGCGATGCTTGCCATTGCAGCGGCGATTGAGGTGTCGCCTGCATCGGGACGAGGAGCCATTGGTAGGCCTCGGGCAGCCGCCCGATGACGGTCCCCTCGGCCGACCGCCGCTGGGTCTCCGCCTGCGTGACCTGGTGGGGGTCAAGGTTCAGCTGCTTCTGGTCATTCAGGATTGACGACCACGCGATGCACCTGCGCACCGCCTCGTCAAGGTCCTGCAGCCGCGCCTGGTCCACGGCCAGGAAGACTAGCGCATTCTGGAATAGCCGTGGAGCCGCGCCCCGGCTCTGCAGGATGGCGGCGGCCGCGGCCTGGGCCTTGCTGTTGGCGTCCTTGCTGTAGGGGTGCTCCGGCCCGAGCACGACAAGCCGTGCCTCCATGTCATCCGGCACATCCGCGCCCGACTGCGGCAGCTGGTGGATTCGCCGGAAGTCACCCGGATTGCGCAGGTCCGCCTTGAGGCGATTCTCGATCTCGGCGACGACCTTGTCGGTGTCGCGCTTGAGCTGATCGGCCCGGTCCTCGGCGAGCTTGGTGACGGTCGGCTGGGTCGAGTACCAGTAGCGCGGGCCGTCCTGGTAGAGGAACGTGGCGGCGGCGGCCAGCCGACGCAGCGCGTCGCCGAACACCGCCGGCTGTTCGCCCGGGATAACGCAGCCGAGCTTGATGCGGCGGTCCTCGATGCCGCGATTGGCCGCCGTCGTCATCGGCGCCGAGCCCAGGTACACAGTCCGGGCGACCCGGCGGGTGGCCGCGTACTTGCCGAGATTCGGCACCTCGCCGTCGATCCGCTGCGGCAGCGCGTTCGCGCCGTCCACGTCCTTCTCGATGATCGGCCGCCACTGATCTGGCAGGTAGCGGGTCAGCTCATCCTGCACCCGCGGATCGTCGATCGGCACGTTGCCGGGCATGATCATCGGATTGCGGTCGCCGCCGGCCCACAGGCTGTGGATGACGGCGGCCATGAGGCGCAGCACGCCGCGTGTGCGCTGGAACTTCGGCAGCGTCGACCAGTCACCGTAGAGCCGGTCGAAGATCTCGGGATGGATCGGATAGGCCGCCTGGAGCCGCCGCTCGTAATCGGCATCGCGGCAGTCCGGCGGGAATTCTTGGTGTTGCCCCCGATACAGGTCGGCGAAGGCGCGGGCGACATTGTCGCGGGCGGTGAAGGCCTCGCGCTCCAGGATCGGCTCGAACAGGCGGCGCCGGACGATCTCGAACCCTTCCTCAGTGCTGGCCGGCGCCCATGACGACTCGACCCGGCCGATCACGTTCCTCAGCCGCGCGAGCGCCGTCCGGCCGCGGATGCCGCCAACCTCCTCGTCATCGGCCTGGGCATGCGGAGAGGTGGCCGTGTCGGAGGCAGGCAGGCTGATCACCAGCAGGGCTTGCCGCGCGAGTTTCGCCGACTCGGTCAATGCCTGGGCGAAGGAGAAGTGCGTCTCGAAGCTGCCGGCCGGGAGGTCGGACTCGTCATGGAGCTGCCGGGCATAAGCCACCCATTCGTCGATCAGGATCAGGCAAGGCCCGTAGTCGTTCATCAGCGCGCGCAGCGTGTCACCGGGATTGGTGGCGCGCTCGTCGTCCTGCCGCACCCGTTCGAAGGCCGGCCGGCCACCGAGCTGCCAGGCCAGCTCGCCCCACAGCGTTTTGGTCACCGTGCCGTCGGGCTTCTGCGCTGGGTTGCCCGGCGAGATTTTGTTGCCGACCAACACGACGGGTGTGACCAGCTCGGGCAGCGCCGCGATGCCGGCCTCCGCCATCAGCGAGTCGATGCCGAGCAGCTCGCCCGGCTTCCGCCCCGAGAAGAGGTGGTAGAGCGCCAGCATGGAGTGCGTCTTGCCGCCGCCGAAGTTGGTCTGCAGCTGCACGACGGGGTCGCCGCCCTCACCAGCAAGACGGCGCATGGCGCCGGTCAGCAGCGCCTTGAGGCTGTCGGTCAGGTAGGTGCGGCGGAAGAACTCGACCGGGTTCCGGTACTCGTCCGAGCCCTCGCCGAGATGCACCTGCCACAGATCGGCGGCGAACTCGGCCTGCTGGTAGCGGCCGCTGGCCACGTCCTTGTGCGGCGTCGCCACCTCCCGCCACGGCTTGAGGCCGCCGGTGGCTTGGCTCTCCACCGTGCTGCCGGTGCCGCGACGGCGTTCCTGGCGGGCCTGCTCATCGAAGATGAGCCGGCGCAGCTCCATCTTCATCTTGCCGACCTCGTCCGCCTGCGGTGCCGACACGGCGGTCAGCAGCCGTTGGATCGAGTCGAGCGCGCGATCCGTATCGTCGCCGGAGAATGCCTTCTGGTGCGCCCAGTTGTTGCGGTGCGTGCGGATCTCGCTGACGAGGCTGCGCTCGGCATGGCCGAGCGTCTTGCGGAACACGTCGTTCCACGTGTCGCCCATGAGCTTGAGCAGGCCGGCCGTATCCCACTGCGCCACCGGCTTCGACGCCAGCATCGGATCGTCCGCGAAGCGGCGGATCGTGTCCATGTTGACGCTGCCGACCTTGATGGCGGCATTGATCTCGCGATCGACGAACGGCGCCAGCCCCGCCTTCAGCAGATCGAGCGCCTTGCCGACTCGTTCCTGATTGGTGATCGCCATCGCCGCGATGCCCCCGTCCCGCCATTGATGTTTTAGCGGGAATTCCCCGCGTCGGCGATCCACCCGTTGCGGCGGCAATACAGGATCTCCATGCGGCCGGTGATCGGGTTGGCCTTGTAGCCCGGCACCTCGACCGCCTTGTGGCCGACCTCGGCGAGGTAGGCTTCGTAGGCGCGGTTCGCCAGCATGGCGGCGTAGAACGGCCGCCGCGGATCGTCCCGGTTCGCCTTCTCACGGAAGAGCGCCTCGTTCACGATCTCGTAGCGGCCCGAAAGCAGAGTCCTTGTGGTCATGGCGCCGGGTCCCGGTCGAGGGGCGGCACCGAGGCATCAGCGTCTTGAACTACTTGATTGGCCATCCACATCCTGTTTACCTCGCGGCTTCCGGCTCAATTATGGGCCACTTCCCGACCACCGCGAAAACCGGTCAATCCAGGCGTCGATTAGCCCAACTGCCTTGCAGGTACGACGCGCTGCCGCGCGCGTCGAGGCATAGTTATTTGCGTGCGCGATCTCGTTCCTCAGTCTCCTGATCTCATCCATGTCATATTCGAAGCTAGCCACGTCCATCCCGCCTAGCGAAGCGGCGCGCAGGATGCTCAATTTGTCATGGAACGTGGTGAACAACACGTCGTCCACATAGCCATCTGCTGCCGGCGTTTTTGCTTGTGACCTCTGTATACTCCGAGCAATTGTCTTCTGGCGGTACTCGGGCAACACTTTCTTCCAGGCATTGACTTCAGTGAACTCGCGGCGGATGACCTCGGCCATCGTCATCTCAAGATGGGTGATGATGCCGAAGAGTGCCGCCCGGACCGGCAACTTCTGAAGATCGGATAGTGTTACTAGGCCGCCGATCTGAGGCCCAACGATGACCAGCCGGCACTCGTGCCGATGTGCGGCTCGCACAAAGCTCAGGATGCCGGCGTCCGCGCCGATAAGATGCTCCTCCGACAGTGGCATCATCGCGGACTCGACGCGCCGTCCATGCTCGACGTGTTCAGTTGATCGCGGAACGGCCAGGAGCCCAACTATTCGCGCCAAACCGCCGATGTCGTCTTCGACGGGAAGGTGGTCATACCCAGCCCGGTTCTGGCGAACTACATGCCGAAGATCCTCACCGGCACGGCAGGTCTGAAGCTCCTTCCTGTGCGTCGCGATGAGTCGCACGGGCAGCCCTTCCTCGAAGTTCGCAAGCGCCGCAAGAGCGTCCGCCTCGGCCTGCGCGGTCCAGGGGCTGCCATGCATGTCGCGCTCGATCACAGCGCCAACTCGGGCTCGCGCGGCCCCGCCGCCGCGGCGCCTTCGCGGGCAAGGCGCATGATCTCGGGCCAGCTCTGGACGAGGCCGTTGTAGGGGAGCGCCTCGGCGGCGCGCTTCTTGCGCTCACAGATCGTGTAGAGCCGGTAGGCCAGCTCGCGGGCGATCTCGACCTTGGCGCCGAACTTCGCCGCCAGCGCCGCCGCTGCCGCCTCGCCGCCGGCCTCCAGCACGCGAATGAGGTGGTGGACGATCTCCCAGACGGTGAGGCGCGGATCGGTCGCTGGGTCCCAATCGGGATCGAGCTCTTGGGGCATCAGCAGCCGCACCTTGCCACCCTTGGAGGCGGCGATCTTGGCCTCGACGAGGCTCGCCACCGCCGTGTTCTTGGCGCGGGCGAGCACATCGGCGACGCCGAAAGCGCCGTCGGCAAAGCCGTTCTGCTCGAACCAGGCGACGGCGAATCGGCTGTCTGCGTCGAAGTCACCCTCCTGCTCCGCCAGGACCTCGTCGAGCACCTGGTTGATGAGGGCGAGCGCATCGCTGACGGAGAGTGGCTTGCCCTCGGCGTCGACGACTTTGATGTAGCGCGTGAATACGCCCATGCCTGGCCCGATCGCGGCCTGAGCGAGGTCGACGGGGGCGATGTTGCCTCGTTGGAGATGTGCAAGTGCGGCAGGGAGGTCAGACTTGAGGGCGTTATGGAATTCGCGGCGTGTGGCGGTCGGGGCGGCCGCGCCGCGCGGCCGGCAGACCAGGATGATGCTGGACGCGAGAGCGTTGGCCTCGTTCTCGCGCACGCGGCCTGGCTTTTCTGTCCGCATCGGCCAAGTACCGCTGATAGCAAAGCCGGCACGGATGACAGCTTCAAGAAAGATTTCCCAGCCTGTACTTGATCGACCGGTCTCCTCTTCATCTTCGGCTTGCTTAAAGGCATAGAAGATCGTGACAGGAAACGCAGGTTGGGCCTGCTCAGCGATCAGCCCGAGCGCCCGTGTCATCCCATCGAGGAAGAAGGCCTCGGCCTTTTCTGCGCTGCCGTGGCGGGAGGGTGTGGCAACAAGTTCCCCAGCCTTCGGGACGGCCAGAGTTGCGAACAAATCTGGGAAGATCCGCTGTAGTGATCGACGGAGCCAAACGTAAAAGAAGTCCGACAGATCTGCGTAACCGATGTTGTCGTAGTAGGGTGGGTCTGTAGAGACGACTTTGCCCGTCGAGATCGCCTGCTGGTTGACATCCACTTGCGAGGCCGAACCAAAGCCTGCGTTTCCAAGCGTCTCAAGGCCCTTTATCTGGCGCTCGAACAGGTTCGCGTAACTACCAGACGACTCACAAAAGGGGTTACTCTCGGCAAAATCCCAGACCATCGGCAGGGCCTGCCGAGCAAAAACACTCCTCATCTGCGCGTTGGCGCTGTTCCAGCCGCAGAGCGATGACAAGTGGTTTGCGACCTGATCCACTAGAAATCCTAGATAAACAGCGACTGCCTCGGCATATGCGCCCGCCCCGACACCGGCATCGCGCAGTGGCTGCGCAATGCCGGGTAGACCTGCGGCGAGAGCGTCATCTCGCACTTTCACGCTCGCGGCGCCCACCAAACCACAGAATGTGGTAAGAGCAACCAGTTGTCGATCAGTAAACAGGTCGCTCCACCTTGTCATTCCGTAGTTACCAATGCGGAAGCCCAAAGCCTGCTGGAAGAACTCGGTATCCGGCCTCCACTCGGGTTTTTCTTGGCATGCGATTGCTTCATGTTCCGGTGTCGGAGTCAAATAGAGCCTCCGGCGATTCCCTTCAGCTACGATTGCCAAAAGGCGCGCGCCTATGCGCCCGGCTCTGCCCTCGGTCTTTATGTAGTCGCCTGCGATGGGGGTGCCGGACATCAAACACCCGAAGGCCCCACGCCCCAGCTTCGTCCCGGACTTTGCCGCTTCGGTATCGATGGGGCGGCCCATTTTTACCGTGAGCCGGTACCCACCGTTCGCAACTATTGGCTCGACGTAAGCCTCCTTGCCTGGCTTGGTAGAGAGCATGAATGTGGAGGTCAGCGGCACGTCTACGTCCCGGAAGGCGGGGTTCGGGCTCTTCACCGTGCGCGCCCAGATCCAGGCGATCACGGTGAGCTTCTGCCCAATTAGCAGCTTAAGGTCAGGTCGCTCCGCCGCCATCGCCGGCGTGATCTCGATTTGGGGGTAGAGGTGGCCGATGCGCCGCTCGGCCTCGTCACGCATCCACTTGCCGTAGTAGCGCACGTCGTCGGCGAGCCCTTCGGCGCCCTTCCAGTGTTTGTGCGGGTCACGCTCCGGGTTCACGGGCGGTCTGCCGGCGAATTTCGGGGGGATTTCGATCATCGCCTTGTTGATCAGCACGGCGACGGGGTTGAGGTCCGAGGCATGGGCTTCGAGCCCAAGGCGCTGCGCCTCCAGCGGCAAGGCGCCGCCGCCGGCAAAGGGATCGTGGAAGGCCGGCAGGCGGTTGCGGTCGAACAGCTCCTTCGCCCGCGGGTGATCGGCATTGGCGGCGCAGGTTCGGCGCCAGCTCTGCCAGATTTCGGCTCGCGCCTTCTCCAGCACGTGCTCGTTGGTGGTGTTCTCCCACTTCACCAGCTCCTCGATGATGCGGAAGAGGCGCTGGCGCTCGATGTCGGCGGCGCAGTCGGCGAGCGTCGGCTCCGGCCCCGGCTCGGGCAGCCCGTCGCGGCCGGCGGTCGCCTCGAACTCGGCCCTTCGCTTGTCCCAGATCGCCCGCCGCTTCCTCAGCTCCTGCTCGGCCGTGCGCCGCGTCTCGGGCACGGCGAGCAGCGTGTCGACGTACTCGGACGGGTCGTCCACCATCTGCGCGAAGATCACCGCCCGCGCCGCCGCCAGCGGCCGCCGCGCCCACCACAGATGCAAGGTCGAGGGGTGCCCGTGCCGGATCGACTTCTCCCGCGCCGAGGCGATGTTGATCGCTTCGAGCGGGAGGGCGACCTCGATGAGCTTCTTGCTGGTGACGGTCACGGCTGAGGCTCCAGAAGTCCCGACAGCCGATCGAGGAAGCGCCGGAACGATCTCGGATCCTGTGCCTGGACCAGATCGAATGCCCTCGCGAATTTGGCCTGATGAGTGACGGGATCGTACCCGTCCGGCGTGTGTCTATCCAGCCAGCCCTTGGCACCGCGGATCGTCTCGAAGCCTTCTGGTCGCAAGAGGTCGTCAGGCAGGCCAAACCGGCCGCGCAGCGACGCGGCGGCTGCGATGAACCACGTCTCGAATTCCCGATGGGCCAGGACGACGAGATGCGGGACATCCGCCCGTGCCGCCCTTGCCCGTGCGAGGATGGCCGGTCCCAGCTCGGCCGGGCAAGCGTCATCACAGTCGAGCAGGATGAGAACCCAGCCGCCGTACTGTGCCGCCTTCGCGGCGGCCAAGCTTACGTACTGGTTGAGGTAGGCATTGTCGTTCATGAACGAGCCGAGCTTGATCCTGATCGGTGGATTCACGCGCAAATCGACGCCGGGCCGCGCGAGCTGCGCCATGCGATGGAGTAGGGCGGGCAGAGCTTCAGTTTCGCCGTGGCCCTCCACGATCGGAGCGATGAAGGCCAAGGTCTAGCGACCCTTATTGTCGAATAGGGCGAGCTGCGTCTCGGACTTTACATCGAGGATCGACTTCGGATCGGGAGCCAGCTGGTTCTGGCGCAGGAGTTCGCCGGGCGTGAAGAGGCGCTTCCGCAACATCTCCTTGCCGGCCTCGTCGATCGGGCCGATCCGGGTCAAGCCCTCGGGATTGTCTACCGCCGCCAGCGACTCCGGCGGGATGTCAGGGTTGTCCAGGAGATCCGGGCTGTGGCTGGTCACGAGAATCTGGCAATGCCGGGCCCCCTCCCGGAGCGCCGACAGCAAGACGCCGGCGGCGGCTGGATGCAATGCGATCTCCGGCTCCTCCAATCCGATCAGCAATGGCGAGCGGTCGCCTACTCGGCCCGAAGCCGCCTGGAAGACTGCCAGGAGGATGCCGAACGCCCGGAGGGTCCCATCTGACATCGCGGAAGCAAAGAATCGCCACGGATGGGGCTGTCCCTTCACGCCTTGACGAAACTCGATTGTCTCCAGTCCACCAATCGCCTTCACTTCCGCGTCCGAGACGCCCGGCACGATCCGGGCAAGATTTTCGCGGATGGTCATCCTCGTCTCGGGCGATAGCTGCTGGAGGACGCTCGCCGCATTGCTCCCGTCCCGCCGCAATAGGTCTCCTGGATCTGGCTTCTGCGGACCGGCAATCTCGCGCGGGTTCAGGTTGTAGACCTCGATCCGCGACAGCGCGTCGTAGACGGGCCTGAACTCGGGGATGCCCGAGGCGGCCACTAGGAAGAGCCGATCCGATATAGCTGCAGGCAGCCGCTGAATCGACGAGTGGATTACGGTCCCCGACCGGACCAGGAAGGTCTCCGGATGCCCAAAGCCTCCGGGCGGGTGGACGACGCACTCCTCTTCCTGGACCTCGTAGGCGCCAGCGGGTTTAGCGCCGATGCGAAACGAGTAGTGGCCGGGCTGGTCCGTGGGCAGATCGAAGTCGAACCGCAACGCAAAATGGTTCGGGTGCCCACCAGACCTGCGCCGCACCTCGGTAATTGTCCCACGATCCCTGAGCGCATGGTCGAGCGAATTCCGCAGCGCATCCGACACGAACCGGAGCGCGTCCAGAAGGTTGCTCTTCCCGGCGCCGTTAGGGCCGACCAAGAACATGAGCTGCCCCAGGTCGAGCTGGCACGCCGCGATGCTCTTGTAGTTGCGGATCGTCACACGCCGGATGAACGGCCGAATCTTACTGCTAGGCATGCGGCTGCGGTGGAATGGTGGCAGGAGCCGGCCGTTCTTCATTTGGGGGCTGAGACACCTTCAACAGTTCGGCGAAGCTGTAGTTCACGCTCGTCACGCCGAAATCCGGCTCGCGCCGGAACGGCTCCCGAAGATAGTGGACGGCATGCCGGCCGTCGCCGAAAAACTCAACGATCGCGAGGATGAAGTCCTCGGGCTTGTTGAGCGAGTAAAGGATCTCGTTCCGCGTCACGGAGATCGTATCCGCGCCGGAGACCCGGCCCTTCACCTCGATGAAGCGCAGCTTGCCGGTGCCGGGGATGGCGCTCTCGATGTCGTAGCCGAGCTTCTCGGTCTCGCGATCTACCGGCACGAAGCCGAGGCCACGCTCGATTTCCATGATGATGGCGCGCGCCCTGGCGGCGGAGGCCTGGGTGTCGATCGGCATGGCCGGCGGCGACCGCCCGACCATCGCCGCGACAAGACCCGCGGGCACGACCAGCATGCCGCCGAGCACGACAGGCGGCAACGGTGCCAGCTGCCGCTCGCGGGCGATCTCCTCCATCCGCCGCTGTAGGCGCGACTGCAGCTCGTCGGCCCGTTTGCGGGCCTCGCCGGAATTGAGCCGCGCGTTCGACTTGCCGGCGCGCTCCTGCTCCTTCAGCTGCTCGGCCCGGAAGTCCCAGTAGTTGATCTCCTTGGTCAGCCGGTCCTTCACCGCGGCCTCAGTTTTGGCGAGGAGGGAGAGCTTGCGGCCGCGAACCTCCGCTAGGTGCTCGGGAACGATATTCGTGATGGCATGGGTCTGGGCCTTCGCTTCGAGGTCGCGGTCGATCCAGGTGCATTCGGGCCGCACGACGATATCCGCCATTGCAGGCTCGTCCGCGGCCAGCGGCCGGTAGTCGAGGTAGGGCGCGTAGTTCAGGTGGCGCGCGGTGCCGTCGCCGTCGATCTCGACGAAGAGCAGGCGCTTCGAGACCACCCGCCGATCGCCGCTCTTAGTCAGGCTGGCATCGCGGATCTCGTGCTCCAGGTAGAACAGCACGCGCGGCCGCATGCCGGCATCGCGCTCGTCCACCAGCACGGTGCCGCGGCGCATGAGATCGCGGTGGCGCTCCAGGATCAGGTCGATGACGCCGTTGAGGAGGGGATGGCCGGGGCACAGGAACGCGGCCGGTGGCTGGCCCTGGGGCGCCAGCAACGACTTCTCGAAGGTCACGCGCTCGTAGCGCGGCATAACCGGCTCGCCGGTCCCGATCAGACGGTCGCGGTTGCGCACCGGCGCCGGCACGTGAGTGATCTCGTAGCGGCGTGGCTCGCGCTGGCGGACAGTGCCGCCCAGGCGCTGGAAGGCCTCCACGAAGAACGATTCGATGTAGTGGGGCTGGAGGCGACGGGCCTCGGCGCGCTCCATGTCCTCGCGGATGCGGTGGACGCGGCTGGCATCCATGGCGTCGTGGGCGAGGGCATGCTCCTCGATCAGGTCTCGGAGCGCGTCCTTGTCGAAGGCGCCGGCGACGACCTCGTCGAGACGGGCACGCACTTCAGGCTGCTCACCGTAGCGGATGGCATCGATCAGCAGGTCGCGCAGCGCGCGGCCTTCGA
>Ga0070731_10002293_pt1 | contig 18410 bp, 16 predicted proteins | sample Coa_R1_2_FD_66448 | JGI IMG/M metagenome (GOLD analysis project Ga0070731, IMG submission 66448) | Surface soil microbial communities from Centralia Pennsylvania, which are recovering from an underground coalmine fire - Coalmine... | ecosystem: Environmental > Terrestrial > Soil > Unclassified ... | reverse complement strand
ACGCTGCGGCTCGCGGCGGCACGGTTCGTGCGCGGCTTCGTCGGCGACGTGCTTTATGCGGTGAAGTGCAACCCGGAGCCGGCGGTGCTGCGCGCGCTGTGGCAGGGCGGCGTCCGGCATTTCGACTGCGCCTCGCCGGGCGAGATCCGGCTTGTGCGCGAGCTCTTCCCGACCGCGCACATCCACTACATGCACCCCATCAAGGCGCCTGCGGCGATCCGCGAGGGCTATGCCCAGCATCGCGTGCGGGATTTCTCGCTCGACAGCCTGGAAGAGCTGGAGAAGATCGTCGAAGTGACCGGCGGCGCGCGCGATCTCGGCCTCCATATCCGGCTGGCGCTGCCCAAGGGCGATGCGCTCTATGACCTCTCGGGCAAGTTCGGCGCGGCGCCGGACGACGCGGCGGAGCTGTTGCGGCGTGGGCGCGACGCGGCGAGCCGGCTCGGCATCTGCTTCCATGTCGGCTCGCAATGCATGGACCCGGCCGCCTACGAGAAGGCGATGGCGCTGGCCGGCGAGGTCATCGCCGCCGCCGGCGTGCGCGTCGACGGGGTCGATGTCGGCGGCGGCTTCCCGGTCTCCTATCCCGACATCACGCCGCCGCCGCTCGGCCGGTATTTCGCCGCGATCGAGCGCGGGTTCCGCGCGCTCGGCCTGCCGCGCGAGGCGGCGCTGTGGTGCGAGCCGGGCCGCGCGCTGGCGGCGCCGGGGGCTTCGCTCGTCGTCAAGGTCGAGGCGCGGCGCGGCCAGGTTCTGCACATCAATGACGGGATCTACGGCACGCTCAGCGATGCCGGCGTCCCGCGCTGGCGCTTCCCGGTGCGGCCGATCCGGCCTCCCGGCGGCGCCGTGGCACCGTTCAGCTTTTACGGACCCACCTGCGACAGCGCCGATTTCATGTCCGGTCCCTTCATGCTGCCGGACGACATTGCCGCGGGCGAGTGGATCGAGATCGGCCAGCTCGGCGCCTACGGGCCGTGCCTGCGGACCGGGTTCAACGGCTTCGATAGAATCAAGGTGACCGAGGTGGCCGACCGGCCGCTGCTCGAGACGCCGGGGCATGCCGACCGCCCTTTTGCCCGCCGGGCCGCGTAGGCCCGAGCCGCCTCATCATCCTTGACCATGGTGGGCGCATCGCGCCCGAAGGACACTGCCGATGACCGAAACCCTCATCACCGACAAGATCGACCGCTTCCTGACGGAAGTGCGGCCCGAGACGCCTTGCCTGGTGATGGATCTCGACCTCGTCGAGCGCGCCTATCGCGGCCTCGCCGAGACGCTGCCGACCGCGCGCGTGTTCTACGCCGTGAAGGCCAATCCGGCGCCCGAGATCCTTGAGCGCCTGACCCGGCTCGGCGGGTGCTTCGACACGGCGAGCCGGGGCGAGATCGAGCTGGTGCTGGCGGCAGGCGCCGGGCCGGAGCGGATCTCCTTCGGCAATACGATCAAGAAGGAGCGCGACATCGCCTGGGCGCACGCGGCGGGCGTCAGGCTCTACGCTTTCGACTGCATCGCCGAGCTGGAGAAGATCGCCAGGGCGGCCCCGGGGGCGCAGGTGTTCTGCCGCATCCTGGTCAAGGGCGAGGGCGCCAAGTGGCCGCTCTCGAAGAAGTTCGGCTGCTCGCCGGAGCTTGGCGTCGAGCTCCTGACCCGGGCGCGCGAGCTCGGGCTCGAGCCCTACGGCGTGTCCTTCCATGTCGGCTCGCAGCAGACCGACGCGGCGCAATGGGACCTGCCGATCGAGCGCAGCGCCGGCATGTTCAAGGCGCTGGCCGAGAAGGGCATCCAGCTCAAGCTCGTCAATCTCGGCGGCGGGTTTCCAGGCCATCATTACCAGGCGGGCGGGGTGCCGCCGGTGGCCGCCTACGGCATCACCATCATGGATTCGATGACCCGGCATTTCGGCAACGACCTGCCGGAGATGATCCTCGAGCCGGGCCGCGGCATGGTCGCGGATGCCGGCGTGCTGCACACCGAGGTGGTGCTGGTGTCGAACCGCGACACGCGCACCCACCGCCGGCGCTGGATCTATCTCGACGCCGGCAAGTTCAACGGGCTGATCGAGACGCTGGGCGAGGTCATCCAGTACAAGATCCGCACGCCGCATGACGGCAAGGAGGCCGGACCCGTCGTGCTCGCCGGCCCGACCTGCGACAGCCTCGACATCCTCTACGAGAAGGCGGATTACCGCCTGCCGCTCGACCTCGCGATCGGCGACACCGTGCAGTTCATTGCGGTCGGCGCCTATTGCTCGAGCTATGCCTCGGTGGGCTTCAATGGCTTCGCGCCGCTGAAGACCTACTGCGTCTGATTTCGGCCACCACCGCACTTTCGTTCACCGTCGTTCCCGCGCCGGCGGGGGCAGCAGGACCGGGCGAGACGCCCGCCGTCCCGGCTTCGCGTTTCCGCGGGAATGACGAAAGGAGAAGAGGAGAAGAGACATGTACGAGACGGTCGAGTTCGCGGGACGCGTCGTGATGCTGGGCTATGGCAGCGTGGGGCAGTGCGTGCTGCCGGTGATCCCACGCCATTTCGGCATCGATCCCTCGCGCATCACGGTGGTGGAGGACGGCGGCAACCAGAAGCCGTTCGCAAAGTATCTGGCGCAGGGCATGCGCTATGTCGCGACCCGGCTGACGCCGCAGAATCTCGACTCCGTCCTGGCCGAGCATGCCGCGGCCGGCGATCTTCTCATCAACCTCACCGCCGGCGTCGAGGCCATCTCGATCATGGACTGGTGCCAGCGCGCCGGCGTGCTCTACGTCGACACGTCGCTCGAGCCCTGGGCCGAGAAATACGAGGACGCCGACGTGCCGGACTGGTCCCGGACGCATTACGAGAGCCACGAGGTGACGCGCGCCTTCGCCCGCTCGCGCTGGCGCAAGGACGGGCCGACGGCGGTGGTCACCCACGGCGCCAATCCCGGGGTCGTCACGCATTTTGTCAAGCAGGCGCTGGTCGACATCGCCGGCAAGATGGGGCTGAGCACCCGGATCCCGGCCGACCGCGAAGGCTGGGCGGCGTTGGCGCGCGCGACGGGGACCAAGGTCATCCACATCGCCGAGCGCGACACCCAGCGCTCGTCGATTCCCAAGAAGCCCAACGAATTCGTCAACACCTGGTCGATCCTGGGTTATTGGGGCGAGGCCTACTACCCGGCCGAGCTCGGCTGGGGCACCCATGAGAAGCTGATGCCGCCCAAGGGCCAGCACTACATCTACGGGCCGGGCAACTGCATCTACCTGCAGCAGCCGGGCGGGCAGACGGTGGTGCGCAGCTGGGTTCCGAAGGGGGGCCCGATCTACGGCTTCGTCATCTCGCATTCCGAGAGCGTGACGCTCAGCCACTATTTGACGGTCCACGAGGAGGGCCGCCCGGTCTACCGGCCCACCGTCCACTACGCCTATCACCCGACCACCGACGCGATCGTGTCGCTGCGCGAGGTGATGATGCGCGACTGGCAACCGCCCAAGGAGCTGCGGATCATGCAGGACGACATCGTCGACGGCATCGACGAGCTGGGCGTGCTGCTGCTGGGCCACGGACGGAACGCCTACTGGTACGGCTCGCAGCTCTCGATCCACCAGGCGCGCGAGATCATCCCGGGGCAGAACGCGACCGCCCTCCAGGTCTGTGCCGGGGTGATCTCGGCCGCCGTCTGGGCGGCGCGCAACCCGAACCGCGGCTACTGCGAGCCGGAAACCCTGCCGCATGACGAGGTGCTGAAGATCGCGGCGCCCTATCTCGGCCCGGTGGTCGGCGTCGAGAGCGACTGGACGCCGCTCAAGGGCCGCTCGCGCATGTTCGCCGAGCCGTGGCTGGACCACGAGGACCCGTGGCAGTTCTCGAATTTCCTGCTGCGGACGTGAGGATAGCTGCGATACTGGCGCGGTCGCCGCAACCGAAAGACTCGAGCCCGCGATGCTGCCCCCCGGCGACCGCCGGTTCCTGCGATACTGGTCGCTCAACGTGGCTTTGGCCCGGAGCGGCGGCTGGGAGAGCATTCCCGGCTTCGGCTACGACGAGGCGGAGAGAAGCCGCATCGCCACCCTCGCCGGCGCGGTTCCGGCCGGCGCGGTCGCGTGCTGGCTCGCCGCCGCCGTCGCGATCTATATCGGGCTGGCGGCGGCCGGGGTGATCGGCGTGGTGGTGCCGGCGATCTCATTCCTGTGGCCCAACCCGGCGAACATGCCGGCCACCGGGTTCTTCGCCCTGATGGCGTCGGGCCTCTGCCTCGCGATCGGATTCGGCCTGCCGCTCTCGATCGCCTGGGGCGGCGCCATCGCCGATCGTCTGGGCGCGGGTGCGGAGCCGCCGGAAGAGCCGGGCGACGCCCCGCTCCTCGGCAAGATGAGGGGCCAGTTCCGCCGTATCGGCTGGATACTCGCCTGCCTCTTCGTCCCGATCGCGCTGGTCTGCGTGGCGCTGGGGGTGAATGCCGTATGGATCCCGAGGGTGCTCAACCTGACGGCCGCAGCCCTCGTCCTCTTCGGCGCGGCCGGCCGCTTCCTCCGCCGCCGCTGACCGCTTCCCGGAGGGCCTGACCCATGCTGCGCGCCTTGTTAGGTCTCGTGCTGCCGGTCGCGTCGGTCCGGTCCCGGCACGCCTCCCTGGGGTTCACCTGGCGGCGATTCTGGGCGACGCTGGGCGTGGCCGGACTACGACAGCCCTGCGGATCCGCGCCGGCGTGATCTCGGCCGCCGTACGGGCGGCACGCAACCCCAACCGGGCTATTGCGAGCCGGAGCCCGCCGCACGAGGAGGTGCCGAGGCGGCCGAGGCGATGATTTGCTCCATTGAACGGAGTACCCTTATAGGGTAATTTCTGTCCGTGGAGAAGCGCACGCCCCATTACGACCTTGCACGTATCCAGGCGAACGTTGCGCGGCTCGGGGCGGTGGCCTTCACGAAGACCGCCCTGGATGGCGGCCGGATGATGGGATTGACGACGGTCGAGATGCTGGCCGTGGTCGCCTTGCTGACGCGGCGGGCGTTCCAGAAATCGATGACGACCTACGCCGATCATCGGGTCTGGCAGGACGTGTATGTCGCGGCGACGCCGGTTCGGAAGGATGCCTACATCAAGGTGACGCTGCGTGAAGGAGCGCCGGTGGTTCAGTTCAAGGAGAAGTGAGCATGGTGCGGGACTGCTTGAACTGCGACGGCAGCCATGGCATGGCGCGCTTTGAAGGCGAGACCTTCACCGTCGAGCATGCCGGCATGGCGGCGACCTTGGAGGGCCTGTCCGGGTGGCGCTGCGAGGATTGCGGCGAGATTGAGTTCGATCCTGAGAGCGCGCTCCGCTATGCCGCTGCGGGCGACGAGCTGATACTGCGCGATCGCGCGCGCATCGCCGGCGAGATCCGCCGCGTCCGTCGCAAGCTCGGCCTGAGTCAGCTTGCCGCCGCCCGCCTGACCGGCGGGGGCCATAATGCCTTCTCCCGCTACGAACGCGGTGAAGCGGCGCCTCTGCCGGCGGTGGTCAACCTCTTCCGGCTTCTGGATAAGCATCCCGAGTTGCTGAAAGAACTTGTCTGAGAGCGGGGGCACAGGGTGGCACCGGAATCGGACCTGAGGAGCCCACCGCCCCTTCATCCGCTTTCCGGTTGATCCGCCCTTCCGATCCGGCGATAAAGCGGGCGATCGATTCAGCCGGGACGATCGCAAAATGGTCACGCGCCGACACTTCATGGAAGGCGCCGCGCTGTTCGGCGCCGCTGCCCTCTGGCCGATCAGGGCGCTGGCCAAGCCCAATCCGCTCGCGGATCTGGCCTATCCCGATCTGTCGACCCTGTCGCCGCCGCCCAAGAACTTCTCGTCGAACCACAACTACTACATCTATGGCGGCGGCCAGCCGATCCGCGGGCTGGTGGTGACGATCGAGGCGACCGAGGACATGGTCTCCCCGATCGGGCTCAACATGCAGCTGAACTGCTATTCCCCGGCGGGCGCCAACAACATCTACCAGCAATACTGCATGGGGTTCGACCCCAAGCACGAGACGCGGCTGGGCTGGTCTAACGAATGCTTCCCCTCGAAGGATTACCGCTGGCGCCTGCACACCAGGTTCAACCGGCCCTGCGGCGGCACGAACCCGACCGAGGACACGTGCAAGGGCGATCTCTTCAACATGCACGGCGTGGTGGGATTCTTCCCGGCGATGACCAACCGCCTGCCGGCCGGGGCCAAGCTGATCTACGAGCTGGTCGACAAGCCGGACGGCACCATCATCGGCGCGACATACTCCTTCGTGAATGCGCAGGGCAAGAAGACCTCGACCGGGCAGCAGCTGATCGCCACCTTCTCGCTCGACGGCGTGAACCGGCATGTGGATGCCGACGGCTGCGCGCCGATCCTGGCCCTGCAGATGAACATCGTCGGCCTGAACAACGGCGCCCACGCGACTCTGGGGTCCGGGGCGGGCAGCATCGTCTACCAGGCGACGACGCCGCTGACGGCCCTCGGCCAGCAGCCCTCGGGCATCGCCTCCCACGACATCTTCACCGCGGAATCGTCGAACATCGTCTACGCCCAGCTGGGCACGCCGGCGCAGCAGAAGATCGTCCAGAAGTTTCGGGTGAGCGGGTCGTGAGACGAGCGCAATTCATGCACCATCACGCGAGTTCGGCGGCAGCGGCGGCGCGGAATCCTGCTTCGTTCACCCCGACGATGAGCAACCACAGCGCCACGGAAGCCTCGCCCACGAGGGAGCCGAACTGTACGTAGGGCGAGATCGGCAGGTTCAAGGCCAGGAAATAGTCGCTGGCCGCCCCGAGGTAGCAGGCACCCGCCAGCATGTAGAGCGCCCCGAGCCAGCGCGGGAAATAACCCGAGCGAAACACCAGCCAGCCTTCGAGCAGCAGCGCGAAGCCGAAGAATGTAAGCCCGATCTGGAAACCCACGTCATGCCAGCGCAAGGCAAGCCGAGCCAAAGCCGCCAGTTCGGCGGGCGGCACGGCGGCCAGGTCCGGCGTGCCCGGCATCAGCGTGAGCGGTGCGAACTGCGTCCAGGCGTTAAGCGCGTTGACGGTGTTCTGCGTCAGATCCAGTACCAGCGCCGTCAGAGCCAGAATTGGTCCTGCCGGCGTCAGCAGCCGCCAGACGATCAGGGTGATGGGGATCGCGATAAGGTTGGTGACCATCTCGGCCATGAAGCCGAGCCGGTAGGTGCCCTGGTGCGCGCCGATCGCCCGCAATGTGGCGCCCGGATCCCCGTCGACGATCAGACCCTGGCGGCCTACGAGTTCGGCATAGGCTCCCAGAAGGATCACCAGCACATAGAGCCCCCCGGCGATGCGCGCCTCGAAGCGAGGAGAGGTCATGAGCCGATATTCGTCAAAATGGGCGTCCTCTCGGTCGTTGATCGGCGGTGTTTATAGCAGTGTCACCGCAACCGCCCGCAGCCCGCCGGCACCTCCTCCCGCGGCGACTTCACCGAGGAATCGTCGAACATCGTCTACGCCCAGCTCGGCACGCCGGCGCAGCAGAAGATCGTCCAGAAGTTCCGGGTGGGTGGGTCGTGGGCCACCCGGCGCGCTGGTAGCCGAGCGGATCAATATTCATTCGGATCGCTCTTCTCCCAGAACTCGCCCTATCAAGAATTCGTCTTATGAAGAAGCTTCTGCACGTCATTGAATTTGAGCTCGTATGCGCCAATTCCAGCGATTAATCCTCCGACGATCGTAATTCCGATGCACCAATAAGACATCCTCAAGCTTAATCTAAGAATTGAACCTATAAAAGAACACTCATTCGATAGATCATCCTGATAGTTCGACCGAAAAAGTTGTGCCGCACGGGAAACGAAACTCTGCCCAGGGTGAGTTCCTGCCAGCCAATATAAGAAAAATGTCCCTCCAAGAATAATCATAACGAAATACGTCAACGCCATCCCAGCGAGAAAAGTAATTGACAGAAATTCTCCGCACTTGAAGACGGTGTCCCAGAATACGGTCATCTCTTTTGCTCATCTCCATCAATAATATTGAATAGGATCTCGATATGTGTCATATGCTGTTCATACAACCATTTACACCTGGAATTACCGTGAAAGCGCGTCTAACAGCGTCCCGTTGTTCCCCTACGGCTTCGCGAATTTGAGGATGAACTGGTCGGTCTTCCAGCGGATCGAGGGGTCGAAGATCTTCTTCGTGTGGTCGTCGGCAGGGTTGGCGAGCGCGTCGCTCTCGCCGACCAGCTTGAACCCGGCGGCGGTCACTTCCTGGATCACCGTCGACTTCTCGATGCGGTGGAGCGTCGGCGACATGGTGGCACCCGCGCCCGGCGCCGCGGCATGATCGACGATAATGTAGATGCCGCCCGGCTTCAGCGAGTCGAAGACCTGCTTGTTGAAGGCGGCGATGTCCACGGTCGCGTATTTGGGCACGTGGAGGTCGTGGTAGTTATCGGTCGTCCAGAACACGTCGACCTTCTCCGTCAGCTTGAATGTGCCGAGCGGCGACAGGTCGAGCGAGATGTTGCCGCGATTGGGTTCCGCCAGCACCTTCTTGGTCGAGTCGACGTTGTCCTGGCCCCAGGTCGTGGTCTCGAGCGCGTCGATCTTGCCCTTCGGCCCGACGATGTCGTCGAGGAGGCGGGTATAGTAGCCGCCGCCGGGAAGATATTCGGCGACGGTCTGGCCCGGCTTGATGCCGGCGAAGGCCAGCACCGCGACGGGCTTGCGGTCGGCGTCCAGCTTGCGGTCGTCGGCGGGGCGCGAGGGATCGGCGACGGCCAGGGCGACCGGGCTGGGCGTGGCCGCCGCGAGGCCGGGGGCTGCCGCCAGCAGCAACATCGCGATGACCGCCCGGATGCGCATGTGAACCCTCCGCCGGATCACCGGCGCCGACGTCAGCTCTCCTGCACCTTCTGCTTGAGCTGGTCGATCAGCGCCTGGACACTGCCGTTGTTCTGCTGGATCACCGAGGCGAACTCGTCGCGCTTGGTCACCGCGAGCGACAGGTTCTCGACCGTCACGTCGACGATCCGGTAGGTGTTGTCCTTGCCCGAAACCTGCCAGCCGATATTGATCGGCGGCCGGCTGTCGGTCGGGATGATCTGCGACATGACGACCGCGTTGCCCGAATCGCCCTGACGGCTGCTCACCACCTTGAACTGCTCGCCCGAATAGCCGGCGAAGCGGTTCGCGTAGAGCGCCACGACGTATTGCGAGAACACGTCGATATACTGCTTCTGCTGGTCCGGCGTCGCAGTCCGCCAGTAGCGCCCGAGCACGAACTTCCCGATCGTCGCCGAGTCGAAATCCGCGGCGAAGAGCTTGGTGAAGGCGGCCTTGCGCGAGCCGAGGTCGTGCTGGGTCTGCAGGATGTGGATCGCCTGCGAGCCCATGTCGGCGACGAAGCTCTTCGGATCCGACGCCTCGGCTGCCGAGGCGACGCCGGAGACGCAGATCACCAGCAGCGCGGCCAGGCGAAGCATCCTCTTCAGCATCGTCACCTCACCTCGTCTCGATGGGCGGCGGGCGACACGAGGCTCCCGGTCTGCAGCCCGACAGACAGATCCGTAACCGGTGCGGAGGATCCGCTCTTCCCGGCGGCCACCGCGGCGGCCCGCTGCTGCTGGTAGAGGCTGCGGATCGCCGCATAGAAATCAAGCGATTCCTTCTTGACCTCGTCCAGCTGGTCGATCGTCGCAGTGCGGTCGCTGACCACGCTGACGCCCCAGCGGATGTAGTTTCCCTGGTCGATATTGGCGGCGCGCATCTTGATCGAGAACGGATCGATCAGCGAATCGACGCCGTAGCCGATGCCGTCGCGGGGATTCGAGGGGCCGAGCAGCGGCAGCACAAGGTAAGGCCCGGAATCGATCCCCCAGACGCCAAGCGTCTGGCCGAAATCGGCCTCGTGGCCGCGCAGGCCATGATTGCCGGCCACGTCGATCAGGCCGCCGGCGCCGAGCAGCGTGTTGAGCGTCAGCCGTTCGAGCGTCTCGCCGGCGCGGGTGATGTTGCCCTGCAGCAGGTCGTTCGCGAAGACGATCGGCGACTTGATGTTGCTCAGCACGTTGCTGATGCCGGTCTGCGCGATGTCCGGCATGACCGCGCGGTACCCTTCCGCGACCGGCTTGAGGAAGTAGCGGTCGAGCTCCATGTCGAAGGCCCAGACCTTGCGGTTGACCGATTCGAACGGATCGTTGTCTTCGGCCGCCTCGGGATTGGTCTTGGACGGCGCGGCACAGCCGCCCAGACCCGAGAACCCGATCATGGCGACAGCGCACAGGACAGCAGTGAACCGACGGGACCGCATCGTCACTCCCGGTGAAATGACCTGACTCGAACCGGCAGCGAGCGGTCCGGCGAGAAATTAGTGGCATTCGCCAGCAAGGCAAGAGTGCCGCGCTGTCGCACCGCCACGTCCTTCGCACAAGATATCTCTAACATCTGGGAACGCATCAGGCGAGACCGCTGCGATGCAGCAGGAACATACGCATCGCGCCGTAATGCTTCGCCGCCTCCGTGACCCCGACATAATCGCAGGTGAAATCCTCCGCGGCCTCGAAGGCCAGGGTCGCCGCGAAGGGTTCCGTGACGTAGACGCAACCGGGCGGCGTCACCGGCTCGATGCGCGCGGCGCGGCTGACATGAGCGCCGAAATAATTGGTGGTCTGGAGCACCGGGTCGAAGGCGGCGTAGACCGGCCCGACATGGCCGCCGACCCGCATCCCAAGATGCGGCGGCAATCCCAGCGCGGGCAGGTCGAGCCGGGTCACGACATCCTGCAGCTCGAGCGCGCAGCTGGCGGCGCGGGTGGCGTCCTCGAACACCAGGAAGAGCCCGTCGCCCCACGTGTTGCCGAAGCTGACATCGGCGCGATAGAGGTTCACCACCCGGCCGAGCGCGCCCAGCATCTCGCCGACATAGCGCGGCAGCTCGGAGTCGGTGAGCCGGCTGAACCCCTTGATATCGCAGAAGAGCATCGCCCTGACGACACGCCCGGCGCCTGCCCTCGCCGGACCCGGCGTCGCCGGCGCCGTCCGGCTCCCGCTCACCGGGATGATGGTCTGCGGCAGGCCGCGCCGGCGCCAGCTTGCGACGTCTGCCGCCGTCCCGGCCGGCCCGATCGCCGCCTCGCCGTCCCACACGGCGACCTGCTCGACCGCGGCGCCGAGATGGCGGGCGTGCAGCCGGGCGAGCCCCATGGCCAGGCGGCTGCAATTGGCGAACAGGAGATCGTCGCCGAGATAGCGGTCCTCGGTCGCGAGCCGCAGCGAGGCGGCCTTCGCGATGCAGGCCTCGAAGCGCTCCGCCCATTCCTCGCCCGAGGGCCGGACCGAGAGCTCGACAAACTCGTCGCGATCGAAGGGCAGCACGACGTGGAGCCCGATGCCGCGCGCGATCAGCGCCTCCGCGAAGAGGATGTCGGCCCCGGAAGCCAGCGAGCCGTACCCGGCGCCGACCGTCTCCGCATCGAGATGGGCGGCGATCCGCTCGCGCACCGCCGGTTCCTCGGCGGGCACGAAGCGCGCATGCCGTCCTGAGGTCGAGATCATGTGGCCGGCATAGTGGATGACCTTCGCGGGCGCGAAGACGGCGGCGAACCCGGTGGGATCGAGCCGCTTGCGATCGAGCACCAGGCGGAGCTGCTTCCAGGTCGTGGACAGGGCCGCCTGGTCGTCGCCGGCCAGCGCCCGGACCTGCGGGGCGACCGCCAGCGCCGCCGCGACATCGCCGAGCAGGAGCAGCGCCTCGATGCGCGTCGCCACGCGGTAGTAGTCGCCGCCGTCGTCGTCGCCGAGCGCGGCCACCACCTCGTGGGCGAGCGACGCCGCGCCCGCCGGATCGCCGGCCAGCAGCGTCAGGGTCGCCGCGTTGATCGCCGGATAGGTGCCGCCGGTCCGGCGGAAGATCGCGAGATAGTCGGCGGCAGCCGCAGCGGCCTTGGCGGCGCGCTCTCCCGGCAGGGCCGCCAGGGCCTCGTCCTTGGCAAGCCGGGCCGCCAGCGCGGCGACGTCCTCGAGATCCGACGCCGCGGCGAGACCGAATTCCACGTAACGCCGCTGCGCGAGCCGCGTCGCGCCAGCGCGCGCCAAGCAAAGCACCGCGCGGTGCTTGAGCGCGACATCCTCCGGGTGCTCGCCCAGCCCCTGGAGCGCCAGGTCGTACGCCTTGAAGAGCTGCCCGGCCCGCTCGGACGCCCTGGCCTGACCCAGCCAGTCTGCGGAGGACAGCCCCATCCTTCCGTCCGGGATCAGCTGCCCGGAATCATCGGGCCCGACCCCTTCTCCATGGCGTGCGTGTTCGTGGTCGTCTGGACGTCGGCGCTATTGGTGCAGGACGTGAAATGGCAGCCCGTGCCGTTCGGCGCGTCCATGGCGGCCTTGTGATGGAAGGCCGCGGGATCCGGCGCATCGCACGAGGCGAGCAGAAGACCGGTTGCAAGCGAAAAAAGTAGACGTGCGACCAAGACCGGTCCCCCGGAACCGTTGAAGTTGAATACGATCTAGAACGCATATTCGCCGGCCGCGCGCAAGACCCGCGGTATCGGAGCAACGCGGCGAGGCGCCGATTCTCTTTCGGCGCAAGCTGGGCCATAGTTGCGTGATGGCAAGCCACTCCGTCCGTTGGCGAGTCCGGGCCGGCGCCGCGACGCGACGAGGGCATAGGCGGACCTTGCCCGACGTTCTGGTCGGATGACAGCCGATCTGCATCGCGCCGGCACTGCTCACGCCGGAGGGCTGCGCGGATGGCACCGTATCGCCTTACGGTGGCGGGCCGGCTGGCGTGCGCTCGGCCAGCGCATCATGCGGGAGCACGAGGCATCGCTCATCGCGTTGGGGGGGCTGCTCGGCATTCTTGCCGGCCTCGGCGTCTCGCTACTGCGCCAGGCGGTCAACCTGTTCGCCGCCCTGGTCTATGGCATCCCATGGAATGGCGACCTGTCGGAGGGCTACGCCATCGACTGGTGGCGCGTGCTGCTGCTGCCGGTCCTGGGCGGGCTGGTCGTCGGCGGCGTCAGCGCCTTCATTCGAGCCCGCCGGCCGCATGACATCATCGACGCCATCGAGGCGAACGCGCTGTTCGGCGGACGCATGTCGCTGACGGACAGCGTGAACGTCGCGATCACCACGCTGCTGTCCGGTGGGTTCGGCGCCTCGGTCGGGCTCGAGGCGGCGTACACGCAGCTGGGATCGAGCATCGGCTCACGCGTGGGGACGATGCTGCGGCTCCGCCGCGACGATCTTCGGACTTTGGTCGGCTGCGGTGCGGCGGCGGCGATCGCGGCCGCCTTCAACGCACCGCTGACCGGCGCCTTCTATGCGTTCGAGCTGGTCATCGGATCCTACACGCTGGGCGTGCTGGCACCGGTCGTCACGGCGGCGCTCGCCGGAACCTTCGTCGCGCGGGCGGCGTTCGGCCAGGCCCCGATCTTCTCCGTCGACCAGCCGGTCATGCTGTCCTCCCCGGACTATCCGCTCTTCGTGCTGCTGGGATTCCTGTCGGCCGGCCTCGCGATCGTGGTGATGCGCGGCGTCACGGCGACGGAGCAATGGTTCCACGCGCGCTCCATCCCGCACTGGGTGCGGCCGGCCGTGGGCGGGCTGGCGCTCGGCATGATGGCCCTGACCTATCCCGAGACGCTGGGCTCCGGCCATGGCGGGATCGTCACCGGGCTGCACACGGGCTACGCCCTGCCGCTGCTCTGCGGACTGATCGCCGCCAAGATCGCCGCCTCGGCGATCTCGATCGGATCCGGTTTCCGCGGCGGGCTGTTCTCGACCGGACTGTTCCTCGGATCGCTGACCGGGGCCGCGGCGGCGCGGCTGATGCATGCCGTGGCGCCGGGTTACCCGATCGACACGCTGGCCTACACGCTGGTCGGCATGGGCAGCGTCGCGGCCGGGATCGTCGGCGCTCCGGTGACCATGATCCTGCTGGTGCTGGAGAGCACCTACGACGTCTCGGCGACGGTGGGCGTGATGTGCGGCGTCATCACCACCTCGGTCGCGGTCCGGTATTCCTTCGGCTATTCCTTCGCGACCTGGCGGTTCCATCTGCGCGGGCTCAAGATCACCGGCGCCGAGGATGTCGGATGGTTCGACGATCTCAAGATCTGGCGGATGATGCGGCGCGACATGAAGCTGGTGCCGCGCGAGATGACCATCGCCCAGCTCCGCCAGGCCTATCCGATCGGCAGCACCAAGCGGGTGGTCGTGCTCGATGGCGATCGGCTCGCCGGCATGCTAGAGCTGGCCCATATCCACAGCCCCGATCTCGGTGGTCCGCCTGAGGAGCAGAGCGTGGGCGACCTCCTGGAAGGGCCGCCGGTCTACCTCCTGCCGGACGACAACATCCGCACCGCCATCACAAAGTTCAGCGATGCCCAGCTCGAGAGCCTGCCGGTGGTGGACGGCAGGGAGAGCCTGCACGTCGTCGGTTTCATCACCGAGGCCTATGCGCTGCGCCGGTACAGCCAGGAGCTGGAGCGCCGTCGCGGCCGCGAATTCGGCGATTCCGAGCTCTACGCCTCGTCGGTCGAGCCGCGCGCCTGATTGCCGCCTTGCGCCAGGCGGCGCAGCGCCTCGCCGTCGATGCGGTAGGGCAACCAGTCGGAGAGGTGAGTGATGCCGAGCTTCTCGTAGAAGCCGCGCGCCGGATTCCAGTTCAGCACGTTGAAATCGAGCCGCCACGCGCCATGCTCGACCGCGATGCGGGCGAGGTCGCGGATCAGCCGCTCGCCGACGCCGCGGCCGCGGGCGGCCGGCGTCACGTAGCTGTCCTCGAGATAGATTCCCGCCCGGCCGCGCCAGGTCGAGTAGTTGAAGAACCACAGCGCGAAGCCGCAGACCTCGCCGTCCAGCTCGGCGATGCGGCAGGAGAAGCGCGGCGTCGGCCCCCAGCCGTCGCGCACCAGATCCGCCGCTGTCGCGACCACGGCGTCGGGCTCGCGTTCGAAGGCCGCGAGCTCCTTGATCAGGCGAAGGATGGCGGCTGCATCCCCCGGCACGGCATCGCGGATGACGGGTTCGGACATCGAGGATCTCCTACGGCGATCCGCCCGGCAGGAGCGGCACCAGCCCGATCGCCCATAGCCAGAAGATGGCGAAGGCGAGGCTGGCGAGCGTCACGGGAATCCCGACCCGGGCGAACTCGCGATGCCCCAGCACCACCCCACGCTCGGCCGCGCGCTCGGCGATGATGACATTGGACAGGCTGGCGATCAGCAGCAAATTGCCGGCGAGAGTCGACAGCAGCGCCAGCGCGAAGAGCGTGCCGGGCGGCGGGTTCTTCCAGATTTGCAGAAACAGGATGGTGCCGGGCACGTTGCCGATCGTCGAGCCCATCAGCAGCACCAGCGGCGACAGCAGCAGCAAATTGGTCGGCGCCATGCCGGCCATTTGCAGCCGATCTGCGAGCGCGCCCAGGAGCCCCGTCGGTCCCAGCGCGCCGGTGACGCCGAACAGGCAGGCTACCAGCAGCAGCAGCGGCCAGTCGACCCCCGCGATCACCGCCCGCGTCGTCAGCGTGCGGTTGAAGAGCAGCGGCAGCGCGGCGATTCCCAGCGCCCAGACATCCTTGGCGAGGTCGGTGCAGAACAGGGTCAGCAGGCAGGCCAGCGCCACGATGCCGAGATTGGTCTGGTTGCGGTTGTGCGGCCGGTGCGGCGGGGGCGGCGGCTCGCCCGCGGCATGCTCGGCCTCGAACCGCCCGTTCCACACCAGGACGATCGCCACATAGACCGAAGCGAGCGCGAACATCGCCGGGATGCCGCAGGCAAGCAGGTACATCGGCAGCCTGAGCCCGCCCAGCTCGCCGATGATGATGGTCTGCGGCGCGCCGATGATGGTCGCCGCCGAGCCCGCATTGGCGGCGGCGATCAGCGCGATGAGGAAGGGCCGGGGGTCGTAGCCGCGCTCGCGTGCGGCGTCCAGCACCAGCGGCGCGGCGGCGAAGACGAAGATGTCGTTGGCGAGGAAGGCCGCCATCGCCCCGGTCAGCGCGACGGTCAGGCCCAGCATGCGGACCGGACCCCCCTGGGCATGCGCGATGCGCTCGAACACCGCATCGCAGAACCCGGAGTGAACGAACTGCGACGAGATGATCATCAGCGCGAAGAGCAGCAGCAGTGTCGACATGTCGATGCTGCCGCCGAACTCGTCGAGGCTGAGCACGGTCAGCAGCAGCAGCGTCAGGCCGAGCAGCGCGATGCCGGTCCGGTCGATCCGCAGCCACGGCAGACGCCCCGCCGCCACGCCGGCATAGGTCAGGAGAAAGACCAGGAGGATCCAGACCGAACTCATCCACGCTCCGACAGCCGGCGGCCCGGCTATCCGCGCTTAGAGAATCGGCGTGGGCCGCGCAAGCAGAGGACGAGTCGTGCCGGCGCTTTTCCGATCGGGTGTGGCGGCGGCGCGATAGCGAGCGGATTCCGCGAACGCCGCCCGGCCCGCTAGAACCGCTGGCTGAACCTCACCCCGATCGTCCGCGGCTGGATCACGTTGACATAGGGCTCGACGCCGCAGGTGGCGGTGGCGCATTCGGCGTAGCGGTAGACTTCGCCGCGCGCATCGAAGGCGTTCTTGACGAAGATTGAGGCGCTGAAATCGTCGGAATCGACGCCCAGGGAGAAGTCGAACGAGGTGTAGGGGCGCTGCTGGCCGAGCGTGTCGCGGTCGACGATCGAGAGCGCCGCCGAGCTGCGGCCGCTGAACACCACCGAGCCCTGCACGAAGCCGGTCATGTCCTCGGTCAGCTCCTCGGTGTAGCGCGCCGTGGCGTTGGCCTTGAAGACCGGCGTGATCGGCAGCGGCGTGCCGGAGGGTGCGTCCGGCGGCTGGCAGTCGGTGACCACCTTGCCGTTGACCAGGCCCTGGCAGTAGTTCGCCGTCAGCTCGGCATCGATCAGCGATTCGGCGGCGGAGAGCGTGAGGTGGCGATCGACCGCCCAGGTCTGGTCGGATTCGATGCCTTTGACCTGGGCCGAGGGCGCGTTGACGATCACGGTGATGCCGTTCGTCCCCGGGAACCCGTACTGCATGTTGTCCCAGTTCATCAGGAACACGGCGCCGTTCCAGCGCAGCTTGTTGTCGAACCAGGTCGTCTTCCAGCCGAACTCGTAATTGTCCAGGTAATCGGCCTGGTAGGGCGGGAAGGAGCCGACGCGGTTGACGCCCGGCGGCCGGAATCCGCTGGAATTGGTGACGTAGACCATCTTGTCCGGGTCGATCTTGTAGGTGAGGTTGACCATGTAGGTGACGTTGGTCTCCTCGACGGTCTGGTTGACGTCGGCGCAGGGCGCGCCGGCGATCGGCTGGTGCGGATTCGGGCAGAGTGTGGGATTCGTCGCCGACCCCACCGGGTTGGGATCGCCGTAGCCGAAGAAGCCATAGAGGTTGCTGTAGGAATCGAACACGCGCACGCCCGCCTTGGCGGCGAGGTCCGGCGTGATGTCGTAGGTCGCCTGGCCGAACGCGGCCACGTCGCGGTCGGTCCGGTCGAGGTCGTTGATGTAGACGGTGCCGGGCTGACCGTTCACGGATAGACCGGGCGACAGCCCGGCAACGACGTAATTGTCATGGAAGTCGCCCGTCTGCCGCTCGAAGAACAGCCCGGCGGTAAAACGGAACCGGTCCGTCTGCGGCGAGGAGACCCGCAGCTCGTCGCTGATCTTGGTGTAGTGGTAATCCTCCAGCAGCGCCTGCGACGGATTGATGTACTGGCCGGCCGCGTTCGTGAAGTAATGGGCATAGCCGTAGAACAGATCGTAGAAATACGAATAGTCCGAGTAGTCCGATGCCACGTCGAACTGCCGGTCGAAATAGCCGCCGGAGAAGACGAGGTCGTAGTTGCCGACCTTGCCGGTGACGGTGAGCGCCGCCTGGATCCAGTGGTCGTGGCTGTATTCGGGCAGGAAATGAGCGACCTCGAGGTCGCCGACCTTCGGATCGTAGGCGAAGACGCCGTTGGTGTTCTGCGCCTGGCCCATGAAGGTCGGCGTCACGGTCCAGTCGTCGTCGAGATCGATCTTGAGCGCGAGGCGCCCGCCGAAGGTGTCGGCGTCGTTATAGTCGTTCTTCACCCGGTCGGCGTTGTTGATGGTGATACCGGTCGAGAAGGTTCGCGTGCCGTAGACGTTGTCGATATAGCCGGCATCGTGCTCGTCGAAGCCCACGATGCGGATCGCCACCTTGTCGGAGATCGGCTCGTTGACGAAGGTCTCGCCGATATAGCCGATGCCGCCGTGATCGACCGAGTTGACCTCGAGATCGTAGCCGGCGGCAAATTTCGTGGGGTCAGGCTGGTTGGTGACGATGCGCATCGTGCCCGCCTCGGAGCTGGCGCCGTAGAGCGTGCCCTGCGGTCCCATCAGAGTCTCGATGCGCGCGACGTCGTAGATATGGACGTCGAGCTGCCCGGCGATCGTGGTGATGGGCTGCTCGTCAAGATAGACGCCG
>Ga0070731_10002292_pt1 | contig 18417 bp, 17 predicted proteins | sample Coa_R1_2_FD_66448 | JGI IMG/M metagenome (GOLD analysis project Ga0070731, IMG submission 66448) | Surface soil microbial communities from Centralia Pennsylvania, which are recovering from an underground coalmine fire - Coalmine... | ecosystem: Environmental > Terrestrial > Soil > Unclassified ... | reverse complement strand
CCGCCCGGCACGCTGGTGCCCGCGGTCTGCGTGACCGGTGCCGTTGTATAACGGTCGGGGGCCGGCACCTCGGGTGCGCGCAACGCCTCATGGTTGCAGGCGGCGAGCATCGCGAACGTCGAGAAGGCGAGGGCGCGTCTCATGTCAGTCGAGCGTCCTCTTGTAGAACTTCACTGCGACCGTCATGAACACCACCGTGATCACGATCATCGGCCAGACGTCGGTCCAGAGGTCGGCCCAGCCGTTGCCCTTGAGCAGGATGCCGCGCACGAGGCGCATGAAGTACGTCGCGGGGAAGCAGCTTCCGATCGCCTGCGCCCAGTGCGGCATGCCCCGGAACGGGAACATGAACCCCGAGAGCAGGATGTTCGGCATGAAGTAGAAGAACGTGAGCTGCATCGCCTGCAGCTGGTTCTGCGCGAGCGACGAGACCGTGATGCCCACGGTGAGGTTCGCCGCGATGAAGAGCAGCGCCACCGTGTAGAGGATCGCGACGCTGCCGAGGAAGGGAACTTCGAAGAGGTAGACCGCTGCGAGCAGGATGATCGTCGACTGGATGAGCCCGATGAAGATGTACGGGACGATCTTGCCGCTCATCACCTCGAGGGGCTGCACCGGCGTCGCGAGGAGGTTTTCCATCGTCCCGCGCTCCCGCTCCCGGGTCATCGCGAGGCCGGTCATCATCACCATCGTCATCGTGAGGATGATGCCCATGAGCCCCGGCACGATGTTCAGCTGCGTGATGCCCTCGGGGTTGTAGAGGCGGTGGACGCGAATCTCGTACGGGATCGCCGTCTTCGCGAGCGGCGCGAGCGGGCCCCGGAGGTCCTTCGCGGCGACCGAAGCCGCGAGGCCCTGCAGCGAAGCGATCGCGGGCCCCGCGCCGGCCGGATCCGTGGCGTCCGCCTCGATGAGGATCGCGGGACGCTCGCCGCGGACGAGGCGCCGCGTGAAGTCCACGGGGAAGTTCACGACGAACTGGATCTCGCCCCGCGCGAGCGCCGCCCGCGCGCTTTCCTCGTCGCGCAGGTCGTCCTTGAACGTGAAGTACTCCGTGTTCTTCATCGCCGCGATGAAGCTCCTCGTGAACTCGCTCTGGTCGGCGGCGATCACCGCCGTGGGCAGGTGCTTCGGATCGCTGTTGATCGCGTATCCGAAGAGCAGCAGCTGCACGATCGGCACGCCGATGATCATCGCGAACGTGATGCGGTCGCGCTTGAGCTGGAGGAATTCCTTCGTCACGATGGCCCACCAGCGGGCGAACGAGAAGACCTTCATGACGGCCGCTCGAAGTTGTCGGTGGAGCGCTGCATGAGGTTGATGAATACGTCCTCGAGGCTCGTTTCGGCGACCTCGGCCTTGCTCTGCGTTCCATCGGTCGCCTTGCGGATGCTGGCCTCGAGCGCAGCCGCGTCGCGGCCCGTCACGTGCAGGCTCGATCCGAAGGCCGCGGTCTGGTCCACGCCGGGCGCGCCGTGCAGGCGCCTGGCGATGTCCAGCAGGTCTCCGCCCTGCACGTTCCACGTCGTCAGGTGCTGGCCTTCGATGATCTCCTCGGCCGTGCCCTGCGCCATGAGCTTTCCGTAGGCGATGTAGGCAAGCTTGTGGCAGCGCTCGGCCTCGTCCATGTAGTGCGTGCTCACGAGGACGGAGATGCCGCGGGCGGCGAGCTGGTGCAGCTCCTCCCAGAAATCGCGCCGCGCGCTGGGGTCGACGCCGGCGGTCGGTTCGTCGAGCAGGAGCAGCTCGGGCTCGTGGAGCAGGCACGCGGCGAGCGCGAGACGCTGCTTCCATCCGCCCGAAAGGGACCCCGCGAGCTGGTTCGCGCGCGCCGTGAGGCCGAGGCCCTCGATCGCGCCATCGACCTTCTCCTTGCGCGACTGCATTTCGTAGACGCGCGCGATGAAATCCAGGTTCTCGCGGATCGACAGGTCGTCCCAGAAGGAGAATCTCTGGGTCATGTACCCCACGTGCCGCTTGATCTCGCCGCTCTGCGTGCGGATGTCGTAGCCCAGGCACGTGCCGGTGCCCGAATCCGGCGTGAGCAGTCCGCACATGAGGCGGATGGACGTCGTCTTTCCGCTGCCGTTGGGTCCGAGGAAGCCGAAGATCTCGCCACGCTTCACGGTGAGCGACAGGTCGTTCACGACGTGCTTGTCGCCGAAGTGCTTGTTCAGCCCGTGGACGTCGATCGCATCGGCGGATCCGGCCTTCGCGTTCACTGGAGCGTGACGCTGACGGGCTGGCCCGGGCGAAGCTTCGGCGCGTTCTCGACGCTGGGCCGCGCCTCGACCAGGAAGACGAGCTTGGCGCGGGTCTCGTTGCTGTAGATGATGGGCGACGTGTACTCGGGATCGTTCGCGACGTAGGTTATCGACGCGGAAACGTCCGCGCTGCATCCATCGCAATGGATGTTCACCGCGCGCCCGGCCTTCAGGCCGCCGGCGACGGGCTCGGGCACGAAGAAGCGCACCTTCACGTTCTTCGGCGGCAACATGCGAACGACGGGACTGCCGGCCGGAACCCACTCGCCCACGCGATACATCGTGTCGGCGACGAACCCGCCCTGCGTGGCCGCGACGCGCTTCTGGTCGAGCTTCCACGACGACTGGCTCACGGCCGCGCGCGCCGCCTCGACCTGCGCCCCCTGCGCGCGAATCTGGTCGTCGCGAGCCGGAAGCTTCGCCACCTCGAGCTGCTCGGTGAGTTCGCGCACGCGCGCGGCCTTGACCTCCTGGTTGCTCTTCGAATCCTCCAGCTGGCCGCGCGAGATGCCGCCCGCCTGGAACTGCGCCTCGTCACGCTTGAGCTGGAGGAGGGCCTGCTCGGCGGCGGCGACGGCCTGCGCGAGCTGCGCCTGCACCACGTCGACCTCGGGCTTGCGCTTGCCGGTCTTCAGGTCCGCGAGCTGCGACTCCGCGGCCTTCAGTTGCTCGTCGGCCTGCCGTTTCGCGGCGGCCTCCTGGTCCGACTCGAGCTCGAAGAGCGCCGCCTTGTCGGCGATGGTCTGCCCGCGCTCGACCGCGAGGCGATCGAGGCGGCCGCCGACGGACGAAGCGACGTACACGTATTCGCCCTCCACGTAGCCCTGGAACGAAGAAGTGTTCTCGTGGGAGCAGCCGGCGAGGACTCCGGTGACGATCATCAGGAGGAACGCGGCGCGGGGCATGGACTCTCCGTCGACTTCTTGATCTTCTCCGTGCGGCTTTCCCGAAGAATACCTGATGGGATTCCGCGTGCGCCCGAATGGTTCCGGGCGCCTAATGCCGAGTGCGCGTTTGATACAATTCGCCTTCCTCCGCGCCCCGGCAAATGACCCACCGGCCATGAACATCGAGCAGGCCCGCTTCAACATGATCGAGCAGCAGATCCGCACCTGGGAGGTGCTGGATGCCGGCGTGCTCGAGCTCCTCGCGCGCGTGAAGCGCGAGCAGTTCGTCCCTGCGGAGCAGCGCGCGCTCGCCTTCGCGGATCTCGAGATCCCCATCGGGCGGGGCGAGGCGATGATGCAGCCCAAGGTCGAGGCGCGCATCATCCAGGAGCTCGCGGTGAAGCCCCACGAGACGGTCTACGAAGTGGGCACGGGTTCGGGTTACCTCACGGCGCTGCTTGCCGCGGGCGCGAAGCACGTGACGAGCGCCGAGATCCACGAGGACCTCAAGGCGCGAGGCGAAGCCAACCTCCGCGCGGCGGGCGTCGCGAACGTGACGCTCCTCGTGGGAGACAGCGCGCGAGCTCCGCTCGCGGAATCCGCCTTCGACGTGATCGTGCTCACGGGGTCGACGCCGGTGCTGCCCCAGGCATTCCTCGATCGGCTGACCCCCACGGGAAGGCTCTTCGCCGTCGTCGGTGACCGCCCGGTCATGAAGGCCGTCGTCGTGCGCCAGCCCACGCCAGGCGCTTTCCAGCGCATCGAGATGTTCGAGACGATGGTGAAGCCGCTGGTGAACGCCGCCGAGCCCCCGCGTTTCCGTTTCTAGGCGAATCCGAAAGCCCGCGCCACGCCGTCATAGCCCTGCATCGCAACACCCAGGACAACAAGGCCCTCCGATGATATTTCGCCGCACCGCCCTTGCGATCGCCCTTGGCGCCGCAATGGGAGCCGCCAGCGCTTCCGACCTGCTCAACGTCTACCGCGACGCGCTGGTGAGCGATCCCGTCTACCAATCGGCGCGCGCGCAGTACTCGGCTTCAGTCGAGGCGCTGCCCCAGGCGCGCGCGGGCTACCTGCCGAACGTCGGCGCCAACGCGAACTACTTCCGCAACAAGGTCGACGAGGACATCGCGGGCAAGTTCGACTACACGAGCAAGGGCTACGCGGTCACGCTCTCGCAACCGATCTTCCGGATGCAGAACTGGATCAGCATCGGCCAGGCGGAGAAGGTGGTGTTCCAGGCGGAGACCACGCTCGCCGGCGCCGTGCAGGACCTCATCATCCGCGTGTCGCAAGCCTACTTCGACGTCCTCCTCGCGCAGGACAACGTGGCGCTCTCGGGCGCGCAGAAGGTCGCGATCTCGGAGCAGCTCGCGCAGGCCAAGCGCAACTTCGAAGTCGGCACCGCCACCATCGTGGACACGCTGGAGGCGCAGGCGCGCTTCGACCAGGCCGAAGCCCAGGAAATCTCGGACAAGAACAACCTCGAGGTGAAGCGGCGCGCGCTGCAGCAGCTCGTCGGCAAGCTTCCCGACGGCCTCACCCCGGTTCGCGAGCCTCTCAAGCTCGCCACGCCCCAGCCCAACGACATCGAGGCGTGGGTCACCACGGCCTCCGATTCGAGCGTGGCGATCGTGAACGCGCGCGCGGGTGTCGACATCGCGAAGCAGGAGGTGAACCGCCAGCGCGCGGGCTATGCGCCGACGCTCGACCTGTCCGCGAGCTATACGCGCACCGACAATCCGACGAACATCGTGCCGGGGCTCACCGGTCCCTTCACGAACGCGGGCGCGGTCGGGCTGCTGCTGAACGTCCCGATCTTCCAGGGCGGACTCACGAACTCGCAGGTGCGCCAGGCCGTGGCGAACAAGGACAAGGCCGAGCAGGACCTCGAGAACGCGCAGCGCACGGTGGCGCTCGCGGTCCGCACCAACTACCTCAACGTGACCTCGGGCATCGCCCAGGTGCGCGCGCTCGAGCAGGCGCTCAACTCGACGCAGAGCCAGCTCGACTCGACGATCCTCGGCCGCGACGTGGGGGTTCGCACCAGCGTGGACGTGCTGAACGCGCAGCAGAGCGTCTTCCAGACGCGGCGCGACCTGCAGCAAGCGCGCTACAACTACCTTCTCTCGACGCTGCGCCTCAAGGCTGCGGCGGGAACGCTCACCGAGAAGGACGTCGAGGACGTGAACCGCACGCTCGGCAACAGCTGATGTCACCCCGGCGAAGGCCGGGGCCTAATTTCGCTTGGCCACCACGTCGATCCACTCGATGATTCTCGCGACCGCGCCGCGGTGCGCGGCGACGAAATCGAGGGCCTTGTGTCCCATCGCCTCGCGCCGCTCCGGATCCGACGAGAGCAGCATCGCCGCCTGCATCGCCTCGTAGGAATCGCGCACGCGCAGCGCCGCGCCCGCCGCGATCGCGCCCTTGGAGGCCTCGCCGAAGTTGTACGTGTGCTGGCCCACGATCACCGGGCGTCCCACCGCGCAGGCCTCGATGAGATTCTGTCCGCCGAAGTCGAGCAGGCTTCCTCCCATGATCACGATGTCGGCCGCGGCGTAGTAAGCGAGCATCTCGCCGATCGAGTCGCCCACGAGAACGCGGGTCCCGGCATCGATCGCCGCGTCCTGGCTCCTGCGCGCGACATCGAACCCTTTCGATTGCGCCAGGGCCGCGACCTCGTCGAAGCGCTGCGGATGGCGCGGCACGATCGCGAACAGCACCTCGGGACCCGCGGCGCAGCCGAAGAAGGCATCGAGCAGCGCCGATTCCTCGCCTTCGCGCGTGCTGCCCGCGAGCCACACCATGCGCTCGCCGATGCGCGCGCGGAACTCGCGGCCGCGCTCGAGCATCTCGCCGGGCACCGAGAGATCGAACTTCACGTTGCCGAGGACCGCGGGCGACGTGCCCCCCAACCGCGCGAATCGCCGCGCGTCGTCTTCCGTCTGCGCGGCGATCCCGCGCAGGTTCGACATTGCCCACCGCGTGAGGGACGGGACGCGGGCGTAGCGCTGCGCCGAGCGCCGCGACATGCGCCCGTTCGCGAGCACGATCGGAATGCCTTGCTTAGCGCCCTCCTGCAGCAATCGCGGCCAGATCTCCGTTTCCAGGAGCACGCCGAATTCGGGCCGGTAGTGCGCGAGGAAGCGGCGCACCGCGAAGCCCATGTCGTAGGGCAGCCATGCGCGCTCGACGCTGTCGCCGAAGGTGTCGCGGCTCGCGGCGCGTCCCGTGGGCGTCATGTGCGTGATGAGGATGTTGTGCGACGGATAGCGCTCGCGCAGCGCATCCACGAGCGGCGCGGCCGCGCGCGTCTCCCCGAGCGACACCGCATGGATCCAGATGTAGGGACCTTCGCGCCGCGGCCGGTAGTTTCCGAAGCGCTCGCCCAGGTGGTCGAGGTAGCCCCGCTGCCTGCGGTTGCGCCATGCGAGCCGCACGAGGACGAAGGGCAACGCGACATACCAGGCCAACGCGTAGACGAGGCGCGTCATCCCTCGGCGCCGCTCGATGCGAGTGCCGCGGCAACGGCATCCACGGTCGGGGATGCGCCCGCCGCCCCGACGTTCACCGCGTGCTCGCCGCCGTGCAGCCCCGTGAGCTCCGGATTTGTCGCGCAGTAGATGCCCACGGTCGGAGTGCCCAGCGCGACGGCGAGGTGCGTGAGGCCCGTATCGACGCCGATCACCGAGCTCGCGTGGCCGAGAAGGGCCGCGGCCTCTTCGAGCCCCATGGCGGGTGCCGCGATCGCGTTCGGAACCGCGGAAGCGAGACGCGCCGCGCTCGCGCGTTCCTCGTCGCTGCCGCCGGGAAATACGATCGCGCTTCCCTGTTCCGACAGCATGCGACCGAGATCGACCCAGCGCTCCTCGGGCCAGCGCTTCGGCGCGCGGCTCGCGGCGTGGAGCATCACGACATAGCGTTCACCCGGCGCCCACGCGGGAGGAGCCCCGGGGCGCGCGAGCCCGTATCGCGCCTTGCCGCGCGGCGTGTAGCCGAACACCTGGCCCACGAGGCGACGATTGCGTTCGACCGCGTGCAGGCCGCGCGGGACGAAGAGCTTCACGTCATAGAATCGCGATGCGATTGCCTCACGCGCGCTCGCCGAGTCGAGCCCGAACGCCGCGGTGGACGCGAAGCGCGTGACGATCGCGCTCTTCAGGAGTCCCTGCGTATCCACGACGTAGTCCCAGTGCCCGCGGCCCATTGAACGTCGCGCGGCCGCGAGACGCTTCCAGGGCGCCGTCGAAAGCGGATTGCGCCGGATGCTGCGAAGGCTCACGGGGATGGCTTCCGAAATCGCGGGGTGCAGCTTGACGAGTCCGGCAAAGGCTTCCTCGACGGCCCATCCGAGGCGTGCGCCGGGTTCGTGCTCGGCGAGGTCGGTGACCGCGGGGAGGTGATGGACCACGTCGCCGAGCGACGAAAGCTTCACGAACAGGATGCGCGGCGCGGGCATGGCGCATTCTAATACCGCGCTCCCAGCGGGTAGAATGTCGCTCCCTTCGCGAGCCCAGAACGCCCGTGGCGAACCCGCCTGCCGAACGACTGCCCCTCACCGTGGCCATCATCACGCGCAATGCGGGCGCCCAGCTCGGGCCCTGCCTTGCGAGCGCGGGGTTCGCCGGCGAGATCCTGGTGCTGGATTCTGGAAGCACCGACGATACGGTCGAGCTCGCGAAGCGCCATGGCGCGCGCGTCGAGAACCGCGAGTGGCTGGGCTTCGGCCGCCAGAAGCAGCTCGCCGTGAGCCTCGCGGCGAACGACTGGGTGCTTTGCCTCGATGCCGACGAACGCGTGAGCGAGGCGCTGGCGGCTTCGATCCGCGAAGCGATGGCGGCGCGGCGCTACCACGCCTACCGGATGGCGCGGCGCAACCGTTTCCTCGGCCGCTGGCTCGCGCATGGCGAGGGCTATCCCGACTGGTCGCTGCGCCTCTTCCATCGCGCCCACGCGAGCTGGTCCAACGACGAGGTGCACGAAGCGGTCCTCACCACGGCGGAGGTGGGACGCCTGTCGGGAGACCTGCTGCACGAATCGGCCGACGACGTCGCGACCTACATCGCCAAGCAGAACCGCTACACCACGCTTCACGCCGAGGCGCTCTTCGGCCAGGGGGTTCGCGCGGGCTACTGGCGCCTGCTCGCGAGCCCGCTCGCGCGATTCGTGAAGTTCTATTTCCTGCGCCTGGGCCTGCTCGACGGCGGTCCCGGATTCGCGCACATCGCCATCGGCTGCAACAACGCGTTCCTCAAGTACCTGAAGCTGATCGAGCTCGAGAAGTCGCAGGAGACGAAGCGATGATCCTCGTCACCGGCGGCGCGGGCTTCATCGGCTCCAACTTCGTGCTGGACTGGATCGCGGCGTCGGGCGAGCCCGTCGTGAACCTCGACAAGCTCACCTACGCGGGCAACGCGGCGAACCTGGCCGCGCTCATGGGCGACGCGCGCCATGAGCTCGTGCAGGGCGACATCGCCGATCGCGTGCTGGTGGAGAGGCTCCTCGCGCAGCACGAGCCGCGCGCCGTGGTGCACTTCGCCGCGGAAAGCCATGTCGACCGCTCGATCCACGGGCCGGCCGCTTTCGTCCAGACCAACATCGTGGGCACCTTCCAGCTTCTCGACGCCGTGCGTGGATACTGGTCCGCGCTCGAGGGCGCGGCGCGCGACACGTTCCGTTTCCTTCACGTGTCCACCGACGAGGTGTACGGCACGCTCGGCCCCGGCGATCCCGGGTTCTCGGAAACCACGCCATACGCGCCCAACAGCCCCTACTCGGCTTCGAAGGCCGGCTCCGACCACCTGGTGCGCGCCTACCATCACACCTATGGGTTGCCCGTTGTCACCACGAACTGCTCCAACAACTACGGACCGTTCCAGTTTCCGGAGAAGCTGATCCCGCTGATGATCGCGAATGCTCTCGAGGGGAAACCCCTTCCGGTCTACGGCGACGGACTCCAGGTGCGCGATTGGCTGTACGTCTCGGACCATTGCGAGGCGATTCGCGTCGCGCTCGCGCGGGGGCGGCCCGGCGAAACCTACAACGTGGGCGGCAACGCGGAGAAGCCCAACGTCGACGTCGTGTACGCGATCTGCGATGCGCTCCAGGAGATGCGGCCGCGCGAAGGCGGCTATCGCGCGCTCATCGCGTTCGTGCCCGATCGCCCGGGCCACGATCGACGCTACGCGATCGACGCGCGCAAGATCCGCGGCGAGCTGGGCTGGTCGCCCCGCGAGACGTTCGAGACGGGCCTGAAGAAGACGGTGCGCTGGTACCTGGACCACGCGCAGTGGGTCGGGCAGGTGAGGAGCGGCGAATACCGCCGGTGGCTGGAGCTCAACTACGCGGCGAGGAGCACGCAATGAAGCGAAAGGGAATCATCCTCGCGGGCGGATCGGGCACGCGCCTCTATCCCGCGACGCGCGTGGTGTCGAAGCAATTGCTGCCGGTATACGACAAGCCGATGGTGTTCTATCCCCTCGCCACGCTCATGCTGGCGGGCATCCGCGAGATCCTGGTGATTTCGACGCCGCAGGACACGCCGCGGTTCGAGGAGCTCCTCGGCGACGGTCGCGAGTGGGGCCTCGAGATCTCCTACGCGGTGCAGCCCAGGCCCGAGGGACTCGCCCAGGCCTTCATCATCGGCCGCGATTTCGTGGGCGCGGGCCCCAGCGCGCTGATCCTGGGCGACAACATCTATCACGGGCACGACCTCGCCGAATCGCTTCGCGATGCCGCGGATGGCGGCACGGGCGCGACCGTGTTCGCCTACCCCGTGACCGACCCCGAGCGCTATGGCGTGGTGGAGTTCGACCGTGACGGCCGCGCGGTCTCGATCGAGGAGAAGCCGGCGAAACCCAAGTCGCGCTACGCGGTGACCGGGCTCTACTTCTACGACGAGCGCGTTTGCGACATCGCGGCGAGCCTCAAGCCTTCGGCGCGCGGCGAGCTCGAGATCACGGACGTGAACCGCCGCTATCTCGAGATGGGAGCGCTTTCGGTCGAGGTGATGGGACGCGGCACAGCGTGGCTCGATACGGGGACGCATGAGACGCTTCTCGAGGCCGCGCACTTCATCGAGACAATCGAGCGGCGCCAGGGCCTGAAGATCGCCTGCCCCGAGGAGATCGCGTTTCGCATGGGATACATCGACGCGGCGCAGCTCGAGAAGCTGGCCGAGCCGATGAAGAAGAACTCGTACGGCCAATACCTGCTCGCCGTGCTGAAGGACCGCGTGTTTTGAAGCAGATCCTCACGGCGATCTCCGGCGTGTTCGTCGTCGAGCCGAGCGTGTACGGCGACAAGCGCGGCGCTTTCTTCGAAAGCTGGAACCAGCGCGCGTTCGACGCGCTCGTGGGCCGCGAGGTGCGGTTCGTCCAGGACAACCACTCGATCTCGGAGAAGAACGTGCTGCGCGGCCTTCACTACCAGGTGAGGCAGCCGCAGGGAAAGTTGGTGCGCGTGGTTTCCGGCGAAGTCTTCGACGTGGTCGTCGACCTGCGGCGCTCGTCGCCCACGTTCGGACGCTGGGTCGGGGAACGCCTGTCCGCGGAAAACCGCCGCATGCTGTGGGTGCCCGAAGGCTTCGCGCACGGCTTCGTCGTGCTCTCCGATCGCGTCGAGTTCCTCTACAAGACGACCGACTACTACGCGCCCGAGCACGAGCGCACGCTCCTCTGGAACGACCCGAAGGTCGGCGTGGAGTGGCCGTTCGAAGGCGAGCCGGTGCTCAAGCCGAAGGACGCCGCGGGCGCGCCGCTCGCCCAGGCGGAAACGTTCCCATGATCCGCGTGCTCGTGACCGGCGCCGGTGGGCAGGTCGGCGCCGAGACGGTGCGCGCGCTCGCGGGCCGCGCGGAGGTCGTCGCGCACGACCGCGCCTCGCTCGATCTCTCGGACGCCTCGCAGATCTCCGCGCGCGTGCGGGAAGCGCGGCCCGCGGTGATCGTGAATTGCGCGGCGTACACCGCGGTGGATCGCGCCGAATCCGAGCCGGACCTGGCTCGCGCGGTGAATGGCGTGGCGCCGGGAATCCTCGCCTCCGAGGCAAAAGCGCTCGGTGCGCTGCTCGTGCACTTCTCCACGGACTACGTCTTCGACGGCGCGAAGCGCACGCCCTATGTCGAGGATGATGCGACCGCGCCCCTGGGCGTCTACGGGCGCACCAAGCTGGAGGGCGAACGCGCGATCGTCGAATCCGGATGCGCCCACCTGATCCTGCGCACGGCATGGGTGTATGGCCCCACGGGAAAGAACTTCATGCTGACGATGCTTCGCCTCGCGGAGAAGGGCGGCCCGCTTCGCGTCGTGGGCGACCAGCGCGGAGCGCCAACATCGAGCGCGCAGCTCGCGCGCGCCGTCTCGGAGCTTCTCGGTGGCGCGTCGATCGATTCCGTATCCGTCGAGCGCTTGAAATCGTCCACCGGCCTCTATCACGCCACGGCATCGGGCGAGACCACCTGGCACGGCTTCGCATCCGCCATCTTCGAGGAGCGCGCGCGCCAGTCGAACGGCGCATTCGTGCCGCCGCCGGTGAACCCGATTTCAACGGCCGAATACCCGACGCCTGCGAAACGCCCCGCCTACTCGGTGCTCTCCAACGGAAAACTCGAGCGAACGTTCGGCATCCGCTTCGGCACCTGGCGCGAGGGGCTCGCCGAAGCGATGTCAGTCCTCGCCCGCGGATGATTTCGCGAGGCTTCTCGCGAGCGTGAAGCGCACGTCGCCGGACACGTTCCGCGCGAGCTCGAGGCGATAGCCGGCCTGCTGCGCCTGGCGCGCCGCCTGGTAGAGGCCGATGCCCAGGCCCGATCCGCGCTCGATGGGCTCGCGGAAGAGACGCGATGCCGCCGAGTCGTCGATGGGGGATCCCGTATCGGCCACCGCGAGCTCGACCGTTTCGCCGTCGCACGCGAACCGCACCGCGATCTCGATGCCCGGCTCGCGCACGGCCTTGTCGCTCGCGTTGTCGATGGCGTTGTCGATGAAGCTGTCGAAGAGCGCGGCGGGAACCTCCGGATCGGCCGCGAGCTTCGCCTCGAGCTTCACGTGCGCATCGGCGAGCCGCCGCTCGAGGTCGCGCCACCAGACGCTCGAGGGCACCGTGAGCTCGCGCGTCGGGACCTCGGGCGTGCGCAACATGTCGAGCGTGGAGCGAAGGCGCTGCGTGAGCTGGGGAAGCTGGCGTTGCAGCAGCCCGCCCGTGCCTTCGGCGGGAAGCTTCTGCGCCATCGACGTGAGCGCGTAGAGCGACTGCAGCAGGTTCTTCACGTCGTGCGTGAGGCGCGCGCCGGTCTCGTGGACGGCCTGGAGGTAGGCGTTGCGGCGAAGCGCCGACTCGCGGCGCTTGCCCTCGTAGAACTCGCCCACGACCTGCGCGAGCAACCGCATGTGCAGGAAGAGCGCGGGTGAGAGGCTCATGTCCGTGTAGAAGACGATTTCCAGGTCGTGGTGGGAGAACTGCGTCGAGTACCCGCCTTTCTCGCCCAGGATTCCATCGCCATCGGGAGAGCGCCACTCCGCGCCGCGGATCCACGCGAACGAAGCCACCTCGTGCAGCGATTGCTCGAGGAAGCGGGCCCGGTCCGGCTCGCTCTCGGCGAGCTCCGCGATGCGCCGCATCCACAGCTCGAAGGGCATGCCGACCGACAGCAGGTATCGCGAGAAGTAGGTTCGCAGCCCGCCGAATCCGCGCAACGGATTCCACAGCACCGCGAGCACGAAGAGCGCGCAGCCGAAGCCGATCGCCGTGAGCGCGACGGCGGAGAAGTACGCGTCGTGCGTGTAGCGCATGAGCGCGAGGGAACCGAGGACCATCACGACGCCCAGCTGGAAGACCAGCACCGCGTAGAAGAAATCGAAGAGCTGCGTGGAGTCGCCCTCCTGCGGCGCGAACGGAAGGAAGACGAGCAGGAGCAGCGCGGCGGGCAACCCGACGGCGCTGAAGCTCGCGAGCGGATCGGGAATGTCCTGGCCCGGCAGCATGAGCGCGGGGACGGCGCGAAGCAGCATGACCGCGAGCACGTATGCGAAGGCGATGAGGTAGAAGCGGCTCTGCTTCGAGGCTCCGCGAACCGTGAACACGCGGCCGCCCAGGATGCCGATCAGGATCAGCAGCCACGCGACGATCATCCATCCCGCGAGGAAATACAGTGTGACCGCGGTGATGCCGACCAGCATCGCGGCCGAAAAGATTTCCAGCTCGCGCTCGGCGGCGATGAAGGGCTGCCACAGGAGGAAGAGGCCGAAGTGGACCAGCAGCCACGCGCGTTCGAACTCGCTGCCCGGCTCCGAAAAGAGCGCCGCGTGCAGCGACAGCAGCATCGCGAGGATCACCCAGCGCCGGTTCGCCGCGATGCGGGATGCGAGGCGGTTCGCCGGGACGGACGTCAGGGCCAAATCGGTTTCCTCGTCGGAAAGCCGACAGCGGGTGTCGGAAGCCCGGACAGGTTGGCGGGGGTGCCCCCGGCCGGATATGTCCACCAAAACCCGAATAATACTGAAAAACAATACTTTATGGACGGTGGCACGGGGCTTGCACTATCTTCGTCCATTACTAGACCATGACTCGGAGAGCGCACATGAAACGTCAACAATCGGGCTTCACGCTGGTCGAAATCGCGATCGTGCTCGTGATCATCGGCCTGCTGCTCGGCGGCATCCTGAAGGGCCAGGAACTGATCAACAGCGCGAAGGTGAAGAATCTCGCGAACGACTTCCGCGTGATTCCGACGTACATCTACGCATACCAGGACAAGTACAAGGCGCTGCCTGGCGACGACAAGCAAGCCACCACGCACCTGACGGCACCGGCAGGCGTGACCATTACCGCGGGCAACGGCAATGGTGTCATCGACGGCGCCGTGTTCGACGCGGGAACCACGCTCACTTCGGAGGCCTCCCAGTTCTGGCAGCATGTCCGCCTTGCGAACCTTGCTGCGGGCCCCACCAACACGGGTGACGCTGCCTACAATCCGACCAATGCGGTAGGCGGCCAGATCGGCGTGAGCAGCATGAGCGCGGGACAACCCTGGATCGCCGGCATGACCGGCACGTACCAGGTCTGCTCGAAGGGCATCCTCGGCAAGTTCGCCAAGCAGCTCGACATCCAGATGGACGACGGCAAGACCAACACGGGCTCGCTGCAGATCGTCGCGGATACGCAGACGACGGCCGGCGGCACCGCTCTCGACAACACGGTCGCCGGGCAAGTCGATGACGCAAGCCCCTACACGGTGTGCGTGACGTTCTGATCGTCTCGTAACGATTCGAAGAACGGCCCGCCTCGCGCGGGCCGTTTCGTTTTCAACCCTGCAGAAGGCGGATCTCGGCGCGGGCGAGAGCCTCCTGGGGACCGAGGAGCACCACCGCGTCGCCAGCCTGCAGCCGCATTTCCGGAGAGGGATTCGCTTCACGCACGCCCTTCCTGCGCACCGCGGTCACCTTCACGCCGAGGCGCTCCAGGTTCAAGCGCTCGAGCATCACGTTCGTGGCGGCGGCCTCGGGGCCGATCACGACTGTGCGTAGCCGCGGCTGGTCCTGGTCGGAAGATTCCTCGTCCGTGACGCCGGGAAAGAATCCGCCGGTGAACGTGTAGCGCTCCTCGCGCACGCCCCGCAGCCGCGCGAGCACGCGATTCAGCGGCAATCCCAGCTGCATCATGGTCTGCGTGGCGAGCATGAGGGAACCTTCGACGACCTCGGCCACGATCTCCGCGGCGCCCGCCTCCTTGAGGCGTCCCACGTCGGTGTCGTCGAACGTGCGCACGATCACGGGAATCCCGGGCCTCAGCTCGTGCATGTGCGCGAGGATGGACAACGCCTTGGGTGTGTCGGCGAAGCTCACGACGACCGCGCTCGCGCGCGCCACCGCGGCCGCGACCAGCACCTCGCGGCGCGACGCGTCGCCGTACACCACGGAGTCGCCGGCGGCCGCGGCTTCGCGCACGCGCTCCGGGTCGGAGTCGAGCGCCATCACGGGAATCTTCTCGCGCTCGAGGAAATGCGCGAGGGCCTGGCCGCTGCGCCCATAGCCGCAGACGATGACGTGCCCCTGCTGCGACATGGTCCTCACCGAGAGCGAGTGCAACGCCAGTGCCCGCTGGGTCCATTCGCTCGCGTCGAGGTAGAGCACGATGCGCTCCATGCGCGAAAGGATCAGCGGCGCGGCGAGCATCGAGAGCAATGCCGCGGCGAGCAGCACCTGCAGGACGCCCTCGTCCATGGCGTTGTAGTGCTGCGCGAGCGCGAGGAGCACGAAGCCGAACTCTCCGGCGGGCGAAAGCGCGAGCGCCTGGCGCAGCGCCGTGGGCCGCGCGCTCCCGAAGAGCCTCGCCAGCACGAAGATCACCACGAACTTCACGAAGAGCAGCAGCACGAACACGATCGCGATCGCGAGGTAGTGGCTCGCGAGCGCGCGCAGTCCGAGCAGCATGCCGATCGTCACGAAGAAAAGGCCCAGCAGGACGTCGCGGAACGGCTTGATGTAGTCCTCGACCTGGTAGCGATACTCGGTCTCGGAGATGAGCATGCCCGCGAGGAACGCGCCGAGCGCGAGCGACAGCCCCGCCTGCTGCGTGACCCACGCGAGGCCGAGCGCCACGAGCAGCACGAAGAGCACGAAGAGCTCCGACGATTTCTGACGCGCCACCACGTGGAAGAGCGGGCGCATGAGCCGCTGCCCGAGGAAGAGCACGATGCCGAGGATCACGGCGGCCTTCACCAGCGCGATCGCGATGGCGTTCGCCATCTGTCCTTCCGAAAGGGCCAGCGCGGGAATCAGCACGAGCAACGGGATCACCGCGAGGTCCTGGAAGAGCAGCACGCCCATCACGCCCCGTCCGTACTCGGAGTGGAGCTGCATGCGCTCGGCGAGCTCCTTGGAGATGATCGCCGTGGACGACATCGCGATCACGCCGCCCGCGATGAGCCCCTGGCGCCACGAAAGCCCGATGGCGACGGAGGCCACGACGCCGATCGCGATCACAACGGCCACCTGCGCGCCGCCGAAGCCGAGCACCAATCGCCGCATGCCCATCAGCTGCGGCAGGCTGAATTCCAGCCCCACGGAGAACATCAGGAAAACCACGCCGAACTCCGCGAGATAGCGCTGGCTCTCGGTTTCGGGAACCAGGCCCATCGCGTGCGGTCCGATCACGGCGCCGACGATGAGGTAGCCCAGGATCGCGGGCATCGCGAGGCTGCGGAAGAGCACCACGACCAGCACCGCGGAAGCGAGCAGGATCAGGGCGACTGGAAGGGCGTCGTGCATCATGGCGCGAAGCGGCGTCCCCGGGTCAATGGGCCTATAATTTCAGCGTGTCCAATCTACTACAACCCCACTCGGTCGCAGATTCGGAGCGCTACCTCGCGCTCGCGCGCGACGTGCTCGACATCGAAGCCGACGCGGTGCGCGCCCTGAAGGCGCGCCTCGGCGAGCCGTTCCTCAGGGCCCACCGCCTCATGCTCGAGACGAAGGGCCGCGTGGTCGTGACGGGCATGGGCAAGTCGGGGCACATCGGCCGCAAGATCGCATCCACGCTCGCTTCCACCGGCACGCCGTCGTTCTTCATGCATCCGGGCGAGGCGAGCCATGGCGACCTCGGCATGATCACCGCCGCCGACGTGGTGCTCGCGATCTCCTATTCGGGCGAGTCCGACGAGATCGCGAAGGTGCTCCCGCTCATCAAGCGCCGCGGCGCGAAGGTGATCGCGATCACCGGGCGCGCGCAGTCCACCCTCGCCACGGAAGCCGACGTGCATCTCGACGCGGCCGTGGACAAGGAGGCGTGCCCGCTGAATCTGGCTCCCACCGCGAGCACGACGGCCACGCTCGCGCTCGGCGACGCGCTGGCGCTCGCGCTCCTCGAAGCGCGCGGCTTCGGCAGCGACGACTTCGCGATGCACCATCCGGGCGGCTCCCTCGGCCGCAAGCTCCTCGTGCACGTGGCCGACATCATGCGCAAGGGCGAGCAGCTCCCGAAGAATTCTCCCGACGCGCTCCTGCCCGAAGTGATCCTGATGATGTCGCGGATGGGCATCGGCATGACCTGCATCGTCGACGCGAAAGACAAGCTGCTCGGGATCTACACCGACGGCGACCTGCGCCGCACGCTCGAGAAGCACGACATGATCAGGCAGGTGCGCGTGGGCGACGTGATGACGAAGCAGCCGAAGACGATCGCCGCGGAGAAGCTCGCCGCCGAGGCCGCCGCGATGATGCAGACCGGGAAGATCGGCGGCCGTCTCGTGGTCACCACACCCGACAACAAGTTGCTCGGCGTCGTCACGTTCAACGACCTGCTCGCGGCCGGGGTCGTCTGAGTTGGATCCGGTCACGGAACGCGCTCGCGCCGTCCGCCTCGCCATCTTCGACGTGGACGGCGTGATGACCGACGGCACGGTCTACATCGGAGCGCAGGGCGAGGCCTTCAAGGCGTTCAACATCCTCGACGGGCACGGTCTGAAGATGCTCGGCTCCTCGGGCGTCGTCACGGCGATCATTTCGGGCCGCACGTCGGAGGCCGTCACGCGCCGCGCGAAGGAGCTCGAGATCGGCCACGTCGTGCAAGGCTCGGCGGACAAATCGGCGGATTTCGACAAGCTGCTCGCAAGCCTCGGCCTGCAAGCTGCGGCATGCGCTTTCGTGGGCGACGACGTTCCAGACCTCCCGGTGATGCGCCGCTGCGGTTTCGCCGTCGCGGTGGCCAATGCGCACGACTCGGTGAAATCGGAGGCGCACTACGTGACGCGCGCCTCCGGCGGGCGCGGTGCCGTCCGGGAGTTCTGCGACCTCGTGCTGCAAGCGAAGGCGGCGCGCTGAGGCCGCGGGAATGATCCGTCCGACCGGCTGGCTTCCGCTCGCGGCGCTCGCGCTGCTCGTGGTCCTCACGATGTGGCTCAATCGCCTGGTGCAGGAGCCGCCCGCGCGCGCCGACGGATCCATGCGCCACGATCCCGACCTCATCGTCGACAATTTCAACGCGAGGAAACTCGGCGAAGACGGGCGCGTGCTCTACACGCTCGCGGCGAAGAAGATGGTACATTACCCCGACGACGACACCGCGCACCTGGAGACCGTCACGCTCGAAGCATTCGAGCCCGGGCAGCCCAAGGTGACGGTGACCGCCGACACGGGGCGTCTCGAGCAGCGGGGCCAGCGAGTGCTGGCGGAAGGCAACGTCGTGCTGGTGCGCGATGCGGACCCGAAGGCGAAGACCGAGGCCGCGCGCCTCACGACCGACAAGATGCTTGTGCTTCCCGA
>Ga0070731_10002291_pt1 | contig 18426 bp, 11 predicted proteins | sample Coa_R1_2_FD_66448 | JGI IMG/M metagenome (GOLD analysis project Ga0070731, IMG submission 66448) | Surface soil microbial communities from Centralia Pennsylvania, which are recovering from an underground coalmine fire - Coalmine... | ecosystem: Environmental > Terrestrial > Soil > Unclassified ... | reverse complement strand
TATCAAAGCGTGGCGCTGCCGTACGTCGGCGTCGCGATTTCGGGAGGCCTCGCCTTCTGCCCGATGTTCCCGGAACGACAGGAGGCCCGGCAGCAACGGGGCCGGAAATCCCAGCCGTTCCTGGGCCCCTCCTGCCTGTTTGCCCTCGACCTGGCGACGGGTCGCGTGGTCTGGGACACGGATTCCACCCTGGTGGATTCGGGCGGAACGCGGGTGCCGCTGCCCGAATACCTGAAGCTGGATACGTCGGACTACTGTTTCGGCGGGCCGCCCGTGGTCCGTGGCGATCGGGTCTACGCTCCGATCATGGCCAGTCCCCAAACCGGCCGGCATTGCTGGGTCCTCTGTCTGGATGCCCAGAGCGGGCAGCCGGTCTGGTGCACGGACGTCGGAACCGCGCCGCAGACGAGGGACATGTCGGTCGCGCTTCTGGCCGAGGAAGAAGGGACCGTCGTGATATCGACCAATTTCGGGGTGGTGGCGGCTCTCGACTCGGCGAGCGGCGCCATCGAATGGCTCGTCAAGTACATGAACAGCAACCGGTCCATGCGCACGATCAAAGGGCCGGCCAGCCCGCCGGTGATCGTCGGCAGCCTGGTGTACGTCCTGACCCAGGACTACGACGAGCTGCTCGCGTTTGACCGATGGACGGGCCTGGAGGCTGCCCTCCCCCAGCCCAAGCGGAGCATCCCCTGGGGCAAGATCGTCCACTTTCTCGGCCGTGCGGACGAGTGGCTGGTGTTCTCGGGACCGAAGAACGTGGCGCTCCGGCCGCTGGACGGCGAAGTGGTCGAGCTTCCGGATTCCGAGAGCGGCCGCCTGGGTCGCGGGACCATCTCCGGAAGCCGGCTCTACCTGCCCACCGTCCAGGACCTTTCGATCTTCGACACCCGCACGTGGAAACCGCTCGCATCGCTCCGCTGGCCCGAAGCCCGGTCGGCGGCGGGAAACGCCCTGGTGGCCGGACCGCTGCTCATCCACATGTCCGACCGGCTGGATCTCTACACCAGCCTCGAGCTCCTGAAAACGCGCTTCAGCCTCCAGGACGGGGGCGGCCCCTCGAAGCCCCAAGAGAACCGGCAGCTGGCCCGGATCTTCGAGGGGGCGGGGATGCTGAAGGAATCCGTCCCGTTCTATCGACGGGCCCTCCACCTCTGGGAAAAGGATCCCGCGTGGCAGGAGACGGCCGAAGGGCTGAGAAAGAAACTCTCGGATCTCGAGGAGAAACTGGGAGCCGACTTTCCCAAAGAATGATCCGGGCGTTCGGCCGAGGACGCGCCCGGGCGGCGGCTCGCGCTCAGGCGGCCTTGGGACGCTTCAAGAGAACGAGGAGACCCAGGCCGACTCCTCCGGCGATGAACCCGAGGGGAATCGGGGCCACCTTCAACAGCACCGAAATGGTCAGTGCCCTTCCGATCGAAAGGCCGCCGGGAACCGGCTGCTTCAGATTCGGCTCGGACATGGAGATTCGATAGCTCCCCTTGCGATCCACCGTGAATTCTGCGATCGATTCACCGGAGTGATCGATCGTGTTGTAGGAGATCGGCCAGAAGAGCTCGGTCGTGAGCGTCAAGGGAGGCCCGCCATCGTTCAGAAAGACACCGATCGAGCCGCCGGGGAACTTCTTTCCCTTGTTCACCAGGAGCGGGCTCTCCCAGTAGAGGCTGTAGGTGCCGGGCTCCAGATCGATCTCGCCGGACCCTGGAGCCTCGATGCGCATCAACGAGGCGAACATGCTGAACACGTAGAACACGACCACGCCCGCTCCGGCGATCAGTCCCAGCGCGATCAGACTGCCGCCCAGCAGCCAGCGGTTCGGAGATACGGGGCTGTTCATGGCGTCTCCTCCAGTGCCTATCACGGGGGACGGCGGTTGCCCCGGAAAGATCACCCCGGAAGGAGATTTAGTCCTCCGGAGGGACCGTGCGGGGGGCCGCCGGACCGGGAGCCCAGGACCTATTTCTTCGGCGCCTCCGCCGAGGACGGGATCGGCGCATGGAGCGCCGAGAGCTGTCCCAGCGCATCCGCCAGTTCCGAAGCCGGCACCGCGAAGGCGACCCCGTCGAGATAGGACTTCAGGACGACCACGCCGATAACCTCCCCGAGCCGATTCACCAGGGGACCGCCGCTATTGCCCGGATTGACGTTGATGCTGCTTTGGAGAAACACCATCCCCTCCAGGTCGCGGTGCGCGGTCGCGAGGAATCCTTCAGAGGGGGTCAGGTCGAGGAGCTGCTCCCCCAAGCCCGGATGACCGAGGGTGTACACCTTCTCGCCCGGTTGCATCCCTTCGGCCGACACCAGGGGCAGAACGGGCGCCTCCGCCGGCAGATCCGGACAGTGGATGACGGCGAGGTCGCGCTTGGCATCGCGGAAGTGCACGCGCCCCTTAAGCGCCGCCTCCTTGGCGCCGGCGCAGCGGACATCGACCTCGGACGTCTCGTCCTCCATCCCGTGCGCGCAGGTGACGATCCACCCTTTCGACAGGGCAATGAAGCCCGTGAAGCGGCTCTTCCCCGCCTGCAGCCGGACGATCGACGGATCCAGACGTTTGAGGAGCGCCGGAAGCTCCTCCACCGGCCGCTTCGGCGGGGCCGGGAATCCCAGGCGCTTTTGGAGGTCGGGCTGCCCTGGATTGAGCGCGAACGATCGTTCCCACGCTCGACGGGCCTTCTCCATCCGGCCTGCTCCCGCCAAGGCCTCGGCCAGCCGGTTGTGGATCCGGTAGGAGAGCGGGATGGCCGCCGCCAGCCGTTCCAGGGACCGAATCGCCGCGTCGGCCCGGCCCCGGGCCGTCTCCGCCACCGCGAGCCCTTCGAACGACCGGACCGACACGACCGTCCGACCGTCATCCGCGAAGACTGCCTCCTCCCACTCGCGGACCGCCCGCTCCCACTTCCGGTCCCTCGCGAAGTAGCAGCCGCGTTCGTAATGGAGGAGAGGAGAGCCGGGGAACTTTTCCACCAGATCGCGGACCTCGAGATCGCCGGCGGCCCGGGTTTCCTCCTGGTCGAGGAGAGGAAGCACGCGTTTCATTTCGCTCCGGTACGTGATGTCGTTGCGATGCGCATCCGCCGCGAACGGATCGGGCAGCACGGGACGAGGAAGATCCTGGAGGAGCAGGAGCGCGAGCACCAGGCTCATTTCTTGTCGAGCTCCTGAACTTTCTTCCGTGCCAACGACGCTTCGGGACTGTTGGGCTGCTCGTCGAGGATCCGCTTGTAGTACCGAAGCGCGCGGTCCGTATCGCCGTTCTCCAGGAGGGCATTAGCGGTTCTGAGCCAGCCCGCGGCGACGTTCTCCGGAGTCGCCCCGGCGTCCTCCAACGCCAGGACCTTCTTGCTGGCCTTGAGGGCGAACTCGGACGCGGGATCCTCCTGAACGATCTGCCGGTACAGGCGGACGGCGCCCGCCTTGTCCCCCTTGCGCTCCGCCTCCTCCGCGTCGCGGAACAGCTTGGCCGTGTCCGCTCCGGCGGCCGGGTTCCCGTAGGCCTTCCCGAGGCTCGCCTTCTCCTCCGCGCTCAGTTCCAGAGGGATCAGGTACAGCTTGCCCATCGCGTTCTTGTCCATGGAGCCGGACATCTGCCAGTACAAGAGCGTCTCGCCCCGCCCCGCGAACTTGAGGGCGCCCGGCTCGTTGAATCCCTGGGGGGCCCCCTTCACCTGCCAGCGTTTCCGGACCGCCATCGACTTGGTGTTGAACAGCGTGATTTCCGAGTCGCTCTTGAGCGCGGCCCCGATGTCCAGGACGGGATGGAAGGCGATATTCTCCGGGTACGCCCCCAGATCCACCTGACCCAGCACCGTGGTCAGGTCCTTGGTATCGTAGATCGCGATGGTATACCCGCCGGCGCCCCCACCGCTGCCCTTCGGACGCCATCCTCCCCCGCCGACCGATGCGATCTTGCTCCCGTCCGGACTCAGCACCATCGCACGGCCATTGACCGCCGTGTTGTCGTTGACCGCAACTTCACGGAGCGAGGTCCCGGAGATGGCATACTTCCGGATCGTCGAGCGGTATCCCCACTGGTCGTAATACCAGGTCGTGCGCCCGTCTTTATCCTGCTCGACGTCGACCCCCCAGTCGTTGGGTGACGTGCGCCCCGAGTAGACGAACTGCCCCTTGGGGTCCGTCTGGAGAAAGAGTCCCCGGGCTCCCGTGTTGATGGCCGATCCGGTAGCCGGATCGATGGACATAATGTGGCCTTTCGAGTTGGACGCGAACAGCCGGCCTTTGGGGGCGCAGGAGACCCGGACGAGGGGATCGCCCGGAATCTTGATCTCCTTCTTCAGTTTCCCGGTCGCCGTCTCCAGGGCGTAGAGCAGGCTGGAATTGGTCCGGATGGCATAGAGGGAGTCGCCCTGAACGGCCATCGAGCCGGGTTGGAAGTCGAGAGCGGCCCGGCGAAGTTCGGCGCCGTCGATCGTGTCGATGAAGAGGATCTCGGCCTTTTCGGTCAGCCCCAGTGCCAGCGTCCGCTGATCCTCGAGCAGCGTCCAGCCGCCGATTCGAGGCAGGGAGTAGAGGCTGCGCTTCGTCGTGGTCCCCGCCGCCGCGAGCGTGGCGAGGTCCACCGGATTCCGCACCGGCTTCATCGGTGCCAGCGCCTCCGCGGGGACGGTCCGTTTCAGTTCGATGGGATAGAGTCGGCTCTCGCTGACGACGTAAAGGACGTCTTCCGCCGGCACCAGGGCGAGCACGCGGTCGCCGACCTCGATCTCCGTGACGACCTGAAAGGTCTCCTCGTCCAGGACGAGGACGGAGGTGCCGCGATTCACCTCGAGCTGCGAGGGCTTCGGGGGCGGACACTTCCGGCCGAAGAGCAGCCTCCGGGTGGGATGCGGAACGAGAATGTCCGCGATCGGCAGGGAGGCCAGCCGCTTCTTGAAGTCCGCGGAGTAGATGTGGGAGCCCAGGTACGTCCGATCCGCGCTCCAGTCGGCCCAGAAGCTCGGCCAGTGTTTTTCGCCCATCCGCTTCGACAGGGTCAGGGACAGCCCCGTGATCTCGAAGAGGGTGGGATCCACAAGGCCCCCGGCGATCGTGACCATCACGCGATTGTCCGGCGTGACCTGGATGAAATGGAGCCCGCCCAGGCAATTCCGTTCCTGCTGGGAGTACTCCAGCGGTTCCGAGAGGGTGTCGGTCTGGGTATTCAGGCACTGCACTTTCGACTCGGAGTTTTCCACCGCCACGTACACCGTCGAGCCGAAGGCGGGGGCGGCAAACCATTTCGGCGAGCCGGACACCCCAATCACCTTGATCGGTCGGAGCGCCGCCGTGTCGATGACCGTGATCGTCTTCGCCTGGCTGTTGGCGACGTAGACCTTGCGGTTGCGTTCGATCAGGTGGAAGGCGCCCGCATCCACCCGAACCCGGGTGGTCGTCCCCGAGGCCGCGTCGATGAAGACGCAATCGGAGGTCTCGCGATCCAGGACGGCGATCTGCTTGCCGTCGGAAAGGAGAAGGGCGAAGTCGGCGTGCCGCTCCCAGTGCGAATCGTCGACAAAGTGTTTCCGGAACTCGTAGCCCTTGAAGGCCGGTGTCGCGGCCTTGGGGGTCTTCGCGCCGACGTCGGAGGCCACCACGGAAGGGGGCGCGGCCTCCACGACCCCCTGGATCGAGAAGGAGACGATGTCCTCTTCGGAGATCTTGAGGGAGCCTCCGGGCGTCTGAAGGGTCAAGGCGCCCAGCTTCAGCTTGCCGGTGACCGGCCCGGTGGCGGCGACGAGGATCCAGGACTCGTCCGACCGGGTGATCTGGGTGAAGCTGCCGGTGTCGGGGGAGTATTCCCCGTACTTCGTCGTCACGGAGAGCTTGGCGGGCAAGCGGCAAGTGCCGGAGAATGTCGAGCCGTCCTTCGTCCGGAGGGAGATCCGGAACTCTTTGGTCTCGGACGTCTGAAGGCAAAGGGCCAGAACGATCGCCGCGACGAACGCCATGAAGCCTCCGTTTCGGATCGGACTGGAGGTTACTATATCATGGAACTCCGCCGACCATGGGCGACCTGGAACCGCATCGGGTGCGGGGGGCTCTACGGGAGCCCGGCGGAGGATCCGGACCTCGCGACCGCCCCATACAGCTCGGATACCCGCGCAAGCAAGTCGTGAGCCGGCCCTTTCACCTGCCATCCCGAGCTTCGAGACCAGAGGGCCGTCTGGGGCTCCGGCGGCCAGGGAGCCAGGTCGAGTTCGGGAATCCGTTCCAAGACGACCGGAGCCTCCTTTTTCTGGCCCTGGGGCACCGCCGCCGACAGGAGCGAGTGAATCGGATGGTGAGCCACCGCCATGACCTCGGCGACTTCCATGAGGGCCGTCTCGGGAGCGAGCCCCCTTCGGGACCGGACCCGGGACCCGGAAGTTTTCACCTGGACGGAGGCCTTCACCTCAAACAACCCTTTCGTCGGTCCAGGGGAGAGTGCCCGGGTCGCCAGACCCATCAGGACGCCCGCATCCCCCAGTTGGACCCTGAACCGGAGAGGCTCCTCCCCGTACAGCGGCGACCCATATTTGGCGATGAGGTCCAAGTTCAGAATGCGACTTCCTCGGTGGCAATTCTGGGCGAAGAGCAGGACCCGGAACGCCGGGGTCGAGGGGCCGGATATCCAGCCGAGGACCAGGAAGTGGACGCCGTCAACCTCGTAGACGACCAGGTCTGGATAGAGCCAGCCGAGGACATCGAGGCATCGATCCTTCGCCCTCCGCCAGCCGCCCCAGCGAACCCACGCTAGCCAGAGCACGGAGAATCCGAACGCCCAATACATGATCCGGACGAAGGAGCTCTTGGTCTCGAAATCATTCAACCGACAGAGGACGTCGATGAAGACCGTGGCACCTCCCAGGATGAAGGCGACAAGAGCCAAAATCGTGGGAACATCCCGCCACTTGAGGGGTCGCTTGGAGAAGGGAGCCTCCCGTCCCTGGGGAGCGTGGTCGAGGTTCATTCCATCTCGTCCTGGCCTTAGCGAACCACCCGGATTCCGGTCAACTCGACGAGCCGGGCCGACAAGGAATTCAGCCGATCCCTGGTGCCCCGCCCGAGCGACACCCGGACTCCATAGGGAAACTTCAGCTGGAGGACGCCAACTCCGGGGTCATCTCCGAAAATGATCAATCCCTCGATCTCCTGGAACGTCCACTCCCGCAGGCGTTCGCGAAAGAAGAAGCGTTCGCGCAGGCGGAGTCGGCGGGAGGCCGCGTGAATCTCAAGCGTACACTGGGACCACACCAGCACCAGCGACAAAAGAATGAACCCGGCGGCGATGGGACCGAGGAGCACGAGAAAGGCAGGATGCATCAAGAGGGCCACCGCCAGACACGCTCCCCCTACGACGAGTCCTCCCGCCAGGCAGAAGGCGCTCGCGCGGGCCCGGCTGACGTGGAACACGTAGAGGTCTCCCTGGGGACCGACCTCCTCCAGCCTGCAAAAATTATTCAGAACCATGGACCCCCGCCCGTCTGGCTGAAGTATGGCCTGCCTCGACCGAAGGTGCAAGTCGACGGCAAGACTTGACGTGATTGACCAACGTCGGGGAGATCGCCGGGAAGTGTGTCTCCGAGCGTCCCGGGCTGTTGGGCCACGGGGCGGAAGGACGGCGCTGGAAGTCGGTTCCCCGCAGGTTCCTGACCCGGCTTCACGGGGAGGCGTCGGGGCGATGGGCCCTCGCAGGCGGGATCCTCCGCGTTGCGGATCTCCTCCGGAGTCGAGGGTCCGGAGTGGCCGTCCGGCGCGGGACGCCCGGCCGCCGTTCGTCCCCCGGGATCTCCGCCTTCCCGCTCAGCCGAGCATCGCGCGGATCTTCTCGATCTCCGGCTTCAGCGCTTCCTGACGCGCGGGATCGAGCTGGGCGGCCTTTTCGAAGTCCGCCACGGCGTCGGCGTAGTCCATTCGCTCCCGGTGGACGGCACCGCGGATCGCGTGGGCTTCCGCACTTTCCGGATCGAGCTCGAGCGCGCGACTCAGGTCCTTGAGGGCCAGCTCCGTCTTGCCCCGCTGCAGGCGCCCCTGCGCCCTCATGCAATAGGAGGCACCGAACTCGGGCGGTACCGCCAGGTCGGGCGCGATGCGCAGAGCACGCTCGAGATCCCCGAGCGCCGGCTCGTGCTTCTGTTGATTGAAGTAGAGCTCGCAGCGGGCGAGCAGCGCGTTGGCAAAATCGGGATCCTGCTCGATCTCGGGATTCACCTTCGCCGCCGTCTCGAAGTCCGCCACGGCTCCCAGAAGATCGCCCCGCTCCATCCGGCCTCGGGCCCGGTCGCCGAAGGCCATCAGCAGCATCGGATCGATCTCGGCATCGGGCTTCAGCTTGAGGAGCAGTTCGATGTCCCCCGCGGCCCGCTCCGCTTCACCGAGCTGGAAGTAGGCGGTCGCCCGCCACTCCCGGTGCTGCGGATCCGACGGCGCGAGAGAAATGGCGCGCGTCAGGTCCTCGATCGCCTCGCTGTAGCGGCCTTCCTCGACGTGGATCCCCCCGCGGTGGCCGAACGAGGCCGCGAGGGTGGGATCGATGCTCTGAGTGGGACGGGCCGCCAGGACCGAGGCGAGATCGGCCAGGGCCTCGTCATGCGCGCCCTCCTGGGCCCGCACGATCGCCCGCCGGTACAGCGCTTCGACGCGTTCGCCGTCGGCTTCCGGCGCCCGGACGAGGCTGTCGGCCGCTTCGAAGTCGGCGACGGCTTCATTGATGAGTCCCTTCTCCTGGCGGGCCTTCGCCCGGCGGCGGAAGAGCTCGGCATATTCGGCGAGCGGCGCGCCCTCGGGCCGCAGCCTCACCGCCTCGGCGAAATCGTCGAGTGCGGGGTCGAGCGTGCCCGCGGCCGCGGATTTTCGGCCGCGGTGGAGATAGGCGTCGGCGTAGCGGGGATCGACCGCGAAGTCCGGGTCGATCGACAGCGCCTGGTTGAGGTCCCGGAAGGCGCTGTCGTAGTCCTGCTTGCGCAGAGCGATGGTCCCGCGGTGGTGGTACGGGGCCGGCTGCTGCGGATCGATCCGGAGCGAGGCGCCGAGATCGTCGATGGCCTTGCCGAAGTTGCCCTTGGCCAGATGGATTTTGGCGCGCTCGGCGAGCGACCCGGCGTCCTCCGGATCCGAGGCGATCGCGGCGGAGAGGTCGGCAAGCGCGCCGTCGAAATCCTTGCGCTTGGCGCGAAGCTCGCCGCGGAGGGCCAGGGACTTCGCATGATCGGGTTTGCGGGCGAGGCCCTTGTCCAGGTACTGGAGGGCGCCGGTGATGTCCTTCAGGTCCGTCAGCGCCAGCGCGCAGGAATAGCTCGCCTCGGCATTCCCGTGGCCGATGCAGGTCTTGAGATCGGCGAGCGCCTCCTTGGGCCGCTTGCACGCGAGATAAGTCAGGCCGCGGAAATAGGTGGCCTTGGACTGGGAGGCGTCCAGCTGCAGGGCCTTGTTGAAGTCGAAGAGGGCGTTCTCGTAGCGCTTCGTCTTATATAGAAGGATGCCGCGTTCGACATAGGCCTGGACGTAGTCGGGGAACTCCGTGAGAAGATCGGTCCACTGGGGGATCCCCATGGCGGAGCCGTCGGTGTGCGCGGGCGGGGACCGGCGCACCGGCCGTGCGGAGGAGGGTCCCGGGGATGAGGAGGCCGCGGGGCTGCTGGACGGGGGCCGATTGAGCCGAGGACGGTTGAGACGAGCCATAAGCAGCCTCCCCGAAGATGCGGCTCGCCGGATTCAAAATATGATGGACCAGAAGCGAGGTCAAGGAGAACTTGGACGGGGCTGGGGGCCGATGCAAAGGGATCATGAAGCGATTGAGGAAAGAAGGAGCCCTCGAAGGGCCGATAATCCCAGAACCGAGCCCGGGGTGGGGGCCCGCCGGGAACCATACTTTATGGCAAACGATCCTTGGCGAATCTTTTCTCGGAAAGTGACACTTTTTCGACGTCCTGTGTGTAGCATAAACAGGACTATGGACAGAAATATGGAATGCGTAAGGGGGATGACGACGATGCTGAGAGCGAAGGTGGGAGCGGGAGTCCTTCTGATGCTCTTCTCCCTGGGCGTCGTGGCGACCAGTGCGCCACAGGAGACGGCCCAGAAACCGGCGATCTGCTCGACGATCGACAGCGCCGTGAAGGGGATCGCGGGCTACAACATGAAGGACCAGGCGGCCATCGCCGATGACGGCGAATTCCTCCGCCGGGTCATGCTCGACATCGTCGGCTATCCGCCGAATCTCGAGCAGGTCAAGGGCTTCATCGCGGACCAGAACGCGACCAAGCGCGTCGCGAAGATCGACGAGCTCCTCGCGACCGACGACTTCGCCGACCTGTGGGCGCGGATGTTCGCCGAGGTGTTCTTCGGCAACTACCACGAAGTCGCCATGGACACCATGCCGAAGCTCGGCAAGGCGGCCAGCGCGCGGATCGTGGGCGACTTCCTCAAGTGGTTCAAACTGAAGCTCAACAAGGACACCCCCTGGACGGAAATCGTGTCGCAGATGCTCGACGCCCGCGGCACAGACGAAGGCGACCCCGCCCTCGCGTACAAGCTGTCCTTCTACTCGGGTGAAGGCCAGGCGATCGAGTTCGCCAACGGCGTCGCCCGTCAGCTCCTGGGCATCCGCCTGGTGTGCGCCCGCTGCCACGACCATCCGTTCGACAAGTGGCGCGTGGAAGACTACTACGGCTTGGCCGACTTCGCCTACCGCCAGAAGGCCCGCGGCTACGGGAACGGCGGCGAGAAGGACAGCGTCGACCACGTCGAGCTGAAGTACGCCGACGAAGGCGACATCATGCTCCCCGACATCAAGGGCAGCAAGGACGCGGAAGTGAAGCTGGCCCACGGCGGCAACGCCCAGCCGAACTTCCTCTTCGGCGGCTCGGCCGGCAAGAACGACGACCGCATGAAGGTCCTGGCGATGTTCATGACGAACAAGGCCAACTCCCAGCTCCCCCGCGCGCTGGTGAACCGATGCTGGGCCTGGCTCATGGGCCGCGGCGTGGTGCATCCCGTCGACGACTTCAACCTGAAGAACAAGGCCATGGCGACCGCGCTTCTGGAAGCGATGGTCCGCGACACGATCGAGAACAAGTACTCGGTCAAGCGCATCATCCGCGCGATCTGCAACACGGAAGCGTATCAGCGCAGCTGCTCGAGCGAGACGCAGGTGCTGAAGGTCAACTTCTCCCGGGCGACAGTGAAGCAGCTCAACGGCGAGCAGCTCCTGCAGTCGATCAAGGTCGCGACCCAGGGCAAGCCCGAGCGGAACACGATGCAGACCGTGGAAATGGTCGGCTCGCTGTACCCCGCCGGCGCGGTCTGGTGCGAGGTGACGCCGCTGCCCGGCAACGCGCGGCAGGCCCTCCTGCTCCGGAACAACACCCAGATCATGAGCTGGATCAACGGTCCGGTGCTCTCCAGCGTGAAGAGCGCCGCGGGTTCCGTCGAGGACAAGATCGACCAGATGTTCCTCGCGGCCCTCTCGCGCGTCGCGACCGACAGCGAAAAGAAGCGCTACGGCGCCTTCCTGACCGGCCATCAGGGCAGCGGCTGGGAAGACGCGTACTGGACGCTGTTGAATTCCACGGAATTCGTGACGCGGCACTGAGTCGGCGGGTGTACTGTAGATACGAACGGTTAACAAAAAGATAACGTTGGAGGGGAATAAAGATGGCGAAATGCGTCGAATGCGTGCCTGGATTCAGCCGCCGGAGCTTCCTCAGGTTCAGCCTGGGAGCCGGCGCGATGGGGGCTGTTCCCCATAGTCTGCTGGCTCAGCAGACCCAGGCCAAGCAGGCCTCGGGCCGGACGGCCAAGGCCGTGATCATGCTGTGGATGGGCGGCGGCCCCACGCAGATTGATACGTGGGATCCGAAGCCCGGGTCGAGGAACGCCGGCGACTTCAAGGCGATCGACACCACCGGCGGCCCCCTGATGAAGTTCTCCGACCAGATGAAGGTCAGCGCCACCCAGGGCAAGAACATGACCATCGTGCGGTCGGTCAACACGCACGAAGGCTCCCACGAGCGCGGCACGTCGCTGATGCACATCGGCATCAACCCCGTGCAGGGCCTCGAGATTCCCCCCACGGGCACGGTCGTGTCGTATGAGAAGGGCAAGAAGGATTTCCCCCTGCCCCACTTCATCGCGATCGATCCGCCCCTGATTCCGCAGGCGACGACCTTCGGCGACGACTACATGCCCTTCCGCCTCGCGAACGCGGAGAATCCGATCCCGAACATCCGCCGCAACGTGGACTCGGGCCGGGACAAGGACCGCGCCAGCCTCCTCCTCGACCAGAACAAGGAGTGGGACGGCAAGCGCCAGCAGAAGGAAGTCTCGAAGGTCGAGGCGGCCTATGTGAAGTCCGAGGACGTGATGAACACGCCCCTCCTGAAGGCCTTCAACTACCACGAGGAGCCGGCCGAGCTGCGCACGGCGTACGGCGATCGCTTCGGCATCAACTGCCTCCTCGCGCGCCGTCTGGTCGCCGCCGGATGCTCCTTTGTGGAGATCGGCATGGGCGGCTGGGACATGCACGCCGACGTGGCGGGCAACTGCAAGCGCATGCTCCCCACCCTGGACGCCGGCATGGGCACCCTGATCCGGGACCTGGCCGAAAAGGACATGCTCAAGGAGACGCTGGTCATCTGGTGCGGCGAGTTCGGCCGGACCCCCAGCATCAACGCGGGCAAGGGCCGCGATCACCACGCCGACGGCTTCTCGGTCGTCATGGCGGGCGGCGGCTTGGCGGGCGGACGGGTCTATGGTGACACCGGCCCCAACGGCGATCAGTGCCAGAAGATGGTGCCGATCCACAACCTGTTCGCGACCATGTACCAGGCCTGCGGCATCGACGGCAACAAGAAGTACGAGACCGAAGGCCGCAAGATCAAGTACGTGTCGATGAACGGCAGCGTGTCGACGAGCGGCACGCCCATCAAGGAGCTGTTCTAAATCCGAGTCATTCCGGAACGGCCCCGGCCGAAAGGTCGGGGCCGTTTCTTTTTTAAACCAGGTCCGGACCCCGAAGAGCCGGGGGGGACGGCGCGAGGGGCAGCCCCCTTCGGAAGGGCCGCACCGGGTGCGCTCGGGTCTCCCCGGCGGCCTCCCCGTGGCCGCTCCCCCGCCGTCCATTCCGTGCACCTTTGACACCGTCGGATCGTATAGGTATTCTGTCCGACCAATGAAGATCAGCCGGCGCGCGCTCCCGCTCCTCCTCCCGATCCTCCTCGCGGCCCCCGGCCTCGAGCAGGCCAAGCCTGCGCCCGAAAAGACCGCCCCCGGCCTCGTGCTCCTTCTCGAGGGCGGCGGCCTCCAGGATGCCCGGGAGACGCGCCTGGCGGCCCTCTATGTCCCGGAAGGAAGCCCGCCGTCGCCCTTCCTCCCTCCCGGACCGTTCCGGGCGTCCTGGGAGGGCTATATCAGCGTCGACCTGGGGACCGACTGCGCCTTCAGTGCCGCCGGCAACGGAGCGGTGACGGTCACCATCGCCGACAAGCCGGCCTTCCAGGCCAAGGGCCTCTTTGCGTCGGCCCCGGAAGGCCCCTCCCTTCGCCTGCGCAAGGGCCGGAACAAGCTGAAGATCGCGTACGACAGTCCCGAGAAAGGCGACGCCTTCCTCCGCCTTTCCTGGACGTCGAGCGACTTTCCGCGCGAGCCGATCCCCCCCGCCGCCCTCAGCCACGGCGTCCAGTCCGAGCCCCTCGCCGCCCGCAAGCTCCTCCATGACGGACGGGAGCTCGTCGCCGTGCGGCGCTGTGCCCGCTGTCACCACTCCGAGCAGAAAGGCATGCCCGAGCTGGAGTTCGACGCGCCGTCGCTCGCCGAGGCGGGTGCGCGGCTCCATCCCGACTGGATGGCCCGCTGGATCCTGGGGCCCCGCCAGATCCGTCCCGAAGCGACCATGCCCACACTCCCCGGCCTCCAGGCCCAGGACGCCGCCGACATGGCCGCGTACCTCGCCACCCTAGGCAAGCCCGAGGCCGCGCCCGCCTTTTCGGACGAGCAGGCGAAAACCGGAGGCTACCTCTTCGTCGAGATGCGCTGCATCGGGTGCCACACCCTTCCCGACAAGGATCCGGAAGGGGGCCGCATCCCGTTCGCCTATCTCCACGCGAAATGGACGCCCGCCGCCCTCAAGCGCTTCCTCCTCGGTCCCGAGAAGCATTACCCCGGGATCGAGATGCCCAACTTCCATCTCACCGACGAGGAGGCGGGCAAGCTCGCCGCCTTCCTGCTGTCGCGGCCGGGCAAGAGCGTGGAGCCGGTGGGCGCGACGGGCGACCCCGCGCGAGGGAAGGCGCAGGTCGAGTCCCGCGGCTGCATGAATTGCCACACGATTCCCGGGACGAACGCCTCCAAGGCGGCCGCCCTTAAGGATCTGAAAGCCGGCGCCTGCAAGGGTCCCGACTTCGGCCTCGCTCCAGCCCAGACGGGCGCGATCGCCGCCTTCCTGGCGACGGACCAGACCTCTCTCGGCCGCGAAGCCCTGCCCGAGTTCGCCGAGCGGCAGATCCTCGCGCTGCGCTGCTTCGCCTGCCATCGCCGGGACGACCAGCTGGAGGCCTGGACGGACCTCGCCGCCGAGGCCCGCGAGTTCCAGGCTCCCAAGAAGGAGGACGACGGGGAATTCGCGACCATCGCTCCGGCCGAGCCCTGGTTCCCCTCGCTCACCTGGACGGGCGAGAAGCTGAAGCCGGAGTGGGCCGCGTCCTTCGTGAAGGGGGAGATCGCCGAACGGCCGCGCCCCTACCTGAAGAACCTCCGCATGCCCGGCTTCCCCGCGCGGGGGGAGCGGCTGATCCAGGGACTCGTTCTGGAGCACGGCTACCCGCCCAAGAGCGCCCCCGAGTCCCAGCCCAGCCGGGACCTGTCCGAGATCGGCCGGAAGCTGTCCGGCCCGGCAGGCGGACTCGACTGCCTCTCCTGCCACGCGATCGGCCCGAAGGGCGCGACCAAGGTCTTCGAGGCCCCCGCGCCCAACTTCAAGCTCGTGCGCGCCCGGATCCAGAAGGATTATTACGACCGCTGGGTCCGCGAGCCGCTCCGCCTGGAACCGGGCACCAAGATGCCGCAGTTCATCAAGGACGGCCGGACGCAGCTGACGGAAATCCTCGAGGGCGACGGCGTCAAACAGGCCGACGCCCTGTGGCAATACCTGCTCGAAGGCGACCGTATCCGGCCGCCCGGCGAATGAGACCCCTCGCCTTCGTCACTCTCCTCCTCGTCGGGTGCCAGAGCCCGGGAAAGGATCCCATGAGCGCCGCCCAGGACCTCCGCTCGATTTCCGACGACTGCTGGGAAGCCACGCTGCGCGAGAATCCCACCTACGCCACCTACCTCGGAGACTTCCGCTTCAACGACCGGCTGAGCGATCTGTCGGAGGCCGGCCGCCGGCGGCGTCATGACCTGAACGAAGGCTTCCTCGCTCGCCTGAAGAAGGTCGACGTCTCCGCCCTGTCGGAGAACGACTGCGTCTCGGCCGACATCCTGCGGCTGCAGCTGGAACAGTCCCTCGAGGAGGAGCAGCACCGGTTCTGGCAGTGGGACGTCGACCAGATGGGCGGCCCCCAGGCCGACTTCCCCCAGCTCGTCAACTTCCATCCGCACTCCGACGAGAAGGGCCTGGAGGCCCGCTACCGCGCGTTCGGGCTCTACATGGACCAGTACCTGGACAATCTCAAGGCCGGCGTCCGGGAGCATCGCGTGGCGATGCGCGCGGCGGTCGAGCGGGTCATCGGCCAGCTGGACGGCCTGCTCGCCACGCCCGAGGACCGATCTCCGCTGGCCGTCCGGCCCTCCCTGGTGCCCGCGATCCGCGAGTCGGTCTACCCGGCGTTCCGGAGGATGCAGCGCTACCTGAAGGACGAGTACCTCCCGAAGTCGCGCGCGACGGACGTGGGCCTCTGGGCCCTGCCCGGCGGCGCGGAGGCGTACCGCTACCGCATCCGGCTCCATACCACGACCACGCTGAGCGCGGAGGAGATCCACCGGATCGGCCTCGAGGAACTGCGCTCCATCCAGGACGAGATGCGGGCGATCGCCAAGGGGGACCTTCACGCCTTTCTCGACACGCTGAAGAAGGATCCGAAGAATTTCTTCAGCTCCCGCGAGGATCTCCTCGAGACGGCCCGGCGGGAAGTCCGGAAGGCGGAGGCGAAGCTGCCCGAGTGGTTCAAGCGCTTGCCGAAGACCGCCTGCGAGGTGAAGGCGATCGAGGACTACCGCGAGAAGGACTCGGTCGCGGCGTTCTACTACCAGCCCGACGAGAAGCTGACCCGGAAGGGCATTTTTTACGCCAATACGTACGACGCGACGTCGCGGCCGCGCTTCAACATGCCCGCGCTGGCCGTCCACGAGGCGGTGCCGGGGCACCATCTGCAGATCGCCCTCGCGCTCGAGATCGAGGGCCTGCCGCGCTTCCGCCGCCAGGCCGGGTTTACCGCGTTCATCGAAGGCTGGGGCCTCTACAGCGAGCGCCTCGGCGATGAGATGGGCCTCTACGAGGACGACCTGTCCCGTTTCGGCATGCTGACCTACCAGGCCTGGCGCGCCTGCCGCCTGGTGGTCGACACGGGCCTCCACGCGATGAAGTGGACCCGGGAGCAGGCGATCGCGTTCTTCAAGGAGAACCTCGCCCTGACGGACACCGAAGTGCTGAATGAGGTCGACCGCTACATCATCTGGCCGGGCCAGGCGCTCGCCTACATGATCGGAAAACGGGAGATCCTGGCTCTACGGGAAGAAGCCAGGAAAGCGATGGGTCCCCGCTTCGACATCAAGGAGTTCCACGACGTGGTGCTCCGGAACGGGGCGGTTCCGCTCACGACGCTCCGCCGGCTCGTTCACGAGTGGGCGGGGATCCCGGGCTGAGGGTGCCGGGAGGCCGCCGGTCGAGGCCGGTGCCGGAGCCGGAACGACCGATCCGGGGATCCCGCTTACGACCTCAGTTCCGCCTCGATCTCCAGCAGCCGGTTGTACTTCGCCAGCCGTTCGCTCCGGGCGATCGATCCGATCTTGATCTGGCCGGCGTCCGTGCCCACCGCCAGGTCCGCCATCGTGCTGTCCTCGGTCTCTCCCGAGCGGGCGGACACCACGGTCTTGTAGCCGGCCTTCCGGGCGATCTCGATCACCTGGAGGGTCTTGGTGAGGGTGCCGATCTGGTTCATCTTGACGAGCACCGCGTTGGCGCAGGACTCGCGGATCCCGCGGCTGAGGCGCTCGGGGTTGGTCGCGAAGAAGTCGTCGCCGACCAGCTGGAGTCGGCCGAGCCTCCGCGTCAGCGTCCGCCAGCCCTCCCAGTCGTCCTCGGACACGCCGTCCTCGATCGAGACGATCGGCCAGCCTGCCGCCCAGGTCTCCAGGGTGTCGATCGTGATGCCCGCCGCGTGGCTGGCGGCCACGTCCAGACAGATGGCCATCGACGCGCCCGGCTTGTGCCCCGCCTTCTCGATCGACAGGACCGTGAAGTCGAGCGCCTCCTCGACGTTCTTGAAGCGCGGCGCGAAGCCGCCTTCGTCCGCCACCCAGTGCGGGTTGTAGTCGTACTTCTTCCCCACCAGCTCCCGCGCGGCGTGATAGACGTCCCAGATCTGCTCCATCGACTGGGCGAAGGATTTCGCCTTGAGGGGAACGATCAGGATGTCCTGGATCGGGATGTTGTTGCCGCCGTGGAGGCCGCCCGAGATCAGGTTCACCATGGGACGCGGCAGCGTTTTGCCGCTGCCGAAGACCCGGTAGAGGGGAATCTCCTTCGCCGCGGCCGTCGCGCGAGCGAACGCCCCCGAGAGCCCCAGGGATACGTTGCCCGCCAGCTCCTCCTCGTCGAGCAGGGCGTCGAACTCGGCCTGCGTGTCGAAGCGCGCCCGGTGCAGGCGCGCGGCCATCGACAGCACCCGCACCGCCGCCTTGCGGACGCCCTTCCCGCCGTAGCGGGCCGTGCCGTCGCGCAGCTCCTTCGCCTCGGCCTTTCCCGTCGACGCGCCGGCGGGGACGTAGAACTCGCCCAGGCCGCCGTCGACCTCCATCGACACCTTGAGCGTCGGCATTCCGCGGGAGTCCAGGACCTCGAGGGCGCGGAGGGCGGCGATCCTCATGGGACCTCTAGAGCCGGCGGCGCCTCAGGGATGGCTTCCGGTTGGAGTGCATGCCCTGCGAGGGGGGGATCGCCGTCGGTTGCGGAGGAGGCGGGGGCAGCGGGACGTACTGGCCGTAGTCGAAGTCGGGGCGCGTGACCCGCGGGAGCGTGGTGCCGAGCGACTTCTCGATTTCGCTCATCGCGGCCTCTTCCTCGTACGCGACGAGGGTGAAGGCGTCGCCGACGGCCTGAGCGCGGGCGGTGCGGCCGATGCGGTGGACATAGTCCTCCGCGGTATTGGGCACGTCGTAGTTGATGACGTGGCTGATGTCCTGGATGTCGAGGCCGCGGGCGGCGATGTCGGTGGCGACGAGGACCATGGCCTT
>Ga0070731_10002290_pt1 | contig 18431 bp, 18 predicted proteins | sample Coa_R1_2_FD_66448 | JGI IMG/M metagenome (GOLD analysis project Ga0070731, IMG submission 66448) | Surface soil microbial communities from Centralia Pennsylvania, which are recovering from an underground coalmine fire - Coalmine... | ecosystem: Environmental > Terrestrial > Soil > Unclassified ... | reverse complement strand
TGAGATACAAATGCGCTAGGCGCTGGCCGTTGCTGCTAAGTTCATGAACCGTTCGATGCGGTCGAGGACGTCCATGGCGGTGAGGCACTGGGCGACGCTGGCGTTGGGTTCGCGTTTTTCCTTGATCGCGGCGAAAAATTCGCGGTCTTGCAGCTCGATTCCGTTCATCGACACGTCGACCTTGGAAACATCGATTGGTTTTTCGTCTCCGTCCAGCAGGTCATCGTAACGCGCGATGTAGGTGCCGTTGTCGCAGATGTAGCGGAAGAACGTGCCGAGCGGGCCTTTGTTGTTGAAGGAAAGCGACAGCGTGCAGATCGCTCCCGAGGGCGTCTTCATCAGGATGCCCATATCCATGGCGATTTTCAGGTCAGGATGAATCGGCCCTTGAACTCCGTAACACTCGGAAACAAGCTCGCCGGTTTGATATTGGAAGAGGTCCACCGTGTGGCAGGCGTGGTGCCACAGTAAATGATCGGTCCAGCTTCTCGGTTTTCCAGCCGCGTTCATATTCGTACGGCGGAAAAAATAGGTCTGAACGTTCATCTGCTGGATCTTCAACTCGCCCGCCTTGATCTTCTTGTGGACGTATTGATGGCTGGGATTAAAGCGGCGCGTATGCCCGCCCATGCAGACAACGCCGGTTTCTTTCTGCACTCTTACCAGGCGCTCGGAATCCGCGAGAGTATCCGCGATAGGTATCTCGATCTGAACGTGCTTTCCGGCCAGCATGCACTGCTCGCCTTGCTTCGCGTGCATTTGGGTAGGGGTCGCAAGGATCATCGCCTCGAGGCCGGGCTGTTTCAAGCTCTCGGCAAGATCGCCCGTCCAATGAGGAATCTTGAATTTTTTCGCGACTTCTTCCGTGGCCGCCTGATTGCCGCCGGTCAGCGTGATTACTTCGATGCCTGGAATTTTGGCGATGCCCTCGAGATGCTTTTGGCCAAAAGCGCCTTGTCCCGCTACGCCAACCTTCATACTCTTTCTCCCTGACATTGAGTTTTTGCTCAACTACCTTACCATAATCCGGCGGGGGCAAAGCGCGGGTTGGCGCGCCTAAATCCCCCCTCCTATTCTCCGCGCGAAGCCGGAACGCATACCCTATCTGCGTGTACGAAATCGACGTCGTGGACCTCGCTGGTCACTTTCACTGACTCAGTTCCCGATTTCTTCTCGGGCTTAGCCAGAAATGTCAAAAGGAATTGATTCGGAAGCTGGCCGTTTATCTCTTTCAGATATGGAGCAAATGACACGGGAGCCTGTGGTCCCAAGAGGTCGTAGGATTCACCACCGGTCATTTCCGAAATTTGAGCGAGATAATTCTGACCCCACGTAGACCGGAAATAACTGTGCCCAAAGTGCCCTGCGTTCGGCGTATAGATGGAGTAAACCACCACGCCGGCGCACTGGGCGTCCTGAACGGCCGCGTCCACATACGGGTTGTCAATCGTGCCCGAGTAGATGTTATCGATGCCGGAGGTGACCATGAGAACCTCCCGCCGGGTCATCGTGGAATTGGGATGCCAACGCTTGATGAAGTCGGACAAAGAGAGGTACGGGCTTCCTCCAGCACCAGGAAAGCCTTGCGCCAGCCGCAAGGATTTGGCCGCTGCCTCATGATCCTGAGTGAAATCGCGAGTTAATTCGACCGTGCCATTCCGCATGTAACCGACGGCGACCAGCGTGGTCGGCGCCTGCTCTCGAATAAAGGCTCGGATATCGTTCAGCTGGTTGCCTAGGCTAAAGCCGGCGCTTTCGTCAATGAGGATTGCCAGCTGTAGTACGGATTTGTCTCCGATTGCGGGTATCCAGTCAACTACTGTTCGGCGATCGCGTCCCTGGTACACCATCACATCTTGCTTCGTAATCATCGGGATCTCGTGACCGTGCCTTGGTTCCAAGGTGACGACCATTTGAACTGGATCGCCTTGGTCTGCTCCCGATTGCTGCGCGGCAACCGGTGCCGGGCTGGAAAACAGAAAGATGATGAGGGAAGTTGCAGCAACAAGAAGTCGGATATCGATTGGCGTTCGCTCGATTGGGAATCGGGCCTTTTCAGCCCGTGTCAGCTTTTCTGGAACTCCGGGGGTGGTCAGCCACATGAGATGTTGGCGTTTCATCGTTGTTCCTCCAAACGGAAAATAATGGGCAGTTGTGTCGTTCTTGAAGTGAAACCTTGTGAAGCGGGGGCACGATCTGACGATTACTTCTTGGCCTACGTCACTCCTCGACAGTGCGGGCCACATCTACTTAGATGCGTGAGGCGATATAAAGGGAGCATCCGGCGAAGTTGAACCGGGGAGCGATTCGTGCCACAATCCGCGTCACTTGATTGGTTTGTGATTCGGATCCATCGCAGAAATCGAACATCCGGCTGAATTGGAGAGCCGAGGCATGAGACAAATTCTTCTGTCGTTTGTTGCCGTCGCAATTCTCTTGAGTGTTTCCAGCGCCGCCCGACCCCAACAGAAGGAGGTTACGCTGATCGCGCCGGGGGGAATTCGCGCCGCGGTCGAGCAACTCATTCCCGGCTTTGAAAAAAAGACTGGGTATAAGGTCAATCCTACATTTGGCTCGGGGGGCGGGACCAAAGCGCAGGTCGTGCGCGGCGACGTGTTTGACGTGCCGATCGTGCAGCCGCCTTATCCGGAAGTGATCGCCTCGGGCAATGTGGTGGAAAATACGGCTACGCCTCTGGCTTCGGTTGCTGTGGGAATCGCGGTGAAGAAGGGTGCGCCCAAGCCGGATATCTCGAATACCGAAGCGGTGAAGAAAATGCTGCTCTCCGCGAAATCCATCGTGTGCCCGGATGCCGCGACGGGAGCGGCGGCGGGAGTCAGCATCAACGCGATGTTGAAGAAGCTTGGCATCGACGACCAAATCGAGCCGAAGCTCAAACGGCCACAGGGCGCTGGCCCGGGCGGCGCGGGAGGCGGCGCCGTGGTGTCGTCTATGGTGGCCAAGGGCGAGGCGGAAATCGGGATGACGTTCGTCAGCGAGATGAACGATCCGGGAATCGATATCGTGGGGCCGCTGCCGAAGGAAGTTTCGCCCTGGACGACCTTGGTGGGGTTCGTGCACACGCACGCGAAAAACCCGGAGGGAGCCAAGGCGCTATTGAAATATCTTTCCTCGCCCGAGGCGTTGACCGTTTACAAATCTTTGGGGATGCAGCCGGCGAAGTGAAGTGTCGTTTCGTCTGGCCCTTCGAATTGAATTACATTTTATTTCAAGGGTGAAGTGTGCGATTCCATGGAAGTCTCTGTGGCTAAGCAAAATCTACCTTGGCCGGGCTGAAAGCGCCAGCGCAACTTAGCCCAGGGCAACGCCCCGGGTCTTGAAATCTATCGGTTGTGGTGCCCCCTGAAAAGGCGCAGGGATCGTCCGCCCTTTCAGGGCGAGAATTGATCATCGGGCGCGGTACCCGGAGCGTTGCCCCGGCTTGGCTACCTCCGCGCCGTTAGCGCGACAACGCACCTCTACTCATTTTCCAGTGGGGGGAATTCCCCAACAACAACCGATTGGAAATTGTCGAGTCATGTTCACAAATTCTTCACGAGAGAGTGCACCGGGGCATTTGTGCGCGTTCAGCGCGATTCGGGCTTTCCTGCGGCAATGGCTTTAAAGCGAGCGTGCTGCACAACTTTATGAAATATTCGCCCGCGCCCGATCAAGTCTGCCCCGCTTCTGGCTTCGACTTCGAAAATCAGGCGGCGGCCATCGATTTCCACGAGCTTTGAAAAGGCGGTCACCGTTGCTCCTGCAGGCACCGCCTTCAGGTGTTCCACTTCGATGCGCACGCCAACCGGGAGCGTCCCCTCCGGCAAGGCGTGGCGGATGGCGCGCGAGCAAGCCATCTCCATCAGGCCGATCATTGCCGGAGTGGAAAAAACCGCTGGAAGATTTGAATCATAGTGCGCGAGGGTCCATTCCTGCGAAACGACCAGTTCGCAAAACCCTTCGAGCCCCGGCTCAATCTTAGCCGGATTTCCGTGCGTCATTGCAGGTTCTCCGACCCGGCGGTCGATGGATTCTTGGCGAGGGACGGCTGGCCTTTCATAAGGCTTCCCACCACTTCGGTGAGAGTCGTGCCGCACTGCGCCCACAGGCGGCGCTTCAGGCTGCAGTAGTCCTGCGAGCCGGCAAACACATCCGCCATGAGCGCGCGAAAAGTGGGGCTTCGCTCGATGAACTGAATCATGCGCGTTGCGACGGCTCCTCCGAGGAAACGCCCTCGGTAGAATCGACGCGCAATTCGCGTAGCAAATTCCAGATCGGTGGAAAACGCCCTGCGAATCCGCGCCGGATATTCCGCCGGCTTTTCCGCGATCAGGGATTCCGCCAGCAACTCGCCCGAGCGCAGCGCATAAAACAATCCTTCTCCTGTGATGGGATCGACCCAGGCGGCCGCGTCTCCCACCAGAGCCCAATTTCGCCCGACCACCCGGCGCGACGAAAGCGTCTGTTTCTGAGGCGAAGGCAGCACGTGGCTGTAGAAGCGCGCGCCCTCCCGCGAGATTTTCTCTTCCTCCATGAACGCGTGCAGATGGCGGCGCAATTCCTGGCTGGTATGTTTCGTCATGCTGCCGCAAATCCCGACGGAAAGATGATCGCAGCGGGGGAACGACCAGAGATAGCCTTCAAAATGGTGAAGGAATTTCACGGAAATTCCCTCGGCCTGCGCCGGCACAAAATAGCCAAGGGTCATTTCAAGATCGTTACGCGTCAGAGGTCGGGTGCCCGGGAAGAGGGAATTGCGCGCCCCCGCGGCGACGACCACAAAATCCGCTTTCACGCGAGAATCGCCAATCGCCAGCGTGGCGCGTCCTTCTCCCGTGTCCATTTGACTCACGCGAGAGCGGACGACGCGGCATCCCGCGGCTTCGGCGCGCTCCAGGAGAAGCCCGTTGAGCACGGTCCTGGAATAAATGACGATGGGCTGGTCCAGCGCCAGGAGCGCGCGATGGCCCTTGCTGGAAATAAGCTCGACGCTGCGTATTAATTTTTTCGGTTGGGGTCCGTTCAGCAGGAATGGATAAGCTTGGATCGCCTTATGCGTGAGGCCGCCGCCGCACGGTTTTTCCCAGGCCAGGTGCTCATCATAAATCGTGACGTCGTAGCCGGACCGGGCCAGTTTCTCTCCACACATTGCGCCGGCCGGCCCTCCACCCACGATCGCAATCTCACGCATCGAAACGCCTCGATGAAAAGGGCAGAGCCTGGGATGGGGCCCGGCGCTGGGAAAGATAGGTTCAAATTCGCGAGAGGAAGTTGCCCGCGGTGAAGAACCTCGCCGCGAGTATAACAGAAAACCAGATTGAATCACTGGCCCATCCAAGCACTTCCAATCGCGAATTCCTCCTTTAGTTACATAGCTCCATCCGATGTTGTTTTGCCGCGCCCTAAATTTCTGACTCCTGTAATGATCGTGAAGAAGGGTGAATTCAAGTTCCACAATGGAATTGACGGCAGGATCTTGCATTTCAAGTCGCTTGGCCATCGCGGATTTGTCGATGGGGATATCAAACACGGAGATTGCACATGACGAATTGGCAGTACCCGTCTATCGCATGCGTTACGTTTTGTTACAGGGATATGAATGTCTTCACTTTCAACGATCCCAGAATCGTCCAAGTTCTTTTCAATCAGGAGTTTATAGACTGAAGCGGATGGAACACAGTGTGCAGCAACTATCACGAATGAAAACCAGCGGCGCAATTCGACAGCACGGCAGCCTTCTCAACACGGGACCGACAATTCGTCGCTCTCAAGACCAGACCGGCTTCTCGATGATTGAGTTAGCCGTCGTCATTATCATTTTCCTTATCGTCGCCGCCGCGGCAGTTCCGACTGTAATGACGTCGGTTCGCATGGCTCGCTTGCGCGGTGCATCGAGTGACTACGCGGGTCTCTTGGAAGTGGCCAGAATTTATGCGGTTCGCGACAACCGCTACTATTCGACCTACATTCTCGCCCCGGTCGGAAACGCCCAGGTGGGGTTTGCGTATGTCGATATGCTGCCTAAGGTTCTCACCGGAGCATCCGGAAATGGCGGGACTTCGGTTGCAACCGGCGATCCCTCGATTACGATTTCATCCGATATTGTTCAAAGGGCAGTGGGCAGCGCCCCTAACACCGCCAATCTGAAATCCCAGTTGCTGCCTGCAACCACCCCTGTCACTCCAACCGACGCTTACGCGACAGCCCCCGCCTTTGGGCCGAGAGGTCTTCCATGTACGCCGACCACATTGACTGGCGGGACAATTTGCGACAGTTCGGGCGGCCCGACAGCGTTCTGGACTTTTCTGCAGAACACTACCAACAGTACCTGGCAAGCGGTGACCATAACCCCCGCTGGTCGAATTCAAAAGTGGTATTACACGGGTTCAGCTTGGATCAAGTTATGAAACGAGACACACATGTCCACTAAGCACAGGGATTTAACCCGAACCCGGCGGCGTTCCCAGACAGGAATGACCCTCATTGAGTTGATGGTGGCCATTTCGATATTGGCAGTCGGCATGGGGGGCCTTACCAACTTGCTGGTCCTTGCCATTGCCACGGATAACCGGAACAGCAAGGATACATCCTCGACGTTGCTCGCACAGATGGTCGTCGAGCAGATCAGCGCCCAGCACCCCAATTCCAACGCCTCGATTTCCGTCACGGATTGCGCGGGGAATGCCTGGACGGTCGCCACGACCGGGGGCGCTTCCCCCAACGGGGCTGGAGCCACACTTGTAACGTCTTCCGGTTCCGCCGGTTATGGAGGCATCGACCAAACGCAGGCCTACTCCAGCATTACCGCCGGTTACGCCATGAAGTACGTGGACTGCGGTGGTGCGGGAAATACCGGTGTTCCGACAACGTACGACGTTCGTTGGAATGTCATGACCATTGACACGAGTTACACCCGGCTGGTTACTGCCTCGGCGCGCCCAATCAACGCGAACGCTCTGGGTGGGATCCAGTATGCGCTGCCCGTCAATCTCCGGGCTGTTTCCGGACCCTAGGGTTCACAGAATCTTGTTTCATGAATAAGGCTGAGCGATTCTGACGGGATGAAACATAGAGCCCTCAAGGATGAGGACAAGGGAATGACATCGAGCGATAAGAAGAAAAAAACGGGACTGGATCGCGGCTTTTCTCTGCTGGAGTTGATGGTGTCCCTGGCGATCATGTCGACGGTCATCGGCGTTTTGACCGACGGAATCATACAAATCCAGAAGAAGAGTGCGAGTGACGTGGCAAAAGTAGGTGTCGCACAGGAATCGCGCCAATTCATGGACCAGATTCTCAGGGATTTGCGGCAGTGCGGTTTCCCGGGCCTGGGCATGTTCGATCCTGCGACTGGGGCGACTTCAGCTTCCACCTATGTTGCCGATGGTTTGATCAGCTTTTCCTCGTCTTCGATCCAGTTCGAAGGAGACATTGACGGAAGCGGCGTGAGTGAAGTCTATATTCAGGTCGTCGTCCCCGCGAGTGGAACTTGCCCGTGCACCGTGCAGCGCGGCACGGTCTTGAAATCGGTGGGTGGCACGCCGGCCTACTACACGGAACTCGACAACGTGATGAGCCAGAACGTATTTACGGCTTACAAGTTCGATGGCACAGCCTATAATTCCGTCACGGACTCTCTCTCCAACATCAAAAATATCGGCGTCACTTTATACGTTCAAAGCCCGCAGCCCGATTCAAACATTTCCTCGACCACCTATCCGACGACGACCATGGTCTCGGAAGCGAGGATCAACAATTAGCGAATCCTGCAGGCCGTCATAAGCTCTGCGTGCAAGGAAGATTGTATAGCGAGGCAAAAATATGATAATCCCATCAAAAAATAGGGAACACGGAATTGCGCTGCTGTTCTGCCTCATCGCCCTGATGATTCTGACGGCGATCACCGCTTCGCTGGTCATGATGTCCGGAACCGATACCACGGTCAACGCCAACTACCGGGCGGAAGAAACCTCCTTTTTCGCGGCCAAAGCGGGCATCTACGAAGCCCTGGACCGGATGCAGCAAACCAATGCGAACAGCATAGCTTGCAAGCTTCCTACGGGTCTTCCGGGGGCAACCCAGACGGTGGCGCCCGGCTGCGCTTCGGCGCCGGGCAGCGTGCTGTACCTGATCAATTCGGGGAGCGGACTTACCGTGCAACCCTGGACGTCGACGAACACCTATGTGGATTCCGAATTGTGCCATGAGGGATTTACGATCAGCGGGATGTCAAGCGTCCCGGCCGATGTTCCCTGCTCGACGGTTCCCTCGGGCAGCACCTGGTACACCACGGTGAACAGCAATTATCCCTGGAGCGGGACGTCGGCGGCATTGCCCTATGAGTGGGTCAGAATCAACTGGAAACAGAACTCTTCGGCGACATACATAAGCGGAACAGGAGGGTCGGCCGCGAATGCCAGCTACTCGGTAAACTCCGGGCAATCCGCCACCATCCCAGTCTGCTGGAATGGCGGAGCGGAAGTCCTCTTGAGCACCCCAGTCGGTGTCTCACCCGCCTACACAAGCTGCGAGCAATATCAAACCTGTGCGGCAACAGCCCCCGTTATTGGGACTCCCGTGTATTTGATTACGGCGCTCTCAATTACGTCCAATGGGTCGCGACAAATGGTCCAGTCGGAGGCAGCGCTAACCCCTCCAGCCGTCACCGTACCACCGTGCGGGATTAGTGATGCCTACGGCTTTTTCGCTTACGGCGGCACCTGCGCTAGTCCCGGCCTAATTATCGGTGGAAACGCATCCGTTGACGGATACAACAGTTCCCTGGGAACGTATGCGGCTACGCATCAAGCGGCCCTCGGTGACGTCGGCACCAACGGCGGCGCCGTTGCGGAAGGGACTTCGACAAGCATCGGAGGAAATGTCTACGTTCCCGCCGTCGGGAGCGCCACTCCTCCAGGGCCGGGCAGCTGTCCAGGAGACGATTTTTCCATCAGCGGCAGCCCCCATTACGGAGCGTTGGTACAATCAAGCGTTCTAGCTATACCGACGGTAAACATACCCGCCAACGCGTCGGCCACGGATGTGAGCTCTGGCACGATTGTCCCAGGCAGTTACCGTAACTTATCCGTTGGTTCACACGGCGCGGTCACCCTGACGGCCCCGGGGACGTATAACTTTGACTGCATCACTGCCGGTAGCTGGGGCACAATCTCCACAAGCCCGGCTACAGGTAAAGTTACAATTAACGTTTCCGGAACTGGTTGCGCCAGCTCGCCAATTAGTTTTGGCTCCCATGCGGTAATCAATAACACCTCGCAGGTTGCGGCGAATATCCAAATCAATGTTCCGCTAATTGGGACGCCTGGATCGGCATCCTTATCAATGACGGGTGGTCCTCAAATGTACTGCGTCATAAACGCCCCGTATGCTTCTGTGTCGTTGAATGGCGGAGCGGACTATTACGGCACAATCATGGCCTATACGATCGACGACCACGGTGGAACAAATCTTCACTTTGATGCGGCGGATACGACCATTTCAGGCGCCTCCGCCACCACGGCCACGGCTAACGCCACCGGCTCCTACAATACCTTGTCATTCAGGTCGGTTCCTTACTAGCTAATGGCTTTACTGTTAACGTAGCCGGTAAGGTCTGCAAAAGGGCAAATGCCTTTATTACGGAAAAATGGTTCTGACGCGGCAACACATAATTCGACTCGTTGCCGCACCGGGAGAATGTAAAAATTAACGAAGCTACTTAGTGGTTGGGAATTTCAACGGCCGCGGTAATCACGCACACCCACAGCAAAATTTCCGCTAGCCCCGAGAATTTCGCGATCGCCGGGGTGTCCTTCGTAGCCCCCCAGTCGCGCGCTTTCCACTGCACAAAAATGTGCCAGAGCAACGCGCACGGAACGAAAACGCCGAGCTTCCAGCGGAACGCGACGTTGACTAGAAACGTCGAGGCCGTCGAAGAAAACAGCAGAAATCCGCCCAGCACCACGATGCAGAAGCCGATCCAGTTCCAGGCGAACAAATCTTCCCGGAGTTCCGCGGCCGTTTCCCGGTTTTTCCCCACGCCGAGCAGCCGCAAATCCAGCGCCAGATTCGTCCCGAGCCAGATGGACAACCCGGTGAAATGCACCAACTGCGTGAACGGGTAAGCCCACAGCGATGTGCGGACCCCAACTCCCCACGGCGTCCCCTCCAGCGCTTTCGCAAAGCTCTCAAGCATTCCGGTCATAACGGGCGTCCTCTTTTCTTTTTAGTTGCGCCTTCTTTTTCCCGGTCGATTTCCACCGCGCCGATGCGGCCCTCTAACCCAGACCTTCCATTGCTGGAATTTCCGAGGCGCTCAAAATCGTCAGAATCCACAGCGCCAGTGCAATCCCGGCGATGATTTTCGCCGAGGTCGGAATCTCCGGCAGAGCGCCCCACTTCGGCACACCGCGCTGCACCAGGATCGCGAACACGATGGAGATGATGATCATCCCCAGCTTCACGTGAAATACCGGGTCAGGCGCCCAATCCCCTGCGTCCGTCAGGAACATGAAAAATCCTGAAACAATGGCCAGAACCATTCCTGTCCACGCCCAGGGAAATATCTGGTCGGCCAGTTCCGACAGGTTCCTTTTCCGCGCCGCGACACCCATCACGCGCAAATCCACCACCGCCATCGACCCGATAAACCAAAACATCGTCAGGTAGTGAATGACGGATACGCTCGCGTACATCCATCCGGTGCTGCTGAGCGTCTTCACCCATCCCCATTGCTCCATTGCTTCCCACATCGTGCTGCCTCCTGGTTGAGCGCGCGAATGCGATGCGTTCTCACTTGCGCGAAGTCTTGCACCGGGCTCGCGTTCTGAGCCGTTGCTGCGAAAATCCATTTCGCCGAGACGTGGATCGGATGTACCTGTAAATTCGAGCGGACCATACCCTGAAACACGCAGAGCATCTGCGAGCGCTGTCACAAATGCAAGTTAAATCGATGTAAAGCGGCGGCACTACCGGTAAAAAGATTTTTCGGCGGGCCGTGACGAAGGTGAGGAGTGTTTTTGGAATTCAAATCATTGGGGGAGGGCTGGGCCTTCCTTTCAATGCGGACGATTGTTCCTGACGACAGTACTAACGGGCGGCTGCGCGGCTGGCAGCCTCGCGGTTCGTGGAACTCTCCACGCTGAACGAACGGATTATTGGTTCCGCCTGCAGCAGCGGTTTGTAGAATTCCTTCAATTGTTCGCCCTGGCCTTGCGTGAATCTATCGGCATCCGATTTGCTATTCCAAATGCTGATGCCGACAAGCTGATCCTGTTCCGTCTCCGGGACCAGCAAGATCGCTTCAACGAGGCCCGGCTGCTCTTTCAGGGTCTGCAGGGCCCGGTCATTCATTGTTTTTTGCAATTCTTTACCTCGACCCGGCTTTGCCACGAGCTGAATCATGCGTGCGAACATAGTGTCCTCCTGAGGTTTTACTGTGGGTTGGGAAACAGCGGTGGTTTAAGTACGCCCTACTTTTGCCACTTGTCATTCACAGTGTCAAGTAAATAGCGCAGGATTTTCCACTGTCACCCTATAAATATTGTGGCGACCGGGAAGCGTCCGGCTACAGGATTTTGGGTATGGCATGCCGGCTCGAAATGTGTGAAATGTGTGTGTCTTTGAATGCGCTTTACGGATTGACTCAATATTATGCCCGCTCGGATTCTCGTTGTTGACGACCACGAAATTGTTCGCCTGGGTGTGCGAACTTTGTTTGCCAAAACCGATTCGGTTGAGATCTGCGGAGAAGCCGACAATGGCTTGGACGCAATTCGTTTGGTCTCCGAGCTATCGCCTGACATTGTGATTCTCGACTTGACCATGCCCGGAATGAACGGCTTCGAGGCCGCTGAAAGAATGCTGACAGTGGCGCCATCGATCAAAATCGTGTTCTTCAGTGCTCATGAGATACCCGCCACAGCGCGGACGGTTGGCGCGTACGCTTTTGTTTCGAAATCCTCTTCCTTGCCGGAATTGACTGATGCGGTCAATCGCGCGCTGCAATCCGTTAAAAACATGCATGACCAGCAAAAAAGCTTCAGTGCATCGAACTCCCACAGCGGATAACGTTTTTCTGATTGGAGCTAATGAGAATTTCTCGCGCTCAGGGAAATAAAGTAAGAGTCGAGAGTGAAGCCGGTCAAGCCAGGCGAAGGAAAGCCCGCGGATTCATGAACCGTATCGCTTCGCGTATGGGTCGCTGTTGTGAGACCACCCGGCGGGCGGAAAATGAATCGGCCAAAACGGCTGATTCGGCACTTTGAATGCAAGGCCAATCAGACTTTCAGCACCTTTTCCTTCGATCGTTGCAACCAGGCATTCCACTTCTACTTTGGTCTTTGGATTGAAAAGGACGAGCCTTTGTCCCTTGTGTACCTGGGCTCGAAGAATCACCGACCCGCCGAAGGAGCTGATCACGACAGTCTCGGTATCTTCCGTGAATCGCGCCCCTCTGTCGTTATACCCGCTAACGCTTACCTCAATTTGCAAGGACGCCCGCTGCGATTTTCTGCGATTGGCCGCAACCCATGCTGAGGCGACAAATGTTGACAGCCATTTATCCAGGATTTGAAATCCCTCGCCCTCCATCGACGTGAACGCCAGGGCCAATGCCTGCTTAGGGCAAGCTCGTACAACCCGCGCCATCGCCCGAACTTCATCGCCGTGCTTTTCCAGTCTCACGGCTACCTCTGTCCCCAATGGCAATTCCCGGTCAGCTTCTACCTGGCAGCCTCCCTGACTCAAGTCCATGAGGCATACCTTCAGGAGCGCGCCAGTTTCGGAATCCGATATTTCAATCTTGGGGGGTGAGGACAATCGGTATCGCGGTCCTGTGCGGCGCTCAGAGTTTTTACGCTTTTGGTTTCGGTAATTGGAATTGTCCGCCATCTTAGGCCCTAGCTGGCTCCGCAATGTGCACATGCAAGGGCAGGGCCGCCCCCCGAGGACCATAACTTGTTCTCCTTCTGCTAGGAAGTGGGACCCCGATAGAGCCTTAAGCAAAACTGCATGTCAATTTGGCACGTTATAGTGTGAATGGGGCCGAAATGGCACTCGGCGGGATCAAGGGAAGGAGGGAGTCAAAAGCTCAAATCATCGTCAGAAAAGGGGGCGCAAGGGTAAGGCACTGCTGACTTCCGGGAGACCGCATGCCCGTAAAGCCAGTGTCCATGCCCAAAATCACCTAAGAATCACTGGCACCCCTCGCGTGATAGTATGAATGTGATTTCTTTTGCAGCCTGTCGCGCATGAGTCTCGCGCGCTGCCTCTCTCATGGGGAAAATAGTTTCGCAAGAGGATTTGATCCAACTAACGGCGCGCGAAAAGCGTGCCGGGCGATGCGTTGTCTTCACCAACGGCTGCTTCGATTTGCTCCATCCGGGCCACGTCCGATGCCTGGCCGAAGCGCGGGCCTTGGGCGATGTGCTGGTTGTGGCCGTCAATAGCGATCGCAGCGTTCGTGGCAATAAGGGGCCCGAACGCCCTCTGGTTGCCGAGCAGGACCGCGCCGAGGTACTGGCCGCGCTTGCCTCCGTGGACTACGTCACGGTCTTCGATGAGCCGACTCCGCGAGAATTGATATCCCGAGTGCTTCCGAGCGTTCTCGTCAAGGGCGCGGACTGGGCGCCGGATCAGGTTGCCGGGCGCGAGGAGGTCGAGGCCGCCGGCGGGCGCGTGGTTTCCATACCGCTCGCGCCGGGATATTCGACGACGAGCATTGTCCAAAGAATCCGCAATTCCGGCGCCGCAGCTTCGGCCGCGCCGCGCGACGCCAACAGCAAACCATGATTCTGTCATCGGTCTCGGAAACCCTCGCATCGGTGAGCCGCCATCCCGCGCTGGAGTCCGCGATTGCCGCTCTGCGCCAGGGAAATGCGCGCGAGCGCCTCGCGGGCCTGACCGACACGGCGAAAGCACTTCTCGCAGCCATCGTTGTTACAGAGCTGCGCCGTCCCATGGTCGTCCTCGTCGAATCCGGCGCGCGCGCGGAAGTGTTCGCCGCCTCGATGCAGTTTTTCTACACCGCTCTCGCCGGACAGGAAGCCACGGAAGTGACCGTGTTGCCGGCCATGGATGTGCTGCCCTGGCAGGACGCCGCTCCTCACGCCGAAATTCTCGAAAATCGCGCGGTGACTCTGTGGCGATATGCCACCGGACAATCGCGCGCTGTGGTTGCGCCAGTGGCCGCCGCTCGCATGCGTCTCGCCGACGCGGCTCATTACGCCGAGCAGGCGCGCACCCTGGCTCGCGATGAAACGGTTTCGCTGGACGATCTTGTGACCCATCTCCGCCGCGTCGGCTACGAATCCCACGACATGGTGGAAATGCCCGGCCAATTTACGGTCCGGGGGGGAATCGTCGACATTTTCCCCGCGGAAGCCGAGCGGCCCGTGCGAATCGAATTGTTTGGAGACTCCGTCGAATCTTTGCGCGAGTTCGATCCCAATACGCAGCGTTCCGTCCGTCCCATCGAGCGCGTAACGCTCCCGCCCCTCGCCGAGCAATCAGGGAACGGTTTTGGCGGCGGAAATGGAAATTCGGATGGATCGGAACGCGCGATTCGCGCGCATTCTCTTTTCGACTTGCACGAAGGCACGGTCATTCTCCTGGATGAGCCGGATGCGATTGAGGAAGCTTCGCGCGCATTCCTGGAGAGCGCGATGGAGAGCCTCGAATCGGCGCGGCCGGATTCGCTGGATGTGATGTCGGCGAATTTCTTTACCGATGAATGGGCGTCACAGCTATCGCGCCACGCGCGACTGGAGCTCGAACACCTTGGGCTGACGCGCGAGGATTCCGAGACTCGCACGATTCAAACGCAACCGACGTCGAAGTTTTACGGCAACGTGCCCGCGTTTATGGCCGAAGCGCGCGAGCGTATTGCGGCGGGCGAGCGCGTCCTCCTGGCTGCGGGGAGTCTCGGAGAACTCGAACGCTACGCGGATTTGTGCCACGAATATGAAGTTCCATTCCGTCTAGGCGAACTTGAAGAAAACGCAACGAGCGCGCGCCTCGCCGAAGATTCGTCCGCAGGAAGCGTTCCGGCTGTCGTCCTTTGTCGCGCTCCGTTCACGGATGGCGTCGTGTTTCTTGATGCGCGCGTCGCCATTTTCGGGACCGGCGACGTCTTCGAGACCATGCAGCCGGGAGCGGCGAAGCGCCGCCCCAAGACGGCCAGCTTCTTCAGCGATTTCTCGGAGTTGAAGGCCGGTGATTACGTCGTTCACGTCGACCATGGTATCGGCCAGTTCGAAGGGCTGCACCAAATCGAAAATGGCGGCGCGCGCGGCGAATTCATGCGCCTGCGATATGCGGACGACGCGCGCCTCTACGTTCCACTCGAGCGCCTCGACCTGGTGCAAAGCTATCGCGCGGTTGAAGGCGCAAAGCCCGTCCTGGACAAGCTGGGCGGTAGCACGTGGACGGCACGAAAAGCGCGCGTAAAAAAGTCGGTCGAGGACATGGCCGACAAATTATTGAAGTTATATGCCGGGCGAAAAGTGGGAGACGGCTTCGCATTTTCGCCGGACGGCGAGTTCCAGCGCGAATTCGAGGACGCCTTTGAATTTGAAGAAACGCCGGACCAGGCCATCGCTATCGCCGACGTCAAGCGCGATATGGGGCGCCAACAGCCCATGGATCGCTTGTTGTGCGGCGACGTGGGCTACGGCAAAACGGAAGTGGCGATGCGCGCCGCTTTCAAGGCGGTTACCGACTCCAAGCAGGTTGCCGTGCTCGCGCCAACCACGGTGCTCGCCTTCCAGCATTTTGAAACATTTCGCCGCCGCTTCGCCGCGTTTCCCGTGAGGGTCGATCTGCTCAGCCGTTTTCGCACCCCGCGGGAACAGAAGGCAGTCCTCGCCGGGGTGGAAACCGGGCAGGTAGATATCGTCATCGGTACGCACCGCCTGCTTTCCAAAGATGTCAGGTTTCACGACCTCGGCCTGCTGATCGTGGATGAAGAGCAGCGTTTCGGCGTCGCGCACAAGGAGCGTCTCAAGGAACTGAAGCTGAATGTGGATGTCCTGACGCTGTCCGCGACTCCTATTCCGCGCACGCTGAATATGTCGCTCGTTGGCCTGCGTGACATGAGCGTGATCGAAACGCCTCCGAAAGACCGCCTGGCCATTCAGACAGTCGTCTCTCCATTTTCCGAATCGCTGATTCGCCGCTCCATCGAGGAAGAGCTCTCCCGCCATGGACAAGTTTTTCTCGTACACAACCGCGTCGAATCGATTTATACGATCGCGGATCTGGTGAACAAGCTGATCCCAAAAGCGCGTGTCGTAGTCGGGCATGGACAAATGAACGAAAAGGAATTGGAATCCGTGATGTTTAAATTCGTGCGCGGCGAGGCCGATGTTCTGGTCTGCACGACAATCGTTGAAAACGGTCTTGACATCCCGCGCGCGAACACGATCCTGATCAATCGTGCCGACCGCTTCGGCCTTTCCGAACTGTATCAGTTGCGCGGGCGCGTGGGTCGCTCGAACCAGCGCGCCTACGCCTACCTGCTCGTTCCCGAGGACGTTTCGCTCACGCCGCTGGCCACAAGGCGTCTCGCCGCCCTCAAGGAGTTCAGCGCACTCGGCGCCGGATTCCGCGTTGCCGCACTGGACCTTGAACTCCGCGGCGCCGGAAACCTGCTTGGCGGCCAGCAGCACGGACATATCAACGCGATTGGTTTCGATTTGTACGTGCAGATGCTCGAGCGGGCAGTGTCGACGTTGAAGGGCGAAGAGGTCAAACCCGAAATGCGGGCCACGATCAACCTCGGACTCGACATTCGCATCCCGGAAGAATACATCCCGAACGAGAATCTTCGTTTGCGAACGTACAAGCGGATTGCGAGCATCACCGGAGAAGCCGAAAGGGAAGAGGTCAACAACGAACTCACCGACCGGTTCGGCGCTCCTCCACCCGCGGTGGGCAATCTACTCGATTACGCGCTCCTGAAAGGACTGGCCGAGGGACTGCTGATCTCGTCGATCGAAAGGCGCGCTAATGAAGTGGCGATTAAATTTCACCCCGAAACGCCGCTGTCGCCGGAAAACCTCGTGAAATTTATTCGATCGCAAAAGGAAGGATTGCGCCTTGATCCCAGCGGCACACTTTGGTTGCGGCTGGACCGCCGCGGGCGCGTCGCGGAAAGCGTCAGAAACGTGTTGCTTCCGCTGGAAACGAAGCGCTAGACTGAGAGGCGGGCGACCTTATGAAACCAGGCAAGTGGCTGATATTTCCGATTCTTATCGCGGGCCTGAGCCTTCCTGCCCGCTCGCAGACGAAGAGCGCTGTGGTCGAGGAGATCGTCGCGCGCGTGAATAACGATATCATCACGCGGGAAGACCTGGAGCACGCGCGGACCGCCCTCCAAGGCGAAGTGCAGGACGCCTGCACAAAGTGCACCCCGGAACAGGTTCGCGAGGAGGTCGCATCGAAGGAAAAAGACCTTCTTCGCGACTTGATCGACCAATCGCTGCTCACCCAGCGCGCCAAGGATGCTGGAATTACCGTCGATGCCGATGTCATCAAGCGCCTCGACTCGATCCGCCAGCAGTACAAGTTGCCCGACTTGGATGCCCTGGAAAGGGAAGTCACCAAGAGCGGCCAGGATTTTGAAGACTTCAAGACCCAGATTCGCGACCAGCTCCTGACGCAGGAATTGATTCGCAAGGAAGTCGGATCGAAAATCATCATCAGCCACGAAGACGTCGTGAAGTATTACAACGATCATAAGAGTGAATTTGCGCGCCCGGAAACCGTCGTCCTTCGCGAAATATTCGTGTCGACCGAAGGCAAGCCCGAGGCCGACCTCGCCGCCTTGAAGAAAAAGGCCGATAATTTGCGCGACCGCGTTCTGAATAATGGCGATGATTTTGGAGAACTGGCCAAGCGCTATTCGGACAGCCCCACGGCCCAGCAATCAGGCGAGCTCGGCGCCTTCCAGCGCACGCAACTCGACGCCAAGATCGCGGAAAAAGTGTTTGCCCTCAATCGCAACCAGATGACCGATGTCATGGAAACAAAGACCGGATATGAAATCCTTCAGGTTCGCGAACGATTCGAGGCAGGCGAACAGCCTCTGGAGAAAGTCGAACCCGAAATCAGCAATAAACTGTACGAGCAAAAAATGGAACCGGGCATGCGCGCTTACCTGCAGACGCTGCGGGAAGACAGCTACGTTCAGATCAAGCCCGGATATATCGACACCGCCGCCGTGAAAGCCGAGCCCATCGAGGAAGTAGCCGCGACGCCCGAGAAGGATGACTCCAAGAACAAGTCCGGCCGCAAATTTGGCGTTTTTCCGAAGAAGAAATCCGGCACATGAAGCAAAGCTTCGTCTCGAATCTCCAGGACGGGCAAACCGTTACCTCTCACTTTCTTGTCTGTGTAAAAGAAGTTCGCGCCACCCGCGAAGGCAAGGCCTA
>Ga0070731_10002289_pt1 | contig 18434 bp, 18 predicted proteins | sample Coa_R1_2_FD_66448 | JGI IMG/M metagenome (GOLD analysis project Ga0070731, IMG submission 66448) | Surface soil microbial communities from Centralia Pennsylvania, which are recovering from an underground coalmine fire - Coalmine... | ecosystem: Environmental > Terrestrial > Soil > Unclassified ... | reverse complement strand
CCCAGCTAGGCAAACAGCTTCGACGCGCGCAACAGCAGGCGAAGCTTGCCCCGCGGCCTGATCTTCCCGGTCAGCGCCGCGCGCCAGGGCTCGATCCGCCCGGCGGTCAGGTCGAGCCAGTCGGAGAAGCGGCAGCTGAAGGTGAGATCAGGAGCCGGCGCGTGTCCCATCTCGGCCTCGGCGTGCGTGCCGTTGATCCGCACGTACCAGGGCTCGGCATCGGAGAACTCCCACTGGATCGTCGCGCCCGGGGCGACCGAGGTGTCGAGCTGGCGGGTGAGCCCGTCAAAGAGCAGCCGCGTGACCTCCGGGTCCGGCTTGACGGGTCCGTTCGGCGCCCCGAGGTAGCCCGCTCGCAGCATCGCCAGCCCGCGGCGCGCCCGCTCCTGCGCCGGGAGGTCGAAGGGCATGCCGACGCGCAGCGTCTCAGGCTCGAGGCCGGCGGCGCGGAAGCGCGCCTCCATCGCCTCGGCGCCGTAGGCGAAGATCTCGTCGATCGTGAACCCGAACGTCGTGACCAGCCGCTCGTCCCACCCCGGCGGGACGAACACCGCGGCGGTGTAGGGGAGGATCTCCCGCAGGAGCTCCTCGATCGCGGGCCGGCACTCGGGGTCCTCACGGACCAGGTCGGCGACCATCTTCACTCCGAAGGCGATGTGGCGCTGCTCGTCCTTGGAGACGTTGCCCATCCCCTCGCGGAAGCCTGGGAGCAGGTCACGGCGGGTCAGCGATTCCTCGATCAGGTGCTGGCCCGGCTGGGCGAGCGCCGCCTCGACGATCAGGTGATAGAGCGTGATCGCCTGGGCGAGCTTGGGCTTCGAGCGGTCGCGCCGGAGCTCGTCGGCCATCCGGTCAAGACGGGCGAAGGTCTTCTTGAAGCCCCAGCTGAGCTCGGGCCGCGTGGCCTCGAGGGCCGAGGCGGTGTCGGTCCCGCTGCCGACGACCTCACGCATGAAGCGCGCGAACAGCACCGCGTGGCGCGCCTCATCGACCTGCTGGGTGGCGAGGAAGTACTTCTGCTCCTCCTTGGGAGCGGCATCGATGTACGGCGAGAGGTTGTCGGCCACGGAGTCCTCGCCGTGGAAGAACATCGAGTAGATCCACAGCGCCCCGCGGCGGTCGAGCTCCGAGAATTCCTCGTGCCAGTCCTCGCGATCGACGCTGAAATCGATCTCCGAGGCCTGCCAGTTCCCGTGCTCCCAGCGCGCGTAGAGATCCTCGTAGGAGATCTGGTCGGCGGCGAGCGTGGCCATTCCTTCAGTACTGTAGCTTAAGCGGAGGGGCCGACGCGATAGCCGAGCGGGGCTGGTGCCGACCAGCCAATGTGGGCTATTTCTTTGCCTATTTGAAAGTTTCCTACCACACGACCACCGGTCGGCCAGCAGTCAGCCCACGCGCCTCAGCCGTCGAGCTTGGGCGAGCGCCACTCCGCCCGCAGGCGCCGCTCGATCCCCTCCGCCAGCTCGTCAATCGCCCACCGCTCCTGGGCCAGCGAGTCGCGATCGCGCACCGTCACCGTGCGGTCCTCGAGCGATTGGTGGTCGATAGTCACCGCCCACGGGGTGCCGATCTCGTCCTGGCGGCGGTAGCGGCGGCCGATCGCGCCGCCCTCGTCGTACTCGGTCTGGAAGTGGTCGCGGAGCTCGAGGTAGACCTCCTTGGCGAGCTCGGGCTGGCCGTCCTTGCGCACCAGCGGCAGCACGGCGACCTTCACCGGGGCGAGCACGGGATGCAGGCGCAGCACGGTCCGCCGCTCGCCCTCGATCTCGTCCTCGTCGTAGGCGTCGACCATGAAGGCGAGAAACGCGCGATCGACGCCCGCCGCGGGCTCGATCACGAACGGCACGTAGCGCTCGCCCGTCGCCGTGTCGACGTACTCGAGCTTCTGGCCCGAATACTCAGCGTGGCGGGTCAGGTCGAAGTTCCCCCGGTTGGCGATTCCCTCGAGCTCGGACCACCCGATCGGGAACAGATACTCGACGTCGCTCGTGGCCCGCGAGTAGTGCGAGAGCTCCTCACTGTCGTGCGGGCGCAAACGCAGGTGATTCGGCCGCAGCCCGAGGTGGGTCCACCAGTCGACCCGCTGCTCGAGCCAGTGCTCGAACCACCGGTCCGCGTCATCCGGCGGCACGAAGTACTCCATCTCCATCTGCTCGAACTCCCGCGTGCGGAAGATGAAGTTGCCGGTGGTGATCTCGTTGCGAAAGCTCTTGCCGATCTGGGCGATCCCGAACGGCGGCCGCTTGCGCCCGAACTGGAGGTAGTTCTTGAAGTTGAGGAAGATCCCCTGGGCGGTCTCGGGTCGCAGATACACGACCGAGCCCTCCTCCTGCACAGGGCCGATCCGGGTCTGGAACATCAGGTTGAAATCACGCGCCCCGGTCAGGTCGCACTCGTCCGTTTCGCCCGGGTGCTTGGAGGGCTTTCGCCCGCACTGCGCCTGCTCGATCTGGTCGGCGCGGAAGCGCAGCTTGCACGTGCGGCAGTCGATCAGCGGGTCGGTGAAGCCGGCGAGGTGGCCGCTCGCCTCCCACGCGCGCGGATGCTGGATGATCGCCGAGTCCAGCGCCAGGATGTCCTCCCGCTCACGGAGCATGGCCCGCCACCACTGCTCCTTGACGTTGTTCTTGAGCAGCACCCCGTAGTGGCCGTAGTCGTAGCTCGAGCCGAGGCCGCCGTAGATCTCGCTCGAGGGGAAGACGAAACCGCGTCGCTTGGCCAGCGAGACGATCTTGTCCATCGTGACGACGTCGTCAGCCATGGGGGGAGGACTTTATTCGGGGCGGTGCATGCACCGCCCCGCCGGCCGGTACATGTACCGGCCGGCCAGCGGGCGCATGCGCCCGCTGGCACTCACCCCTTGAGAGTGCCAAGACCCCACAGCTATACTTGGTAAAGCGATGCCGATCTACGAGTACAAGTGCAAGCAGGGGCACATCTTCGAGGTCATGCAGCGCATGTCGGACGACCCGCTCGTCTCCTGCCAGACCTGCGAGGCGCCCGTGCAGCGCGTGTTCCATCCGGTCGCGGTGCACTTCAAGGGCAGCGGCTTCTACAACACCGACTACGGCACCCGGAAGCGGGGCCGTGAGGAGGGCGGGAGCGAAGACGGCGGTGCCAAGAAGGAGAAGGAGAAGACCACCGGCGCTGACTCCAAGCCCGCCGCCGACTCAAAGCCGGAGTCGAAGGCGCCCGCCGCCTCGTCCTCGAGCGACTAGCCGCCGTTGATCAGTCGGTTCACGGCGTTGTGGACGGCTGCCTGATCGACCGTGAGGGCGTCGCCATAGGCGGGCAGGTACTCGGATCCGGTCGGCTTGAGGACCTGCACGGGCGCCGAGCCACCCATCTCTGAGGCGATGAACAGGCTCATCAGGGTCAGCCCGCCCATGTCGCTGCGCAGCACCTTGGGGGCGTCCCAGGAGGCGATCGGGAGGCGGATGAACGTGCTCGGGGAGAGGAGCCGGGCCTTGATCGCGTTCAGCACCTCCTGCTGGTGCTGGACGCGCGTGAGGTCGCTGTCGGCGGGGTTGCACGGGTTCTCACGGATGCGGCTGTAGAGCAGCGCCTGGAGCCCGTTCAGATGGTGCACGCCCGGGCTCAGGTTGAGCGCGAAGCCGCCGTGGCTCGGCCCGCCGCTGACCTGGGCGCACACGTGCTCCGTCTTCACGTCGATGCCCCCGATCGCGTTGATGAAGGGGACGAAGTCGGCCAGGTTGACGATGATCGCGTGGTTGATCTTGAGCCCGGTGAAGGCCTCGACGGTCTTGATCGTGAGCGCCGGGCCGCCGAGCGCGTAGGCGGCGTTGATCTTGCCGATGCCGTGGCCCGGGATGTTGACCGCGGTATCACGCGGGATCGACAGGCGGCGTGACGTGCCGCCGCCGAGGCGCCACAGCATCAGCGTGTCGGTGCGGCTCCCGGCGTCGTTGTAGTTCGAGCCGGGCTCCTTCGAGCCCGGACCGGTGCGCGGCCGCTGGTCGGTCCCCATGATCAGGATCGTGTCGGGCGAGAAGAGCATGTTGCCCCCCGAGCTGAGCGCGGCGGTGGCCGAGGCGGGCAGACCGGACTGCTGGGTCTGGGCGCTGATCATGAACAGGGCCAGGGAGAGGACGAGCCAGGCGACGACCGCCACCACCAGCCACTTGATGACGCGGCCCGGGGTGATCCGCTTCCGGGGCTCGGCCCCCGGCTCCCCGGCGCCGCGGCGGCGGAAGCGCTCGCGCCAGCCGCGGCCGGTGCTGTAGCGCTGATATTCGGGTCCGGGGCCGCCCGGGGGACCGAGGAGGGTTTCCTCCTCCCCGCGCAGGCGCTCCCTCAGACCCCGCGGGCCGGAGCGGTAAACCTTGTAGGGAGGCTGTCCGAGGTTGCTCGGCATGTGTGCATATAGTGCCGCGCATGCCGGGCCGGCAGACGATCGGCGTCGACATGGGCGGATCCAAGCTGCTCGCCGGCGTCGTAGATGCGGAGCTTTCCGTACACAGCCGGACCCAGCGTCCGCTGCTCGGACTCGACCAGTCAGCGCTTCTAGATGTAGCAGTTGAGGCGGTGGAAGAGGTGCGGTCCGTGTCCGAGGGCGAGGTCGCGGCGGTGGGATTCGGGATCCCGGCCCTGATCGACCGGCGCACCGGGGAGGCGGTGATGGCGGTCAACCTGCCGCTCGCCGACATCATGTTCGGCGAGGTCATGGCCGAGCGCCTGGGGCTGCCGGTGTTCGTCGATAACGACGCGAACATGGCCGTGCTGGCCGAGCACCGGCGGGGCGCCGCCGCGGGCTGCAGCGAGGTGGTGATGCTGACCATCGGGACCGGGATCGGGGGCGGCCTCGTCCTGGGCGGCCAGCTCTACCGCGGGGCGTTCGGGGCGGGGGCCGAGCTCGGCCACACGGTGGTCGACCTGAACGGCCCGCGGTGTCAGGGGAACTGCCCCAACTTCGGCTGTATCGAGTCGGTGGCCTCAGGCACGGCGCTGGCGCGGGAGGCGGTGCGGATCGCGGGCGAGCGGCCCGATTCGGGTCTCGGCATGGCGCTCGCCGACGGTCAGGAGCTGCTGGGGCCGCTGGTCACCGAGCTCGCGTTCGACGGGGACCCGGCGGCGCTCGAGGTGCTCGAGCTGATCGGGAGCCGGCTCGGGGTGGCGATCGCCAACTTCGTGAACATCTTCAACCCGCAGATGGTGGTGATCGGGGGCGGCGTGATGGCGGCGGGCGAGTTCCTGCTCCGGCCCGCCCGGGAGGTTGTGGCCGCGCGGGCGCTCCGGCCCTCACGGGATGAGGTGAGGATCGTGACCGCCGCGTTCGGGGTCGAGGCGGGGATGGTGGGCGCCGGGGCGTTCGCGCTCGACGGCCTGGGTGGCATCTGAGGCTGAGGCGTGAGCGGTCGCCTGATCATCTGCCCGACGCCGATCGGGAATCTCGAGGACGTCACGCTGCGTGTCCTGGCCGCGCTGCGCGACGCCGACATCGTGGCCTGCGAGGACACGCGCCGCACGCGAGTGCTGCTCGACCGCTACGGCGTCAAGGCGCGCCTGGTCAGCTATCACGAGCACAACGAGCGCGAACGGGCACGTGAGCTCGTGCGGCGGATGCGCACGGGCGCGGTGGTGGCGCTGGTGTCCGACGCCGGGACGCCGCTGGTCTCCGACCCGGGGTTCGTGTTGGTCCAGGCGGCCGTGGCGGCGGGGCTCGAGGTGGAGGTGCTGCCCGGCCCCTCGGCGGCGGTCTCGGCGTTGGTGGCCAGCGCGCTGCCGGCCGAGCGCTGGCGCTTCGTCGGGTTTCTCCCGCGGCGACGCGGCGAGCTCGAGGAGGTGTTTCGCTCGGGCGAGACCGTGGTCGCGTTCGAGTCGCCGCGGCGGGTGGCCGCGTCGATGGCCGTGCTGGCGTCGCTCGATGAGGCCCGGCCGGTGGCCGTGGTGCGTGAGCTGACCAAGGTCCATGAGGAGGTCATCCGCGGGAGCGCCCGTGAGCTGGCCGAGCGCTTTGTCTCGGCGCCGCCGCGGGGCGAGGTGGCGGTCGTCGTCGGCGGTGCCCCCGCCGGCTCAGCCGTCGAGGCCGGGCCGGCGGTCGAGGCGGTGCGGCGGCTCGTCGAGGCGGGGGCTCGCCCGCGGGCGGCGGCGGCCGTCGTCGCCGACCTCACCGGGGTGGGCGCCAACGAGCTCTATCGGGCCCTCACAGCACTGAAATAGCCTTAGCACCGGGCCATGTCCTTCTACATCACCACCGCCATCGACTACGTGAACGCGGAGCCGCACGTCGGCCACGCCTACGAGAAGATCGCCACCGACGTGCTGGCGCGGCACATGCGTCAGCGGGGCGAGGACGTGTTCTTCCTCACCGGGACCGACGAGCACGGTGAGCCGGTGGCCGACGCGGCGCGGGCCCAGGGGCTCGAGCCGCGGCAGCTGGCCGACCGCAACGCCGAGCGCTTCAAGCGCCTGGTCAAGACGCTCGACATCTCGAACGACTTCTTCATCCGGACGACGGATCCCGAGCACGAGGCCAAGGTCCAGGAGGTCCTCCAGCGGGTGCACGACAACACCCACGTCTACAAGGGCCTCTACGAGGGTTGGTACTGCCCCCGCTGTGCCGACTTCAAGGTCGAGAACGAGATCCTGCCCGGCAACCTGTGCCCGATCCACGAGACCCCGCTGACGCGCGAATCGGAGGAGAACTGGTTCTTCAGGCTCTCGGCCTTCGAGGGGCGGCTGCTCGAGCTCTACAACGAGCGGCCTGACTTCGTGATGCCGACCCACCACTACAACGAGGCCCGCTCCTTCATCGAGTCAGGCCTCCAGGATGTGTCGCTGACGCGGGCGCGGATGAAGTGGGGGATCCCCGTGCCCTGGGATCCGTCACAGGTCTTCTATGTGTGGTTCGACGCCCTCCTCAACTACTACACGGCGCTGAGCTACGCGCGACCGGGGGAGGATCTGACCGACGAGTTCTGGCCCGCGACCTACCACGTGATCGGCAAGGACATCCTCAAGTTCCACACCGTGTTCTGGCCGGCCCTGCTGATGGCGGCCGAGCTGCCCGTGCCTGAGCACGTGTTCGTGCACGGCTTCCTGCTCGGCTCCGATGGGCGCAAGATGAGCAAGTCGCTCGGGAACGTCCTCGATCCGTTTGCCGTGATCGAGGAGTTCGGGACCGACGCGCTGCGCTTCTACCTCATGCGTGATGTCCCGTTCGGGTCGGACGCCGCGGTGGGGATGGACCAGGCGCGCGTGCGCTACGAGTCGGAGCTGGCCAACGAGTACGGGAACCTGGCCAGCCGCACGATCGCCATGCTCCTGCGCTACCGCGACGGGGTGGTGCCTGAGGCGGTCACCGACGAGGTGCTCTTCGCGGACTTCGACGTGCTTCCGTCCGAGGTCTCGGTGGTCATGGACCGGGCCGAGCCGACACGTGCCCTCGATCTGATCTGGACCCGGGTGCGGCGGCTCAACCGCTACGTCGAGGAGCGGGCGCCGTGGGAGCTGGCGCGGGATCCCGAGTCGGCCGAGCAGCTCGACGTCACGCTGGCCTCGCTGGCCGAGGGCGTGCGGGTGGTGAGCGTCCTGCTTCATCCGTACATGCCGCGGGCCACCCACCGGCTGCTCGATGCGCTGGGGACGCCGGACGTGGCCTTCGGGCGGGCCGTGTTCGCCGAGCGCGGCAGCGGCGCCAGCGTGAGCGAGCTCGAGCCGCTGTTCCCCAAGCGGTGATCGACAGCCACACGCACCTCGATCTCGCCGATCCTCCCGATGCCGAGCTGGTGGCCGCGGCCGTCGAGGCCGGGGTCGAGCGGATCGTCACCGTCGGGATCGACGGCGTCTCGTGCCGCGCGGCACTGGAGGCGGCGGAGGACTTCCCCCAGGTCTACGCGGCGCTCGGCCGCCACCCGAATTCGGCCACCGGCTTCGACGAGGAGGATCTCGCCGAGCTCACAGCGCTGGCCGCGCACCCGAAGTGCGTCGCCATCGGCGAGACCGGCCTCGACTACTACCGCGATGGTGCACCGCGCGCCGACCAGGAGCGCGCGTTTCGAGCTCAGATCGGGCTGGCCCGGGAGGTGGACAAGCCGCTGGTCATCCACACGCGCGCGGCCGAGGAGGACACGCTGGCGCTGTTGGAGGCCGAGGCCGGGGGGCTGCGCGTGATTTTGCACTGTTTCTCGATGCCCGAGCGGATCGAGCAATGCCTGGCCCACGAGGACTGGTGGATCTCGTTCGCGGGCAACGCCACCTACCCATCCGCGAATCCGTTGCGCGAGGCGGCGTTACGAGTTCCCGCGCAGCGGCTGCTGGTCGAGACCGACGCGCCGTTTCTCTCGCCGCAGGTGGTGCGGGGGAGGCCGAATCAGCCCGCGTACGTCGTCCACACCGCGAAGGCGCTGGCCGTGGAGCGCCGGGTCAGCTTCGAGGAGTTCGACGCGGCGGTGAGCGCGAGCGCGGCGGCGGTGTTCGGATGGTGAGGGCTGGTCGCGCTCGCGGTCGACGCGCGCGCACACTCGGGCAGAACTTCCTCGTCGACCGGAACATCCTCGACGTCATCGAGCGCCTGGCTGAGCTCCGGCCTGACGACGTTGTGCTGGAAATCGGGGGTGGCCTCGGCGTGTTGTCCGAGCGGCTCGTGCCGCGGGTCGAGCACCTGCACGTGGTCGAGGTCGACCGCGGGCTCGAGGAGGCGCTCCGGGGCGCGCTGGCCGGGTTTTCCTCGGTCACGCTGCACATGGCCGACGCGCTCGAGCTCGACCTCGCGGGCCTCGATCCGGCGCCGACGAAGGTCGTCGCCAACCTCCCGTACGGGATTGCCGCCACGGTGATCCTTCGGACGATCGAGGAGCTCCCCTCGGTGACGAGCTGGCTAGCGATGGTGCAGCGCGAGGTGGGGGAGCGCCTGGCCGCGGCACCCGGCACTCCGGCGTACGGCGCGCCGTCGGTGCTCGCCCAGCTGAGCTGCGAGGTCCGGGTCGTGCGCGCCATCTCGCGCAACGTGTTCCGCCCCGTGCCCCGGGTGGATTCGGTCCTGGTCGCGCTGCGCCGCGTCGCGCCGGGCGTTGAGGCGGAGGTGCGGTCGCTGGTTCATGACGCCTTCGCGCACCGGCGCAAGGCGCTCGCCGGATCCCTGGCGCTGGCTCCGGCCGCGCCGGCGGGCGTGCGGGAAACGGTGCGAGGGGTGCTCGTCGAGCTTGGGCACCCGCCCGACGAGCGGGCCGAGCGGTTGGCGCCCGCGGAGTTTGTCGAGCTGGCGGAGCGCCTCGCGCGATGAAGATCCGAGAGCGAGCCCCGGGCAAACTCAACCTGTGCCTGTTCCTGGGTCCGGTGCGCCAGGACGGCCGCCACGAGCTGGTGACGCTCTTTGAATCGGTGTCTTTGGCCGATGAGCTGGTGATCTCGCTGGCTTCCAGCGACGAGGTGATTGCGCCGGGAGTGGAGGGACCGAATCTGGTCAGCCAGGCACTGGCCGGGCTGCGTCGCCACGGCTGGCGCGCGCCCCCGCTGCGGATCGAGATCGACAAGCGAATCCCGATCGCTGGGGGGATGGGCGGTGGCTCGGCCGACGCCGCCGCGCTGCTGCGAGTGGCCCCGCGATTCGCGCCGGTGGGCACGGTCGAGGTCGAGGAGCTGGCAGTCGAGCTGGGCGCTGACGTCCCGGCGCAGCTGATCCCGGGGCTGGCGGTCGGGACGGGTGCCGGCGAGGACTTCTCCCTGCGGGCGGCATTGGCGGATCATGCCTTTACGATCCTTCCGGCCGCGACCGCGCTCTCGACCGCCGCGGTGTACGCCGAGGCGGATCGGCTGGGGCTCGGCCGCGACCGCGATGAGCTGCGGGCGAGGCTGGCCGAGCTCGAGGCGAGCCTTGAACCGGGCGAGCGTCTTCCGAACGCATTGCTGATCAACGACCTCGAGCCGGCGACGCGCTCACTCTGCCCGCAGATCGACGACGCTTTACTGGCGCTCCGGAACGCCGGCGCCGACCGCGTGCTGGTGTGCGGTTCGGGGCCGACGGTGGCTGGTCTTTACTGGGGCGCCGATGCTGAGGGCCGCGCGCAGGCGGCTGCGGCATCGCTGGTGGCCAGGTTTCCCGGCGCGACGGCGGCCCGGCCCGTCGCATCCCCGTCGTGAGGCACAATTCGCCCCGATGAGCAACACCGAGATCACCTATCTGGTCGGCGCGTGTCTTGGTGTGTTCGGCCTCGCCGCGTTCTGCGCGCTCGTGATCGCGCCGGCGATCACCGCCTACCGGCGGCCGATGGAGCGGGTGGCCGTGGTCATCCTTTCGGTGTACGTGCTGGCGGCGCTCGTCGGAGTTGGGATCGTGATCGGCGCTCTGGTCGTGCTCGAATGGCCGCGGGTGTTCTGAGGTCGGTCCCCGCCCTGACCCTCTAGATTGGCCGAAGTGGCCGAGAGCCTTCACGGGAGCTCGCTGGGCGCCCGGGGACTCGACGCGCTCGGTGCCATCACCGACGCCGTCGAGGCCGGTGCCGGGCTGCCTGAGATCCTGCGCGCCGCGGCGCGGGCACTTGACGCGAGCCTGATCCTGATCGATCGCTCCGCCACCGTGCTTGCGGTGGCTGCGCGCTCGCCCGCCGATGAGCGGTCGCTGATGCGTGACAGCGACGACGTCACAACGCTCGAGCTGAAGGTCGCCGACGTACCCGTGGGAACCCTGCGGATGCGACTCCGTGAGCGCTCGCCGGACCCCTCCGTTCTCAGGCTGGTGAGCACGCTGATCGCCTCGGAGATGGAACGCACTCGGGCGCCCGAGCGGGCGTCGGAGGAGGCATCGACGAGCTTCCAGGTCCAGGTGCTCGAGGGCGGCATCCGTGACCGCGCCGATCTGATCGCCCGGGGCCGGGAGCTCGGGATCGAACTCGGCGAGGGCGGAAGCGTGGTCGTGGCCCGGGGTCATCCCCGCAAGGCGACCGAGGAGGATTGGCGCCGGCGCCTGCTCGCGCTGGCGGTGCGCGGCGCCCGGTCGGTCGCGCCCGGCGCGATCGGCGCCCCGACGGCGGAGGACATCGGCGAGGTGGTCGTCCTCGTCGGCGACCGCGACGGTGAGACGGGACGGCGCGCCTCGGCGGCGATCCTGCGTGAGCTTGAGGCCGGCCTGCCCGGGTTTGCCTTCGCCATCGGGCGCAGCCGGCATGCGGGCGACCCCCTAGATCTGCCCCGCGCCGCGAACGAGGCGCTGCTCGCCGTCAACGTCGTCGAGGGCGACCCCGAGCACGCCGAGCTCTCGTTTGCCGAGACCGGGACCTACCAGCTGCTTTTGCCCCACATGCGCGACCCGGCGGAGCTCCGGCGCTTCTACGGCGAGACCGTCCGTCCGCTCGTGGCCTACGACGAGCAATATGAGACCGATCTGCTGGGCACACTCGCGACGTTCCTCGACTGCGACGCGAACGTGAACGCCACTGCGGCGCGCCTGTTCACGCACCGCCACACGATCCGCTACCGGTTTGAGCGCGTCCGTGAGCTCACCGGCCTCGATGTGTCATCGAGCGATGGGCGGGAAAAGCTCTCGCTCGGCCTCAAGGCGATGCGGGTCCTCGGGATCGCTCCTCCCCGCGGTCCGGCCACCGAGCCCGGAGCCGAGGGCGGACGGGTGCCGCGGTAGGGAGGATGTGGGCGGGGGAGCTGGGGGCTGGGGAGCCGGCTGGCGAGCGGGCTGCTGGGGAGCCGGCTGGCGAGGCCTCGCGGGGCGGCGGCTCGGCCGGGGCTCCGTCGAGGGTTTTGGAGACCCGCTGGGCCATCAGCTCCCCGGCCACGTGCAGAGGCTCGGTGTCCCTGAGCGCGCGCGCCAGCACGAAGGCGCCCTCGAGCGCGGCCAGCATTGCGACCGTGAGCTCCCGAGCCGTGTCTGCGTCGAAGCCGGCCGCGGCGAACCGCGCCGCCCCGAGTGTGATCCAGCTCTCGAACACCTCCGCGCACGCCTCACGCATCGTCTCGCTGATGCTCGACACCTCGAGGGCCACCGTGGCGATGGGGCAGGCGTCCTCGTAATCGGTCTCCTCGAGGTGGGCCGCCGCCACGGCAAAGAAGTTCCGAACCCCCGTGAGGACGTCCGGCGCCGGGTCGAAGACGGCCGGGATGAGCTGGGCGTAGATCGCGCCCGAGGCCCGCACCGCCGCCGCTCCCAGCTCCTCCTTGCCGCCGGGGAAGAAGTGATAGAGCGACCCGAACGGCGCCTGGGCCGCGGTGACGATCTGCTTGACCCCGGTGGCCGAGTAGCCCTGGCGCCGGAAGAGCTCGGCGCTCGTCTCGATGATCCTGTCCTTCGTGGGGGTCGACATAGTTCAAACCCGTCCCGGGTAGGGTATCGCTAGAGCGATCAATCTAATAGGAGGCGCGGATGGTGTCCTGGGTTATGAAACAGCTGATTTCTCTGGTCATGGCGCGCACGCGCGCGGGTGACATCCGGCCCACGCTGGCCCTGGATGCGCCCGATTTGACTTTCGTCTTCCCTGGGCGCAACTCGTGGTCTGGCACCTACCGCACCCGTGACGACCACCGCCAGTGGCTCGAGCGGCTCGTCCGCGTCGGCGTGAAGACCGACGTCGATGAGGTGGTGGCGGGCGGCTGGCCGTGGAACATGACCGCGTGCATCCGGGGGCGGTCCTGGCGCGATGCCCCGAGTGGGGAGCGGGTCTACGACAACCGCTACGTGATCTGGGCCAAGCTTCGGTGGGGGCGGCTGAAGGCGTATGAGGTCTACGAGGACACGGAAAAGGCTCAGGCGCTCGACGAGTACCTGACCGCGCACGAGCCCGCGTTGATGGCGTAGCCCGGGATAGGATCGCCGCCCGATGGCGGTCGGGATCATCACGGGCTCGGGCACCTACGCCCTGCCGGAGTTCGCCGACGCTGCTCCGGCGAGTGTCGAGACCCCGTTCGGGGCGGTCGCTGTCACCCGAGGTCGCTACGAGGGGGTCGATGCGATCCACGTCTCACGGCACGGCTCCGGCCACGTCCGGCTCTCCAACCAGGTCTCTCACCGAGCCAACATCTGGGCCTTGAATGAGCTCGGCGCGAGTGCGGTCATCGGCTGCACGGCCTGCGGAGCCGTCGATCCCTCGCTCGAGCTTGGATCGCTTGTCGTGTTCGACGACCTGCACTTCATCTCGAACCGGTTGCCTGACGGCTCGCTGTGCACGTTCTTCGTCGAGCCCGGCGACCCGGCGCGGGGTCATTGGATCCTTCACGGCGGACCCTTCTCGGCTGAGATACGCGAGGCACTGATTGCGGCTGCGGGGGAGGCTGGCCATCCCGCCCGACCCGCCGGCGTATACGGGCACGTCGACGGTCCTCGTTTCAACACCCCGGCCGAGATCGCCCAGCTCGCGGCGTGTGGAGTCACCGCGGTCAGCCAGACCGGCGGTCCGGAGACGGTCCTGTGCGGGGAGCTCGAGCTGCCGTTCGCACTGATCGGATTCGTGACCGACTACGCGAACGAGGTCAAGCCGGGCGACCCGACCCCGGTGGCCAGGCTGATCGAGCTGATGGGCCAGAGCACGGCGGTCTTCGCCGAAGTCCTCATCCGTGCGCTGCCGACCCTGGAGGCGGCGAGGCCGAGCGCCGCCGGCACGATGTACCGGTTCGCCTGATTCCTCGACGGATGTTCTAGTCGCGGGCGATCCCGCCATCGGGTTAACGCCGAATCGTTGGGGTCTGACTATGGCTGGGCGCAGTTGCTGCCGATGACCCACCCATGCGGCTCCCCGCCAATCTCGGGTCGCGCGCAGGCGCAGGCGCGCCTCGGGCCCGCCTGTCCATCCCCGGCCTGATCGCGAGGGCGTCGAAGCTAGCCGGCGACGACGGCGGCTTCACGATCGTCGAGGTGATCGTCGCCACGGTCATTCTCACGGTCGGCCTGCTCACGACGTTCCTGATGCTCAACATCGCGCTTCATTCGAGCGCGGATGTGCGCCAGCACGAGAACGGGGTCGCCCTGGCCCGCCAGGTCGCCGAGGACGCACGCTCGATCCCGTATTCCCAGCTCTCGAGCGCGACCATCACCTCGACTCTCCAGGGATATCCGGGCTTGGCGAACACGAGCACTGGGTCGAACTGGACGGTGAAGCGCGCCGGATACACCTACACGATCACCGATGGCCTCACGGGCATCAGCGACCCGAAGGACACCTCCGGAGCGACGGACGTCAAGCAGTTCACCGTCAACGTGAACTGGACGACCTTCACCGGGGCGAGCCGCACCTACTCCGAGTCGGCGATCATCAGCCGGGCCGGCCAGGATCCTGGGCTTCAGGCCAGCAACCTCCAGCTCGCCAGCCCCAGCTGCGCGACCGCTGGGGTTCAGTCCTCCAGCTGCCCGACCTCGGCCGTCATCACCTCGTCCGGGATCACCTCGCTGCAGTTTTCCGTCACCGCGCCGTCGGGCACGCAGAACGTCGTCTGGTTCCTGAACGGTGTCAAGCAGACGTCGTGGAGCGGGTCGGCTCCGGGCTCGGGTACGACCTGGACCTCAAACTCATGGTCGCTGAGCGGCGTCTCGGACGGGACCTACACCGTGGGCGCCGCGGCCGAGGACTCAAGCGGCATCGACGGTCCGGGCGTGACCATGACCGTGCGCCTGATCCGCAACGTCCCCTCGGCGCCGACGGTGACCGGGTACGGGTTCAACTCCAACCTTCCCAACGGGCCGTCGAGCGTGGCCGAGTTCCAGTGGAACGCGAACCCGGAGAACAACATCGTCGGCTACCGGATCTACTACAACACCTCGACCGGGGGCCAGACGCTCGTGTGCCAGACGAGCCTGAGCACGTCGTATCAGAGCTGCGGGACCAATGCCTGGTGCCTGAGCACAACCCAGTGCATCGACCTGAGCCCGCCGTCCACGCTTTCTCTTTTCCGCACCTATACGGTCAAGGCGCTCTACTACGACGCCAATAACAACCTCCAGGAAGGCACGGGTCAGGACGTGACCCTCGCCTTGGGGGCGCCGCTCGCTCCGCTGGCTCCTGCCTCAGTCTCGCTGGGAGTCCAGGTGCAGCCGGACGACTCGGCGATTCTCACCTGGACGCCATCGACCAGCGTCGTCTCCTTCTACCGGATCTACCGCGATGGGAACAGCTACACAAACCGCTATGACACGGTGTCGGCGTCAAGCTGTTCGCTCACCTCCTGCACCTACCACGACACCAACCGCACCGGCCCTCACTCGTACTACATAAGCGCCGTCGGCGGGACCACCCCGGGGGCCAACATGGCCGAATCGTCGCTCGTCGGCCCGGTGTCCGGATGATCCCGGTGCGTGAGGAAAGCGGATTCACCTTGATCGAGCTCCTGGTCTCGATGGCGCTGTCTCTCGTCGTGATGGGCGCGGTGATAACCCTGATCACGGTCTTCCTGAACGACACTCGCTATGACGGGCTGCGTGATCAGGCCCAAACCGACGCCAAGGTGCTGGTCGACCGGCTGAGCCGCGAGCTTCGAAGCGCGGCGTCCACGAGCAGTGGCTCCTCGGGCCTGCTCGAGAAGGCGACCTCCTACGACATCGTCTTCCAGACCGTCAATCCGAATTTCCCCAGCGGGTCAACCAGCAACAGCACCAACCAGTACCGCGTGAGGTACTGCCTGGACTCCAACAACACGCTCTGGCGGCAGAGCGAGACCTGGACGACGGCCACCGCACCGAGCGTGCCTGACACGAGCAATTGCCCGAGCACGAGCAACCTATGGGCGCAGAAGAGCAATGGCCAGTCGTGCTGTGTCGAACTGACCGACGTCACGAACGAGATCGGCGGCGATACGACGCGGCCACTGTTCACCTTCGGGCCGTCGAGCGCAACCACCGGGGGCGTCACCGACGTCACGAAGGTTCAGGAGGTCCAGATGAACATCATCACCGACCTCAACCCGGGACACCTTCCCGGGCCGTCCCCGCAGCTCACGAGCGGGATCTTCTTCCGGAACGAGAACTCGCCGCCGGTCATTCCCGACTTCACCGTCACCTCGAGCGGGTCGGGAGGGACCTCGCGCAACGTCACGCTCAACGCATCGCAGGCCTACGACCCGAACGGACAGACGCTGCAGTACCAGTGGTATGCCAACAGCGGCAGCTCGGGTTCGTGCGCATCGTCCACCACCGGCCCGAGCAGCGGCTCGCTGTCCAACGGGGCGGTTCAGATCTTCTCGTCGACCTCCGCCAACGGCACCACCTTCACCACGGCGTCGACATGGACGTTCGCTCTCGTGGTGACAGATACACAGGGTTTGACCGCATGCTACGCGAAGACAGTGACTATCTCATGAGTAGGCTGCGCAACGAAACCGGCAGCGCGATGATGATGGCCGTCATCATCCTGTTCGTCATCCTCGGCATAGGGACGGCGCTGATGATGACCGCGCAGGCTCAGCACACCACCGCGGCGAACCAGCAAGGCGCCGAGAACTCCTATTCGATGGCCGAAGCGGCGCTGAACGCCCAGATCTATGCGCTTTCGGTCTCCTGGCCGACCCCGAACAACGCGCCTGGAACGTCGAGCACGTATCCGAGCAACTACGGGTACCCGTCGAGCTGCAACTCCAGCAACGCCGGCTACTCGTATTGCCCAAGCTCAATTGACCTCCAGGCCTATCCGAGCAACACCCAGACCTGCCCGACCGGGACCCCGGGCGACGCCTGGAGCTCGAACCCGAGCAGATCGGCTTGGACCACCTATGTCAGGGATGCCGGGCCGGCCGGCTCGAGCACGCAGAAGTTCTTCACCGACGCCACTGAAAAGACAGCGGTGCCCTACAACGCCGCGAGCTCGTTCACCACGTCGGGAAACAACTACGTGTGGGTACGTGCGGTCGGGACGGTGAACTGCAAGACGTCCGTCGTGGTGGCCGAGGTCTCGATGCAGACCCTTTCCTTGATCTTCCCCAAGGACGTCCTGAACGCCAACGGGTTCACGATCACCGACAACGGAAACAAGACGATCCTGAATACCGCCGACGTCAATGGCGGTAACAACAGTCAGATCAGCGTCCGGTGCGGTGGCACCAGTTACACCCCGCCGCCCCCAAGCTCGTGTGTGACCTACGGGAATGTCAATCAGATCTCGCCGACCAGCCCGACTTCGTCCAGCACGTGGGTCAACCCTCCGGCTCCCTCGCCCGTCCTGACCTCGGCTCAGCTGGCCGATGCCAAAGCGATGGCGCAGGCCGACGGGACATACATCCCGTCGACCACCGATTGCGGCTCGATCACGGCTTCGCAGCTGGCGGGGGCGATGGTCTACATCGAGGGGAGTTCGAGCTGCGCGATCAGCATCTCGAGCAACCCGGTGATCAATACGCAAGCTTCCCCGGGCGTGCTGATCCTCGCCAACGGCACCATTTCATTCACGGGTAGCGCAACCTTCTACGGACTGATCTACGGCGCCAACCTGTCGGGCTCGACCGCCAGCATCGTCAACCTCAACGGCACCTCGACCGTGGTCGGCGGCATCGCCGTCGACGGGACCGCCTCGATGTCGCTCGGCAGCAGCGGTAACGGCGTCGACTGCTCCTCCGGCAACAAGTGCGGCGACCTCATGTTCGACTCCGCCGCCTTCAACAACATCGTCGGTTTCGGCGGCGCCGACCAGACGCCGAACACGTTCAGGCAGCTGCCGGCGAGCCAGTAGGGACGGGCGACCGGAGATCAGAGCTGGGGGGCAGGGACTTGAACCCCGATTCCCGGGACCAAAACCCGGTGTCCTAGCCGCTTGGACGACCCCCCAGGGTTCGAACGGTGGCGTCGCGCGAATCTAGCAACGGGCCTGCTGTCCACCGGTCCGAGCGTTCCGTCCGGCCGGCGGTCGAACATATGTTCGTGCCCCGCTATACGGAAGACGAAGCGCGACAGGCGGTCAAATCGTCCCTGTGCTACTCGGAGGCCCTGCAGAAGCTGGGGCTCCGGCCGGTCGGAGGCAACCATTCGGTTTTCCGGCGCTACGTCGACGAGATCTGGCAGATCCCGACCGATCACTTCGATCCCGACCGGGCTAGACACGCCCGCCTGAGGCGCGTCACTGCCATACCGCTGGAGGACGTGCTCGTCGAGGGCTCCAAATATCAGCGGCGAGATTTGAAGCGCCGGCTCTACGAGTCCGGGCTCAAACAACGGCGCTGCGAGATGTGCGGACAGGACGAAACGTGGATGGGCGCGCAGATGTCGCTGATCCTCGACCACATCAACGGGGTGCCGGACGACAACCGGTTCGAAAACCTTCGCATCGTCTGTCCAAATTGCGCGGCCACCCTCGACACCCACTGCGGAAGAAAGAACCGCGGCGAGCCTCGGCGTTGCCTCCGGTGCGGGGCCGCGTTCACTCCGCGGACTCGAAGGCAGTCCTACTGCTCACGTGAGTGTGGCACTCGTCACGACCGCCGAAGCCGGAGTCCCAAGCCCGAAACCCGCAAGGTCGCGCGCCCCTCACACGAGCAACTGAAGGCCGACGTCGCGG
>Ga0070731_10002288_pt1 | contig 18434 bp, 17 predicted proteins | sample Coa_R1_2_FD_66448 | JGI IMG/M metagenome (GOLD analysis project Ga0070731, IMG submission 66448) | Surface soil microbial communities from Centralia Pennsylvania, which are recovering from an underground coalmine fire - Coalmine... | ecosystem: Environmental > Terrestrial > Soil > Unclassified ... | reverse complement strand
CTTCAATCCGGCCGGCGAGGAACGGCACCGTGCCGCCGGCATGCGAGAACAACCATTTGATGTCGCGCAATGACGCGAATGTGCCGCTGAGCAACAGGCTCACGACGGTGCGCGTCGTGTCATGCGGCACTTCGATCACGGCCGGGAAAGCGCCGACGCTCAACCGGCCGCAGCAGCTGGCGACGAGCGGATGCACGTAGACCACGGCCTTGCGGCGGTTGAGCTCTTGCAGGATCGGCTTATAGGCCGGATCGCCGAGCCATTTGTCGCCGTAGTTCGTTTGCAGATTGACGCCGTCGGCCTTCAGCGTGTCGAAGACGTACTCGATTTCCTTCAGCGTTGCGTCGGTATCGAGCATCGACAAGGGAGCGAACAGAGCGTAGCGGCCCGGCTTGTCGCGCACCATCTCGGCAGCGAAATCGCAGCATAGCCGCGCCATGTCGTGCGCCTTTTCGGCGCCGGCATCGAACCATACGCCGGGTGTCGAGGCGAGCGACAGCACGGCCGTGGTAATGCCGTTCTTGTCCATCGCCTCGATGTCGTTTTCCTTGGTCCACGCGAGCTGCACGCCAAAGTGCGGGATTTTGCGCTGATCCTCCCAATCGGCCCACGCCTTCTGGTAGGTCGGCGGATAGAAGTGGTGATGGGTGTCGATCAGTTTTCCCGTGGCGGCTTGTGCGGAGATCGCGCTGCCGCCGAGCGCCGCCGCGGCGCCGACCGCCGCCGTCCCCGCGAGAAAGCTGCGGCGTGAAGCGCAGCAAGCGCATGTGTAAGACCAGCGGCCCTCGCGGACGGTGTTCGGCTTGTGCATGGATTCCTCCCGGTTCGCATCGGAAGTGATATTACAAATCGGACCGAGGGTCACCGGCACTATCGAAGCAGTCATCTCAGCGAAGCAAACGTGCGACCATGAGCGACATTCGGCGGGTGCTGGTGGTGGGCGGCGGCGTGGGCGGTCTGACCGCGGCTACGGCGTTCGCGCAACGCGGCGTCGAGGTCGTCCTCATTGAACGGCGGCCGGCTTTTGATGTGCCGGGTATCGGGCTTGGCCAGCCGGCGAATGCCCTGCGTGTTTACGAGGCACTCGGGGTCTTGCCCGAAATATTGGCGGCGGGGTTCAGCTACGACCGCATGTGCATCTTCGATGCGAACCGCGAGCTGATCGTCGAACATAAGTTCTTGCTTGGTGACGAAACCGTTCCGGCAACTTGCGCTCTGTCGCGGCTGCAGCTGCACGAAATTCTGCTCGGCGCCGCCAAGCGCGCTGGCGTGGACGTGTGCACGGGACTGACCGCTAATGAAATTCGCGACGAGAAAGACCGGACAGCAGTATTGTTTTCCGACGGGCGAGCGGGTGCCTTCGATCTCATCGCCGGCTTCGACGGAATAAGGTCGGCGATGCGGCACCATGTGGTCGGGGCGGCATTTGCGCCTCGCCCCTCCGGCTATGGCGGCTGGCGCGTGCAAGTGCCGCGGCATGAGGGCGTGCGCTGCATGGAGTTTCTGCAAGGCATCGGCGGCAAGACCGGCGCCATGCCGCTCCGAGACGATCTCATGTACGTCTTTCACATTTGCCCGGAGGTGCCGGACGCGGATTTCGAGCGTCAAGACTACGCGGACCTCATTAGGGCGAGACTGTCACCGTACGGCAGCTATGTCGCGGATGTCGCTGCATCGCTCGATGCGAATTCCGAGATCGTCTACAGCCCGATCGAGCCGATGATCCTGCCATGGCCATGGTCTCGCGGCCGTATCGTGCTCGGCGGCGATGCCGCTCACACGTTTCCGCCGCATCTTACGCAAGGTGCCGCGATGGCCGCGGAGGACGGCTACATCCTGGCGCGTGAAGCGCTGGCTGACGATGTCCCAATTGGGGCGCGGCTGGTGCGGTATTCGCAAGCGCGTTACGCCCGGTGCGCCTTTGTGTACACCTTCGCGTATCAATGGATGCTGGATGAACAGTCGGTGCGAACGCCCGAACAAATGGCGGCAGCACGGTTGGAATTGTCGAAGAGCATGTCGCCACGGTTGGCCGCTAGCGACCGGATTCTCAACGAACGTATCTTCTAGAACTCGTGCGCACGCCGGAGCAGAAGCCGCAAAGACGCCACAAGGCTTAAGACCTACTTGAGCGTAGTCAACACCAGTTGGTACATTCCGGTTGCCTTGACCCCGAGAGCTTTCACCACTCCGACGAGCACCAAGGCGATACCCCCCGCAACGACGCTATATTCGATTGATGTCGCGCCGGACTCATCCTTTAGGAACTGAGCGAAAAGTCTGAGCACGACCAGCACCTTGGCCCACGGTTTGGTATGACTGCCAAATTAGTTGATGATATTTGTGCGTACGTGAATTCCCATACTAAAAATTTAAACGTCTTTAAGTTGCATCGTGGGGGAGCGCTCGTTCCGCCCAGCCGTCGATATTGCCTTGAATCCTACGAAATTGGACGACATTTGATCCGATGCTGGGCAAATAGCCATCCTTGTTTAGCCACCCCGCGCAGTCAAATATTTACCCTGCGCTCTTGTATGTGGGTTCCAAACGCGATCTCAGAAAGTCGGCGCCGGTGACTGGCGCATACTTGGCCGGACGGGCTGCATCGGCGCAGGTCGGCAGGCAAGCGACCATGGCGTCTGGATCGGGGTCAAGGAAGAAGGCGACCGAGTAGCGATCCTTACCGGGGGGAGTGACGACCTTGTGTGGCGTCGAGACATAGATGTCGTTGGTCCAACGCATCAGGCAATCGCCGATGTTGCAGACATACGCACCCGGAATGACGGGAGCGTCGAGCCAGCGCCCACCGCGATCGCGCACCATCAAGCCGCCGCTTGAATCGGTCGCCAGCAGGGTGACGTTGCCGTAGTCGGTGTGTTCGACGGCGCCGAGTTGCCCCTCGCTCAGTGGTTTGTCGGTCGGCGGATAGTGCAGCAGACGCAGCGTCGCCATTGGCTTTTTGAACTTGTCGTCGAAATAAGACGGGTCGACACCAAGGTCGAGGGCAAACGCGCGGTGCAGAAGCCGGCCGAGCTCCAACATCTGCGTGAAATAAGCGAGCATGGTGGCGCGAAAGCCCGGCACGTCCGGCCACAGATTCAAAGCGCGGAACGGCTTTCTCGCCAACAAGTCCGGATCGTTGGGCGCGAGTTCAAGACCGATATTGAAGGCCTCCTTTACATCCGCGGGTTTGGTCGGATCGAGGGCTTCTCCACCGAGCTTGATGTAGCCGCGATTGCCCCCGGCGCCCACAAAGGCCGATCGCGCTTTGAATGCAACCGGGCTTTGAAAGAACGTCGCGGCCTGGTCGAAGACCGCCGTAAGGGTTGCCGGGGCGATACCGTGACCGGTGATGTAGAAGAAGCCGATGCCGCGGCACGCATCACCGATTTGCTTCGCGACCGCACATTCGCTTTCGGCGTCGCCCGCTTGTAATGCAGCGACATCGACGATTGGAATTTGTGATTGTCTATCAAGCATTGTCACGGTCCGCCTTTTTCCCAAGCTATCAAGTTTGCGAACGAGTCTCGCAAGAGTTATGCCACGCCCCGTTTTGGGTGCTTTCGCGCCGCATCTTGCACCAAGGAAGAGGAACGCTCACCCAAATTGAGCTACGATAGCGGCAATCCGCCGCTGTTCGTGGACGGTCCGGGTGGTCCGGGTTCGGCGGTGACCACCTCGTCGCCCTATGGTAGGGGTCTGGCCGAGCATTTCCTCGCGGATGCCGGCCGGATGCCATTCGACGTTTTCATCAGCTATTCGGTTAAGGACAAGCTGACCGCCCAAGCCGTCTGCGCCACGCTGGAATCGAACGGCGTGCGATGCTGGATCGCGCCCCGCGATATCACGCCGGGGTCAGAGTACGGCGACGCGATCGTCGAAGCGATCAATCACTCGCGGGCGTTGGTGCTGGTCTTCTCGTCGAATGCAAACCAATCGCCGCAGATCAGGCGCGAGGTCGAGCGCGCGGTCAGCAAGGGCCTGCCGATCGTGCCCTTGCGTATCGAGGACATCGCGCCGACGCAATCGCTGGAATATTTCATCGGCGCGGTGCATTGGCTCGATGCGCTGACACCGCCGCTCGAGCACCACCTTCAGCGTCTTGCCGAGGCAGTAAAGGCGCTATTGCGAATCGATTCCCCGGACACGGCGGGAGCCCCGGCGCGTGCGCCCATCATGACGCCGGTCCAACGAGCCGCGGCGGCCACGACCATTCCATCTGCCGGGAAGCCCGTGTGGCATCGCAACCGGGTCACGCTCGGGGCCGTCGGTGCTTGCCTCGCTTTGATCGCACTCGGCGCGGTTTGGTATCTGAGGTCGGCAAGCTCGGCGAACGCCGCAGAGTGCGAACGGCTGTGGATCAAACGCAACTCTTTCTACAAATCGCACGGACTTTGCTTCGCGACGCAACGGGCAAAAGCGCATTTCGACAACACCGGTTGCACCTACAACGATCAAGACTACGTGTATGAGCACATCTTTTCCGATACTGAGCGCACTCAGGTCCAGGATATCCGCAACGAAGAAAAGGCGCGGGGTTGTCTTTGATGCCTGGCGCGGCACGCGGGGAGGGGAACGGTCCTTCATGAACATTCGTCGGCGAGAATTTTTGCGGCTGGCCGGGCTGGGGGCGGGGCTTGCCGTGGGCGGCCGCTGCGTTCGCGCGGAAGCCTATCCGTCGCGCTCGGTCCACATGCTCGTTGGTCAGGCCGCTGGCAGTTCTTCCGACCTTACCGCGCGCCTGGTCGCCCAATATTTGAGCGAGCATCTCGGCCAACAATTCGTCGTTGACGTTCGGCCAGGAGCGACCGGCAACATCGCCACTGAGGCCGTGGTCCGTTCGGCGCCCGACGGCTATACAATTCTTGTGGTCAACTCGCAGAATACGATCAACGCTGCGCTCTACACAAAGCTCAACTTCGATTTTGTCCATGACATCGCGCCGATCGCGCTGATTGACCGTGTGCCGTTGGTCATGGAAGTCAATCCGGCATTTCCGGCCAAAACGGTGCCGGAATTCATTGCCTACGCCAAAGCCAATCCGGGCAAGATCAATATGGCGTCGGCCGGAATCGGCGGTCCGCAGCACGTCGCCGGCGAGTTGTTCAAGTTCATGGCCGGCGTGGATCTGGTCCATGTGCCGTATCGCGGCTCTACGCCGGCGCTGGTCGATCTGCTGGCCGGTCAGGTCCAGGTCATGTTTGACGTGACACCGTCGTCGCTGCCGCATATCAGGGCGGGCAAACTGCGGCCGCTTGCCGTCACGACGCCCGAGCGCATGGATGTACTCCCGGACGTTCCGGCCATGGCGGAGTTTTTGCCTGGCTATGAGGCGTTCGGCTGGATCGGCTTTGGTGCGCCAAAGGACACGCCGGTACCGATCATCGAAACGCTGAACAAGCAGATCAACGCTTCGGTTGTCGATCCCGAAATCAAGGCGCGGCTCCTCGATCTCGGCGCGCAAATCGTCCCGCCGAACTCGGCCGCTGATTTCGGCAAGTTCATCGCCGCCGACACCGAGAAGTGGATCAAGGTGGCCAAGTTTGCCAAGATCAAGGTCGAATAGGCAGGCGAGGGGGGCATGCAAATGCAGCGACGAACGTTCTTGACTCTGGCCGGCGGAGCCGTCGCACTGCCTGCCACGCTAAACGTCACTCTGGCGGACACGTATCCGTCACGGCCTATTACCATCATCGTGCCTTTCGCAGCGGGCGGCGCCACCGACGTGCTGGCGCGGATCCTCGCCGAGCGCATGCGGGTGTCGCTCGGCCAGCCCATTCTCGTGGAAGATGTTACCGGCGCCGCGGGCAGCATCGGCGTCACGCGCGCGGTGCGCTCGCCGCCGGACGGCTACACGCTCAGCGTTGGCACGCTGACCACCCACGTGCTGATCGGCGCGCTTTATCAGCTGCCGTTCAATCTGTTGACGGATTTGTCGCCGATTGCCGAAATCGGTAGCGAGCCGCTCTTAATCTGCATCAGGAACTCGCTTCCGGCGAAAAATCTGCTGGAGTTCATCGCCTGGCTGAAGGAAAACCCTGAGAAGGCCAACGCCGGCATTCCAGGCGCCGGTTCGACTGGAAACCTTGCTGGTCTCGCGTTCCAGAAGGCCACTGGAACGAAATTCCAGTTCATTTCGTACCGTGGCGACGGTCCCGCTGTTCAGGATCTGGTTGCCGGCAACATCGATCTAATGATCGAGCCGTCATCCAACTCCGTAGCGCAGGTGCTGGCTGGCACCATCCGGGCCCTGGCTGTACCAGCGAAAACGCGCCATCCCGGTTTGCCGGACGTGCCGACAACCGATGAGGCGGGCCTTCCCGGTTTCTATGCCTCGATCTGGTTTGGAATTTGGGCGCCCAAGGATACGCCGCCGGACATCATCGCCAAGTTGAATGCTGCCACCGTTGAGGCGTTGGCGGATGCCGACGTGCGGGCCAAGCTTGGTAAGCTCGGCCAGCAGGTGGCGCCACGCGATCAGCAGACACCCGAAGCGCTTGCTGCTTATCAGAAAGCCGAGGCGGAGAAGTGGTGGTCCCTCATCAAGGCGGCCAACATCAAGGCCGAGTAGCCCAGTCTCTTCAACATAAAGGATACGAAACCGATGCAGCTTCCGCGTCGCAGGCTTTTGCAAATTGGCAGTGCCATGGCACTGGGGTCACTGGTTCGTCCGGCACACGCGGACACCTACCCGTCGCGAGTGGTCAAGTTCATCGTCGGCTTTCCACCCGGAGGCGGCGCTGACCTGGCTACGCGCATCGTCTCCGGCGGCTTGTCGGACGTCTGGCACCAACAAAACGTAGTCGAGAACAAGCCCGGCGCGGGCGCTCGCCTCGCGCTCGATGCCGTGGCGCACGCCGCGCCCGATGGCTATTCGGTGTTGATGGCGCCGGGATCGCCGCTCGTCCAGTCCCTGTTGTTCTCCAAGCTCACGTTCGATCCGGCCGCCGATTTCGCGCCGGTGTCGTTGGTCGGCACCTATCCGAACATTATCGTTGTGCCGAACTCCTCGTCGTTTCAAACCCTTCAGGAATTTATTGCCCACGCCAAAGCCAATCCAGGCAAAGTGAGCTGGGCGTCGCCCGGCGTCGGAACTGTTCCGCATCTTGCCGGGGAGTTGTTCAAGCACATGGCCGGCATCGAAATGACTCACGTGCCATATCGCGGCGTGACCGATGGGCTGATGAGCGATTTCATTTCCGGCCGCCTCGATCTCATGTTCAACACCACCGGATCGTTGCTACAGCCGGTCAGGGCGAAGCAGGTGAGGGGCTTGGCAGTGACGAGTGCCAAGCGATTTGCCGACGAGCCGGAGCTGCCGACGGTCGCCGAATCCGGCGTGCCCGGTTACGACGTCGCGTCATGGTACGGAATCTACGTGCCGGCGAAGACGCCGCCTGAGATTATCAGCAAGATCAACGGCGACATGATCGCGATGCTGCACGATCCGGCGGTCGCCGAGAAATTCAAGGTGCTGGGTGTGCTGGCGCAAGGTTCGACGCCGGCCGAGCTCGCCGCGAAGAACCAGGCAGATGCGGCCTTGTGGGCGCCGATCATCAAGGAGGCCAATATCAAAGTCGAGTAATATTTCGGCGTCAGGCCACGCGATAGCGCTCAATGATGCGTTCCTCCACTTCGATGCCCAATCCAGGTCCTTGCGGAACGCGCATGTGGCCATCGTGCGCATCGATGGCCTCGCCAAGTGGCGTGGCTTCTAGCTCACAGTAGAAGCGTTCGCACATGGAATCCGGAAGGTGCGCGGCGATAACGTGCAGAGTGGCGATGAGCCCCGGCCCGAAATAGGGCGAGTGCGGCATCACCCGCACGCCGTGCTGTTGCGCGACCGCGATTGCTTTGCGCATGGCGATGACGCCGCCGATCTTGGTGACGCTCGGCTGGAAGACGTCGAGTGCGTCAAGCTCGATGGCGAGCCGCGCCTCGCCGGCGTGCGCGATGTTCTCTCCGGCCGCGATAGTGACGCCGGTCTCGCGGCGGATTCGCGCCATGGTGTCGTAATCGTCGACCGGATCGACCGGCTCTTCGAGCCAGGCGAGGTTGTAGACTTTGAGCTTTCGGGCCATTTCCAGCGCTTCGTCGGGCGGCCAGGCGCAATTGGTGTCGACCATGATTTTGATGTCCGGTCCCGCTGCTTCGCGCGCCGGCGCGACAGTCTCGACCAGATGCTCATGCAGCTTGATCCAGGTGTAGCCGCGCGAAATTGCCTCCTTGGTGTATTTGGCGACGAGATCGGGCTTGCCGTAGCGCAGCAGGCTCGCATAGGTCGGAATGCGATCTCGCGTAGCACCGCCGAGGAGGCGATGAAGCGGCACGCCCTTCGCTTTGCCGGCGATGTCCCACAGCGCGATATCGATTCCGGAGAGCGCGAAGCTGATCGGGCCGTGGCGACCCATGGCGTGAACTTTGCGCTGCAGGTCCGCCATGAACGACGGCACATCGGTGAATTCGCGTCCGACGCAGAGCGGCGCTACCACGCGCGTAATCGCTTCACGGGTCAACGCCGACGCGGCAAAGCCAAACGCCTCGCCCCAGCCGGTAAGGCCTGCATCGGTGTCGACACGGACGAACAGGACCTCCATGCGCGTCCACGGTCCGAGCGGGCGCATTTGCTTTGGGCCGCCATGCTCATAAGGAACGGCGATGAAAAGAGGCTCGACTTTGGTGATTTTCATTTTCTTCCTCGTTTCTGGCGCGGTCGCCGTCGCGACGTAATAGATCACCTCGGCGAGGATTGAGCGGTTGGGTCCTGCGCGGGAACCACGTGAACGACGCTGTAGCCGCCGCGTTTCAATGCGCGCAGAAATTCCGGCAGCATGGCGGCAGTCTGCGCTCTTGTGTCGTGAAGCAGCACAATGCCGCCGCCGCGCAAGGCGCCGAGGCGCTGAAGTACGAGTTTGAGTTCCTCATCGGGAGACTGCGGATTCCAGTCGCTCGCCCAAAGGTCAGCCCCGAATACGACAATCCCGCTCTTTTCAAGATGCTCGAGCAGCGCGGGCGTCGAGGCGAAGCCCGGAAAGCGGAAGAACGGGGTCCGCGGGACTTGAGTCGGCTGTCCGTAGAGGGCGCTGTCGACACCGGCAAATCCGCGGTCGATCTCGGCAACGGCAGCTGAGAACGACATCCGGTCAAGCAGGGGATGCGAGTAGGTGTGTGAGCCGACCGTGTGCCCCTCGGCGATCTCGCGGCGCGCGAGTTGCGGATAAGCGACCGCGTTGCGTCCCACCAGGAAGAACGTGGCCTTCACGCATTCGTTTTTGAGCGCATCGAGAACGTACGGCGTCGTGCCTGGCCACGGGCCATCGTCGAAAGTCAGAACGACCTCGTGCGGCGCGAGCGGCAACGTCTGCGGGAAGGACTTGCGCCCTACCCGAGGAGTCGTGGCCGCGTCGACCGTGAGGACGCGTGCCGTCCCAAGCGCATCCGCTCGGCCCTCGCAAAGCGTTTGGGCTTGGGCCGCCGTTGCGGTCAGTCCAAGCACAACAAGGAGAGCGGCGGGCCGAACCGGCATGGCTTGCTTCAGAGTTCAGTTCGGAGAGTTTGGGGAGTTCGCGTTAATAAACCACGACGCTGCGGATGCTTTTGCCCTCGCGCATCAAATCAAACCCTTTGTTGATCTCGCCGAGAGGCATCGTGTGAGTGATCATCGGATCGATTTCGATCTTCTTCTCCATGTACCAGTCGACGATCTTGGGCACGTCCGAGCGGCCGCGGGCGCCGCCGAAGGCCGTGCCGCGCCATGCGCGACCGGTGACGAGCTGAAACGGACGCGTCGCAATTTCCTGCCCTGAGCCTGCGACGCCAATGATGATGCTCTGGCCCCAGCCACGGTGGCAGCTTTCAAGCGCCGCGCGCATGAGGCCGACGTTTCCCACGCATTCGAACGTATAGTCGGCGCCGCCGATCTGATCGGCGCCGGACTTGGTCATGTTCACCAGATGAGCCACCAGTTCGGCCATGCCTCCGCCAATGTCCTTCGGGTTGACGAAGTGGGTCATGCCGAAGCGCTCGCCCCACGCCTTCTTTTCTGGATTGACGTCAACGCCGATGATCATGTCGGCGCTGGCGAGACGGAGACCCTGAATGACGTTGAGGCCGATGCCACCCAGGCCAAAGACAACGGCCTTGGCGCCCGGTTCGACTTTAGCGGTATTGATCACCGCGCCGATGCCGGTGGTGACGCCGCAGCCGATGTAGCAGACCTTATCGAAGGGGGCGTCCTCGCGAATCTTCGCCACCGCGATTTCCGGCAGCACGGTGAAATTCGCGAAGGTCGAACAACCCATGTAGTGGTGAATTTTCTTGCCGTCGGCCGAGAACCGCGACGTACCGTCGGGCATCACACCCTGGCCCTGCGTCCCGCGGATCGCGGTACACAGGTTCGTCTTGCGCGACAGGCAGGACGGACACTGCCGGCATTCGGGCGTGTAGAGGGGGATGACGTGGTCGCCCTTCTTGACCGACGTCACGCCGGCCCCGACGTCGACCACAACGCCGGCGCCCTCGTGACCGAGAATGGCCGGAAACAAACCTTCGGGGTCGGCGCCCGAGAGGGTGAACTCGTCCGTATGGCAGATGCCGGTCGCCTTGAGTTCTACCAGCACTTCACCAGCACGCGGGCCATCGAGCTTGACGGTCGCTACTTCGAGCGGTTTGCCGGGCGCGTAGGCCAAGGCGGCGCGCACGTCCATGGGCATTGCAAATGTCCGTAAATGTTGGATCGTTCGCCGACGATGGCATTGGAGGATTGAAATGGCAAACCCGCAGCCGCCCGCGCCGAAACTTGAATTCATCTTTGGCGCGCGTGTTACGGTGGATACGCCGCAGGATCTGGGCGCCTTCAACAAAGGCCAGCGCCGCGTCGTACCGATTACCGGCGGGGAATTTTCCGGGCCCGACATGCGTGGCAAGGTGCTGCCTGGGGCCGACTGGCAGCTCGTCCGTCACGATGGCGTGGCCGAACTCGAAGCGCGCTACACGCTCTCGACCGATGACGGCGCGACAATCCACGTGCGCAATCTGGCGCGGCGCCATGGTCCCGCTGAAGTGATGGCAGCGCTCAGTGCCGGCCGGCCAGTCGAACCCGGCAGCTATTATTTTTGTGGCAGCACCTTCTTCGAAACCACCGACGAACGTTACGCGTGGATGACCAAGCACATCGTCATTTGCACCGGTCAGCGCGAGCCGGCAACGGTGACGCTGCAGTTCTACAAGGTGGCGTGAGAGCCATGGGTTTCACTCCAGCCGCTCCACCTGCCGCAGCGAGGGGAACAGTCGCATCCATATTAGCGCCACCGCGATCGTGCCGATGCCACCAAGAACCGCGGCCGGTACCGCGCCGAACAAAGCGGCGGTCACGCCGCTTTCAAACTCGCCGAGTTGATAGGAGGCGTTGACGAACAGAAAGTTCACCGCCCCTACGCGCCCGCGCATCTCGTCCGGCGTCGAAAGCTGAACGAGCGCAATGCGGATCACCATGCTGACGGTATCGGCCGCACCCATGACGGCGAGCGCGACGATCGAAAACCAAATCGAATGCGACACGGCAAACACGATCGTCGCCACGCCGAAAACGATGACGGCCTGAAACATCCGCAGCCCGACCCGGCGGTTGATTGTGTAGTGGGTCAGGACGGCTGTCATCAGCAGCGCACCGACGGCCGGAGCGCCGCGCAGCACGCCAAGGCCCCACGGTCCGGTACGGAGAATGTCTCGGGCATAGATCGGCAGTAGCGCCGTTGCGCCGCCCAACAAGACCGCAAAGAGGTCAAGCGATATGGAGCCCAGAATTGCGGGATTGCGGCGCACGAATCCGATACCGGCGAACAGGGCTTTGATTGTCGGCTGCTGGTCTCCGCCAACTTGCGTTGGCGCGGTGATGGCGCCGTTGAGCATAAAGGCGAGGAGGCAGAATACGGTCATCACTGCGTATGGGACGCCGGGAGCGAGGGCGTAAGCAAAGCCGCCGAGAGCCGGGCCGCTGATCATCGCCGCCTGAAAGGTGCCGGTGGAGAAGGCGGTCGCCTTCTGCAGCATTCCTTGTGGCGCCACTGTGGGCAGCAAGGCGGCGACTGCGGGACTTTCAAATGCGGTGGTAACGCCGAACACCGCCACCGCGGCAAAAATCTGCTCGACATTCAGCCAGCCCGCGAAGCTCCCCCAAGCAAGAAAGGCCGCGGTCGCTGCCTCAACGATCTGGCAGGCTTGCGCCACGCGCCGCCGGTCGTAGCGATCCGCGGCGTGCCCGGCGACAAAAACCAGAATCGCCGTGGGGATGAACTGCACCAAGCCGACCATGCCGAGGTCGAAGGCGCTGCCCGTCAGTGCATAGACTTGCCAACCCACCGCGACCGCGCCGATCTGGGCGGAAAACTCCGAACAGGTGCGTGCGGAGAAATAGAGGAAAAACGGCCGGTGGCCGATCAGGGCGCGCGTTGCGGAAGGCGAAACAGACGGCATAGGCGAATGGCGATGCTTTGCATCGATCGAGGGCTATGCGTCGGCCCTTTGGCGGCACGCGAACCCTCATCATCTGATTTAAGCTTTAGCTCGGGCCGGTATCACGATTTGCGTTTGGGTGACGATGGCGCAAAGTCTTCCGTCGTTGCGCGTGATCCGCGTCTGCCAGACCATCGTCGATTTGCCCCGATGCAATGGCGTGCATTCGGCGTGCGCGGTGTCACCGATGGGAATGGGTGCCAAGAAATTGGTTTTGCTCTCGATGGTTGAAGTGCGGGCGCCTGGCGGGAGATTGGCCGTGGTCGCGGTGCCGCCGAGATTGTCGGCGAACGCCATGATCGCGCCGCCGTGGAGTACGCCCATCCGGTTCTCCAATTCGTCACGGACGAACAGCTCGGCCAGCACTTTGTCCCGCGAGACTTGCGTGATCTTCATGCCCATCAGTTCAGCGAACGGCGGCTGAATATCAGGATTGCTGTCCATGGTGTCGTTCATCCGCAGTCTCTTTCGGCGGCATACAGCGGTTCAAGCTCCAGAAAATCGGACACGCGTGATCCCGGAAAATATGTCGCCTTGAACGTCGGGCGCGCTTGCAGACCGGCATACCATTCGCCGACGCGGGGATACTTATCTTGCCAGATGCGCGCAAGCCCGAGATCCGCCATACGATCGATGCTCGGCATGACCAGGATATCCGCAAGGGTAAATTGTTCGCCCATCAGCCATGGGCCCTTGTTACCGATTGCCTCGTCCATGCGGCGGCAAGTTTCGGAAAGTTCACCGAGCGATTTGTCGACGTCAGCCTTGGAGAAGCCTTTGGGCGAACCCATACGCTGGAACAGCTCCCGGCGCACGGGTCGAGGATTGATCTCCTGGGCTTCGAACTGCTTTTGATCGAGGCCGCTGAAGCGATAGAGAAATGCCCGGTTGAAAGACGGCACGCGAATGGCGCCGACCGCGACCTCCTCGATGTAATGCATCCATGCTCGCGTACGTGCGCGATCGATGATGTCTGAGGGAAGAAGCGGGTTCTGCGGATACTTCTCGTTGAGGTATTCGCAGATGACGCTCGATTCGATGATCGGCGTGCCGTCATCGACCAGGGTGGGAACAACGCCGTTGGGATTAAGCTTTAGATAATCCGGCTTGAGCTGCTCCTTCTTGCCGAGATCGATGCGAACTTCGTCGAATTTGACGTCCTTCTCATGAAGCACCATGCGGACCTTTTGGCTGCAGGTGGAATGCGGGGCGTGATAGAGCACGAGCATTGAAATCTCCGGCCAAACGCAAAGAGCGCGGCCGAAGCCGCGCTCTTGCACTTAAGACCAGTCCGCCCGGAAAGTCACTGCTTGGGCTGCGGCACTACGCGCATGTACGGCTTCGGCGTCTTCCAGCCTTGCGGATAAAGCTTCTTGGCTTCGTCGTCGGTCACCGCACCGGTGAGAATGACGTCTTCGCCTTGCTTCCAGTTTGCGGGTGTCGCCACGCGGTGCTTGGCGGTGAGCTGCAGCGAGTCGATGACGCGCAGCACCTCATCGAAATTGCGGCCCGTCGTCATTGGATAGACCAGAACAAGCTTGACCTTTTTGTCCGGCCCGATGACGAACACGTTGCGCACGGTCTGATTGTCAGCCGGCGTACGGCCTTCCGACGTGCCGCTCGTGCTCGCGGGCAGCATGCCGTAGAGCTTGGAGACTTTCAGGTCGGTGTCGCCGATCATCGGGTAGTTCGGGGCAAAGCCGACCACATCCTTGATGTCGCCTGACCACTTTTTGTGGTTGTCGACCGGGTCGACGGAGAGCCCGATAATCTTCACTCCGCGCCTGTCGAACTCGGGCTTGAGGCGGGCCATGGTACCCAGTTCGGTCGTGCAGACCGGGGTGAAATCCTTCGGATGAGAAAAGAGCACCACCCAACTGTTACCGATCCAGTCGTGGAAGCGGATTTTCCCTTCCGTTGTCTCGGCTTCGAAATCGGGGGCAGTGTCGCCAATCTGCAGCGCCATGGACATCCTCCGTCGCTAGGCTGTTTGGATTTTTGCGAATGTATTGCGGTGTTTATGTACGGTCCACGCTGCCTTAATGCTAGCCTAAATCGTCAAAATGATTCGATTCGCGCCAAGGATTATTCATCCAAGAGCCGGGAAAGTCTTGAAAGAATCGGATAGTGTTGGCACTGATCGGGCAAGAGTTTTTCGGACAGGGCAGGGCCGATCTCCACAGTTTGTAAAACTTTTGGGGACGCCGCGACTTTGCCGCAGTGGCGCCCTTGGTCAGCCACCCTGTAAGCCGACGTTTTGCATGCGTAACGTGAATCGCGTGACGGAAAGCTGAGACGCGGAACCGCGCTGGCGAGGGCGCTTGGCAAGCGGTCCGGAGGCGATAAGATCCGATGCTGGTCACGTACTACCCGGATATTGCAACGCTGACTGCGATGATTGCGCACTCGCAGATCGTGGTGCCGGAGCCACCGCGATACCTCGAATGCATTGGATGCTTTCCGGCCGGGTACGAGGAAATTGATCTCGCCATTCTCGACTGGATCGCCGCTGAAGGGCGCCGCGCTGGCCGTGGCCTTGCCCTGATGTGAGCCGAGGTTGACCAGCCTTTCGTAGAAGCATTCTCTGAAAATCGTGGATTGGCCGTTGGCGCGGCGACCTGTCGGCCAAAATGCCCGGCCTCCCTTCCCATTACACCTCGCGCGCACTACGACGAATGCAGCGCTAAAAGGCTGCACGTGCTCATCTCATTGTCATCTGTTGGCCGCCGAGTCGCGGTTAAATAGAGGCCCTCGTGAGAAAGCTTCAGCATAAGCGCCGATACCTCTTTTTCGCCGCCGCCGTGATCGTTGTCGGCGCGCTCGTCCTTATCGCGGCGGAGCGGCGTCTCGCTGATCATTCCAACCGACTGTGGCAAATCGTGCACGAGGGGTGCGTTCCCGACCAGCAGCAGCACGGCAATCCCGCGCCCTGCGCGGTTGTCCATATCCAGGACGGTGTCGATCGCGGTTACGTGGTCTTGAAAGATTTGGTCGGTGCCACGCAGTATCTGCTTCTGCCTACGACCTTCGTGAGCGGAATTGAAAGTCCCGACCTGCTGTTGCCGAACACACAGAACTATTTTGCCGCCGCTTGGCGCGAGCGCGGCTATGTCGAAAGGGCGGCGCGGCGAGCGCTGCCGCGTGACGCGATAAGCCTTGCGGTCAATGCGATGCTGAATCGGTCGCAAAGTCACCTTCACATCCACATGGATTGCGTTCGCGTTGACGTGCAGTCGACACTGCAGCGCCTGCTCGGTGGGATCGGCGACGATTGGGCAGTCCTTCCCGAGCCGCTCGCGGGCCACAGCTACCGGGCGAGGCGAATCTTGGGTGAGAACCTCAGCGACTCCAATCCGTTCGTACTGTTGGCCGACGGCATTCCCGGTGCCCGCGGCGCAATGGGGGCTCAGACCCTGACCGTGGTCGGCGCGCAATTTGGCGGTGAGAAGCTCGGCTTTGTCGCCCTCAATGCCCGAGTGGACCTCGCAACCGGGACGTTTATCAGAGGTGAGGAATTGCAGGATCACTCCTGCGCAGTCGCACGAGACTGATCGCCCTCGCTCTTATTGCGTCGCGCTCGGAAGCAGGGTGCTCGAAAGGCCGACGGTCCGGCCCGGGAAGCCCGCCGCGTCGAAGTAGCGGGTTGCTCCCACCATTTGCATATTCAGCACCGTGACGAGGCCGCTAGGCGCCGGGTCGGACATGACGACGCGGGTGCTTACCTGGGGCAACGCGCCGTTCGGCAACGTTTCCGTCAGCACGCGGCCGAGGAGCTTGCCCTTGTCGGACGGCACAAGGTGCATCAGCTCAGCGATTGTGCGGCCGAGATCAGCATTGCTGGCGGGAGCCGGATCGGTGAATTGCGATTTGAAGTCGGGCCCCTGCATGGCCATGAAATTCCAGGTGTCTGAACGGCTGAACGAGCCGTGCATGCCTTGGCCTTGCTGGAGGCCCGTATCGGCGATTTCAACGGTGCAGCGCACCGGCTCCCCGCACACCGTATCGAAGGAGCGGAAGTTGATCGCGATGGCAGGGTGGGGCGTGACTGCGGTGCCTTCCAGTGCGATGTCGTCAAGTGTCAAGGTGCCGGAATACTTTCCGAGCTTTGGATCGATGAAGATCCCGCTAACGTAGTCCTGGGTTAAGAGAAAATCGACGATCCGCTTGGCGGCCGTCTTGTCGCCGTCGGGCAGGTAAACCAGGTCCGATCCGCCGTTGGCGGCCACAACGACTTTGGGATTTTTGCGGTCCCCGCCAATGAGGCCGTTGCCGAGCCTGGTATGTTGGCCTGGTGCGATCGCCTTGTAATCGTCGTCGGGGTCGATCAGCGGCATCTTGAGCGCCTGCGCGAGGTCAAGCGCGACAAAGCCAAGCGGAAGATGGCCCGGCAGCGCATCGGAATACTTGGTTTTTACCGACGGGCTGGTCTGACTTTCCTTGGAGATTGTCGAAAAGCCGTGGTCGGCAGTGACGATGGTATCGGTCGTATCCAGAAGTCCCAGTTCTCCGAGCGCGGAGCGGATCCGTGCGAGATCATCATCGGCGTTGCGGATCGCGGCCAGCGAAGTCGGACCGTTGATTCCAGGAACGAGCGAATTCAAGCTGTCGCCCTGAAAGTGTTGACTGCCGTCAGGGTCGCGCGACCAAAAAACCAGCACGAACGGTTTGTTGCGGCTCTTGAATATCGGCAAGACCACGCGGGTCGTGACCGCGGCAAAGTAGTCCTGTTGCACGACATTGGCGCTGAGCGTTCCGGGCGTTGTCAAATTGCCCGGTTTGCCGTTTTCACCGCGCCCCGGCGTCGATAACGGCAATTGCTCGGCTTTAAGCCGATCGGTGACCTCCGTGGAAAGCGGAATACCCTTTGGCGTGCCGGTGGCGTCGTCGACCAGGATTGTTTGCTCACCCGTGCGTGCGGTGGGGTCGAAGATCAAGGCCGGGCCGATCTTGCCGACCGAGGCGGTGCTATAGCCCTTGTCATGGGCGAGCCTCAGAATAGTGGCTTCATTGAGATAGTTGCCGGAAAAATGTTCGTCGACATCGCCGAGAACAACGTCGCTCTCCAAGAACGGTGTGAGACTCTTGCCCGCGCCCGGCACTTCGAAACCGGCGTCGATCGTGTTGGAGAAATCGCCGGTGTCTCCCAGCATGTGCCCCGTTGCCATTGCCGAGGCGTTGGCCGTCGTGAAGGTCGGGAACAAAGCGTGGCTGTTGAGCAAACTGACGCCGTTGCGCGCGATCGCCGCCATGGTCGGGGCGGTCCGATCGTCCACCATGCGGAAACGCAATCCGTCCGCAACGAAGAGGACCACATTGTGCGGTTGCGGCGCCTGAGCCAGAGCCGCAGAGCTCAGACCCGCTGACAGGATCATCGCACCGATGAACTGTGGGCGCATGGGAAGCTCCAGTCGTGTGTGGTTATTGATTTAAAGGCTTTTGCCGGTGACGCATGACGTCTATGTGACGGTTGCTGCGGGGCCCGTCCCATTCGAACAGCCTACTGGCAGCGAATGTGAATCCATCGCCATGTATGGGCGGGGAACACCTGCGACACAAGGATATGAAAAAAAGCGACCCCGCATTTGAGGCCGCCACAGGATCCACGTGAGAGGAGATGGCCGCGGACCGGTTGCTTGCGTGCGGTCCTCTCACTCGCAGGCGATTGCGGCCGCGGGGTCGGTGACCCCGCGGCCGGTATGTCTTATTCGCCTTCGGTGCCGATGGCGTAGGCGGTCTCTCCATGAACCGCGTCGTCACCGACCTTGAGCGTCGCGTCATCCATGCGCAGCGGCACGATCAGGCCGATCACCTTGAGGATGATGAAGGTCGCGACGGCGTTGAACACGATGATGAACGCCGCGCCGTAGATCTGCATCAGGAGCTGGTGTCCGGTATCGCCATAGAACAGGCCGGTGACCGAT